>Ga0187865_1000202_pt1 | contig 86558 bp, 87 predicted proteins | sample June2016WEW_11_1_2_FD_132989 | JGI IMG/M metagenome (GOLD analysis project Ga0187865, IMG submission 132989) | Peatland microbial communities from SPRUCE experiment site at the Marcell Experimental Forest, Minnesota, USA - June2016WEW_11_100 | ecosystem: Environmental > Terrestrial > Soil >... | reverse complement strand
CCGCATCCATCCTGCCGGCTAGATGGACGGGTTCTAGAATTCCGCCGGCGTTCATTGCTCTCGCAACTCTTTTGGAGACGTCTGCTTCTTCTCAGCACCAAGAAAGTGGTCTGTCTTCTGGAATGACGACGATAGCCACGGGTTCAAGCACGCGCCTCTAGTGCTGGCCATAATCGCCGAATCGAAGTCCTGACCTTGCAAAACTTGAGACGAGAAGTGGGCCACTCTCTCGGGACCTTCATTCTTCTTGCCAAAAACCTGCAGAATTGAGGGTTGCTACCAGATAACGTCGGATCTGGGGTCGTTCCGGCAAATCGGAGCACGTTCTCCACCTCGGGCATGAATTCTGGCTTCATTGTATTGAGTCTGGGCTTCTGAAGCTTTATATCCGGACGGCGATGGATTGCTCATCAATGAATAAGGGGAAACTTCTGATGGGGGTAGCACTTGCTTTCCTGTTCGTTCTGCCTGCAACCGCTCTTGCGAGTAAGGCACCTACGACCTACACCTATCTCGAGTTCAATTGCAATCCACAGAGTCCAGATGGGACTAATTGTACCGCCCCACTGAATGGTGTTACCGAAATAATACTGACGACCACCGTCAGTTCCACAGTCCCCTCGGGTACTGTCAACTGGTACTGCTATAATGGGGAGTGGAATACAAAGATGGATGGATCAGGTGTGGATGGCGGCTCCTGTGCGACCCTTCCATACATACCTCCTGGTCCGGCTTGTGCGAGTACCAAAGGCTTCCTGAACTACGAAGTGACCCAGATTACCGTCTACACTCCAAATGACCCTAGCGCATCCGATGTGTACATGTTGGGCACTACGTCTCATTCAGGAATTACAAGCCAGCCTATCGTTGTAGGGCCGTCCCAGACCCTGACTGTACCCTTTGGTCCAGAGACAAGTCCTCTGGTCATTGGCTCGAACAGTTACGAGTGGTACAGAATTAGGTTCAACGGTGCAGTGACCGGTGGGAGCATCATAACTCATCCGACTCCTAGCCCGACCGGCATCGCGGGAACATACCTGATCGACATCGAAGGTCAAATGACTTGCGGCACCGCCACCAGTCCAGTCACACAGCTACTGCACTTTGACGTCGGCTACACCGTCACCACCCCCGAGTTCGGGTCGATGTTTCTCGCAGTGGGTTTCAGTGCTTTGGCACTGGTCCTCCTGAAGAAGAGAGTAGCGGCCCCTCACATCGCGTGAGAAACGCAAGGTCTAACTCCTCTTTCCGCGCAGCTCGGAATACTGTCGGTACCTTATTGTATCGACTTGACCCACCGAAGTCACCCTGATTAAGAATGGACAATCTGCCTTACAGCATCTGCATGTTATGCTACAACGAGCGAGACACGGTCGAGGCGTCCGTGGCAAGCGTGGTCAGATTCGCGAAGTCAATTTCAGGGGAGGTGGTCGTAGTTGATAACGAAAGCACAGATGGCTCATGGGAGGTCCTTCAGGGTCTGGGAGGCGAGGAACTGAAAGTGATCAGGCAGAGGCGTTCAAGGGGGGCCGCGAGAGAAACCGCTTTCGTGAACTCTATCGGACGGATAGTTCTCGCTCACATGGACTGCGATGACATCTTCTCCGCCGATGGGTTGCGCAACCTGCTTTCAATCTACCATTCAAGGTGCGAAGGGCGGATGATGATGACGAGGAAAAGGGGTCAGGACGAGCGTTCGAACATCACCATTGCCCCCAGGGAAATCATCGAACAAGCGGGAGGGTGGCGCGACATAAACTGGGGCGAGGATTGGGACTTGTGGAACAGAACAGCGGGACTCGGACGATATGTCTTCTTACCCTACCCACTTGACGACCCTCCGCACAGGTCGATGAGGGTCAGGTCCGAGAGGCAGACCGAGCTCCTTCCCAAGTTTGTCACACGCTTCCAGAAGGCGAGAGACTCGGTCAGGATTGGAAGACCCGTGTTCTCTCTCGGTGAGAGTGTCACCCTCGGACAGAAGGTTCCTTACTGGTTCGCCAAGGCGCAGGTGGCATTGAATCGAAGCAGACTATCCCCGGTGCCTTTCCCATCCTTTGATGACACCCAAAGAGGCAATGGCGTTTGAAGGCGCAAATGGACGACCAGTCGCAGGCGTCATCGGAGGCGAATGGTTTGCGTGTGCGAGTTTGTCCTTTCGACCATAAGCATACCGGATTCCCATCTACCAGCTGAAGAGGAACTGTGTCGGCGTAGTAGCTACTAAAGACTGCTTCTTCTCTCATAACCGCTTACAACGCTCGAAACTACGAAGCATTCTGGTGTGTTCCCCTCGTTGATGAACTGCACGGCAACGGAGCAAGTCTGCACCGTCGCGACGTTGTAGACCAACCCATCACTTGGGAACGACGATGGGCTTGGACCGGAAGACCCTTTGAATGTCATCGCCGCCGACAGCGCTGAGTTGAACATCGTCGCCTTAATCGGCTGCTTAACAGTCACAACGGTCGCAAAGACGAAGGGTATGTCTACGCCAAATTCTGTGCCAAATGTCGTTCGTGAATGGCTAGAAGCTAAGAAAGTGCTCTTCTGGTCGGCGCCATAGGTTAGTCGACCGTCGAAGTATGCCTTCCCTGGAGACAGATCAGAGCCTCTTCCGTCCAATTGTAGAAGGTCGTAGTGGGCCGTCTTGCTACTTAGCGGACTACTCAGATAGAAGACGTATTCGCCAGTGTCCAAAGTCACAGGCGAGAACGTTGCATTCGTCCAGGGTGGAATGGTGCTGAGACCTCCACCGTAGTTGCAACAGGTCGGAAGCACTGTGTTTGAAGTCGCAAAGGTGAAGTTCAACCAGATCTTTCCGATCGCCAGGATCTCTCCGTTATGGTAAGGTCCCATTGTCGTAATTGACGCGATATGGCCGTACAGATTGTCTTCTGGAGTTCCAGTCTTCGCGACAATCAAGCTAATCCTATTGAAGGTGACAGGTGACATGGTGGACTCGACGTAGAACGTGAAACCCTGGCTAGCCGTTCCGTAGATGTGGTCTCCGTCAGTAGCTCCACTGACATACCCGTTTCCTTCAACCTGATTGTTGCTGAAGAGAAGGCTGTAGATAGGCTCCATTAGTGGCGAGACAGTAGACCAAGTGTACCCGCTGTTCGTCGAAACCAGAACCGCTCTGTTCGGGTTTGAAGTTTCATTTATCCAAATCCTGTTCTGGGGATAATACCGAATGTAGAAGTAGTTGGTGCTGCTAGCATTGTTCGAAGAAACCACCAGGTGGTAGATTGTACCTGCCGTTATCGCGACGGTTGGACTTAGTGCAAGCTGGTTCCCCATGCCAGCCGACTTCCAAGCGTAGGCGGTCGTGACTGGCTTCGCGGTCGCCGAGCCTAGAGGAGAGCCGGTGGACAAATGGGTAGACAAACCGTTGTCTAGGTAAAGCGCCAGGGTCAACCCTGGAGTGCCTGCGACGCTGCCAATGTATGTCGTAACCTTCGTGACTGTCCCGTCATGCTGGGCCGTGAAACGGCAGTCATATCGCGTGGTGATCGACGAAATCTTCGGTGTGGTGATTGCTGGGCTGACTACGAAGGGGTTACTGACAAAGGGCGAAATGGCTCGCGCTTGAGGAATCGGAAGCACGATGACAAAAGCAGCGGCTACTGCTGAAAGCAGAAGAAGCGAAGAGAAAACCACTGCTTCCTCTCTTAGACTCACTTTCACTGCCCACGTCCTCTCCTGCGTCCTCTTGAGCATTTCTCACTGCGATTTCTGCATTGAAGCGAAGAACCAACAAGCAATACAGTGCGATGTCACGGTTCTCACTGCCTTCCTGTCCGGACAAGAAGGCTAGTGCTATTTCGGGAGCAAAATCGCCTGAAATGCATCCCCCATCGACTGAATTTGAACGAGCGAGTAAGGGATCATTAACCCGGCCGGTCGCGGCCTCTCTACCATCCTTGCTTGGGATAGGAACGGAGACTAATCTGTGAATCCATATACGAAGTCCGGTCATCTTATTAATGCACGAGCTATGTCTCGCCTCAGAACCCAGTTTGAATCGAAGGGTTTTTCACAGTTCGTCTGTTCTCATGCACGCCACCGCATTCACAGTCATGGCATTCCTCTTGTTCCAGATCTTCGCCTCATCAATGGGCACTGCATCCGCCCAGCCGTCTGTTCCAACTGCCTCCAGTGCGGGAGGCACCGATTCCTCTGTGACGAGCGGCTCCTCCACCATCGGGCCTCGGATCGGGCTGGATCTATCGTGGTACATCAGGAACGGTTTCGGCTCTCTCCATCGCGTCAACTCTGGCGACGGCACAGCGGTCTACGAATACCTGACGAATGGCTGGAAGGATTCTGGCGGTCTTGCGAACGGTACATGTCCAAGTGGTGACACTTGCAGCGGAGGCTTCTTTACCGCCTACGCGTACGAGCTCCACAGCCCACCACTATACCCTCCACAGTACGACGCCGATGCTAACTGGCTCCTAGCCTTCATCCATGCTGCGAACGCAGACGCGGCGGGACAGAGGGCGAAGATCTTCATCAGGCTAGTGGCCGAGAACAACTTTGATTCGACTCTGCTTGGAACTCTGCACGATTTCCTTCAGAAGCTGGGGCCAGCGAGCCAGAACCCTTCAGTCGTCGGGTTTGGATTCAGAGGAGCTCAGGAGGGAATCTACGAAGGCGGAGGGACATGTTGTGGTGGCCCTGAGGGCAACGACTTCATCCCTGCCACGATTGCCTACGGCCCTAGCGGCATGAACTCATTCCCGCAGAACGCCTCGCAGTATTCCTCCATGTGGAACCAATTCCAAACTCTGGCCAACGCCTACGGCTACCATCTGGGAGTCAGCACGGGAATGTCGTCCATGGACAAGTATCTCGGCCAGTCAGTTTCCGACTCCTATGTTCAGTGGTTCATTGGGGACACCGGCTATGGGGCCTGCGGTCAGTCTGACACGACCGGGACCTGCACGTACAACACTTGGTACTCGAAAATTGCGAATCCTCCTGAGGCCGCCTCTGTCGCTGAAGGGGTAGTCGGAGGCGAATGGGACCAGAACTGGTTCGTGGTCAACCAGCCGCCTTACTATATCACGCAAGTGAAAATCCAGGCGATGTTTCACGGCTTCTCGGACGGCTACGCGGTGAATTCACAAGCGGGTCAGTACATGTTCATCTACGGCATGCCTTACCTGACGAACGACGACCCAACCTGGGTCCAGGCAAAAGGACCCTGCCCCTACATGCCATGGTTCCTCCAGTACGCCCAGCAGTACGGTTTCTTCACGGACTTCAGCCCAGCCCCGTCCGCGGGAACTCCAGGTGGAGGCTCTTCTCAGCCGTCGACCACCACTCCCACAGGCATCTACATTCACATCCTAGGCAATGCCACCCTTGATTCTCTCAAGAAAGGGTGGACGCAGACCGACCCCGTGATATGCTGCGGAGAGGATACATACACCATCGACGGCCAGCTCATCAATCTGCAAACTGGGCAGGGGATACGGGGCGCGAGTGTCCAGATAATGTCATTCGACTTCACTACTTGTACCTGGAAGGACATTGCCACGGTTACTACAAACTCTCAAGGCTACTATGGCTATCCAAATGGTGGCGGCACTCCTGGAACGACAATAAGACTCTCCAGTCCGTCGCTCCCCAACACGGGGAGGAACCAGGCGTACTTCTATCCAGCCTACGTGGGGAACTCCACCTACGGACCTAGCAATGGGGTCCTTGAGGACCTGCCAATCCTTCCAACGGGAACGACTGTAACTACAACCACGTCGACATCCACGTCGACATCCAGGTCGACCACTATCTCAACGACTACGACTTCGACGAGCTCCACTTCGACCACCAGCACCTCCTCGACCCCTACGACTACTACATCGACCCGGACCACCACTACGTCCTCAACCACATCGACTCAAAGCAGCATCAACTTCTCGTTGGCACTATCAAGCCCGTCCGCTACAGGCGTTCTAGGCTCGGCCGTTCAGATGACTGCCTCGGTGATGTTCCCGAACGGTGGCTCTCGGCCTGTATCATTCAGTACCTCGAATCTTCCTGCGGGCGTCCTTGTGAACGTCTCAACCGTGCAGGATGGATCAGCGGCAATGTCCCTTCTCACATTCAAAATCGCTTCCAGTGCAACCCCGGGTGTCTATCCAATCGACATTCACGCAACTGTGCGCCAGACCACAGAAAGCAGGGAGTTCATCCTGACTGTCCAGTCGTCTATGTTGGTGACCTACACCCTCTCGGTCTCAGCGTCGCCCTCGGAAGGAGGGACGACAAGCCTGATTCCAGGAACGTATACCGTTCCCGGAGGGGACGGCGTCAATGTCACAGCATATCCAGCGAAGGGGTGGAGCCTGGACCATTGGATAGTGAACGGCCAGTACGGAGGAAACGGCACTTCAATTAGTCTTCTAATCACGGCCAACTCCTCCCTCCAGGCAGTCTTCGCCCGCGGTGCACCGACTCCCGGCTTTGAATCCGTCACCTTTTCATCAGGCAGTTCCACGAATGAATCGATCACCATCGACGGTGTGAACTATTCGCTACCAGTCAGCTTCAGTTGGCAGGAGGGTTCGCAACACGAGGTGGAGGTCGCTCAGGTGATCTACGACGGCTCACAGACAAGAATGCTATTCATAGGGTGGGCAGGCTATCCATTTAGTTCCAGCCCACACATTGACTTTGTGGTCTCCTCCTCCCCAAGTTATGACCTCTCTCCAAGTTATGTAGTCCAGTCCAAGGCCTCATTCTCCTTCACCGACTGCAAGGACTCGGTCATCTCTCCCGCCGACGTTGTTGTTCAGGACTCTGCTGGCAACACCATGTCCCTGAATTCCTCTTCCAGTGCTTGGCTCGACGCTGGCGTATCCTACCAAGTCGTTCAGGTGGAATGGATGGGAGTAAACGTTGCAGACACTTCTTCAGGTCCATTCGTTGCCGATGGGCCTGCCATCCATCAACAGCAACTTAGGGTGTGTGACGTCTACATCCGAATTGTCGATGTCTTCGGATATCCGGCATCAGGGGCGTCGGTCGTGATGAATCTTGGAGGTGCTGTTCAGCTTGTCTCTGACACGAACTCCTCTGGAGTCGCCACCTTCTCTCAGGTGCCTGGAGGCCCCTTCACCGCATACCTGAGTTACCTAGGGTTCTCCGCTTGGATAATGGGAAGCAGTCTGACTCAGAGAGAGCTCAACGCAACAGTCGTCCTCAGCTACCCACTCATGTACGCTGTGGGAGCTTTTCTGGTTGTCTTGGCCACGACGGTATTCTGGACGAAGCTCCACGGAAAGGGTCGCCGTGCGCAGAATCTCTTTGACAACTATCATGCTCGGTACTGAAGCTTAGTCCAAGTCCTCATTCTGGATATGCCAGATCGGGTAGGTAAAGAATCCACGTTCTTCGAAAAGAACTGAATCACCTATTTCCTTTTATCAGCAGAACGCCCCTAGGATGCGTCGGTCATTGTGGTCGAGGGCCCTCGATTTGGGGCTGACAGCCTCAATTTTCGCCCTTTCTGTCTGGGTCTATGAGCTGTGGAACTTCCTAGTTCTGGCAGGTACGGGCGCGCAGGTCTACCTCGTCCTTGCAGGACCCCTGCCCGCTGGAGTGGTGGGCGTTTCCCCCGCTAGCCAGCAACTCATTGTAGCCAAGCTTGCTCAGACCTTCCTATGTTCCGCGACCTTCTTCGGGCTGTTTCTGATAGTTCGGAGACGGGATCTGCCCCTCACAAAGCTGGCGTCAGTCTGCATGATTGGTTTTTCCCTAGCCAGCGTTCAATGGGAGTTTCTTTCGACCGCATGTGCGTTCTCGTACATCTTTCAGGCAACAGCATTCATGCTGCTTGCCGTGGTCTTTTCGGTTCTGATGATTAGGTCCTTCTACGGACCTGCGTTCTCAGACTGCGGCTCTCCGCCATGAGAAAGCACCCTTGATTCCCCTCTTCCTTTCCCTTCCGCCTATTTCATGACGTACGAGAACGAGTTGTGCCTCGTCTAACTGAAAGAAACGGAGACCCCCCTTGAATTCCGAAATCTATCTCGCTGGTTGACCTAGTTGAACATGCGTGTCCAAATCTGGGGGTAACGAGCTCCTCCCAGGAGCCAGGTACCTGAAGGCGAGGGCCCAGAAGACCATCACCCAAGCGATGAAGATCAAGTACCCAAAATACACGTGCATCGTGTTGCCTGCGTCCACTCCGAGGAATTCGAAGGTCAGGAATACAACGAGCAGCCTGACGATGTTGACCAAGAAAGCACCTGCGAAACCGATCGCGAGCAGAGGAACCAGTCTTGAAATCTTGGGCTTCACGTCCAGCAGAGCCATGGTGGAGAGCAGGCCAAAGGCCAGTATTCCCTGTAGACCTGTGCACTCACCCGATACGTCGAGCTGGACGAGCATACCGTTTGACAACCTCATAGTCACGTTCTGCCCTGTGACGGTGGCAGGAATGCCCATGGATTTAACCGCCGAGGCCAGGACGCCTGCGAGCCAGTTCTGCAGGACGACGTAGTTTGGAGTGTAGATCTCGATTTGGTATCCCAGGAGGAGGACAACCCCATAAGCCGCGGGTACCCAGAATAGTCTGAACGACTTGACTCCATAAGTGAAGACAACCGCCCCCAGGAAAATGACTAAGAGGTCCAAGATTCCCACACTCGACCCCCTTATCACGTTGGAAAGGTAGACTGCTCCCATCACAAGAACCCCGAGGATCATCTCGGTCCGCCCGCTGCGCGTCGAAAGGGCCTTCACTGCATCCCATTTGAAGAGAAACCAAGCGAACAGCACTATGACCATGATGAAGAAGTACTGGTAGTCGAGCCCGACGCCTGGAATGACCAGCGGAAGCAGGTATCCAGCAGCTATGCTCAAGACGAGGAGGTTAGGTCTGCTAATCTTCAACACTATGCTTCATTTTTCTTGTGTGGGCATCCCTATAAACCGTTTACACTTTTCACAACAGAGAATGCCTTTTGTGAAAGTCGGCAGCAGCCTATGAACCCGATTGAGGGGCATATTCAGTCTTTGACAGATCTCTCTCTATTTCGAAAGAGACTGATTTGGCGCCTTACCTCTTGGAGGTATCTTGTATACCAGTGAACGACTGGTGGATGAGACCCTGCATAGTTCCTGAATATCATCCCAAGCCAGCTCAGAGTAGATTGGTCGTGCTTTCCCTGCAAGAGGAGGCAATAGAGTAATTTCACTCGCTCATCAACCTCTGGGTGATTCAACATCTCCTCAGTTGAATACCGTCGGTGCCGAAGGTCCGAGGAGACGACGCTAGCTATTCTCGCGTTTTCGGGAGGAGCTAGTCCGACAAAGCTAGCGATAGTTTTCGTTTGTGAAACCGGGTCTGAAATGATGTCTTCGTAGAAGACCAGCATTCGCTTTTTGTCAGAGGTATTGCGAACCGCACTCACTGTGTTAGCAAACCATGATTCAGTCGCAAATCGAAGGGTGATTTCAGGGTTGATTTGATGGTCCATTTTCACCCAGGAATCTGCCACTTCGAGAGGGTTTCTCACGCAGATAATGTGGTAGGCCTCCCGCTTTAGGATTTGATTCCAGAATGGGAGAACAAAACTCAGCCTTGGGTCCTTCCAACACCATACCGGGTACTCTTTGTCGTAGCGGGAAATCAGCTCAATGCCTTCGGCTCGAAGCGCTTCGAACTTTGGGTCAAGCTCCCACCCACTGGGTGCCCACGGGATCCTATCGTGGATTCCGCCTAGTCTTTTCTGAATTCGCCTGTCGAGCTTATGCAATTCTTTGCCCTCCCAGTATCCCCTAACGTTGAACGCATCAGGGTCCCGCCTATCGTTGTCTACGAAAGCCCCCATTTCCTGGATTAGGTTAGTGGTCAACGACGTGCCTGAACGTCGCATCCCAAGGACTAGAATGGTTTTGTTCACTGATGGCTCTCCTTGAATCGCGGATAAATCTCTTGCTGGCATTTTCCACATCCATCATTTCAGATTCGATGATGTTGAAACTGTTTCTTCAGACAATCGACACAGCGAGGCAAATTGATTTTTGGTTGTAGGCTACGGGCTGGGCGTGGTTAAGGGGGCTCTGCTTGATCTTCTGAACCTCAGCAGCGCAAGCTGCGCCTCTGCCGGTTGCGTTTGGAATCCATAAGACATATAATTGAAGAGCGACTTCTAAGCCAGCCCTGCAGGCTCGATGCTTCTCCTTGACTTCAAAGAATGTCAATCTCGCCACTGCCCAAGACACGGTTGCCCCAGCTCCGTTGGAATTCATCGTTGACCAGATTATCTCCAATCTGAGCTGTGAATCGGTTTATCTGTTCGGCAGCAGGGCAAGAGGTGATTCAACGGAAGGGAGCGACATCGATTTGGTTATAGTGATTAGGATGACAGGAGTCTTGCGGTCGCTTTTGGGGGTGCGAAACCTGCGGAGGAGACTGGAGAGTCTGCCCTTCCCGGTTGACATTCGGGTTTTCTCCACCCTGGCGTGTTCACGAAACAAGAGGAGCCAAGGTCTCAACTTGCTGCACAAGGAAAGGAAATTGCTTTACGGGAAGGATTTCCTAGCAAGCCAGTTAGGGGTGCTAGGCTTCGCGCCATCACGTGATTCCATCATAAGTGGTTCCTGCTACAACGTAAGATGGTTCCTTAGGTGCATCAGGCTGGACAACCACGTCCTTGGCCTGGACCGAGGAGGTTTGACAAAGCTCATACGAGTCCTAAGAAGTGAATCGGACGTTTCAGCTGAGACTATCCCTCCCCTTCTCACTCTGGTGAAAGAGCTTGAGCATGAGACAAATCTTGAAATCCCGGACCTGAGGGCTGTTTCTAGAGCACTCGCGAATTACATCGAAGCCGTGATGGATGAGTCTAGCGCTCTATTTCCGAGCAGGATTTCGCAGACGGCTTCGATTTTGATTGACAAGGGACGTCTCCTACCCCGTGCTCTTCTCGAAAAAGACTCGGTCTGTTTCCGCCTTACGAAGGCACTGCTGTGCTTACTCCGAAGCCTAGAGACTGACCCTCCCGACGGCGAGCTAATCCATCGGGCGGCGACCTACCTGGGATACCTCCTCTACAATGGAATTCAAGATCCAGAAGGAGATCCCGAGCTGCTCTTGATGAAGGTCAGGAATACGATTAGGGAGTATTGGGACACGGTGATGAGAGTTCCTTTTGGATCTTTGGTTGTTCATCGCGCGTTTGACATTGTCCTCCTGTGACCAGTCATCGTTACGGGTGCGCGCGCGAGAGTTGACAGGAAGATGATTCCGCCTTGAAGTCACGACACCCGAAAGAGAGCCTTAAATCGAATCGGGTCTGGCCCCGACCTAGATTGACCAAGGACCCTTCGAGCATCCTCGTCACTGGAGGCTGCGGCTTCATCGGCAGCCACATCGTGGACGCCTTCGCCAGGAGAGGTTGGGAGGTCGGGATCTTCGACAACCTCAGCACTGGCACTGAATCGAACCTGAGGACTGGCCGGAGAGTCCGCTTTTACAGGGGGGATGTGCGCGACCTCGACGCTGTCAGGGAGGCCATGGACGGTTACGAAGCAGTCTCGCACCAGGCGGCGCTTGTCAGCGTGGCCAGGTCCGTGGAAGATCCTCTTGCCTCAAATGCCGTGAACCTCGGAGGTACGCTGAACGTCCTGACTGCGGCGCGCGACTCGGGGGTGAAGCGTGTGGTCTACGCCTCCTCATCTTCCGTATACGGGGAGACCGAGACTCTCCCGAAGACTGAAACCATGCCAACGAATCCCGTCTCTCCCTACGCGGTCTCCAAACTCGCGGCAGAGAACTACTGCAGGGCTTTCGCAAGGATATATGGCCTAAGGACCGTCTCACTGCGCTACTTCAACGTCTACGGTCCGAGGCAAAGGGAGGGACCCTACAGCGGCGTCGTCCCCGCCTTCGTCGGCAGCGTGCTCGCCGGCAAACCGCTGGTCATCAACGGCGACGGTTCCCAGACCAGGGACTTCACGTACGTCCAGGACGCCGTCCAAGCGAATGTCCTCTGCATCGAGAAGAACGTCAAACCGGGCGAAGTGTTCAATGTCGGTTCTGCCAGCCGGACCAGCATCTTGGAGCTCGCCAAGATCGTAGCGAAGCTTGGGGGGAAGCCTGGATTGAAGCCGGTATTCAGAACGGAGAGGAAGGGCGATGTGAAGCACAGCTACGCGAACATAGACAAGGTATCAGCCGCGGTGGGGTACAAGCCCAAGTACACGCTGCAGAGGGGTTTGAAAGAAGTGTTCAGATGGATGGCGGGCTCAAGCCAATTGGCGAGTGTCAATTGAGAAGACTGTCTGTCTCCATCATTGGTCTCGGGTACGTCGGACTGACAACGGCGGCGTGCTTCGCGAGTAGGGGAATCAGGGTGGTCGGGATCGACGTAGACGAAACTAGGGTGAGAAAGATACGGAAGGGGGAGCCGGTGATTATGGAGCGCGGTCTGCAGCCCTTGTTGGACAAGGCGCTCAGCACAGGTCATCTAGAGCTCCAGACGGACTATGTGAAGCTGAACGAGACAGACGTCTCGTTCATCACCGTAGGCACGCCGGGCAAACCAGACGGGAGCATAGATACCGGCTACGTCGAGAACGCGGCGAGAGAGATCGGACGCTCTCTGCTGTCCGGGGATGACTTCCACTTGGTCGTGATCAAGAGCACAGTGGTTCCAGGCACTACGGTCGGGAGGGTTAAGCCAATCCTCGAAGTCGAATCGAGAACCAAGGTCGGGGACAGGATCGGCCTTGCTGTCAGCCCGGAGTTCCTGTATGAAGGGTCAGCAGTCCAGGACACCCTCAAGCCGGAGGCCCTGGTCGTAGGGGCAGCCGACAAGAAGTCCTCTAGCCTGCTGCTTTCGTTGTACAGACGGTTCTACGGAAGACTCCCTCCGACGATAAGCACAACGCCAGAGAATGCGGAATTGATCAAGTACTCCATCAACGCGGTCCGGGCCCTCCAGGTAAGCTACATCAATTTCCTTGCCAACATCTGCTCCAGAATCGACGGGGGCGAGATGCGCGACGTGGTGGCAGGTCTCGGGATGGTGACCAAGCTGGACAGGAGGTACCTCGGAGCCGGGCTCGGGTATGGCGGGAGCTGCCTTCCGAAGGACACGAAGGCGCTGTTTGCCTTCGCAGAATCGATTGGCGTGGATGCATCCCTGCTCGGTTCGGCCATCAAGATGAACGAGAAGCAGGCGCTTGAAGCATTGAAAATGGCGCGAAAACTCGTGGGGGATCTCGGTGGGAGGAAGGTCGCTGTTCTTGGCCTCGCCTTCAAGGCCGGCACGGACGACGTCAGGGAGTCCACCGCCATCCGGGTTATTGGGGCTCTTCTCGACGACGGGGCGAACGTGGTGGCCTACGACCCTGAGGCGGTCAGCAACGCCAGGTCTCTTCTGGGGGACAAGGTCACATATGCAACGTCCGCCAAGGAGTGCATCGCGGGAGCCGACGTTTGCATCTTTACTACGGGCTGGGAGGAGTTCAAGGCACTGGAGCCGAGTCAATTCCGGAGGCTCATGAGGTCCCCAGCGGTGGTGGATGGCAGGCGGATATTCGACCCGAAACGCTTCAGGGCCGGAGGAATACCCTTCCTGAGGGTTGGGACAGCGGCGAGCACCTTCCCCGCGAGAGAACCTTGACCGTTCCTTTGTGCAAGACAAGGTAGCTGTTGTAGAATTGAAGGGCTCGACCCTAGATGTCACGTCCGTGGATAGCGAGGCTGGCCCCAGTACCGACCAAAGAATGGGCATCGGGATGCGGACGATAGTTGTAGCCTCTCTGCTCTACGGTGCGATGGTTCTCCTTTTCACCCTGATATCACTCTACACAGCTCCGCAAGCTTCACCGATAGGGACCTTCCGTCCTTATCCGACAATACCATTTCATGAACTGATTCTGGGCTTGCTGGGGCTCGGACTTGGCTTGACCGCCTCAGTTGCTCTAAGGAAGCTTGCCCTAGGGCTTGTTATTCTCGTGCCTGCGCTCGTGATTCTGACAGATCTCGACCACCTTCCGGCCTTCCTCGACCTGGCCCAGCCAATGAGGCCAGCACATTCGGTCATCTTCATACTCTGCACAGTCGCGCTTATGGCAACGGTAATAAGAAAGACAGACGTGGAGCTAGTTTCGTTGTCAGCATTCTTCGCTCATCTCTCCATCGACACCGGGGTCTTTCCCGCTTTCTCTCCCGTCTCCTTCCAGTATTATGACCTCGGAGAATTCAGGATACCCTTTCTTATTGCGGCGATCGCATTCGCACTGGCTGCTGGTCTTGTGGTGAACCACAACCGGCATGGAGAAGTAGCCTGAATTGGCACGCTCGAAGACTGCCATGCGCTCTGAAGGGGGCATCTTGACGGGTTCCACCCAGGACCTAAAGAAGAAGCTGAAGTCAGGGGACCTGAAAGTAGCCGTGATCGGGCTCGGACGAATCGGGCTTCCTACGGCAGCGGTCTTTGCCGAAGGAGGCGCCAAGGTCATCGGCGTCGACATAAGGAGGAACGTGGTGGAAGAGACGAACTCGGGGAAGTGTGCCCTAGTGGACGAGCCAGGTCTCCCAGAGCTCGTGAGGCAGAATGTCGAAAGCGGGCGGCTCAGGGCTACTTTCGACCCTGCCAGGGCCATCGCTTCATCCGACTTCGTGATCATCTGCGTTCCGACTCCGGTCGACCAAGCGAGGTCTCCCGACTACTCGGCCGTGACAGCTGCATCCCAGACCACTGGGAAGTCTCTTCGCAAGGGCAGCGTAGTCATCGTGGAGAGCACGATTGGCCCCGGAATCGCAGAGGACGTAATCTTACCGATACTCGAAGAGAAGTCGGGAATGAAAGCAGGGGTCGACTTCGGTCTTGCAAGCTGCCCGGAACGTTCTGACCCGGGGAACATCGTAGCGAACATGAGGGCAGTCCCGCGGATAGTTGGGTCGACGGACCAGAAGTGCACAGAGCTTGTGGCAGCCCTGTACGAATCCGCACTCGGGGTCAAAGTGATCAAGGCGAGCAACCCGAAGACGGCCAACGCGATCAAGCTCACTGAGAACCTGTCCAGGGATGTCAACATCGCTCTGGCCAACGAATTCGCGCTGCTGTTCGAGGAATTCGGAATAGACACCGTGGAAGTCATCAAGGCTTGTGCTACCAAGTACAACTTCATGCCTCATTATCCGGGTATCGGAGTGGGTGGACCGTGCCTACCAAGCAATTCGTACTACCTGATAGTGGAAGGAATGAAGGCAGGCAGAATCCCGGGCCTCATCAGGATGGCAAGGGAGATCAACGACAGAATGCCAGACCACGTGGTCGAACTCGTCGCCGAGGCCCTCAATGACGTAGGAAAGACTGTTCGTGGCTCCAAGGTGGCAGTCCTGGGGGTCTCTTACAAGCCGGGAGTGAAAGACATCCAGCTCACCCCGGTGGAGAGGGTTGTGAGCCGGCTTACCGATATGGGGGCTTCGATCTCGCTCTACGACCCCATGTTCAAGGGAGAGAAGGTGTTCGGGCTCCGAGTAAGCAGGAGTCTTGAGGAGGCGGTGAAGGCCGCTGACTGCATCCTCATCGGGACAGCACACAGGGAATTCGAGAAGCTCGACCTTGGCCGCATTGCAAGGCTCGCGTCGAAGAAGGCTGCCTTCGTCGATGCCAGGAATGTGGCAAACCCGAAGGAGGCAGCTAGACAAGGATTCTCGTACAGGGGTGTGGGGCGAAGATTCGTCTGAGCGCGAAGGGTGCTCAGATGCTGGCAATAAGACTGACTCGAGACTAAGCCGTGGCGCCGCTCCGGTTTGATTTGAAAATGAAGAAGTCAGCGACAGGAGTTAGCCCGTCGCTAACAATTCTTCCATTACAGCTTCGGAGTTCCAGCGAACTTGTGTCTTGCCAGTAGGAGGGCAGGGATGGCGAGCGCCATCAGGAGACCCATACCGAGTGGGAACATCGGGACGCCCGTAGGCGGCGGGGCCGCAGTTAGCAATGTGCCCGAAGATTGACAGTTGGCACCGCTATCGCCGCTATTTGCTGCTTTCACGGTTAGAGTCGTCGTGCTTCCTACGGTGGTCGGTGCGGTCACTTCCACCGAGAACAGACCCGATGTTGTCGCAGGTGGACTCGCGCCTATCGAGTACGACGTTCCCGTGCCAGGAATTGGGCTTGGTGAAATACTGACCACGGTCCAAGCACTGTTGGAGCTCTGGGCCGTGAGCGTAAAGTAGGCAGCATAGTAACTTGACTCGCTGTAGGTCAATAGGTAGGTCAATGTCACGGTTGTTCCCCCGGGAATGGTGGTTGACTGAGTGCTAGGTGATAGTGTCACCGTACACTTAGCCCATGCAAACGTAGGTGCGACAGCGCATAATCCAACGAGAGCGAATAGCAAGACTAGGACTGGAATTGTGTATTTTCTGCTGCTCATCACTTATGAAACAACCGATTAGAGTATATATTGCGTCCGAAGATGTGGTACAGAGACATAGAGCCGAAATTCATGGAGGTTCGACGCTCATAATCCATCTCAGTGACCGTGGTGAACCAGACTTGGGCACCGGAAAGGTCTACCAGACTTTTCCGCTTACCGTCACTCACGAACTCGTTGTGTAAGTTGACCCTCTTGACGCTGAGATGCTTCCCACTGCCCCTAAGCGAGATCCCTAGGCGCCGTCATTGTGACGCCGATTCGCAGAATCACTGCGCCCTAGCGCGAGAGGAGGCGAGCAATCCAAGAGTCACCGGCCTGAGGGACTCGATTCAGTTATCCGGAGGCCAGGATGCCGGGGAAGGACGGACCTTGACCGGCAGAGCAGCGCTCTTCGACCTTCTGGCCATCCTGACCACGTCCCTGGTCGTCGTCGCATGCCTCCTCTATGCGCAGGTCACCGGGACCTACGACGCGACGACATTCATGGTCAGCGTCGTGCTGCCTCTGGTCTTGGGTTCCGCGATCCTTTTGACCAGGAAGGAGCGGATCCTCCTGTTCGCATTTCTTGCGTATTTCTGGGCCGTGGTCGACGACGCTCCCGTCTTCTTCGATTCCGTCATCACCTGGCCTGAAGTGACACGGTTTCACCCGTTCCTCCCTCGCCTCTTCATGAACATCGTCATTCACGCACTCACGGCACTCTTTCTGTATCTCTCGGTACGGGAGTCGATGAAGGGGAAGGGCGTCGGGCTGCGGAACGCTCCCAGGGTAATCGTCCTCGCCTCGGTGGCGTTCGTTCTTGCGTATGCTCAAAACATCCCGCTGCCCGCAATTCAGAACGTTGTGGAGACATCCTGGTATCCGTTCGACTTCGCGGAGAAAGTCGTCTCCATCTTGTTCCTCTATCTCGCCCTCTGGGAGGCGATGAAACTGAAAGCCAGCTCTACTTCTCTTTCGACCGATAGCGGGCCCTCCTCGTCATTCAAAGGTAAGAGCTAGCAGAATTCCTCCATCAACTCCCGCAACATCCGGGTCATGCCCGGGGTGATGAAGGGCTGGAAGGGGCGGTAGTACTTTGGGCTTCTCGCCTTGGCTACGGTCTCTCTGCTGCCGGAGGAGACATAGGACTCAAGGAAGGCCCTCGCCACATTGCTCATAGCCTCGTCCCGCGTCGAGAGCTTCGCCGCGTAGTACAGGAATTCGGCTAGGTCCCATGCCATGTCGCCTCCAGGCACTGATTGTTCGAGGTCGGTGAGGTAGAGGCCGCGGGGCGATATGACCACATTGTTGGCTTTCGCGTCCCCGAGAGCCAGGCCCGCGCCGTGCACCTTGGCCAGAAGATCCGCATATGCTGATACGTGCCCCATTCCTTCTGACCTGCCCCTGAGGAGCCCGTCTACGACCGACGAGAGGGTGGGTCCGCTGATGAACTCCTTGACCACTATTCTCTCTCCCGGAGCCACCGCCAGGATGGCGGGGACCAGGATCCCGTTCTTCCGAAGGCTCCTCGTCATCGCGTATTCTCTGTCGAGCCTGGCCATCGGGGTCATGCTGAACTTGTTGGCTGCAGCGGCCCAGATGCCCAACAGAGCCCATTTGAGTGAACGGACGTCGGTATAGCTCTTGACCACTACCGAGCTCTCGCGGGCCCCGTCGATGAAGGTCAGGACGCGTGTCGTTGAATAGGGGTCGCCGAGGTCGCGTTCTCTCGTAGAATGGATGGTGAACCCCAGGAGGGCGGCCAGCTCCTTCTCGAGAAGCGACGCGTCTGGAATCATCACGCCTTCCTCCAGTCTCAGCAGAGACCTGGGCTTCTCTAGCTCCGGGAAGGGTCGGGGAGCCTCCCTCATCCGCTTCAGCTTCGACTGTGCTTCCCTCCTGTACACGGAGAGACCGACCCTCCCGGCGTAGCCGTGGACGGCGTACTGCATCAGACCCCGGGTTGTGAGCGAGAAGATTGACTGTGCCTTGGTGAACGCGTCTCCTCTCATCTTCTCGGGGGCCATAGTCACGCCTGCGGGGGACGCAGACAGGAGGCCTCGCGAGGCGAGGGATTCGGCAGCGGAGGCGAAGCCTGCCATCGAGATTCCTCGGTTCTCGCCTCCAAGGGGGCAGGTGTAGGTCTGGACGTAGCTGTAGAGCGCAGGCGGATACATCGCGGCCCTCTTCGCGAGCTTCTCGAAGAGGAAATAGTCGTAGGGGACGACCAAGTGCCTGCAGAAGTCGCCGTAGTCTTCAGACAACTCGAGAAGAGCCTCGATCAATACCCTCTCCTTGTAGTCGAGTTCGACGCTCATGAAGAGCTTCGGGTTGGCAATCACTTCGTAGACGTTGAGGAGCCGCCCGACCACGAACTCGCCGAGGTAGGAGGACTGCGCGTCCTGTGTGAAGAGCTGCTCGTCTATGATCAGCGCCGAGGCGGCCACAGGTTCCTCCACGTACCTGTACCTTATTCCTTCGCGGAATCGCTTCGAGACTACAATCAGGTCGTAGTCAGAGTCTGGGCGAGCATAACCGGCGACCTTCGAGCCATAGGCCGCCAATCCTGCTATGGACGACGATCCTACCATCGAAGAGGCAATTCCTCCAAGGGTGGAGCGCTCCTCCGCTGTGAGCCTCAAGCCTTCATCTTCTCTTCAATCTCCGAAGCCTTCCGGACTACCGCGGGGTCGAATTTGGCCCCGGCGATGACGCTCATTTCAAGGTTGACGCGGTTTGCCTCCGGGCCCACCCAGCGTATGGGGAGGTCCCGTGCAATCCAGAGCTCGCTGACCTTTCTGTTTAGGGCTGAGTCCGACAGTTCCGGTTTGAACTTCCGGGTTATCAGGCCTACGAGGGCCCTGTCAGAGAAGAGAAGCTTGGCCGGAACGGTCCTCTCGCTGTCCGCGAAAGAGGCCTCGTAGAGAGACGTGGCGACCTCGTCGCTGACGATGTCCGACTTTGCCAGCTTTCTGACGAGCTCCACGTAGTGGGTGAACTCGTGCGCGGCGACGGCGTCCAGCGTTCCCTTTGTCCCATATGCGACGAGGGCCGCTGTGAACTGGATGAGTATCGTCAAGCTTCCCGTCGCGGTCATCGGAATGACCCTGGCGAAGTAGACCCCCATCTGACCGTACTCGCCTCCTCCCTTCGAAACGGGGAGGATCGGCTCGATGTAGTACTGAGGGTAGCGGAGACCGCTCGCCTTCTCGACGCGATCGACTGATTGCTGGACGACGTCCATCCGGAGTCTTACCTTCTTGGCAAGCGCTCGTGGGACCTTCTCCTGCGCCACTGCCTGGTCGAGTAGGATGAGCGGATCCACGAATTTGCGGCCGTCCCTTCGCACTTATGAATCTTAGTCGGTCAGTCCACGAGTCTGAAACGGATGGAAGGACTGCGGCGCGAAACTTCCATGAAGATCTCAGCATGTATGATGCCGGGTATCTTCCCGATTACGTCGCTGACGGCCCGGTGCAGCTCGTCAAGGGACTGGCCCTTCAGGTTGACGATGATGTCGAAGCGTCCAGTCACCTCGCGGATTAGCCGGACGCCATCAATCTTCTCGATCTCCATCAGGACTGCCTCCCTCTGCTTCGGGTCGATGTTCAGTCCCGCAAGGGCTCCGGCCCTCATCCCGAGGCTCTCCTCGTTGACCTGAATGGTGAACTTCTCTATGATGCCTCGCTTCTGGAGCCGTTTTATCCTGCTGTATGCGACCGAGAGATTGACACCGAGCCGCCGGCTGAGCTCGGGCACAGAGACCGAGGCGTCTGAGTAAAGAGCAGACAGAATCTTCATATCGACTTCGTCGAGCTTGGCCATCGTTGAATGCCTCCTCGATTATCGGGGCAAGGGAATATTTCAGCTTTCTACGGGTTTTTCTAGATAAATGTGATTTTTTCTTGATGAATACGGAAAGTCGGGAAGTAATCCAGGGGTTCTAGGCACTCTTGGGAGTGTCCACGGTCATCCTTGCGTTGACCTGATAGATCTCCTCGCTTATCGTGTTTCCTCTCACGAGCTTCCTTTTTTTGCCGCCTTCGACCCCAGTCTTCAGGCCTACGCCCCGGGTCAACAGAACGTACTTCTTACCACTGCCTTGAACGTCTCCCCGCATCGGGAAGCCGGCTTTGTCGCTGCCACCTGTGATGACCATCTTGCCGGTGAGGCCCATCGGAATCCCGTCAACGGCCTCGCCAATCTTCCTACCGACCAGAAGTTGCGCATTGTTGTCCTTCAACTCATGGACCTCTGACTTCCCGGTCTTCGAGTCGGAGAGAACCAGCTTGAACTGGACCATTCAGGGGCTCCGCTAGTGGCGTGAATATAAACAATCAGAAGCCGAAGAGGGGATCGGAGGGGGTCTTGATCTTGATTATCTCCTCGAGCGCCTTCACCTCGTCTTCCGTGAGGGAACCGAGGAACTTGGTCCGCAACATGCGCGCTTCGTGACTCCTCGGCAGTGTGTAGAGCGTGTCCTCCTCCTTGACCTGCCTGCCCAGAGTGGGACCGTCGACCGATATCGCGACATTGTCTCCCTGCTTCGCTTCGACGACGGCTTTGCCATTGTCCTGGATCTGTTCGACTGTTCCGAGCTCTCTGCCGTCGCCTGACATCAGCTTGACCTTGGGCTTTAGCTGACCTGCTAGTACTTCAACCCCGAAGACAGCAGGGTCGTTCCTCCGGAAGAAGGCGCCAGGGAGGACCCGTAGCTTGCACGGGCGGGTCATGCTGGAGAGGGCGCTCTTTTGGTCCGACTCCCTCTTGGCCGCTGCCCAGTTAGCATAGTTGTCAATCACTTCGTAGATCACTTCAGAAACGAAGATCTTCGTGGACCCCACGAACTCCTCCGCCTCAGGCAGGACTTTCGAGTCGAAGCCCAGAATCGCAGCGAGGTAAGGGTCGTGCTCCCCGACAACCTCGGCCTCAACGATGTCGTTTTTCGTGATGTCCCCAATGTCGGCCCGCCTCACAGGAATCCCCCTCTCCTCTAACATCCTAAGCATGGCCTCCAGTCCGCCCACGCTTGCGGCCTTCACAATCACTCCCATGTTCTCCGTCTTCACGAGAATGTTCGTGAGGTCCTTCTCCATCTCGTCCTTGAGAGCGACGAACTGTGCGTCCGTCTCGAACGAAGCTACGGAGGTTCCGGGCACCACTCCTGCTAGGTCGGCGGAGACGAGCTTGACTCCCGCTGCGGCGTAGACGGAATCGACCGGAGTGAACTTGTCGCGCGGGTCCCGCATCTCGTCGAGTGGTTTGGGCATGAACAGGGCCTTTACCTTCGACTTGAAGGCTCCGTCTCGCCTAACGAGGCTGATGGAGTCGCCGACGCGCAGCCATCCCTCGGTCAGTATGATGTTCGCAGTTTCTCCGATGCCTGTTTCCTCCTGCATCTCAAGGATTATCCCCTTGCCTCCTCGGCCTTCATCGGTCACCCTGAGCTTCCCCTTCAGGAAGTGCTGCGAAAGGCCTATGAGGACAGCAAGGAGTTCTGGGATGCCGGTCTTCGCCCGGGCTGAGACCGGAACGATGGTCACCTGCTGGCGGAATTCCTTGACCCTGTAGTACGCATCCGATTGGAACCCGAGCCTAGAGAGGCCACCGACGACGTTGTACAGCCGCTCCTCGAGTTCGTCGTTCCACTCGGGAGGCTGCTCGTTCAGGACCGACTGCAGCGGGCCCTTGCTCCCTTTCTTCCACCCTTTGATCATGTCGACCTTGTTCAACGCCACTAGGAACGGGACCTTCCGCTGCTTCAGAATGTCGATGCTCTCCAAGGTCTGATTCTCCAGGCCCTTCAACACGTCGACGACCACAATCGCAATGTCCGCCGCGGAGCCTCCCCTGAGTCTGAGGTTGGAGAATACCGCGTGGCCGGGAGTGTCAATCATCAGCAGGCCTGGGATTCGAAGCTCGCCTCCCGCCCTGTCGAGGAGCGGGCCGCAGATCTTTTCGAGCGTTTCGAGAGGGAAGAAGCTTGCCCCTATCTCTTGCGTGATCCCGCCGACTTCCCGGGTCTGGACCGCGGTCCCCCTAAGGGCGTCGAGAAGGGACGTCTTGCCGCTGTCTACGTGCCCGAGGACCACTACGACCGGCTGGCGCAGCCGCGCTTTCGCTTCCGGCATTGTCACCCAGCTCCTCTCTTATTGCCCCTTCACCCGGCCGATTTGCCGAAGAACGCTGCGTATTCCTTCTTGAAGCTGTCTGAGGAGTCAGAGGCATGAATCGTGTTGTCGGTCAACCCTAGACCGAGGTCTCCCCTGATCGTTCCGGCCGCAGCCTCCCAGCTCTTGGTTGTCCCTACCATCCGCCTTACCGTGGCCACGGCATCTCTTCCCGAGAGGACGGCGCCGACGACAGGGCCCGAGGTGATGAACGAGACGAGCTCCCCAAAAAAGGGCTTTTCTCTGTGGACAGAATAGAAGTCCTCAGCCTGGACCCTAGACATCGTAATCATGTGGAGCTTCCTCATAGTGAAGCCCTTCACCTCGAACCTCTTCAGGATCTCGCCGACCAGACCGCGTCTGACCGCGTCTGGTTTCACCACAATCAGGGTCTCTTCAGGAACGCTCATTGCTCTTTGCCCCTTCTGGCCCACTTCAGCTTTCTCGGATCGCGTCCGAGCTTCATGTCGTTGACCCTGCACTTCATGGAGCAATATGATCTGGTGGAACCATCATTCTTTGCAAAGAGGATCCCGGAACCGAGACGGACCTCTTTGCCACAGAAAGTGCATCTCTTTGGAACATACATATCAAATGAACACCCTTTCTCCTAATCCGTTCTGAAACCCCGTTGAATCATGCTATAAAAGCAGTAGGCGGACCTTGCTCCTAGAACTCCGAGATGGACTCTACTTGAGTTTCCTCGCCTCGCGCTCAGTCTCTCGCAAGACCAGCACGTCGGCGAGCTTTATCGGACCCTTCACATTCCTTGTCAGGATTCGACCTTTCTCTTTGCCTTCGAGTATCTTAACTCTCACTTGAGTGATCTCTCCTGCGACTCCTGTCCTCCCAACTATCTGGACGACTTCCGCGGGAGTAAGCGTTTCGACTTCTCGCTTGCTCATGCGGCCTTCTTCAGCCTCGCCAGCTCCTGGGTGACCTGCTCCAGTACCTGACCTCCCTCGCCGGCGTCGAGCACGGCCGCAGAAGCCGTCGGCACCTCTATCCCAATCGCAGGTCCGATCTGGTCCTTCGAAGGAACGAAGACGTACGGAATCTTTCTTTCCTCGCAGAGGATCGGAAGGTGGGCCACGACCTCGGGCGGCGTGACGTCTTCGGCAATTACTACAAGCTTCGCGATACCTCTCTCTATCGCCTTCGTCGTCTCGTTTGTGCCTTTTCTGACCTTGCCGGTTCTTGAGGCCTGCCTAAGGACCTCGTACGCAGCCTCGGAAACCTCCTTGGGGGTCTCTATCTTTACGTAGTAGGGCTTTGGGGTCATCTACGCGTATCTCCCAGAAGCGCCTTCCGATGCTCCGTTATAAATGGTTAGATGGCAATCCGGGCTGGGTTGCCCTCATCGGTCGAAAGCTCCGACCGGCCGTACTGCTCTGCCCTCGACCCTCGCGCATGAGGACGCCACGAGTGCGCAATCGCTAGGTCAGGATGCAGGTCCGGGCTGAGTCCACTCTGCAGAAGCCGAAGCGTGGGAACTGGACTATCTCCCCGGTCTTCAGCGATGCGAACGCAGCCTCAGCGAGTCCCTTGGCTTCGCCGAGGCTGTCCTTGTTGAATACGCCTTCCTCGTTGAACAAGAGGCCGGGTTCAAGGACCTTCACTTCAACGCTCTCAGAATTGACCCACTGGAGCTTCTTCATCTCCCTGACGAGCTCCTCGCCCGCGTACCTGGCCTTCGGCTTTGCCCCAGCCGAGGTGAGTTCAACGTTGTAGAGGTCCATGAGTCTGAATGTTGTACCTTTTTTCATGGCCATCAGGTCGGACCTCGGCACGAAGAACCTGTCTGACGTCGCAATATCTCTTTCGCCAAGCTCCATTTCTGGGTGAAACGGTATGGCCACCTTCCTCTTGGGCGCCCCCTCAACGCTCAGCTCGACCGGGTCTGGGACGAAAAAGATGCGCTTCGAGCGAGGGTCGAGGAGTTTCCTATTGACGGAGAGAAGGAGGCTCCAGTCGTATTCGTGCTCCGACTTGGTGTACCCAACCTGCAGCGTGAATTCCCGTATCGCCTCAGGGATTACGCCCCTCCTCTTGAGCCCCTCAATGGTCGGCATCCTCGGGTCGTCCCATCCTGAGACGAGCTTCTCTTCGACCAGGGGCCGGAGAAGCCTCTTGTGGACGGGCGTTCCCTTGAAGTTGAACCTCGAGAATTGGATCACGTCGAGGGCCCGGAAGCCGAGGGCTTCACGGATCTGCCTCTGAAGCTCGGAGCTGAACTCCGAGCTCCGCAGGACGTGGGTGATGCCGCAGACTTCGTCTTCGATGCTGTTGGCGAGGTAGTATGTCGGCCAGAGGATATACCGCTCACCGGTAATGGGATGGGCCTTCTGGATCACCCTGAAGAGGTTCGGGTCGCGTAGGGAGTAGTTCAGATTCTGCATGTCTCCCTTGAACCTGATGACTGACTCCCCTTCGCCGACCTTCTTCGCCAGCATCTTCTCCCACACGGCCAGGCTCCTTTCGATGGGAGCATCCCTGTGCACGCAGGCCTTGCCATCGAACCTGAGCTGTTTGACCTTCTCTTGGTCGCAGGAGCAGGAGTATGCCTTGTCTTCCTGGATGAGCCTCCTTCCGTATCCGTAAATCAGGTCCATGTCGTCGGAGATGTTCTTCTCGTGGTCCAACCGTATCCCAAGCCACTTGATCCCTTGGCGGAAGCTTTCGTAGTATCTCAGGGCGACCTTCTTCGGGTTCGTGTCCTCGAACCGGAGCCAGAGCTCGCCGTCATACGTCTCCGCGTAGATGTAGTTTATCGTGAAGGCCATGGCGTGCCCTATGGTCATGAAACCCGACGGCTCCGGGGGAATCCTGAAGGCGGTCTCACCCTTCACGGCATTGGGAAGAGGGGGAAGGCCGACGCGACCCTCCTTCTCAGCGGACTTCTCGGCATCCGGGTATTTCTCCTTCAGGAGAGTCTCCTGCTCCGAGAAGCTCAGTCTGTTGATTCGCTCTACCGCGGACCGGACCATCTTGGTCACCTCCCCGGCCGAGTGTCTGAGTTCCGGAAACTCTGCCAGGACCCTCCCCACGACGGCTCCGACTTCCGCCCTGCCACCGTATCGGGCGGCGTTGAGCAAGGCCCCGGCTTCGATCGAGGCTAGTGCCCCGTCTGAAACTAGGGACCTCTTATCTACCATTCCCGCTCGACCGCGAATCTTGCGTAGAGTCCGAGGAGGGCCACGGCCTCGGCGTCGCCTTTCCACGAGATGCTTCCCAGAACCTCGACCGCCTCCTTCATCAGCTCGACCGCCCTCTTCCTCGCGTACCCGACCGCGTCGTGTTTCTCAACCAGGGAGAGCACGTACGACACGTCTTCGGGGGTCTTGTGAGCCCTGTCCTTGTTCATGATGGACACGATCTTGACGTTCTCGTCATGTCCGACACTCCCCAGAAGATGGAGGAGGATTAGAGTCCTCTTCCCTTCCAGGATGTCGTCAGACCTCTCCTTTCCATACTTCTTCTGGTCGCCGACGAGGTTCAGGGCGTCGTCCTGTATTTGGAATGCGACCCCTAGTTTCAGGCCGAATTCCTTCAGCTTGTCGAGCAGCTCCTCTGATGCTCCCGCCACGATCGCGCCGAGTCTACACGGACCAGCCACGGTGTACCAGGAGGTCTTCTTTGTGCACATCTCGTAGTAGTCCGACTCCTTGAGATCCCACCTCTTGCGTGCGACCCACCCCAGCTCCATGTGCTGCCCTTCGGTCGTCTCATTGACCATCCTGGAGAACTCCTCCATTACCCCGACAGTCTTCTCTGGCCCGAGGGGGCCTTTGTTCAGACAGAGGGAGCCCCACATGCGAGCGTGGAGCGCGTCCCCCGCGTTCAAGGCGAGAGATTCGCCATATTTGCGGTGGAGAGTGAGTCCGCCCCTGCGTAGCTCTGAGCCGTCTTCGATGTCGTCGTGTATCAGAATCCAGTGCTGGAAGAGCTCGACGCAGGCCGCCGTGAGTAGTGCGTCCTTGCCGTCTCCTCCCGCGGCCCTGCAAGCAGTCACGCAGAGGAAGGGTCTCATTCCCTTGGCAGGTCGGGAGGGATAGTCCCGCATCATCCTGCAGAGGAGATCCACCTCGACGACGGGGCTGGACTTCGGCAGCAGCTCCTCGAGAATCAGGTTGTCGACCGCGGTCTTCACACGTTTCATTTCGCCCTGAAGGTCTGCCAAGGTTCTTGACCAGGGTCGGTTTCCCCTAGGACCTTATGACTGTCCCGTAGAATTCGAGTCCTTTCAGCGCCTTCGCGAACTCGTTGCGCCTGTAGCCGGACACAAGACAGACACTTATGCCGAGTGTCGCTATCTTGGCCGCGACTTCGAGTTTGAGTTTCATCCCCCCTGTCACGTCCTCGCCCTTGGAGACGTGCATCTTCCTGATCTTCGAGGGCGACAACTCCGGGATAATCACCCGTGTTCCCTCCTCGTAAACCCCGTCAGCGTCGAGTGCGAAGATGCATCTCTCGGGTTCAAGAATCTTGGCCAGCTCGAGGACCATCAAGTCCCCCGAGAGGACCCTGAAACCGGCAGGCGTGGGCGTCACGTCCCCGAAGGTGACGGGGGTGAGGCCAGACTTCAGGAGACCGCGCAACCACTGCGAGACTAATGCTCTTCCCGCCTTTGCAATGACATCGAAGGGAGAGAAGGAATAGGGAAACAGCTTGTTCTCCGTCATCGTCTTGCAGAGCAGGCTGTCCAAGTCATACATCGCCCCCCTCGTCTTGGAGACGGCGGCGGCGTTCGCCGCGGCCTCGTCAGAGGATATCCCTTGTTCCTTGGCGACGGTGTGCCCGAAGGAACCGCCCCCGTGAACCACCAGCACCTTCTCGTCAGACGAGGCGATCTCTTCTGCCAGAGCAGAAACGACATCAGACCTGTAGGAAAACGGCTTCGACTTGTCGGTTATGACCGACCCTCCCAGCTTTACTATCACCGCTCTAGCCAACTTTTCACTCCATCGACGGGGATTTCAGCTTGGAATGCCTCGAAGCCCCGCCCTCTGAGCCCCGAAATGATGCTTTTCTCCTTTCCCCCCGGAGCGACCGCGACGACGCTCCCACCGCCACCTCCCCCCGTGAGCTTGGCGCCGTAGGCTCCCAGAGAAAGTGTAAGATCGACGAGCTTGTCCAGGGGCCTGTTGGAGACACCGAGGGTGGAAAGAGCCGCGTGGTTGAAGCTAAGCAGTCTTCCAAGGCCCTTCATATCGCCCTCCACGAGTTTCTTCATAGACATCAGGCTGACCTCGCTGGCCGCCTCTGTGAGGCCGTCGAAGAGGTTCGGGAAGGCCTCCTTCACGCCGGCTACCCTGCGTATCTGGCGCTTCGTGCTCCTCTTCTTCCCCGAAAAGGCGACGATCAGTGATCTCCGACCCTTGAAGGACACCCTCCTCGGATCGGTTCCGGGCTTGAAGAGGACCACCCCGCCAATAGTACAGACAGTCGCGTCGATGCCCGAAGGGTTGCCGTGAATCTCCCTCTCGCCCACCATCGAGAGGCGGATGATGTCCGATGACTGAAGATCGATGGAGCGGAGCCGTGCTATGGCCGATGCTACGGCGACCATCGTTGAGGCCGAAGAGCCCAGGCCAGCTCCCTTGGGGATCTCTGACACTATCGAAAGGGTCAAGTGAGGATCGAACGAGAACTCCCTCGCCATAGCTCCCACCACCCTTGCGATTGGACGGAGGCCGGAGGCGCCCGAACTTGAGAACTCGTCGGAAACCACCTTGAAACCCGCGGACTCGCTGGCTTCGACACGAACCCTGCGCGGGAGAGCAGCTGCCAGCGCCCATGCGCCGTGGACCACGAAGTGCTCGCCCGTGATTATGGCCTTTGACGGCGCCTCCGAGATCGCTTTCATCTGCTACACAAATCTTAGAGACGCGTAGCCCACGACTTGGCTATTATCCCCTGTGGTGTCGCCGCTGGTCGCATATTTCAAGAGCTCTCCTTTCTTGAGGCCGAGAGCCCGGGAGGCCGCCATCACGGTCGCAATCGCCCCGAAGCCGCACGCAGTGACTCGTAGCCTATCGAGCGTCGAATAGAACGAGCCTAGATCCATTTTCTGCACCTGAGCGATGAGGGCTTCGTCCTTCTTCCTCGCTTCTGCGACGGGTTCGTAGTGGGTGAGATCGGATGAAGCAACAAGCACAGCTCTCTTGCCTTTGATCACCTTGACCACAGACTCGGCTATTGTCCTGGCGGTCTCGAGGTCCTGAAAGAGCAGAGAGACCGGAAGGATTGGGATCGAATCTCCGTAGAACTGTTGCAGGAATGGGAGTTGGACCTCCAGCGAGTGCTCCATCCTGTGAGCTTCGGGGTCGAACGAAACGATTCCGGAATCCCTCACCAGCTCTGAAGCGGCCTCTTCGTCTACTCGCATCCTTCCAAGGGGAGTCTCCCACTCTCCTTCCTTGAAGGTCGCAACTCCGCTTCCGATACCATAGTGGTTCGGAGCAACGATGACAATCAGGTCGGGGGCTCTGAGGGAGGAGACGTGCAGGTAACTGTGGGCAGCCACGGGCCCTGAGTACTCGTACCCTGCATGGGGCGAAACGACCGCGACGATGCTAGCATCGCTAGGCGGGGCTGGTGGTGCATAGCCCGGACCGAGGGGATGAACGTAGCAGCTGTTCAACATTGACGAGAGGTCAGACCTGTCTGAGGGATAGAACGAGCCCGCGACGGCGGCTCTCCTGAGCTTCATGTATCCGGATGCCCGCGCGGGTCTGATATACGCTATTCTAGCAGCTCGGGTTTGGGTTCTTCGTCGATCTTTGTCTCGAAGTCCTCTATCGAGTATTTCATGGGCTGATCCGCTTCGAGCACACCCGCATGGGTCAGCGTTGCTCTAGCAAGGAGCCAGAATATTGCGGCGATGGCTTTGCGACCCCTGTTGTTCCCGGGAATGACCAGGTCGATATCGTCGGTGACGTTGTCCGTGTCGCAGACCGCTATCACGGGGACGCCTAGGCTCCCCGCCTCCACAATTGCCTGGGTGTCAGACATCGGGTCGGCGACAATTACCAGTTCGGCATCCAAATGGCCGGGATACAGGGGGTTGGTGAAGGTCCCAGGCATGAACCTCCCGATTCTGGACATAGCTCCCGTCAGCTCGCAAAACTTCTCGACCGCCATGGCACCGTGCTCTCTGCTTGTGTAGACGACCGTATTCTGGGTGCCTGTCGAAGCGATGAACCTCCCAGCGACGTCAATCCTCTGGAGGGTCTTGGAGTAATCTATCATATGAAGGCCGTCAGGTCTGGGCCTCGTCGTGAATAGCTCCATCGTCTTCGTCCGGACCGGCGTCCCGATGCGGATACCGGTCGCAAGAAGGGCCTTCTCGCTGAGCTGGTGCGCGACCATCTTGTCGGCAGAGCCCGCTTCGTCGTCTTCTGTTAGGGACAATGTCAGGCCTGACCTACGACTACTGCAGGTCCGCCTTCCTGCTGTAGAACGGAAGAACTTGATCGATGACATCGACCGATGAAATCAGCATACTCCTGCAGCAATATCTCTTGAGTCCGAGTTCGTCCAGCACCTTCGCCGGCTCCTCACCTTCTCTAACCCTCGACTGGAATGAGGCGAACTTGTCCCCGATCAGGTTTCCGCATGTAAAACAACGTATTGGTATCATCATGGCTGATTACCTGTATGACTTCTGCCTCTTCCGCCTCGCTCCGGGGCCTCCAAATTTCTTCGGTTCCGCTTGTCTGGGGTCACCCGAGAGCAGATATTTATTGTATGCATTCATTCTTTCTCTCATCTCGTTCCCTCTCACCTGGTCGACGAAAGCCCGGGTAATGGCCATCGCGGCGGCGTCCGCCTGCCCCATGAATCCACCGCCAGAGACACTGACGTCTACGTCATACTTGTCCCTGAGTTCCTTTGCAATCAAGACCGGGCCGAGCAGATGAAGCCTCGCCGGCTCCGGTTCCCACAGCTCGACGGGAATGCCGTTGATTCTGATCCTCCCGGCGCCGGGCTGGATCGCAGCGGTCGCCCTCGCCGTCTTCCGCGCGCCCGAGTACAACTTTGGAGCCTTCTTCACAGGGGCCTTGGCCGTCGGGTTGACCAAATCTACTCGTTCCACCCAAGCGTCTTCGAGAGCTCCTTCATTGTGACGTAGACGGGAATCGGTCTGGGGGCCGTGGTGTCCTTGAACTGAGTCAACTTCGCCACATCGACGCCTTCCGGAAGGCCTACGTAAACCCTCAGCCTCTTCATGGCCAGGACTCCTTTCGTCTTCTTCCTGGGGACCATTCCCCTGATCATTCTCTTCAGGATGTTGTCTGGCCTGCGGGGATGGATTGGACCGTAGATGGGGTTGACGTGGCTCGCGATTTCGAGCCTCTCCTGCCATTGCCTCACCACCGACGTTCTAGAGCCTGATATCAGAGATTTCTCTGCATTGACCACGACGACCCTCCTCCCTGAAATCAGGAGCTTGGCGACCTTCGACGAGAGCCTCCCGGCGATTTGGTTCGTCGCGTCCACGTAGACGGTGCCTTCACTGGACAAGCCTTACACCGCTACCCTTCGGGTACTTCTTGAGGAATTGGTCCACAGAGAGGGCGGAGCCCCCAGCAGCCTCCAACTTGGATCGGGCGCTTGCCGAGAATGAGAACGCACCCACGACGAGCTTCTTGTCAACAAGACCCGAACCGAGGACCTTCCCCGGGACGAAGAATGCCTGTCCTTCCTCGGCCATCCTTGACACTTTGCCGAGGTTGACCTCTACTCCTGTGCCTCCGGGCCTAGAGAGAAGTTCTGCCGCGACCGTCCAGATCGACGCCTTTTGCTCCTTGCCCGCCCTTTCCAGCATCACTGAACTCCGTCTGTGGAGAGGGTTGGAAGAAGTCATGCTACAGCCTCTCCCACGGAGGCCTGTATCTCCCTGAGCTTCTTCTCTAGCAGTTCTATCGCCTTTGTGACAATCTGTCTTGCTGGCAGACCGCCCGCCGACTCGACCATCAAGTTGTAGACTCCCTCGTTCTTCCCCTCCGTGAGCGCTGCGACCGTGCAGGGCTGCCACTTTGCATGCTCCTTGCCCTTCCCGAGTCGGGCATACGCTTCAAGCTTCACCGACTGGCCTTGGGCGAGTTTCACAAGAGGGATGGTCTCGCTTATTGGCCTGACATCCCTGTCTTCCGAGACTAGATCGCCCGAATAGACCGTCGACACCTTGTCCTTGCCCTTTGCGTCGAGGACGAAGAGGACCCTGCACTTGTGGCAACCAAGCGGGTTCCCGCAGTCGCAGTCCTCAGGCAGGTTGTACCTTCCCAGGTCGGTCTTGATTGGTATCATCCCCAGCCTGTGGGCGAGGATTTCATCGTAGAGCACGGACGAGTTTTCCAGTATGACCACGTCGTCTATAGCCATCGCGGGCACTTCGGCAATGCAGAAGCGTCTCACTGCGTTGGCATAAGACCGGTCGATTCCCTCAAGCTGAAGGGTGACCGAATTCCCAGATTCCTCTAGAACCTTCACCCTAAGCAACTACCACACCGACTGGATTGCGATGCATTCATGAAGCGCCGTGTTTCACGAGTCGGGAATGAGTTGTAGTTAAAAAGTTTTAGCGGGTTCTCTGGCCGTCCTACGCGATGAGACCGATCACCCCTTTTGCCGGGATGAGAGCCTTCAAGATTTATAACCACAGTGTGACTGGCAAGTCAGGAATATGTCGGTAGCAACGGACTTCAGGCACCTCGTCAGGATTGCCGGAAGGGACCTTGACGGGAGCAAGAAGGTCATTGTTGCGATTTCTGACCTACGCGGTGTCGGCTACAACTTCGCGAGTGTCGTGACCTCCAGGATAGGTCTTGACCCGAGAGCAAGGCTCGGGACACTAAGCGAGGACCAAGTCCGCGAGGTTGAGAAGGCCATCCAGAGCGCGGCGAAGTCGTCGCTGCCTGCGTGGTACTACAACAGGAGGAACGACCCTGACACAGGGGAGACGAAGCAGTTGCTGGGTTCAGACCTAGATTTCGTAATCAAGGGAGACGTGGATGACGAGAAGAACATACAGAGCTGGAAGGGCGTAAGGCACAGCCTTGGGCTGAAGGTCCGGGGCCAGCGCACAAGGACCACGGGCAGGAAGGGAAGGACCGTGGGCGTGAGGAAGGCAGCCCTCATCGCTGCAGCAAAGGAAGCCGGGGAAAAGAAGGAAGAGAAGTAAGAGTTGGGGGATCCGAGGAAAGCCAGAAAGCAGTACAGCCGACCGCGCAGTCCCTGGCGTGCTGACCAGTTGGCGCAGGAGTTGTATCTGCTTGGTACGTTCGGGTTGAGGAACAAGAGAGAGCTCTGGAAATCACAGACTCAACTGAGTTCAATAAGGAAACAGGCGAGGACTCTCCTCGCGGCTACGGAACAGGTCAGGTTGAGAGAAGAGAAGAAGCTGCTGGACAGTCTGAGGAGGAGGGGGCTGGTCACAGAGGCTGCGACGCTAGACGACATCCTGAGCCTCACGGTCGAGGACCTGCTGTCGAGGAGGCTTCAGACGATGGTCTTCAAGAAGGGAATGGCGGTGTCGCCACTTCACTCGAGACAGCTTATTGTGCACGGCCACGTCGCAATTGGAGGAAGAGCGATCACGATTCCAGGATACGAAGTCGGGCATAATGAGGAGGCCACTGTCGCAGTCAAAGGGGTGACGGAAGGGGCCGCCCCAGCTCCGGAAGCCGTGGCGGAGAGTGCCCTAGCTTCGGATGGGAAAGTCGAAGCCAGGGAGGAGGTGGCCCAGCCACCTGCGTCGGGAGAGTGAAAGTGATTGGCGTCTGAAGAAGAGATCGCGAAAGACCGCTGGGGTGTCGTGCACATCTATTCGAGTTACAACAACACAATTGTCCATATCACTGACCTGACCGGGGCAGAAACGATCTCGTTCTCCTCGGGAGGCAGGCACGTGAAGGCAGACCGGTTCGAATCTTCGCCCTACGCCGCGATGCGGAGTGCTTCGGCTGCCTCCGATGTGGCGAAGGGGAAGGGCATCAACGCAGTTCACATTAAGGTCCGGGCTGTCGGAGGAACGGGGCCGAGGACCCCGGGGCCGGGAGCACAAGCTGCCATCAGGGCCATCGCAAGGGCAGGGTTCAGGATAGGAAGAATTGAGGACGTGACGCCAATTCCGCACGACACAACCAGGAAGAAAGGCGGCCGCAGGGGAAGAAGAGCGTAAGCCTCATACGCGTTTCAGAAGTTCGACAGAATCAACCTTTCCGTCGCCGTCCCTATCGGTGCCTCTGAGGAGACAGGCGTATGGACCTGCGTTGTATCTCTGGAAGAGCAGGTCTGCGAAGTTGCATATTCCGATGATGGCCGCCTTAGTGCCGGCACCAGTCAGTCCTGCTGCTAGGACACAGGTCTTACCGGCCTCCCAAGGATTCTCGATCTTGGCGACGATGCAGTCAAGCTCGGAGTTGTAGGACTTGCCTTGGTCGTCGACTATCGAGCCCCAGAAACCCCCCTGCTTAAACCGCAGAGGGAGGTACTGGTTGAGCTCTTCAGAGATGACGTTGGTCCTCGGTCCCCCGACGACCACCAGATTCGACCCCTTCAGGTGTTCCGCATTCACGTCGACGTCTAGCCTGACCGGAAAGCGCTCAGGAAGCGCAACGAACTGTCCGAGTGCAAAGCCTAGCTGGACTGCGTAGTGTCCGTCGCGGGCTTGGGTACCTGTCGCCCCATGTGGAAGAGGTGAGCCGACGACTATCCACCCGTCGAGATCGCCATCGTGGAAGAACTCCTTGAAGAAGCGCCCCAGTGACCTGGACCTCGTCGAGGCTTGCAGAGTCGGCAACGGCTCTCCCCGGACTTGGAACTCGACGGCGTATCCGTCAGAGGACAGCGCGAATAGGTTCGCCTCGCCTCCACGTATGGATTCGCTTCTGATCCGGGTAATCAGGCCCGCCTTTTCAAGGCGGCCAATGTGATAGTAGACGGTCTGGTGGTGGGTCTTCAGCGCACGGGCGATTTCAGCAGGGTAACGGGGGCCAGCCGCAAGCAGCGCGAGGATCTTCTGGCCGACCTTGCCGGATGCCGACCTGAAAGAATCGGGCGTCTCTGACACAAGGACGCGCTTCGTCATGTGCTCTCTGGACTTGGGGTCGAAAAGCAGGCCTTCACGCATGGCCCGCCCGGACGCCCGACCACTAGAAAACAGTTTTGCATGGTTGAGTAGATGATGAGGCAATTGACGGAGAAAGCATGCATACCCCCCTATGCATGGTAGAGAAAAACGTTTTACGGAGCTTATTACACCGGGCCTCGAAATACCGGCTATGTGTGGGATAGTCGGCTGTGTCGCGGAGGAGCCGGTTTCCGGCATCTTGCTTGACGGACTCCGGAGGATTGAGTACCGTGGATACGACTCGGCCGGCATGGCGACAATAAGCAATGGGAGGCTCAGCATCCGCAAGGGCGCAGGACGAATCAGCAAAATCGAGGGAAGGAAGAAACTCTCTCTACTGAAGGGCAACATCGGGATGGCTCACACGAGGTGGGCGACCCACGGGGGAGTCATCGACCGCAACGCACACCCCCACACTGCGTGCAATGGAAGAATTGCCGTGATTCATAACGGAATAATCGAGAACTACCTTCCGTTGAAGAAGGGCCTGACTTCCAAGGGTCACAAGTTCAAGAGCGAGACAGACACGGAGGTAATCGCGCACCTCATTGAGGAGGAGTACGAGAAGACCAAGGACCCACTAAAGGCGACGATGAGGGCGACAAGGAGGCTCACAGGGCAGTACGCCATCGCCGTGCTCTTCCAAGACAGGCCAGACATCATGATCGGCGCCCGAAAAGACGCTCCGCTCATCGTCGGTGTGGGCCACGGGATGATGTTCATCGCCAGCGATGTGCTGGCCTTCCTCGAACACACGGACAGGACCGTCTTTCTGGACAATCAGGAGACGGTCGAGATCACGAAGAACAAACTGAAGATTGTCGGGAGGGACGGGAGAGAAGTGAAACGCAGACCCACGCAAGTGGCATGGGAGCTGTCTGACCTCTCCAAGACGGCTTATGCTCACTACACGCTCAAGGAGATCAACGAGCAGCCGCAGACCGTGGTCGGAGCGTCTGCGCAGGAGCAGGGGAGGGTCGCCGAATTCGCGGGTGTTCTGAAGAGGGCGAAGTCGCTCTTCATCACAGGCTCAGGGACCAGCTACCATGTGGGGCTACTCATGAAGTACAGGCTCAACCAGGAGGCAGGCATAAGATGCGATGCAGTGGTCTCAGGCGAACTAAGGGAGCACGCAGGGTTCCTGGGCAGGGGGTCTGTTGTGGTCGTGCTCTCCCAGAGTGGGGAAACCGCGGACGTGCTCGAAGCCGTCAGAGATGCCAAACGGCGGGGGGCGAGGGTTCTTTCGATCGTCAATGCGGCCGGGTCTACGCTGGCGAGGGAGAGCGACCTCGTCTTGCTGCTCAACTGTGGACCCGAGGTCGGAGTCGCCGCGACGAAGAGCTTCACCGCGCAGGTGGTGGTGGCTAACATGGTGGTGGATGCTGTCCTCGGCAGGAAGAGGACAAACGGGATTCAAGAGCTCTCTGATGCGATCACCAAGGTTCTGAGGACCGAGAAGCAGATTAAGGAGATCGTGCAGAAGTACAGGCACAAGTCCGACTTCTACTTCGTGGCGAGAGGATATCAGAGCCCGGTCGCGCTCGAGGGTGCGCTCAAGCTGAAGGAGCTCTCATATGTGCACGCTGAGGGGATGCCCGCGAGTGAGCTGAAACACGGGACGCTTGCCCTGATCGAAAAGGGAACTCCTGTAGTTGTCATAAACCCCTCGGGGGACGCCCACGCCGATTCCCTCTCAAATTCAGAGGAGTTGAAGGCGAGGGGGGCGGATCTGATAGGCATTTCGGACGTTGCGGATGAGGTCTACAGGTACTTCATCCATGTGCCCAAGGTTCAGGCGAAGTTCATGCCTGTGGTCGAGGTGGTTCCTCTTCAACTCTTGGCGTACCACTTCGCGGTGGCACGAAAGAAAGACCCGGACTACCCGCGTAACCTGGCAAAGTCAGTCACGGTCAAGTGAGCAAAGCCATTAAGCAGTTTCTGCGACATCGTGGCGTGGTATCAAAGAAGGACGCCCTCTCAAGACCTGTGGCCACGATCGAAGTGGGCAAGAAGAGCATCTCCGACTTGCTGGAAGAGATGGCTCAGACCGGTTTCCAGGGGAAGAAACTGGGGGAAGTCGCGAACATATGGGCCGAGATGGCCCAGCAGAAGGACCTGACGGTCTTCCTGGGTCTGACTGGGTCTCTAAGCACGACTGGGCAGTGGAAGATAATCAGGTGGCTGATAGAGAAGAGGTACGTCGACGTCCTCGTAAGCACTGGAGCCAACATCTCCGAGGACATACTCGAAGCGCTTGGCTACCACTACTACCAAGGGACGTGGCTCGTTGATGACGAGGAGCTCCTGAAGCTCAAGATTGACAGGTTCTACGACGTATACGCAGACGAGCTACAGTACAGGAAGCTCGAGAACACCATCTACAAGTTCGCGAGCACGCTCGACGAAGGCACGACTTACTCGACGAGAGAGTTCCTCCATCAGTTCGGAGAATACCTCTCAAAGAAGGGCATCGACAGCATCGTCGCCGCTGCGCACGAAGCCAACGTTCCGGTCTACTCGCCGGGACTCATCGACAGCGGGTACGGAGTGGCCCTCAGCCTTCTCAGGAGGCAGAAAGGAAAACTGATCAAGCTGGACCAGACCAAGGACATGGAGGAGTTGGCGCAGATAGCAGAACGGGCCAAGCGGACGGGTGTTGTCTATCTTGGCGGAGGTGTGCCCAAGGACACAATCCAGCTGTCCACGATAATCAAGTCGCTCGCGAAGGGAGGGGAGGAGGAGACTCCACACGAGTACGCCATTCAGATCACGGCTGACAGCCCTCAGTGGGGAGGCCTGTCCGGGTGCACGCTAGAGGAAGCAATCAGCTGGGGGAAGATCGCATCACGGGCGAAGAAGGCGACGCTGTACGCCGACATAACTCTCGCCCTTCCTATCGTCGCCCACGCTCTCAACGAGCGAGTGGAGAAGAGGAGCTACCCGCCCGACCTCGGCTGGGTCTTCAAGCTCTAGGCCGTATCAGCTCTGCGACCACCCTCGGACATTCAAGGGCCATCTGGGGTGCGGCCCCGAGGTAGGATTCGGCTCCTTTGATGGTCGGGGTGAAGTGCCCCTTTTCGAAAATCGACTTCACTTTCTCATACCCACGCTCGTCTCCCCTGAGCCTCATCGACACTTGCTCGGCTTCGGCATAGACCTCCGGGTGATTCGAGAGGTCCCGACCCATCGTCGCTCTTTCGATGTTCATGGAATCGAGCGAGCTCACCAACCTCGAACAAGCCACGAGCGAATGGCCGAGTGCCTGCCCAACCATGCGTCGAATTACGGAGTCCGACAGGTCACGCTGCATCCTGGTCATCTGGAGCCTATATGCAAGAAGAGGCAGCAGAGAGTTGGAGATCTCGGCTTGCCCTTCCGCGTTCTCGATGTCGACTGGGTTGACTTTCTGGGGCATGGTCGACGAGCTGACCTTCCCGGGGCGGGCAAAGTGGACGTAGTCGAAGGTCTGGTAGAGCCAGAGGTCGCGCGAGAGCGAAATCATCAGCTGATTGATGTTCATGACATAGTGGAGTATGTCCGAGAGCCTCTCTCCGGGGACTATCTGGGTCGAATAGGGAGCAGCCTCAACCCCCATTTCAGAGACGAAATCACCCAGGGTCTTCCTCCAGTCTCTTTGCCCCATGAGCATGAAGGATGCATAGGTCCCGACGGCTCCCGAGAATTTCGCCATTGGCTTCATCGATCTCAGGAGAGAAATGCGTTCTGCGATCCTTACCGCGAAGACTGCCATCTCCTTGCCGAAGGTTGTCGGTACTGCCGGCCTGCCATGTGTGCGAGCCAGCATCACCGTCTTGGCCTCCTGTCTGGCGATCGCTGCTAGTTTGGTCGCGAGACTCGAGTACCTTGGTATCATCACCTTTTCCAGGGCGGAGCGGAGCAGGATGGCGAAAGCCAGGCTGTTTGTGTCCTCGCTGGTGAGTCCGAGATGGACGTACGGTCCGAGCTCGCCGGCACAGGCGAGCTTGAGGGAGTCCCGGAGGAAGACCTCGACGGCTTTCACGTCGTGGCCCAGCCTCGCTTCCAGGGCCTTTACCTTCTCCATCGAAAGTGCAAGGTTGGGGACCCTTCGGTTCGGCGCGACGCCCAGCTTTACGAGCAACGAGAGGTACGCCAGCTCGACGCGAACGCGCTCCTCGGCGAGCGCTCGCTCGGTCATGTACTTGGCCAGAGGTTCGGCTTCTTTCCTGTACCGGCCGTCTATGGGGGAAATGGCATCATAGTTCAATTGTCCTCGACCTCTCCTCGCCATGCGAGACCAGGCTTACGCGAACCCCCAGCGCGGCCTCAAGGTATTCGACGAGCTTCTTTGCCTGGGCCGGCAGCTCCGCGTCGTACTTTGCTCCATGCATGGAAAACGGAGATTCGTAGACAGGTTCGACTTCGTGTAAATGCCCAAGCGAACGTTGGAAATCACCAGTTTCGGAGCCCATGTGGCGGTATGAGACGCACGCCCGGAACTCTTTCACCTCTGAGAGGACGTCGAGCTTGGAAACTGCGATGTTCTTCACGCCGTTGAGCCTGATTGCGTATCTCAGGGCGACTAGGTCGAGCCAGCCGACCCTCCTGGGCCTCCCTGTCGTCGCACCATACTCGTTGCCCACTGACCTGATCTTGTCAGAAGTGGGATCCTTGATTTCCGTAGGGAAAGGTCCACTCCCGACCCTGGTGGTGTAGCACTTCATCACACCAAGAGGCTCCCCGGCCTCGGACGGAGGTATGCCCAAGCCAGCAGGGATGTAACTGACGACAGTGTGCGTGCTGGTCACGAACGGGTAGGAACCGTGCAGAAGGTCCAACAAGGTGCCCTGAGACGCCTCGAAGAGGACGGAACCGCCCCCCTGTCCGATATCGACAATGCGCGAACCGACGTCCCCCACCAAACCGGCGACGACTTGCTTTGATTCCTCAATCCAAGCACGAAACCCTGTAGGGTCAATTCCCAGCCGAGAGTAGAACTGGGACAGTGCCTCGGGGTCAGGATTGTTCAGAAGGTCAGATGCACGCAGGGCGAGGCGCAGAGCCCTCATGGCATACGCCGGGCCGATTCCTCGCCGCGTCGTCCCTATTGCCGAGCTGCCTCTCATCTGCTCGAGGACCGCGTCCAGTTCCTTGTCGAAGGGTGAGACCAATGAGCATCTCCCGTCAATCAGTAGCTTCCCTCTGATTCTCTCGGGTAGGAGGGAGAGCTCCTCGCGGAGGATGACGGGGTCCAAAGCGACTCCTGCCCCTATCAGAAGCTCCTTCCCCTTCAGCGCTCCCGAGGGAACAAGGTGGAAGGTGTGCTTCTTCTCGCCGATTACGACCGTGTGGCCAGCGTTGCTTCCCCCGTTGAACCTGGCGACCGCGTCAAACTGACCCGCAAGATAGTCCACGAGCTTGCCCTTCCCTTCGTCGCCCCATTGCAGGCCAACCACCGACAGGTTTCCCACATCAGACCACCTTCTGTATGTCATGCGGGAGACTCTCCCTGCGGCCCGCTGAGGTTATCCGAAGGAACTCAGCTCTCCTCTGAAGTTCTTGAATGCTGTGGGCGCCAGAGTAACTCATTCCCGAACGGAGTCCGCCGACCAGTTCCTTGACCACCTCCTCGACTCTTCCCCTGTACGGGATCAACCCTTCCACTCCCTCGGGTACACTCTCCTGGATCACCTCCTCTATGACTTCAGACTCCTTTGTGGCGCCTCCTCCACCCTCCCTGATCCTCCTGTCGACCGTCGCAGCGAGGGAGGCCATGCCTCTCGTGAATTTGTAGCGAACTCCCTCACGCAGAATCGTAGGCCCAGGGCTCTCCTCAGTTCCGGCGAATAGACTGCCAATCATTACCGTGGAGGCACCAGCTGCGAGCGCCTTCGTGACATCGCCTGGGTTCCGGATCCCGCCGTCCCCGATGATGGGTACGTCGGAGTCCCGGGCCACGCGAGAGGCGTCCATGATAGCAGTCAGCTGCGGAACCCCCGAACCTGTGACGACACGCGTGACGCATACGCTGCCAGAACCCACACCCACCTTCACCGCGTCGGCTCCTGCCTTTATCAGGTCGACCACACCCTCTGAGGTGGCGACATTTCCGGCAACAACCTCGGCCCCGCCGAAATCCTTCTTGATCCTCTTCAGCGTCTCGATTGCATAGGTCGAATGGCCGTGCGCGATGTCGACCACGAGGCAATCCGCCCCGACTTCAAGCAGCCTCTCAGCCCGCTCCAGGTAGTCACCCTTCACTCCGACAGCGGCGGCGACCCTGAGACGCCCCTTCGGGTCCTTCGTCGCCGAAGGAAACTGCCTCCGCTTCATTATGTCCTTTGAAGTGATGAGGCCTGCGAGCCTTCCACTCCTGTCGAGCAGGGGGAGCTTCTCGACCTTGTGCGCGTGCAGGATCTTCTCCGCCTCATCGAGTGATACTCCCTTGGCTGCAGTGATGAGGTCCTTCCTTGCCGTCATGACCTCGCTCAGCTTCCGACCGAAGTCATTTTCGAGGAGGATGTCTCTCCTAGTGACCAGCCCCAAGACCTTCCGGTTCGCGTCCACTATGACGATCCCTCCTATAGCGTGCTCTCCGATGGCCTCCCAGGCATCCCTCACGGTCCTGTCTGGGGCTAGAGTTATCGGGTCCTCGATGACCACGCTTTCGGACCGCTTGACTCTAACTACCTCCGCCACCTGCATCTCCAACGGAAGGAATCTGTGTATGACGCCAATCCCCCCGAGGCGGGCCATCGCTATGGCCATGGTCGATTCTGTCACTGTATCCATGTTAGCGCTGACGATGGGGATGCTCAGAGGAATTCCGCGGGAGAACTTCGATTTCGTGTTCGCGTCCTTCCGCGACGTCACGTCAGAATACTTGGGAGCGAGAAGGACGTCGTCGAAAGTGAGGCCCAACCTCAGCTCGGAGCCGGAATCCTTCACTTGACGTCGCAATGTTCATTGGCTTTATAGTGTTTTTGGAGGGCTAATCGGGACAATCATCAGGCAGGTCACAAAGGGCGAAACAGGATTTGTACCGATGGTCACGGGCGCCGGGGGTGGGATTTGAACCCACAACCCGCTTTCGCGAGACAGGCTCGCCGGCAGAGGTGGTTCCAGGCTTACGCCGACCGCAGACTGCGCCCTACCAGGTTAGGCGACCCCGGCACGTGTGCCCATCCCATGAATTGGAGCTTCGCAAAGACTCGGGAGAGGGCACGGCATTCGGGACTTTGAGAACTTCCTTAAGGTTAGCGGTTGGAACAGCGGACTCTGTCCCACCTTCGGGGTGGTAAGTCGAGCCGTCCCGTTTGGGGTGGCGACTGAGCCATTCTGAATAGTCTTCCTGTTTGCTTTCGTCGGATGGGTTCGACACTTCCAGAGTGTATAGGGTTCCGTCGAGTCCGACAGCGACCACTTCGGTTCCTCCCTGTCGGGTCGTGATGACGCACCACTTGTCTACCTTGATTCTCCGCGTGGCTCGGATGAGCGGGGTGCAGGAGTGTCCCGCAGACTCCTCGGCTATCATCGACTTGCCGCACCGCTTACAGCGCGAGAGATTGCCTGTCATGGGGAGACACCCTCGACCGCCCCTTGGAGGGTGTCGTCGGGCTTTCGAAAGTGGCAACGCGGACACTCTTCGAACATCCTCTCCATAGATGCTCTGAGCGTTGTTATCATCTCGCCTTTCTCTCGGCTCTCTGCTTCGGCCTTCTCCCACTTGCCGACGAGCCCTTGGCCTTGAGTGATTAGCCCCATCGTGAGACCCTTGTAGACCCAATCGACGAGGAAGATTGCATGGGATTTGACTAGTTCTATGTGCTGAGGATGGACTTTCATTCGAGGGTCTTTGTCCCCATCATACAATTCGAAACCGCTCATGTATAGGGAGAGCAGTTCGGCGAAGGTTCTCGTGACCTTCTTCTTGTCATCCAATTCGGGTATCTCGACTGTCCACTTCTCCCGCGTGGCTTTCTCTGACACTATCAAGTCGAAGGATTTGATTGCCGAGCAGTAGTCCCGCGCCTGTTGGACATAGTTCGGCTCTGGCTCGCTCATTTCTTCTTCGACTTCCTTACCTCTACCACCCTCTCCTGATTCCTGAACTCCATCTTCCAGTCGAGTATGTCTCCCGACTGAAGGCCAAGAAATGCGACTATCCCTTCTGGGACTGTAGCCCGAAGGGACTTGGAGTCAGGTCGTGCGATTGCCGTCTTCGATTCGAGTATTCCGCTCATACTACGCGTAGGCTTCCCGTAGGTATATGGACCCACCGTTTTGGGCGTCTAAGCGTGGGTAGATACACACATATACTCCCCTGTCTACCTACCCATAGGCGAGCAAAACGACAACCGAACAAGCGCGGTTTGAAATGGACGCCGACCGCTTCGAGGACTTTGTTCACCCCCTTGAAGCGCGACGCGAGATGGAGGCAGACTGAGATGAGCAGTCCACGCGAAGACAGAGGGCTGGAAATCGCCAAGTCTGCGACAATCACGGAGAACGCTGACGGCTCGTTCAGCGTCCCGAGCCAGACGGTCGGAGAGATAGCCTACCTCATAAGACTGCTCAACGGCTCTTACATTTGTAACTGCCCTGACTTCGTTCAGAGACACGCGGAGATTCAGGCGTGTAAGCACATCCACGCGGTAAAGTTCTGGGTCGCGGCTCAAGTCGAACTCGCAGAGAAGCCGAGGCCGAAGGTCTTCGCAGACGACGCGGTTCAATGCGCCAAGTGCGGGTCAATCCGAGTGATTCACTTCGGGACGAAGAGAGGCAGACAGGCGTTCAGGTGTAATGACTGCGGACACAGGTTCACGGAGAGCGCCATGCTGAAGGGGTCGAGATACACGCCTGAGATGGTGAGCCTCACCCTCGACCTCTATTTCTCAGGCACGAGTTTGAGGAAGACCGCTCGAATCCTGAACAACCACTTCGGAACCAAGATGGGCAAGTCGTCAGTCTGCCGATGGATTGAAACTCTCGTTCCGCGAATCAGCGAATACGCGAACAGCCTGACGCCCGAACTCTCGGAGACTTGGCAGGCCGACGAACTTTTCGTGAAGATGAAGGGCGGGGTGAAGGACACCCAATACAAGCAGAACAGCATGGCCTTCCTCTGGAACGTGATGGACAGGAAGACCCGCTTCCTTCTGGCCTCGCGCCTCTCGACCCACAGGAATGTGAATGGGGCGGTCGGTGCGTTCAACGAGGCGCGGAAGGTGGCTCACGACAGCCAGCCAGAGAGGATATTCGCGGACAAACTCAACGCCTACCCGCAGGCCATGACTTACTGGGAAGGCGAGAGCAAGCCCGAACTCGTCGCTAAGATGGGAGTCGGCAAGCCCCACGCCAACAACAACCGCATTGAACGGCTCAACGGGACATTGAGAGAGAGGGTGAAGGTTCAACGCGGCTGGAAGAGCATGAAGACTCCTCTCGCGGAAGGCCAGAGAATCCACTACAATTTCGTGAAGCCACACGCGGCCTTGGAAGGCCAGACTCCCGCAGACAGGGCAGGGGTCGGGGTCGAGGGTCAGAACAAGTGGCTCTCGCTGATGAAGGCCGCGTTCGCCACCCAAAGGGAAGCCGCTAATTGAATCGCAGACTCAGCAGAGTAAGAATGATGAACAGTATAAGAATCGCCCAATCCCAACGGTTGAGGTGTTTTCTCTCTGAAGAACCATTCCTTTCTGGTTGCGTCATATTTCGTAATCGCCCTCTTTGCGGTTGCTAACACTCTTGACCTTCTCACGACGATTATTGGTCTGAGAGAAGGGAGATTCGAGAGCATGCCTCTCGGACTTGCGTTCCTTAGACTCGGCAACATCTGGGGTCTCGTCCTCCTGAAGGGCATAGTGATTCTGTCTGGCGTGGTGCTGGTTTACAGACTCAAACCGCGCTGGCAGAACTTCAGCAGAAGGGAATGCTGGGCTATCTTGACCATCATAACTATGGTCGTGATTGCTGTCTTCGCCACCGTCAGCAATAATCTCAGCATCATCTAACCGCCCAATACCACCCCAAGAGGGACAACCGATTGAGCCACCCTCAGAATGGGACAGAGTCGAACAGCGAGTTTCGAAGCACTCAGAGCCCCCTCGACCAGCTCGCAAAGAAGACCCGGAGCGAATCAAGCAGACACCCCCACCTGGAGGCTGTGCACCACCTGGAGGCTGTGCACCACCTGTGCGTCGAGTATGGGAATGCCCCAAATGATTTCGCAGCCAAGCGAAAGCCGAGGCTCGAGAGCCTTACGCAGACCCATCTGGACGAGATTCGCCGGGAGAGCAGGAGCATCCGATACGTCAACTTAGTTCTGGCTCAGTTGACCGCTTTCTTTCGGGCCGATGGATTCGAGGACGGAAAGGAGTTGGAACTGCAGCGGCATACTCAGCCAGCCCGGTATCGCAAGGTTCCAGAGCAGACTCCGACCGCGCAGGAGACTCTAGTCACTCTTGGTGAACACGGTGTACCCGCAGTGACCACACGTAAGACGTCCCTTGTGCTGCGCCATGAAGTAACCCTTCCCGCATCTCGGGCACTCCTTCCGCAGCCGCGCCAGAGATCCTTCTTCGACCTTGTACAACTTGTGGACCTGTATCCTGCGCTTGGGGGCCTTCGGTTTCTCCTTCTTTTCTGGCTTCTTTTCCTCCGTCGGAGCTACCTCCGCCGGAGCTGGAGCTGGAGCTGGAGCTGGGGCCGGGGCCGCCGGCTGTTGCTTCGACAAACCTACTTCTTGGCCTCCGCTGCCGGGGCGGGAATCGCCGCCTTCTTCCTTTCTTGTTTCAGTTTCTCTCTCTCTTCCTTTGTCAGAACCCTCTCCTCAAGGTACCTGGGGTGGACCCTCTTCTTCGCCTCCGCCGAGTCGTAGACGTAGAACCTGCCAATCACTTCGGTGGTTCCTGCCTGACCGTCTAGCCTTACTACGCCGATGTTTTCAGGCGCCACTCCCAACTCCTTGGCCACCGCTACTACGGCCTCCTTTCTGGTGAGCTTCCCTGCCCTGCCGTCGAGTCGCAGCTCGACGTATGACCTTTCGAGGACCTTCGAGTCGGACCTCTTCATTAACTGCAATCTGGGCAACCCGGCTCTGAGGGGGATATAAATCAGTCCGCCTCAGCGGATCTCGGGGACCCCGATTTCAGCGAGAATTGCCCTGTTTCTCGATTTCGATTCGGCGTCGGCCCTCACCATCACTATTCCTTCGCCCGGCTGCCCGTAGAAGACGACCGCGGACGCGGGAGCGAGGGCGATGACCGGTAACGCCAAGAGGTCCTCCTCGCCGTTGACGGCTACGCGGGCGGGCTTCTGTCCCAGAAGAGCTTCCCTAATCCCTTCTATCGCGCCTTCGGTGATGGTCCCCGGGGGGTTGTCGACCTCTATCTTCCTCGCATAAGCCACCGCAGGAGCGGCCCTTTCTTTCCTGTTCTCCTTGGAGTCGACTACCTGGACGTCGGGCACCCGGCCATGGGCTCCGAGCGTCTCGGTTACCCTGTCCCCTACGGTGATCACCATCGGAGCCTTCCTGACCATTTCCGCGAAGGAGTGACCCTTCACCTCCTCGGCTGAGAAGAGCCTGCCGAGGGGCTTCGCCAGCCTTGCTCTGAGGCCTTCCGGAAGCCGGTGGACCTTTGGCAACCGCCTAGCTTACCTTCAGGGCGTATCTCCCAGGCTTCTCGATACCCAGAGTCTTTGCCACCTGAGATCGCTCTGCGTTGATTATGATTATGAGCCCTGACCACTCGTTGCTGAGCTCGGTGGAACCGTCGTTGGGGCACGCCTTTTCGGTCGTCAGCGTCTTGCACTTCCTGCACGCTAGTTCCTTCAAGCCTACCCTTCCTACTTCTCTGCCCTTTCTTCGACCTTTCGCTGCTTCTGAGCCTTGCTGACTTCCTCATCTATCCATTCGAGCGCCCCCAAGAAGGGCTGCCTGCAGGTCACTCCTATCTTCCCCATCGATATCCCGTGTCCGAGGCTCACTGCCGTTATCCTGACTCGCACCTTGCTCCCGACCTTGAGCGACCTCTTGCTTTGGGAGGCCGTGATGATCCCGGACTTCACGTCGCTGGTCAGGTAGTCGTCCGTTATCTGGCTGAGATGCAGCAGCGCGTCTGCGGGCCCGATCCTCACGAACGCCCCGAAATCTGTCACCTCGACTATCTCTCCTTCGACGAGCTCCTGCTTGAGCGGGAAGAACGAGAGGACCTCGAAGGTGACTCTGTGATACGTTGCGCCGTCCCCGGGTATGATCTTGCCCACCTTGTCGACCTCCACACTGGTGACCAGAATCAGGTATCCGTGCTCAGGGTTGATTGTGCTCTCGTACTTCAGCTTCAGTAGCTCCAGGGCGACCTTCTCCAGAGGTGACCCGAACTTGTCGGGGGGAACACGGACGACGTCCTCAAGGTTGACTAGCTCAAACATGAATCCTCAGGAACCGCCATCACGTTTTGGGTAGCCGATATTAATCTTTGGTTCTCAGGCTCTGTTAAGTTGATGGGCCATGCCTCAGGATTCTGTCCCTGTTAAGGGTCGGGCCATGACTATCCTAATCTGCGTTTAGGCGGACGGATTCGCCCATCTTCAAGGGTCTCCAAATCTACCACAACTTCGTAAGACCCCACGAATCGCTCAACGGCGAGACCCCCGCAGACAGAGCGGGAATCAAGGTTGAAGGGAGGGACAAGTGGATAACGCTAATACAGAACGCCAGCATACGGAGAGCGGGCCCATGACCACCGCACTCGAAGCTTCGAAGGCGCTCCTCAATGTCGGTGGGCTCGTCTCCGTCCTCGGTGTTTTTTTCTACTCCATCACTTACATGCGCTCGGTAGCCGACTGCAACCCCTGTGGTTCTCCTATCATATGGTTCGCTTACCTTTTCCTGTTCGGCCTTTGCCTCATGGCGCTCGGTCTAGCTTTCTGGTTAGGGTCGAGAAAGGAGAAACCATCAACCGAGAGTATCCAAGGGGAAAAACTTGTCTGAGCAACCGAAGAGTATCCAGAACCGAGAGACTGAATCCTCAGAGGACTCTTCTAATTGTTCATGCGTTTGCTAACGCCACGATTAGCATGACTGGAGCTTTAGTCCTAATTCTGGATTAGCGCCAAAAAGAGCATATTCTGTCTTCGTGGCGGACGGAGAGTATGTCTTCATCGGAAGGCGACGAGCAGGGGCCGAAGTACGAGTTCAAAGGCAAGTTCGCTGCGAACCCGCCCGCTTCACACCCCATTCTGGAGGCGTCTCACGAGGAGGTGGACGCTTTCGTCAGGGAAATCCTTGGTCTTACCAAGCCCCGCGACACTGATTCGACAGCGATGAAATCCTGAGCCGTGGCCCGACACTTAACAGAGCCGGTTCTCATGAAGAGTCTACCCGCTCGGTGGGCGAAGCGAGGGCGGAAGGGTCCTCTTGTGGGCCGATTTCCTGTTCATCTCTAGGATCCGATGGACCACCGTGCGGCTCACGCCCGCTTCAGTGGCGGCTCGGGACACCGAACCTCCGGCATCGAAGAGGCAGTGCATGACGATGTCGAGCTTCTCGTAGCCTGCAGGCAGCTCCTCCTCGGCGGTGTGTCCTGGCCAGAGCTGCGGGGAAGCTGGCTTGTTGACGATGTCGGAAGGGATGCCCAGATACTTGCCCATCAGCCGGACTTGAGTCTTGTAGAGGTGGGCGATCGGCAGGAAGTCAACCCCGCCGTCCCCGAACTTGGTGAAGAATCCGAGAAGCTCCTCTGATCTGTCCCCGGTCCCGACGACTAGCAGGCCCCGGGAGTTCGCTAGGTAGTACAGCATTGTCATCCTGACTCTCGCCTGCACGTTGGCACGCGCGAGCTTGACTGCATCAGAGCCGGTCGCAGAGATTAGGGCATCAACGAGTGGAGAAATGGCAACGCTGATCCTCTTGACCCTCCACTCGTCAGCCAGCCGGACCGCGTCTTCTGTGTCGCTTGGTGGGGTGTGATTCGAAGGGAGAAGCGCTGCAAGGACACCATCCTTCCCGAGGGCCCTGACGCAAAGCGCGAAGACCACGGCACTATCTACTCCTCCGCTGAGGCCAACGACCACGCCTCTCGCACCTGACCTCGCGACCACCCGCCTGACGAACACAGCAATTCTCCTTTCTTCCCTCTCGAGGTCGATTGCTGGAAGAGGTTTCGCCATCTCCCTGGCCGACGAGGGCGGGAGCCTTAACTCCTCTTGAGACCGCTCAGAGGAGAGCCACCCTGCCCGAGCGCAGCCCGACGACCCGGACCCTGCGGACCTCGAGAGACCGCGCCAAGTCTCGGTCAGCAGTAGCCACGGCCGCATCCATCGTAATGGCTGCCGACACCATCTCTTCGTCAGTTCCCGCTCCACCACAGGGCACGCGCGAGAACTTCCCAGCGAGCTCAAGGGCAACCCGGGCCGCTCGGCCCTTCTTCCCATCGCCCGAGGCCAGACGCTCAAGCTCGGCCAGAACGCATTCGAGGGCCACAGGTTCGAATCTTCCGATCATCTCCGTGATGTCTTCGAACCAGGTCGTCGGGTGCTCGACTACTGCCATGAGGAAGCTGCTGTCGAAGATGACCTTGGTCAAGGCCTACTTGAGGACGCCCGAACCTATCAGGCGCCATCTCTCGGCAATCCTTCGGCTCAGTGCCGCCCGCATGCCGGTCTCGACCGCTACAGGCCTCTTGAGATCAACCTCAATGATGTTTCCCCTCGCTGATGTGACGACGGCTTGGGTCGACGCTGTGCCCAAATTGAGCCTCAGGTTCTCGCCCGGCCTCACCTTTTCCACGCTCACCAGCTCAGCCAATCCGACGGCAGTCTCGAGCAGGTCCACGTCGAGTGCTATGTGTTCCAGGTTCGGAGGAAGGGTCCCGGGCCTTCCGATCACACTGCCTACCATCTGGTCTCCCTTGATGTAGGTGGGGTCAAGGTAGGTCCCGACGGCGACCAGACCCCCCGGCCCGACCTTATCGGTCTGTCCCGCACTAGTCTGCAGCCCCGAGATCTTGGTCACGACAGGGACATACTTGCCGCTCCTCTCCTCCGCCATTCCGGGCCTTAACTCGATCTCTTCCCCGACCTTCAACTCCCCCCTGGTAAGGCTGCCGCCCAGAACCCCGCCGGAGAGGCCTCCTATCTCGGCCCCTGGCTTGTTGACGTCAAAGCTGCGGACGACGTACATCAGCGGGTCGGCTTTCGCATCCCGTGCGGGGGTGGGGATGACTTCCTCGATCGCCTCCACAAGTGCATCGATGTTCGTCCTCTGCTGCGCAGAGATGGGGACTATCGGGGCGTCCGCGGCGACGGTCTTCTCCACGAACTTCTCGATGCCCTCGCAGTTCTTCTTCGCCTCCTGGTCGCTGACCAGGTCTATCTTGTTCTGTGCTATCACGATTTTCTTCATGCCAAGCATCTGCAGCGCCTGCAGGTGCTCCCTCGTCTGTGGCTTGGGGACCGGCTCGTTCGCGGCTATGACCAAGAGTGCCCCGTCCATCAGAAAGGCGCCGGCGAGCATATTGGTCATCAGGCTCTCGTGGCCCGGGCAGTCGACGAAGCTCACTGCCCTCAGGAGGCGAGTCTCTCTGCCGCAGACCGGACACTTCGGGCTCGTAGAGAAGGCCGCAGGCGCAGGAGTCTGGGGGCATCTGTAGAAGGCCGCGTCTGCGTACCCGACCTTGATTGTGATCCCCCTCTTGAGCTCCTCGCTGTGCGCGCTGGCCCAGACACCGGTGATGGCTTGGGTGACGGTCGTCTTGCCGTGGTCCACGTGACCGCTAGTTCCGATGTTCACCTCCGGCTGCTTCGGGAGGAGGTTGGGAGTCGGCGTCTGCTGAGCAAACTGCCCTGACAAGAGGAATCCGCTCGACGCTTCCCCCTTTTTAAGATTGAGAGGCGATTAGGAGACGTGGGTTGTTTGTCGGCATACGCGACCAGTGGAAACCCTGTTCTGCTTGGTGGAATAGCCCGTTCTAATGTGTAGGCTTAAGTCACGTAGGCACTACACTACTAGTGATTCGAGATGAGGTCGGGCATTTCGGCACCTACTGTCACATTCTTGGCCTTGATCATAGCCGCCTCGGCAGTCGTCGGAGTCGTCTCCACGGTCGGACCGTCGGTCTATGAAACAACCACAAATGGTGCCACTTCAGTCATATTGCTCGCCAAAACCACTGTCGAGGTTTCCTCGAGCTACGATTGCGTTGCGGGCCATTACTCGCTAAACTTCAGCGCATCTGAACGGTCCACGCTGACCGGCGGTTTCAGCGCCGAAACGCCAGGTGTGACGGCATACGTCGCCACGACTCAGCAGGCGGCCTCCACGTTCCACGGCCACCCCACGACCTGGGTCTTCTCGACGGGATTGGGGAGTTCATCGAACTTCTCGGTCATCCTCTCTCCCGGCTCGTATGTGGTTTGGATAGAGGGCTCGGACGAGAACTGCGGCTCGCCGATAATCATGCCGCTGGAGATACTGACTCATGTCACCGTCACGCAGAGCTTCACGCTCACTCCTCAATCTACGGAGAGTCTGCTGGTGCGATTGGAGCTGAACAGTTCGAGAATAGCCTCAGGGGCCACACTTGGAATCATCGTGAGCGATTACAACCCGTCGACCATGGAGCTGAACCTCTCTAGAGAATCCGGTTGGGCCCTGGAGGGCCTCTCGACAGGAGGGTGCCCTTCGCTCTACTACCCATTCGGGATCGCCGTCTTCCAGGGGAGGTACACCAGCGCAAACGCGTCTCAGACCGTACCACTTCGGATCTTTCCTGTGGTTCCCTGCCCCATGCTTGTCAGGTACATCACTGGATACCTGTTCCAGCCGAAGAGTGACAACGCGACGGTTCTTCCTGGAACGGGAGAGGTTCCAATGGGGACAGGGTTCTCAGTTAGCGGGGCGTACAGCGCTGATGGAAATCGGTTGAACGGGCTGACGCCCTTCGCGCCCGGGAACTACACGGTCGCAGCCGGTGACGAGTGGGGAAACCTGGCGTTCGCCTATTTCGTCGTAGTTGCCTCGTCATAGAAGATGGTCCGCAAACACGGGGCGCGCGATCACCCTTAACGGGTTCCAGGGATGGGAATGTCATTCAACGCTTGGGAGTATTATGCTTCATTCCATACTTCAGTTTCATGGCCAACAGTAGAATCAGAAGTGCGCAGTTTACGCCGTTCCAAACGATTACGGACGTCAGTCCCAGGAACATACCGTAGGCCAACCAGAGTATCGATCCGACCAAAGAGAGTAAATTGAATGACAGGCTTATCTCATGGGCACTCCTGAGTCTCCAGACACGCACGATCTGGGGAACGTATCCGAGCGCCACGAACATGCCTGCCACCAGACCGAGTATCTCAACTTCCGGCATTTTCTTTTCGAAGGAGAAGGTCCCTCAAAAAGCCTTGGGGTCGTTGCTTGGCCACTCGATGGGGGATCAGCCCTCATCAATTGGTTCGAAATGTGTCGAGGTTCCCAGCGCGATATTGGTCGTCTTTCAGTAACTCAACCCTGCTGCTCATCGTTGTTTCAGCGGTGCAATCGGCTCGTGCGCTATCCCGTGTGGTTCCCTGCCTCGGCCGATGTTCCGTTCCCAGACTCTGCTTTACCTGCACGCGCCGAGTAAAGAATCATTGCGGCCACCGCGAACGGAATCACTGAAGCCAAGAACGGAGCGACAGGTGAGACCCCCGAATACAGGTAGCCCGCTGCCACCTGAGAAGGGAGGGAGACCAGCGCAGGAAGCAGGCTGAAGATCGAAAGGATTCTTCCTCTGTCCACGGGTGGAATGGTTTCTGCTTGCATAGATGCCAGCGAGGGTGTCTGGAGCGCCGTAGCGATGGATCCAGTAATGCCCCACTCCATCAGTCCGCCAGTCGTCTTCGCTTGCGAGAAGATCACATTGCTGACCGGAGCGGCCGCTGACGCGACAAGCACGCTTCTCCTCGCTCCGAGTCGTTGAATCAGAACCACCACAGCGAGCATCAGAACCACGGTAGCCAACCCCGTGAAATCCACAACGATGCTGTAGTCTACTGGGCTTATTCGAAGGTAGTTGACGGCATAGATCGAAACAAAAGGAGAGGTAAGTCCCGTGCCTATTCCGGCCAGAGTCACATAGAGCAGCAGCTTCTTCACCGTCGAATTCGACCTTCTCGCAGCTCCAATTCCCGACGTGAGGGACTCACGAAGGTGTCCCGGTAGCGACTGAGTCTTAGGTGGCGCAACCACGTAAGTCTCCTCCAGCCACTTCATCCTTAGCGAGACCCCTATGATGCCGAACAGCGCGCTCGCCAGGAATGCAATCTTGAGGCCGTCGAGCACCCCCAACCGACCCATCAACAGGCCTCCAATGGTCGGCGCGAAGATGGAAGGGGTCGTGTTCACCGCACTGAAGACCGAGAACCCGCGGATTCTGTCAGAGGGCTCGATTTCATCCATCATCAACGAATTGAACGCAGGACCGTACATGTTGGCCACAGAAGCCAAGGTCAGAGGCACGACGAGGAGATAGTAGGAATTGACAAGAGCAAACATCAGGGCGCTCGCCACAGAGACCCAACTGAAGACAACGATGACTCTCCTCCTTCCCCAGGTATCTGCGACATAGCCTCCGACCAATAGCGAGAGAATCGTGATGCCTGTGCCGTATGCAATCAGAAGCCCCACCGTAAAGGGCTGGGCCCCGAGAGCCGAGAAGTACAGGGTCTGGTATGGGTTGGCTGTCGCGGCCCCGATTGACCAGACCGCGGACGTCGAGGTGAGGACCCACGCGTTACGCGGAAGGTAGAAGAATCGTCTAATGCTGGGTCGGTGGTCCACTTTCGCTGCCTTCGGTGCCTCTCAGACAGGTTACATTACTGTTGTCCGGTCAAAGAAATTGTACCACATCACACCGCGGGTCGTTCTTGATAATCTCGAGCTAACGGTGCACGATCCTTGGGGGCCACGCGTCGTCCCCGTTGATCCCTTGAGATCGGAGTCTAGAAGCCGGGTTCCTTGAGCTTCAGGACGTCGAAGGCCCCGAATCTACCTTTGGTCGTACCTTGCCGAGGTATCGCTTGAGGTCTGCCCTAGTGAAGTAGTAGAAGAGGAGGTTCACGATTCCCACCAGCAGGAACAAAGGATTGAGGGCCAATAGGCCAAGTACCACGTAGACCACTCCGGCCCACAGCCCCAACACCCATGCCCATGGCTTCGCTTTCCACAATCCGTAGCCCACAACCACAAAGAGGAAGCCAAGAACAACGAAGATCGCACTGCCCGCATACGATTCAGAAGCGCTGACATGAGGACCAACCGGCGACGTGAAACTTAGAATCCCGAGAATTGTCATAACGATTCCCACGACAAAATCGACCAACATGAGGATTTTGGTGCCGCGTGGTCGGGACACACCCGATGCAGGTGGCGAAGAGGGGGTTTGGGCAGCCTGTATCGATTGTTGAAAGGTCATCGGAGCCGCGCAGTTTGGACAGAACTTCGCCCCAGCAGGCACCTCTTTCCCGCAGTTGGAGCAGTAGGCCAACCGACACGATTCGTCAATCAGCTTAGTTAAGCATATCTCGCTTTTGGGTGCGACAGTTGTCAACATAAGTTCTAATGCTGATCGCCTGCCCTTTCGAGCGCTGCCGCTGCGCTTCTACGCGGCTCGAATTCCCCTCGAGCAAGACACTAGTCTGGGTGCCTAAGCGCACTAGCCTCATAGGTCCCCAAACCCTGCGCACGCGATCATGGGCATCTAGCCGCTGATTCTTCTTCGTTTGCTTCGTCGGGCTGTGGGGACTGTCGACGGTCTGATTGACACAACTCTCACTCTGTCCTCGCTGACATGTGCTAGAGGGGAAATCCTAATGCCGATTAATGAAATTCGTCGAATGCGGGTTCGAGAGTCAGTTTTGATGAAGATTTGGAACCCGTGAAGTTATCGGCGCCGCAATAGAATTCGGAATATGGAATCCAGGTTCATTTCTTGAACCTTCGGACACTTAAAGGCCTCAGTCTTCCCCTGAATTGGACGGAGAGCACGCTTCCTCCCTCGATTGGGAAGATTGTGGACAATTTGTCCACCAGGGTTAAATACAGATTCACGGAGCCTTCTTACGAAAACAACAATGTATACGCAATCTAATGCGTATGTACGAAAATTTAGCTCAGGAATAACACTAGCACTTCTATTACTCTCAGCAATCGTCTTGCTCATCCCTGTCGCCAACGTCCACGCTGCAATATCGGGGACGCCTACCCTAGGGGCAGTGGATGCGGTTCCAACCCCCACAACCTACACACAGTCTTCAGCAAGCATCAACATAACCGCCGGTGGTAATGCGGTCTCGGCCATCAACGGTGTCGCCCATACAGGGCTGTTCGCGATCAACTTCACCGGAGTGACGTTCTCCGGTGCTCAGTTCTACTTGACCATGTCGCCAGATGGGTTGAACAACATCAACACATCTGCCGGCGACGTTAGGTATGCCGGTCCATTCACGAAGTCCAACTTTGCCTCCGCCTCTTGCGCGGGAACCTTGTGCAGAGAGGTTTTCGGCGGAAACGACTACTACATCGGCACCACCAGTGGTGGCGTCCCTGTGATTGAAGGCCCGATCCCCGTTAACATCTCATCCCTCTTCAACTACATCAAGGTGTACGACGGTTCATGTGGAACTAACCCCGCCTTCTGCGGCGCAGGTGTCGCAGTAGCCGCCGGGTTTGTACAAGTTCAGCCCGGCCTTACCCTGAAGTACTATTCGGGGTACGCGGGAATGCTGGAAACTGTATACGGAGGTGGGTTCCCACTCAACACCCTCATCAACATGAACTATTCATTCACATACACATCATTCGCCAACCCAGTCGTGTATACCCCGATGGTAGGAAACTGGACTGGCATGATCGGCATCAACACTGGGAGGGGTTACTTCTCGCAGTCGGCCAGCATGATTGACACCAAACAGGTGATCAATCCCCCGACGCTTGTACCAATTCTATCGGTGAACATACTGTTCACCGCCACTCACTACAACGGCGCATCGACAGTGGTGTACGCCAACACGACGTTCGCAGAGGACAGCCGGTTCATCAGTGAAGTCCTCGCGCTCGACAGCAGTGGTCACCCACTCAGTACTTCGAACCCACTCGAATCGGGCGTAGCGTGGGCCAACTTCAATGGATCGGCAACTGGAACCTGTGACGGTGTCACAGTGTGCCCCCTCAATACACAAGACGCCGTCTCTAATGGAACTCTAATCATCGCCGGCAACGAGTCGCTGGTGAACTCGGCAGTCACCTTCTTTGTCGGCTCTACCCAATATGGCGGTGCATTCACTTCAATTGGCAGCGTGACTTCCAATGCAGCGGGCAATTTCAATGGCACAGCCACGCTTCCTGCTCTTTCAATCGGCCTCCACTTAGTGGAGGTGAGGAACAACGGCGTCATCTATTGGTTCCAAATCTTCATCGAGCCATCGTTGGTGCTCACTCCTTCGAGTGGCCCCGTTCACACGGTGGTCAAAGTCACGGGATACGGATTCCCAGCTGGTGCCAACATCTACCTGTACTGGTATGAAATATCATACGACGGCATCTACTACAACCTCAACACTACATCAGGCGCACTGATCAACATCACTGTGCCTTCGGACGGCCACTTCAGTGGGATTCAATTCTACGCACTTCACTCATGGGGTGGATACCACGAAGTTGTTGCATCGACTGGCTTTGTGAGGGATCCGGATTACATACCAGTAGTCGAAGTAGCCTCCACGTCATTCGACGTTACGCCGCAAATAGCAATTTCACCAACCTCGATCAACTCAAACGTGAAGGGATGGCTTAACGTGACAGGGACAGGATTCAATCCTGAAGAAGCCTATTACGTCAGCATCGACAACGCCTTGTTCGGTGCGGGCTATCCTGGTTTCGTTTCGGCAGAAAACGGAGACTTCTACGTCAACTTCACCTCGACCGGATACCAACCAGGTTGGCACCAGGTCGAAGTCTTTCCAAACTGTGACTGGTATTCATACTCCTGCTCCTCCTTCTACGGGCACTTCGCTCCGGTCGCTTACACCTTCTTCAACGTCACAACGATCGGCGCCTACACTGGTGGTGGCAGCGGCGGCCTACCGGCCTCGGTAATCACCGAAATCACCAACATCAACAACAACGTGAACACCATCCTCGGATGGCAATCGACGATCTATGGCATGAACACCAACATTGGCACCATCAGCTCCAACGTGGGCACCATCCTCGGATGGGGTCCAACGATCACTGACATCAACACTCATGTGACCACTATTCTCGGATGGCAATCCACGATCATCGACATCAACTCCACCGTGAATGGCCTCAAGGCCACTCTCGTCACAATGGGAGGCACTCTGACAACCATAATCAACGGCATCACCTCGGCAACAACCGCAGCGAATGCAGCGAAGACCTCGGCAGACGCAGCAAGCACTGCAGCAACCAACGCCAAGAGTTCCGTCTCGGACACAGAAACCTACGTGCTTGTTGTCGCGGTTCTCGCGGCAATAACACTAGTCCTAGAGCTAGCAATATTAGTAAGAAAGCTGGACTAAACAGTCAGCTTTCTTTCCCCTTTTGTTTTTCCGAAAACCCACTGCTTATTACGCACCCGGGCCGGCGCCGCCTGACGCGCCCCGAACTTTCAACGTTATCTAGGACCTCGGACAAGGGTGGGGTAGGCGAGGCATGATCGAATGAAGGCCGTCATCCTTAGCGGCGGTCAGGCGCTACGGCTCCGTCCTCTTACGGAGGACAAGCCCAAGGCCCTCATCGAGGTCAAGGGGAGGCCAATATCAGAGTATCAGATCGAGTGGCTGGTGAAGCAGGGCGGCGTCGACTCCGTAACCTTCGCCTGCGGTTACAAGTGGGAGAAGCTGAAGGAGCACTTCGGGTCCAGCTATAACGGGACCCCCGTGGACTACTCGCCGGAGGAGGAGCCCCTCGGGACGGGCGGGGCGATAAGGCGAGCTCTTTCCGGGCACGAGTCCGAGGACCTGTTCATCGTGGCCAACGGCGACATCGTGACCGATCTGCCTCTGGCGCACATGGTCAAAGCACACAAGCAGGCGGGCGAGATCACGGCCTCGATGCTGATAGTGCCCTATCGGTCCCGCTTCGGCGTGGTGAAGATTGACAAACTGAGGATGGTCAGGGGCTTCGAGGAGAAGCCCGCGTTTCCCGACGTCTGGATCAATGGCGGCGTCTATGTACTGAACCCAAGGAAGGCGATGAAGTATCTTCCGGAGAAGGGCGACATCGAAAGGGAGACCTTCCCGAGGCTCGTCAGCCATGGTGAGCTGCTCTCCTACCCCCACTACGGTGAATGGTGGTTCGTCGACTCTCTTAAGGACCTGAAGGAAGTCGAGGAAGCCATGCAGCCTGCACCGTAGAAGAAGGGTTTAATCAGAACTCGGCGCTCGATCTGCCCATGAGCGAATTCGCGAAGACCATCGAGGCTTCCAAGATTCAGCCAAATACGATGATGACCGTCGATGTCGGCGGCGAAGAGGTCCTCATTGCCAACGTCGACGGAAAGTACTACGCGATGGGCGCCCTCTGCACCCACGAGCTGTGGGACCTGTCCGAAGGGACCCTCGAAGACACCACCGTCACCTGCGCTGGGCACGGCACGGTCTGGGACCTGAGGACCGGAAAGGGAATCTTCGACGAGCCCCTCAAAGACGAACCTCTCTACGAGGTCAAGGTCGAAGGCGGCTTCATCCACGTGAAGAAGCGCTGAACCCCCAAATTCCGATTCATTCTCCGCATTCTTCTTATAGGCTAAACAGAGGGCCCGAATATTGAAAACGCCAGCCGGGGCGGCCGGCTCAACCCCCTTCAGGAAGCTGGGGAGCTTTGTCTACAGGCGAAGGAAGTACGTCATCGTCGCCTGGGTCATCGCTCTGGTGGCGGTCCTGCCCATCATCGTGAACGTCGGGAAGTCGACCTCTCTGCAGCTGGGCTCCGCTAGTGGGAGCCAGCTCGAATCCGCGAAGGCTGACGACATAATCTCGAGCCAGTTCAGGGAGACTGTCCCGAACAGCACACTTCTGGTCGTGGTCACAGGACAAAACGTCTCCTCGCCGAAGACCCAGGCATGGGTCCAAACCTTTCTGAACTCGGTAGAGTCCAACAAGAGCATCAGCGGCCTGATAAAGAATGCATCTCTGGATGTCTACTCGCCCATCTACTCCACAATCATCCGCATTAACGAGGTGGTCTACGCGGCGTTCAGAAGCGCCAACTCCACCAGCCACGGCCTGCAGACTGCCTCCCAGCTGGAAAGGTTCGCCGTCGGATACGTCGCGAACAGCACGTCTCTCTCCTACTGGTTCGTCAACGCGACCTTCAATCTAGGGCAAATCAATGCCAACTTGTCTATAAGACAGCAACAGCAACTGTACGTCCTCGCTGGCGATGTGGTGTGGAATCCGAGCAGACTCGGAGTGGACCCAAGTCTGTCGACACTCATTGACTCCTTCGTCTCACCTGCGCGCAACCTGACCATCGTCTCCCTGGGGCTAGACCAATCCTCAGACCAGAACCTCCTCACCGTCAGAGCGATAGCGCATTCCGCACTCTCAACGACTGGTGAAGTGTCGGGCGTCCAGTCGGTGTCCGTTACCGGCCAGGATGCCATCTCCTACGACTTCGGCAACTCCATTCAGGGAGACATAACGATCATCTTCGTTGCTGCAATCGTCCTGCTCATTGTCGCGACCGGTCTCTTCTTCCGCTCCGTCCTCACGCCCTTCATCACGCTCGGGACCATAGGGGTAGCGCTGGGAATCTCCCAGGTGTTCATCGTCGCGGTGTCGACTTTTGTGGCCAAGGTCGACTTCACTGCCCCCGCCATCCTTCTCACAATATTGATTGGCGTAGGGACCGACTACAGCGTCTTCGTGATCGCAAGGTACAGGGAGGAGAGGGTCAAGGGGAGCCCTGTCCAAGAGGCAATCGAGACCTCGATCACTTGGGCAGGCGAGAGCATAACGACCAGCGGTGCCACTGTGATAATCTCATTCCTGGCCCTCGCCGTGACCTCGGTCGTACTGCTGAGGTCCATGGGGTTCGTGGTCGGGCTGGGAGTCCTCGTCGCGCTTGCAGTCGCCCTCACGTTGGTCCCTGCGATCATCGGGGTCGTGGGCGGGCGGGCCTTCTGGCCAACCTCGGGGGACAGGTTCTCGCGTTACTCGGCTTCAGTGCTGTCGAAGCTGAAGAGCAAGCGGGGTTACTTCTCCCGAAGTGGCACCTTCGCAGTGAAGAGGGCGAAGGTCCTGATTATTCTGGTACTCTTGGTCACGGTCCCTGCCTTGTACGTGTATTCGACGGCTACCCCGACTTACGACTTCCTCTCTGCTGCTCCCAGCAGCCTCCAATCCATCTCCGCGTCGAACAGCCTGGCGGCGGCCTTCGGGAGCGGGAGGCTCTACCCGACGTACGTGGTCGTCACCTTCGGCCACCCGCTGGTGACAGGGGATTCGTTCAATTCGACCGAGATGGGGGCCATCAGCGCCATCTCCGCCTACGTGGCCAGTTATCGGGACGTCCGCAACGTCACCGGGCCGACCTGGCCCTTCGGGAGCTCTGTATCCTATGAAGGCCTCAACGTCTCCAGCCCGTCCGGCGCCCTGACCTTCTCTGCAATCATGCAACAGGTCGGGCACGATAACAAGACGGCGCTGATAACAGTCAACTTCGGGATCAACCCCCTTCAGACAGCCGCAATTTCAGACGCCCAGGCGATGCGCCAGTACCTCCACGCCAACTTCGCCCCCGCCACCGGCGTGACTGGTGTCTATGTTGGCGGTGCGTCGGGTTCCATGCTCGACACAAAGAGTACCTTCGACTCCGAGTTCGATTCGATTGTTCCATTTGTTGCCGTAGGTGTCGCACTCGTCCTCCTCGTGGTCCTTGGATCTCTCTTCCTTCCGGTCTTTGCAGTCTTGTCGATACTGATGAGCGTAGTCTGGACGCTCGTCGTCACCAAACTGGTCTTCCAGGCGTTCTTCAACTACCAGGTCCTGTTCGTCCTCCCCTTCTTCCTCTTTGTGACGCTCTTGGGCCTCGGTATGGACTACAACATATTCATCCTGACTAGAATCAGGGAGGAGGCCACGAAGGGAGGCAGCCTCAACGATGCGATCATCAGGGCCATCGAGCAGACAGGCGGCATCATTACAGCTGCCGCGATCATCCTCGCTGGGTCGCTTGGATCTCTAATGCTATCTAGCGACCTCCTGCTTAAACAGATGGGCTTCGCATTCGCCTTCTCTGTTCTCATCGACGCTCTGGTGGTCAGGACCTACCTCGTCCCTGCGGTCATGTCGACGGTGGGCAGATGGAACTGGTTCAGTCCGATTCCGCATCTGAACAGGTCACATTCCCTGTTCAAGCGGGACAGCCAGGAGTCTCCCTAGTCTTTTTACTAAGGCATGCCCAGCGGGGCCACCGTTGTCGCCCAGTTCAGAAGGCGAAGTCAGTCGCGAAATCCTCGAAGAGGGCTGCTACCACCTATCCCAGCTGGGCCTGACGGACGAACAGATCGCGCGGCACTTTGAGACTACGCCCGGACACGTCGCGAAGCTGATCAAGTCCTATTCGTCCAAGCTGAAATCAGGAGAGGTCACCGCAGGCGACATCGACAGGATGTTCTGGGAGGGCGTGAAGAGGGAAGCTGAGGGCGACCTGAAGCTGACGGTCATCTCCGACAAGGGCTTCCACCACGTGCGGAAGTCAGAGCTCCAGAGACTCGACGGACGCGCGCTCATGGCTATCTACGAGTCGAGCCGAGACTTCTTGGAAGCTGACCCGAACGAGAAGTTCCTCGACTACCCGCCACCGAAAGGGTACGACCCCCTCGCGATGAACCGCGAGGTTCGGAAGGCGGTCGTAATCCTCCGAGGCCTCCTCGAGGACAAGTGGAAGGACGCGAAGTCCCAGAAGAAATGAGGAACCCGCCCACACTTAAGTAGGGCCAGATACAACACAGTTTCGAAAAAGAATGCCGCTGGAGATGGTCGACAAGGAAAGTCTCGCGAAGCTCCTGCGGTTGTTCCAAGGGCGGAAGGTCCTTGTCATTGGCGATCTGATAGTCAGCAGGTTCGTCGAGGTCGAGGCACGGAAGCTCGCACGAGAGGCACCGGTTCCTGCGGGCGACTACGTGGGGGAAACATTCCTGCCGGGCGGAGCCGCCAACCTTTCGCGCGAGCTCGTCTCCCTCGGCGCCTCGGTCAACTTGGTCGGCCTAATCGGTTCTGACGAATACGGGGCGTGGCTGAAGGCCGAGTTCTCGAGGAACGGGATCTCCCATGCCGGCATCGTCACGGACACCACGCGCCCGACGTCGCTCAGGACCTGGATCATGGTCAACAAGTTCCACTCACTGAGGATTGACAGGGAGGACAGGCGCGACGCCCCGCCAGCGATGTCGAAGAAGCTCCTTGCTGAGGCCGAACCCCTCATCAAGGATATCGACTGCATCATACTTTCTGATTACGACCGCGGCGCGATTACGAGCTACCTGATCAGCGGTGTTGTCAACGCCGCTCACGCCGCCGGGAAGATCGTGGTGGCCCAGCCGAAGATGCACCACTACCTCGACTTCTCGGGCGTGACCTACGTGAAGTCGAACATGGAGGAGGCGTCTCACGCCACCGGAATGGCGATCGTCAACGAGACGAGCCTCAGGAACATGGGCGTCAACCTACTCAGCCGCCTCGAGTGCAAGGCGATCCTCATCACGAGAGGCGAGCAAGGCGTCACCCTCTTCGACACGGAGAACGTCACACTGTTCCCGCCGATAAGCGGAAAGAAGAACCTCTTCAACAAGGTCGGTGTCAGGGACGCCATGACCGGGATCTTCGCGATGGCTGTCGCGTCTGGCGGCGACGCCTGCCAGGCGGCCGTGCTGAGCGACGTCGCCGGGCAGGTGCGGAGCGAGCTCCAGAGAAACGCCTCACTCTCGCTTCACGACCTCGAAATCAAGGCACAGGAGACGGACGACTTCGTGCACAGGATAGTTCAGGTGCCGGTGAGGAGGTAGTGGAGGCAGCACAGGAGGTCACTAGGCTGAAGGAGACCTCGAGGAACACCAGGAAGCTGATCCTCGAAAGCCTGGCAGAAGCCGGTTCTGGCCATCCGGGGGGCTCGCTCTCCGCGGTGGAGCTTCTCGTCACGCTCTTCTTCCATACGATGAAGTACGACCCGAAGAACCCGTCGTGGCCAGACAGAGACAGGTTCTTCCTGAGCAAGGGTCACGCGGCGCCGCTCCTCTACTCGATCCTCGCCCAGGCGGGCTACTTCCCGGTCGAGGAGCTGATGACGCTGAGGAAAATGGGCTCTAGGCTCCAGGGACATCCTTCAATGGGAGTTCCTGGAATCGAGGCGCCCGCAGGCTCTGAAGGAATCGGGCTCTCAATCGGCGTCGGTGTCTCACTGGCGGCGAGGATGGACAGAAGGGCGAGCCGCACCTACGTCCTGATGGGAGACGGAGAACAGCAAGAGGGCGAGGTGTGGGAGGCCGCGATGGCGGCTTCGAAGTACAGGCTGGACAACCTCACCGCAATCATAGACCGGAATGGGATCCAGCAGGACGGCCTCACGGAGCAGATCATGCCGCTTGAGCCCCTCGCCTCGAAGTGGAGGGCATTCAACTGGAACGTCATCGAGGTGGACGGCTACGACTTCCTCCAGCTCATCGACGGCTTCGACCTCGCCGCGAGCACCAGGAACCGTCCAACCGTGGTCATAGCCCACACCGTCAAGGGAAAGGGGATCTCCTTCATGGAGTGGTCCCCTCACTATCACGGGACTGCACCTGCGAAGGACACGCTGTCGGATGTCCTCAGCCAACTGAAGTGATCGATTGAAGCCCATACGGATAGCACCCTCCGTACTCGCGTGGGACCTGGGCAACCTCGGAGAGGCCGTTGAGATCTCTGTGAGGGGTGGCGCAGACCAGGTTCATCTCGACGTGATAGACGGCCACTTCGCCCCCAACATAACCTTCGGGCCTGGGACGGTGAGGGCGCTCAGAAGGCGGTGTGACCTCAAGTTCGACACCCACCTGATGGTCGACCAGCCTCGGCTCTACGTCGAGAAGTTCCTGGACGCGGGCTCAGACATTCTCACCTTCCACGCCGAGGTGCTCGATGGGAAGGCGTTCGACGAGCTCCACGGAGCGGTCGTGCGCCGGGGTAAGGAGATCGGGCTCGCGATCAAACCATCAACCGAACTCCCGGACTGGGCCGTAGCGCGCCTCGACAAGGTGAGCGCGCTCACCTTCATGACGGTCAACCCCGGCTTCAGCGGCCAGACGATGGACATGTCGACGATGCCCAAGCTCGAAAGAATCAGCGCCCTTCTCAAGGAGAGGGGTTCGAGGGCAGACATCGAGATAGACGGCGGGGTAGAACCTGAGAACGTCCACGAAGTGGTTAAGAGAGGGGGAAACGTCCTTGTCGCAGGTGCAGGCGTCTATGGAAAGGGCGACCCAGTCAAGGCGATCGGGGCGCTCAGGGAGCGCGCAGAGCGCGCGGCGAGGGAGAAATGACGCTCGCTAGGCAGGCGGCCATGAGGGATGCCTACGGCGAGGCGCTCTTGGAGCTGGGTGCCTCAAACCCGAATGTCGTCGTACTGGGCGCGGACACAACCGGCTCGATGAAATCCGGCGTCTTCGCGGCGAAGTTCCCCGACCGGTTCTTCAATGTAGGCATCGCTGAGCAGAACCTCATGGGAATAGCTGCTGGCTTCGCGCTCGCTGGCAAAGTTCCCTACGCGGGGACGTACGCGATCTTCGTGCCTGGCAAGTGCGTCGACCAGATCCGCAACAACATCGCGTACCCGAACCTCAGCGTGAAGATCGTCTGCTCGCACGGAGGCATCTCGGTCGGACCCGACGGCGCGTCTCACCAGCAGGTGGAGGACATAGCAATCATGAGGGCTATTCCGAGGATGAGCGTGATCGTTCCCTCCGACGCGGTCTCGACCAAGGCGATCGTCAAGGCGATCGCCGGCATCAGCGGGCCGTTCTACGTGAGGCTGACCAGGCCTTCAACACCGATAGTCTACGATGGTGGTTTCGAGTACAGGCATGGGAAAGCTACCGTCGTCACGGACGGGTCGGACGTCGTGATTGTCGCCTGCGGGATTATGGTCCCGGAGGCAGTCAAGGCGGCCGCTTCCCTCAAGGCGAAGGGGGTATCCGCTGCCGTGGTGGACCTCCACACGATAAAACCGATTGACGCGGAAGTGATAGTCAGGTTGGCACAAAAGTGCGGCAGGGTCGTCACCGCCGAGGAGCACAATGTGATGGGCGGCATGGGCTCCGCGGTGGCCGAAGTCCTGGGCGAGTCGCGGCCTACTCCGATGAAGAGGGTCGGGGTGATGGACACCTTCGGTGAAAGCGGGCAGACGGGCGAGCTGCTGAAGAAGTACGGCCTGACGTCCTCTAACATCGAAGATGCTGCGGCACTTCTAATGCAGACAGGGCGCTAGGCTTTAATAGCAAAAACCGTCGGTCGTTCTGGGATTGAAGCTCTTTCTCGACACTGCCAACCTTGAATGGATCAGAAAGCTGAACCAGATGGGTTTGGTCGATGGCGTCACCACCAACCCATCCCTCGTCGCCAAGGAGCCCGGTGAGTTCGAGGAGATCATACGCGGAATCTGCAAGGAGGTCAAGGGTGACGTCAGCGCCGAGGTCGTGAGCACAGTCCATGACGGGATGGTCACAGAGGCGGAGCACCTCTCGTCTCTCGCCCCAAACGTCGTCGTGAAGATCCCCATCATACCCGAGGGTCTCCGGGCGACCAAGACCGTTAGCTCGATGGGGATAAGGGTCAACATGACACTCGTCTTCTCAGCCAATCAGGGTCTCCTCGCAGCCAAGGCGGGAGCCTCTTTCATCAGCCCCTTCATCGGCCGGCTCGACGACATAGGCCAGCGTGGGATGGAGGTGGTCGAGGACCTGGTCAAGATACGCGACAACTACGGGTTGAAGGCTCAAGTTCTCGTGGGAAGCATCAGGCATCCCCAGCACGTCCTTGAGGCGGCAAAGGTCGGCGCCGACATCGTGACGATGCCGCCAGAGGTGATGGAGAAGATGATGCAGCACCCTCTCACCGACTCCGGGTTGAAGCGCTTCCTGGACGACTGGCAGAAGGCCAAGAAAGCCAAGCCTTCGATTGCCGCATAGGCTGGGGTAAGTTTTTTACGAAGGGACAATCCGGACCTTCCCATGGCTAAGACATATTCGCTACCAACACTTCCATACAAGTACTCGGACCTCCAGCCCCACATCTCGGAGAAGACGATGACTCTCCATCACACAAAGAATCACCAGGCGTACGTCAACGGCGCGAACGCGGCGCTTGAGAAACTCGACAAGTCCCGAAAAGGCGAACTGCAGATCGACGTCAGGGCAGTCCTGAGAGACTACAGCTTTAACGTCGACGGGCACATCCTGCACTCCTTCTTCTGGCCGAACATGGCACCTCCCGGAAGGGGAGGGGGAATGCCGGGAGGAAAGCTGGCAGACAAGATCAACCAGGACTTCGGCGGGTTCGACAAGTTCAAGTCTCAATTCTCCGAAGCTGCCAAGACTGTCGAGGGAGCAGGCTGGGCGCTGATGCTCTATGACTCCGAGACAGACCAGCTAGTACTGAACCAAGTCGAAAAGCAGAACAACATGCATCTCGTCCAGATGCCACTCATTCTCGGAATCGACCTGTGGGAGCATGCCTGGGTGCACGATTACCTCACCGATCGGCCGAAGTACATCGAAGCTTGGTGGAACGTCGCGAATTGGTCCGACGCTGACGCAAGACTGGCGAAGGTCTCAAGGTGACCTTCGCGTCCCTATTTTGCCATCCTTGAGCTAATAAGGCCGCCGAACTCTCTGCTCCTCTGGACCAGCCCTCCGATGTCATCCTCGGTGTGGCAGGTGGATATCCCTCCCCCATGGGAGGGCAAGAGGAAGATTCCCTTCGACATCAGGAAGAGGGCATATCTTCTTGTAAGGTCTCTCCTTTCTCTTAGGGCTTCCTCCGCACTCCTGGGGCTGATGCCGAAGTGCGTGAGGAAGAGGGAACCCAGGCCGGTGGTGTGGGCTTCGACCCTGCTCTCTGCAAAGGCTGCGTCGACTCCCGTCCGGAGTTCCCTGCCCATTTCGTCGAGCCGCGGGTAGATGGCTCTCGCGTTCCTCCTCAGGTGCCTTATGGTCGAAAGCCCAGCAGTCATGGAGAGGGGGTTCTCAGAAAACGTTCCTCCTCCTATCGACACGAACCTCTGCTTTCTGGAAGGGTCGGCGAGGGAAAGGATCTCCTTCCTTCCGCAGACCAAGCCGATAGGGAGACCTCCCCCTACGATCTTGCCGAACGATGCAAGGTCGGGAGTCACGCCGTAGAACGCCTGGGCGCCTCCGAGCGCGACTCTGAAGCCCGTGATTATTTCGTCGAATGCGAGAAGTGCTCCGCATCCGTCTGCGATTTCCCGTAGCCCCTTCAGATAGTCTTTGTCTGCTGGGATGCAGCCTCCGGCGCCGAGGACCGGCTCGAGGAAGATAGCGGCGACATCGTCCTTCAAAGAATCGACTGCTTTCCTCGCAGCGTCGAGGTCGTTGAACCTTACCATCCTAACGTGAGCCTGTTCTTCGTCCAGGATCCCGGCACCTTCAGACTTGTCGAAGGGGGCATTGACCCCCTTGTTTAGCTCAGTGTTGTATCCGTGCCAGCCTCCAGCCATCTTGATCACCGTCTTCCTCCCTGTGTATCCCCTCGCAAGCCTGACCAGGTACATGGTAGCCTCGGCGCCCGTGTTGCAGAACCGGATCATCTCCGAACAGGGGACGGAGCGCTGAACCTCCTCGCCCAACTCGACGGAGAGTCGGCTGCCCATGCCATAGTGCGTGCCTCTCCCGACTTGCCTTCTCAGTGGCCCCGTGACCACCGACGGGGAGTGCCCCAGCAGAAGGGCCAGGTGCCCCATCCAGTAGTCTGTGTACCTATTGCCGTCGAGGTCCCAGATGTGCTTGCCCTTCGCTTTGCTCAGGAAGATGGGGTATGGCTCGTAGAACCTGGCGTTGTGGTTGACTCCGCCTGCGAAGACTCTTCTGGCCCTGTCGAACATCTTCCTTGACCGTGCCGTCCTCGCTTCGTATCCCGGATCCAATAACGCCCTAGGGCCCAGCGTGACTATTTCAAATCTGCCCTGAGGCAAAGAGTCAATTAACGACCCCCACGCCTTACCTTCCGGGCCATGGAGTTCACTATAGGCCTGGAGTCGCCCTTCAGCCTAGAGTACACTCTGGAGAGCGGTCAGGTCTTCCGATGGCAGAACAGAGGGGAGTGGTGGTACGGCGTCGTCTCGGGGGGCGTCCTAAAGGTCAAGCAGGAAGGAGACTCGCTCAGGTGCGTTTCAGGCTCGGACTACCTTGACAGCGCATTCGTCAGGAGCTACTTCAGACTCGACGTGGAGCTGGAGAAAGTGCTGTCCTCGATAATGAAGGACGAGACGGTCGCTCTTGCGATCCAGACGTTCTACGGGCTGCGCCTGATCAGGCAGGAGCGCTGGGAGTGCCTGGCGTCATTCGTTCTTGCTACCAACTCGAACATACCCAGAATCAAGAAGATGGTTCAGGCCGTTTGCGCGAGGTTCGGCGAACCGCTCCAATTCGAAGGAGTCGAATACCACGCCTTTCCCAAGCCGGAGGTCCTTTCGGAGGCACCTCTCTCCGATCTCAGGGCCTGCGGGCTCGGCTATAGGGCCCCCTTCCTGAAGCACGTTGCGGCGTCTGTCGACGAGGGGGTGGTTGACTTCAGCGAGCTTTCGCTGCTCGATTACGAAGAGGCCAGAAGGACCCTGCTGAAGGGATTGCTGGGAGAGAAACTGCTTCCGGGAGTGGGCCCGAAGGTCGCGGATTGTGTCCTATTGTATTCCTTCGACAAGGACGAAGCTTTCCCCATCGACGTCTGGATTGCCAGGGAGATCGTCAGGTCGTATCCGACCCTTCTCGACCCTAGCCTGAGGACGAAGCTGGCACCCGAAAGAAGGGCGAAGATCGGCCGGGGCGATTATGACAGGATCTCCTCAGAGGTGAGGTCGCACTTCGGACCCTACGCGGGGTACGCGCAGCAGTATCTCTTCATGATGGCACGGTCAGCAGGGTCCTGAGTCACTCTGGAGCCTTCTCACTGACGGTCCGTTTCCTTGCCGCCCTTTCTTCGTAGCGACCCTGGGTCGAACGGGCTCCTCAACTGAACAGGAGGGGCTCGCCGTTGACATTGCGTGCGTCCCGCAGGTCGGATTTGAGCCGACGACACTCCGGTGACTGTGGCCTGAGTAGGCTGACGGGTCAGCCAATGGCCGACCACTACAGCCGGAAGCTTTTGGTCCTCTTCAGGTCTACCAGGCTGAGCTACTGCGGGACGGTCGACCGAGGCTCGAAGATTTCTTAAGCGTTCCGCACCGCGCCACCCTGAGAATCTGATAAGAACGGGTGGAAGGACCGTCCCAGAAGCTATCTCGAATGGACCGCAGTAGACGAAGAGCTGATTTCGTCTGCTCGTTTTGTGCGTGTTTTGTGGTGTGGCGCAGGGGGCGTCAGACACGATTCCACGCACGAACGTGAGGGGGGACCGTTTCTCGACTGCTTCTTGGTCAAGGACATGCCCCTTTTCTAGCTGGTCGGCTCAACTGAACGCTCGGCTAGGATGAAGAGCGGCATCGTAGACGCATCCCCTCTGAATCCCTTCGAGGACAACGCTTGGCTAGCCATCAGGTTCTCCAATCCATTCCGAGCCGCCATTTTCTTGGTCGCCATAGTCGCCGCGGTCCTGTAGGGGCCTTTCGTCTGGTCTCCCACGGGAAGCCTTTTCTGAACAGGACCTGGAGCTCGCCCGAGAATGGCGGATACATACGTCGTTCACTATTCTGAGGTCGCGCTGAAGGGGAAGAACAGGCCCGAGTTCGTGAGGGCCCTCCGGCGGAACATAGCAAGGGCACTGGCCCCCCTCCACCCTGACGTCGAATCAAGAGAAGGCAGGTTCTTCGTCACCCTGGACGCTGACCCGGCCGAAGTCGCCCTGAGACTGTCCAGAGTCTTCGGAGTCGCCTGGTTCGCAAGAGCCGTCGTAGTGGACGCCGACTACCCGAAGATCGAGGAAGCTGTCCTTGAAGCCGCAGACGCTTCGACAGCGCAGACCTTCAAGCTCGACCCCAGGCGGGCCGACAAGAATTTCCCAATCGGCTCCATGGAGCTCGCCAGGAGGCTGGGCTCCGTTGTCGCTGACAAGACAGGAAAGAGGGTCGACCTGTCAGACCCTGGACTCAGGATTCATGTGGACGTAATCAGAAGACAGGCACTGGTCTACGCCACCAAGACCCAGGGCCCCGGAGGCCTCCCCGTCGGCACCGCAGGCCGAGTGATACACCTTTTCTCTGGAGGGATAGACTCGCCCGTCGCTGCCTGGCTGTTGCTGAAGAGGGGTGTCCGCCCCGTCTACCTCCACTTCTACCTCGCGCCGACTTCGGAAGGGCCGATGCAGAGCAAGGTCACCAAGCTAGTCAAGGTCATATCTGCGTGGGGCGGAAAGAGCACTCTGGTTATGGTCCCGTTCGCGGAGTACCAGTTGGCGACCGCCGAGGTCCCAGGGGAGTTGGAGCCATCTCTCTTCAGAAGGTTCATGCGCATGACTGCCGAGCGCCTCGCCCCCAGATTCGGAGCCTCCGCGGTTTCGACGGGAGACTCGCTATCCCAGACTGCGTCTCAGACGCTCTGGAACATAGGAGTCTTCGACAGCGGATCGTCTCTCCCGGTCCTGAGGCCCCTCCTCTCATACGACAAGGAGGAGGTCGTCGGCCTGGCCAGGAAGATCGGGACCTACGAGTTGTCTTTGGAGGAGTACAAGGATTGCTGTGCGATCATCACGAGGCATCCCCGAACCAGGGCGAAGGCCTCCAAGATTGCGGAGTACGCCGAGGGTCTGGGCTTCCCGGATCTGATCTCCCGGTCGCTCGAATCTGCGAGTCTCGCCTCCTACAGCCCGAAGAACGACGAGATGAAGGTCGCTCCCTTATCCGGGGCGGTCGACCCCTAGGTTGCCAGAATCAGGGTCAGGCAAAATTATAAACAGGCGGCCTTCGGGCAATTCAAGGCGAATGAGGACGGATCAAACAGTTCTTCATATCGACGGCAGCAAGTTCCAGGACGAGGTCGTACGCTCCGGCAAGCCCGTGTTGGTGGATTTCTATGCTGACTGGTGCGGCCCGTGTAAGATCATCGAACCCATAATCGCCCAGCTCTCCAAGGAGTACGAGGGGAGGGTCAAATTCGTCAAGATAGACACCGACGTCGACCAGGCGCTCGCGACACAGTTCGGAATCATGAGCATCCCGACCGTGATGTTCTTCTCGAAGGGCAAGGTCGAAGACATCGTAACCGGGGCTGTGCCTGCATCCGTCTTCAAGACCAAGCTCGATTTGTTGGTCAAGGCCTGAACCCCTTAGAACGAGACGTCTTCCTGATCCTGTCTGGCGGTCTTAACTCCCACAGTGGGGACGGTCGGGAAGGCGACCGGCGTGAACGGTTTTAACGGCCGAGTCGAATAGCGACAGTTGGGCTTGGACCTAGAGACAAGGCTGAACCACATTAGGCAGGTGGGCGAGGAGATAATCACCGAAGGCGAGCTGAGGACCCTTCTCGAGACCAATGATCATCCGACGGCATACGACGGATTCGAACCGAGCGGTCTGGCAAACCTGGCCTTCGGAGTCCTCCGCCCAATACTTGTCGACGACATGCTCAAGGCCGGAGTCAAGATGAAGCTCTTGCTCGCTGACTGGTTCGGCTGGGTCAACGACAAGATGGGAGGTGACCTCGAGATGATCCAAACGGTCGGCAGATACCTCATCGAAGTCTGGCGCGCCGCAGGGGTCGACATGAGCAGGGTTGAGGTGCTCTGGACGAGCGACGCGACCAAGAACGAGGAGTACTGGAGGAAGGTCATCACTGTCGCCCAGAACTCGACCCTCGCGAGAACGCAGCGGGCGATTACCATCATGGGGAGGACGACGAAGGACCTCGTACAGACGGCTCAGCTCTTCTACCCAATGATGCAGGTGGCCGACATCTTCTGGCTCGACGTGGACATCTGCCAGCTTGGGCTTGACCAGAGGAGGGCCAACGTCCTGGCCAGGGAGATCGCGGACAAGATGAAATGGAAGAAACCTGTCGCCGTCCACCACCACATGCTGATAGGTCTCCAGGGAAAGAAGGAGGCAGAAGGGTTCGACGAGAACGGCGCGATGGACCAAGAGATAGCGAGCAAGATGAGCAAGAGTAAGCCGGAAACCTCGATATCCGTCCATGACAGCAGAGAACAGATACTCTCCAAGGTGAACTCCGCGTACTGCCCACCCAAAGTCCTCGAAGGAAATGCACTGATCGAATATTCGCGCTACATCGTCTTCCGGAAAATGGGATCGCTCAAAGTGGAGAGGCCTAAGAAGTACGGCGGTAACACCGAGTTCTTCTCCTGCGCTGAGCTCGAGGACGCCTTCAGGAAAGGCAGCTTGCACCCCGCCGATCTGAAGAAGGGCGTCGGCGAGTCCCTCGATCAAATCATAGCGCCAGTCCGCGACCACTTCGAGAAAGACCCGGCAGCCAGGAGGCTCTTCCAATCGGTAAGGTCAGCTGAGACGACCCGCTGACCCGGGAACAGCGAGAAACACAATGCCCCATCGGAGCCCTCGCCCGACGAGATTCGTCGTAGATGCGATGCTGGGTTCTTTGGCCCGAAAGATGAGAGCTCTTGGCTTCGACGTCCTCTACTACTCTGACGGCGACGACGACGGGATAATGCAAATCGCACGGTCAGAAGGAAGGCTCGTCCTGACGGCCGACCGATCGCTCGCAGAGCGCGCGCGCGCAGGGAGGGCCAGCGTACTGCTCATCTCCGGGAAGAGCGATAGCGGGAGATTGGCTTCGCTCCTGGTCGCCGCGAAGTCATCCGGGATCAACCTCACCAGGGGCGGATCCCTCTGTTCCCTCTGCGGCGGAGACCTCCAGAGAATGCAAAGAACGGACGTCGCGGGTCATGTCCCACTTGCAGTCGAGAAACGCCACCGGCTCTTCTTCAGATGCGTAGGATGCGGGCAGTACTACTGGAAGGGAAGCCACTGGAAAAAGTTAAGGTGGCTCGACAGAATCCTCGCGGAGGTTCCCATTGTCACTATCTTCTGAGGATGGGCGACTCGCGGTCGCGCTCGCGAGAGAAGCGCTCGAGTGCCACGTGAATGGCAGGAAGATGTCCGCAAAGAGTCCCGACTCAGCTCCGTTCTCCGAGGCCCGGGGCGTATTCGTAACGCTCAACACGACGGCTCCGACCGGGAGCAATCTCAGAGGGTGCATCGGCTTTCCCTACCCAGTCAAGAGACTCGGTGATGCCATCAGAGAGGCGGCGGTCGCAGCGGCCTCTGAAGACCCACGCTTTCCGCCAGTCGACAGGGGGGAGCTCGGTTCCATCATCGTCGAAGTGAGCGTCCTCACCCTCCCTCGGAACCTCGACGCGCCCAGGAGGGAAATGCCCTCGCACGTGAGAATCGGCACGGACGGCCTGATGATCTCACGCTCCTACGCCAGCGGCCTCCTACTTCCTCAGGTGGCGACCGAGTTTGGGATGGACCAGGTTGAGTTCCTTTCGCAGGCTTGCATCAAGGCCGGCCTCCCACCCGGCGCGTGGCTTGACCCCGCCACGAGGGTTCAGGTCTTCCAGGCAGAGATCTTCGCCGAGACGAGACCGAGGGGAGAGGTGGTCAGGATGGCCAGCGAAGGATCATGAAATGACAAGGATCTGCATCGGCTGCTTCGGTTCTGGACTGGGCCATGCGCGCGCGTCGAAGCGGCAGCTACCTGAACCGGTTTCGGCCATGTACTGCTGAAGATTCCCTTGACCGTCAGTCCGGTCCGCGTCATGCTTTTAGCACATAGTGAGCCAGCCTCCATGCCGTGACATCCACCTCGTTCGCGCTTGCCCGCGCTGCGGACGTCCTTTCCGGGGGCACGACGCCCAAGGTCGAGGTCAGGGGGTGGGCAGCAAGGAAGCACACGGTCGGGGGGCTCATCTTCGTCCTCGTGAGGGATGGTTCAGGGTACGTCCAGGTCTCGGTGAAGAAGGGTCCGAATGCTCCTGCGGCGTTTGCGGCCGCAAGGGGAGTTACGATGGAGTCGGCGGTCACGGTGAAGGGAGAGGTCAGGGACGACAAGAGGGCTCCCGGCGGCAGGGAGATTGCCGCTGAGGAGTTCGTCGTCGTCGCGAAGGCCGACAGCTGGCCTATCACCAAGACGGCCGTAAGGTCAGCATCGTTCCTCTTCGACAAGAGGCACCTGAGCATCAGGGGGCCTAAGGCGATAGCCACCATGAGGATCAGGGCCGAGGTGATAGGTGCGGCGTTCGACTATTTCCGCGAAAACGGGTTCCACCTCATCAGCGCGCCGACGTTTGTCCAGGCGGCGGTCGAGGGGGGATCGACCCTGTTCTCTGTCGACTACTTCGGCAAGAAGGTGAACCTCAGCCAGAGCGCCCAGTTCTATGAGGAGGCTGCTCTGCCCGCGCTGGAGAAGGTCTGGATCTTCCAGCCCGCCTTCCGAGCTGAGAAGTCGAAGACCTCGAAACACCTCACGGAGTTCTGGATGATAGAATCGGAGCAGGCCTTCGCTGACCAATCGGACAACATGAGTGTCCAGGAGGGGCTCCTTTCCAGGATGGTGGAGCGCGTCCTCGAAAACAGGGGGGCCGAACTCAAGACACTCGGGCGGACCCTGAAGCAGCCGCCGCTTCCGTTCCCGAGGATGACATACGACGAGGCACGGGAGATCGCTGCGGGGAAGGGTTTCCCATTCGAATGGGGAGAGGACCTCCCGACCGAGGCGGAACGAGCCATAAGCCTCACCCAGGAGTCTCCCTTCTTCATCACAGACTACCCCCTTTCGGCGAGGAGCTTCTACCACATGACTTATTCCGACCGGCCCAAGGTCACAAAATCAGCCGACCTGATAGCTCCTGAGGGAATCGGGGAACTCGCCACGGGCGGCCAGAGGATACACGATCACGCAGAGCTGATGGCGCGCATCGAAAGCCAGGACCTTCCGTTCGAGTCGTTCTCTTGGTACTTGGAACTGAGGAGGTTCGGCATGCCTCCCCACTCCGGTTTCGGGATCGGCGTCGAGAGAACGACGAGGTGGATTGCGGGACTCAAGCACATACGCTCGGCGAGCCTATTCCCGCGGACACTTTCAAGGATCTCTCCCTAAGTCACGCTTATCTAGTGGAGAGAGGGTCGGCGTCTCATTGTCTGAAACTCACGACGAGCTTGAGTTGGATACCCTGCCGGGGGTCGGTCCTGCAACCAAGCAGAAGCTCAACGACGCCGGGATCCTGACTATCCTCGACCTGGCCACGTCGGCCCCGATGGACATCGCCGACGCGGTCGACATCGACATCTCGAAGGCCGTGGAGCTGAACAACAAGGCCAGGAAGAAACTGGTCGAGATGGGGCGGCTCGAGCCAGACTTCATCAGCGCAGCCGATCTCCTGGTGAAGAGGAAGGCTATCGACAGAATAAGCACGGGTTCCAAGAACCTAGACGACCTCCTCGGCGGGGGGATAGAAACGTGGGCCATGACAGAATTCTACGGCGAATTTGGCTCAGGGAAGAGCCAGATTTGTCACACGCTCTGCGTGATGGTCCAGGCGCCGCACGGCCAGGGCGGCCTCGATGGGGGTGCAGTGTACATCGACACAGAGGGCACGTTCAGGCCTGAGAGGATCGCGGAGATTGCAGAGGCTCGGGGCCTCGATTCTGAGAAGATACTTACGGGGATAACGGTGGCAAGAGCCTACAACAGCGCGCACCAAGAGTTGATCGTGAAGGACCTCGGCAAGGTGTTGGAAGAGAAGAAAGTGAAGCTGGTCATCCTCGACAGCGCGGTCGCGCACTACAGAGCAGAGTTCCTCGGGAGGGGGACGCTCGCCGAAAGGCAGCAGAGGCTCAACAAGTTCATGCACCAGCTCCTCCGCACCGCGGAGATATACAACGTGGCGGTCGTCGTGACCAACCAGGTCCAAGCCGCTCCCGACAGCTTCTTTGGCGACCCGACAAGGCCGACCGGGGGTCACGTCGTCGCACACACCAGCACCTACAGAATATACTTGAGGAAGGCGGCAAAGAACCGCATCGCCAGGATGGTCGACAGCCCGTACCATCCCGAAAGGGATGCGGTCTTCATGCTCGACGACAAAGGCGTTGACGATCCGGCGGAAGAAACAACCAGGAAAAGGTAGTTGGCCCGGCCGACGTTGGGCTCTCTGATTCTCTCTTCATGGCAAGAGTCATGCATGGCCGAGGAGATATCAGAGTCACTCGAACCAACGGCTTTATAGGCCAAAATCGTCGGCCCTCGGAGTCTCACTTGAAGCGTTCTCAGGTTCTGGCCTTCGCTGTCCTGACGCTGATGCTGCTGGCCACCCTCCCGGTGCAGCATTCGGTGGCCTCGAGCGTCTATTCAGAGAGGCTGAACGTCTTCATCGCAGGTTCGAGCGCCTACTGGTACCTCACGTTCACGGGGGTGAACGGGTCTACCAAGCTAGCCCAGTTCGAGAGTTCGCCCGGTCTGAGCTGGTACAACGTAACGGCGATCAGAACGACCACCTGGAAGTCTGACTTTCAGATATTCGGGCCGAAGGGCTACAACCTGCTTCCGGTACCCTTCATTCCGTCGCAGGGTCTATTCCTCACGCTCGGTTCAGATTCGTATTCAGACGCTCTTGCCGCGGCCGGAACCCTCGACGCCTACCTCATGTCCTCTTTCGTTTCTCTGTCCAACGGGACAGGTTCTTTCGAATTCTATAGCCCCGTTTCGTTCGTCACCATAGTGCCTTTGACACTGCTGAAGCTGGTTCCTTCCTCAATGGGAGGCTTCGGCGCCGCAATCGCCACCTCAAGTTTCGACAGCTCTCTTTCCCCCTTTGTGATACTCGAGGGAACGAAAGGTTCCTCAGGGTTCTCCCACAGCATTGTCGTAGGCTCGATTTCCAACACGGCGTTGAACGCCAAGAACGGGCCCAACCTGCTTGCCTATTTCGGAACTGCCGTCACTTCACTGACCGCCGCAAAAAAGAGCTCGTCCTCGACCATTCAGATTCGCGTTTTGGACGGGGTGTTGAGATCCTCGGACAATGCAAGCGTGACCAATAACACCTCTCAACTCAACTTCACCGGATCCTATGCCCTGACAGTCAAACCCTCGAAGCAGGTGCACGCGATCAATGCGACCGTGCTTCAGCAGCCTCTTCAGCTGCTTGCGACAAGGTACGTCGACGCAGGCGTGCTGCAGGAGAACCAGAACATGTCAGTGACAATCTCGATCACGAATCTGTCGAACAAGACCGCGCTGAACAATGTGACCTTCACTGACAATTGGTGGAACCCGTCGCTCTTCAGGCTGGTTAGGGGCAGCTCGAGTATCTCCTTGCCCATCGTTAATGCGAGCCAGACCATCACGCCCACTTATGTCCTTCAGTACGTCGGAAACACAACAGGGAGGGTGACGATTCCCACTGCAGCAGTCCGGTTTGCCTACACGATGGGCGGATTCACGTTCAAAGGTCGTTCGTGGCTCGACCCGATTTCGATTTCATTAGGAGAAGACGACCCTGTCGTCTACGCGTATGTCACTCCGAACGGGGGCTTCCCGCAACCTGTGGGCGCGAACCAGTCGCTCAGCTTGGTGGTCAAGAACGTCGGGACTTCGCCCGCGTTATCCGTCGTTGTGGATGGCACGGCAACCACCGCAATCTTGCCAGGGGGCACGACTGCGGTCAAGATCTATCAGACCGCCATGGGACTTCTAGTCACAAACGTGACGCAGAGGTACTCCGTGACGTACGCCGACAAAAACGGCCATTCGTTTAACGCAACGACCAACCTGTTGCCGCTCAAATTCACCCATTCCGGGATGAAGCTGGGCTTCGCAACGGTTGTCGTCGGTGCGAATCTCGCGCCTGTGAAGGCCGGGAGCACAGCGATCAACTTGACTCTCAGCTTCACCGTGACCAACGTCGGTTCTGCCAGCACAAGCCGCTTCATAGCCCGGGTTCCAATTCCCCCGGGCCTTGGCTGTGGCGTCACCAACGGGACTGGAATATCGTGCACCTCCAACCTCCTCTCCCTGAACTACCCATTGCTTGCCGCACAGGCGACCGAGAAGCCCAACATGAGGTTCATCGTGACTCACCTCCAGAACTACTTCATTCCTCCCCTTTCGTTTCAGGGAACGACCGCTGGGATAAACTTCACGGGCGAGTCTAACGGGTTCACATTGCCTACAGGCTACGTCCTCACGAAGCAGTTCAGCCCGTCCCTACTCTTCAGCGGGGTCAGTTCGACAGTAACCCTGCTCGCGGTGAACAAGGGGCCATTCTACATATACAACGCCAGCATCAGTTCTGAGAAAGACTCATTCGATCGTTTCTCGCCATCCGCTGTATCTTCGGCCACTAGTAACTCAATCGCGCCAGGAGACAATCTCAGCGCGTCATACGGAGTGAACGCCTCGACCAAATACGGCAATCACACATCTTCTGCTATCACTTCAAGCTTCTTCTTCGGTGGCTGGGAGTTCTCATTGGAGGGCTTGGGCCCATATGTTTCGGTGTATCAGCCTCTGAACCTGACGGTCACGACGACGCCCTTGACCCCGACAGAGGGAAAGGACTTCAATTTCGTCTTGTCGATTCACAACCCCACTGCGGTCGATGTCTCCGGTGTGCTCTTCACGCTGCCTGTTCCATCCGGTCTGACTCTGTCGCATTTGACCAATGCCAGCGTCTCCAATGGCATCTTAACGGTCAGCATTTCGTCGATATCGTCGCACTCTGACTACAACGCGACAGGCGTGGCAGTCGCAGGTTCCGAGACGACCGTTTCGTTTGACAAGGCAAAGCTGACCTTCGTGTACGGTGGAGTGGCAATCGAGGGTACGATTCCGACGCGGGGAATAACCATCGGAGAGAACGTGATGTCGAGATACTTGATTCCGATAGCGGTATCCTTCGTCGCCCTACTTGCGGTGGCCTTCTATGTGAGGAGGATAACTGGTACTACCGCTCCAGTTTCCCCGAAGTGAAGTTCTCGAACGCGGTTTTTGCCGCTGGGTAGGGCATTTGGACGGGCGGGTGCTTGAAGCAGAATGCCGAGAGACTCGACAGCTGACCTCCTACTCCCCGGTCCAGTGCAATCTTGGTGCCTCGGATGGCGTCCACCATGACGCCCGCGCTGTCGTAGGCGTCCACAACGTGGAGCTTGACGTCCATCTTCACAGGCGTGCCTCCGAAGTACGTCCCCTTCAGCCAGATGTAGCAGACTTTGTCGTTGTTGAGGAAAGGCACGTAGTCACTCGGCCCGATTCTAGTGGGTATCGCATAAGGCGACATCGCGCGGACAGCACTTGTCTTGCTCTCCCTCTTGTCCTTCAGCCTGGTCTCTTCGAGCATATTCAGGAAGTCGGTGTCCCCGCCGATGTTGAGCTGGTAGGTCTCGTCGACCTTGACTCCTCTGTCTACGGCCATCTTGACTAGAGTCTTGTGGAGCACGGTCGCACCGACCTGGCTCATAACGTCATCCCCTGCGACTGGAACCTTCGCCTTTGCGAACCTACTTGCCCACTTCTCATCTGATGCGATGAATACAGGGATCGCGTTCACAAATGCGACCTCCGTCTCGAGGGCAGCCTCGGCGTAGTGATACGAGGCGGCAGTGCTGCCGACCGGAAGGTAGTTGATCAGGATGTCGGCACCGCTCTTTTCCAGTTCCTCGGCGATAACAGAATCCTTCTGACTCGAAAGGGGCACGACCTCCTTGAGGTACTTCCCTATTCCGTCGAGGAGGGGCCCCTTCATGACTTTGACACCCAACTTGGGAACGTCACATATCTTGACGGTGTTGTTGGGCGGCTGGAAGATGGCCTGGGAAAGGTCTTTACCGACCTTCTTCGCCGAGACATCGAAGGCAGCGACGAATTCAATGTCCTCTGGGGTGTATCCCCCGACCTTCCAGTAGGTCACTCCTTCGTCTTGGCCCTTCTTCGAGTAATAGTGAATACCCTGAACAATCGCCGAGGCGCAGTTGCCCACACCCGCGATTGCGACCTTGATTTTCGCCAATCCTGATTTATACGGCAAGAAATATTCGTCTTAAAACGTTTGGGCTAAGAAATCATGAAGGAGTTGATGGTCTCTGAGAGTGGCGAGCGATCTCCCAGACGCTAGCTTGCCTTGTCTCCTGCCTTCTCCAACCGATGAATTAGCACGAAGCACGATTCTTCACATGAGGATGATACCACCTTTCACGCTCTGTAAATAATCACCACTCTCGAGTCGCTGACATGGAAGAGAGGTCCGCGGGAGCCGTCGTGTACAGGACGCCCGAGAAAGGGACCCGGCTGTACCTGCTCCTCCTGAACGCGGGCAGGTGGGATTTCCCGAAAGGCAATATGGAAGACGGCGAGACCGAGCTCCAGACGGTCATCAGGGAGGTGGGAGAGGAGACCAGTCTGAAGGGAATCATCTTGCTTCCCGGGTTCAGGAAGGTGATTGAGTACTTCTACAGGCGGGAGGGCAAGAACATCCACAAACAAGTGGTGTACCTGCTGGCCAAAACGGCCAACGACAAGGTGAAGATTTCTTTCGAGCATCAGGGTTTCGGTTGGTTCACATACTCCGAGGCAGTGGCCCGGGCATCATACGACAACACGAAGATGCTCCTTGCTGAAGCGAATGGATTCCTGTCGGGCGATAAGGGGAAACTGCTAAGACCTCAGAACTGAACAAGCGGGTGCGACTCGGCCAGCTTGACGACCTTGATGTAATGGTACCCCGGCTCGTCAGTCCTCCTGACAAAGGTGGTCTCCGTAATCTTGTCATAGGAGTACCTCACGAAGCCTGTCGGTGCATCCTCACAGCGCGTGTAAAAGAAGATTGATGCCTCTTCGTAGTCGTCTATTCTGGCAAAGGTCCCGATCACCCAAGCCGACCCCTCCTTGAACGCGAACAGAGGCAGCGGTGGCTCCTCGAAAAGGGTCTTGTATGCTCCGACCTTCACCAGGCTCGGGACGTTCTCGACTTCTACTGACATGAACTTGTCAGGGAATTCTTTCTTGCCAGCCAGTTGGTCGGGCATCCTTTGGACCCTGATGACAGGTGCGTACAGATATGAGGCGTTGTTCGCTGTTGGGACCAGCTGGACCTCCTCGACTTCACCCGCAATTCGATATGCGAGGAACTCGTCTACCCTTCCGGAGTCAAAGAAGTAGAACACTGGCGTCCCCATGAAGAGATCTGCCTGAGCAGCGATCCTGGTGGCTCGCCCCTGCCTGAACGCAAAGAGCGGAAACGGAGCCCGTTCGAGGAAGCAAGAGAGCCTCCCCAGTTCGAGGATCGAATCGAGCCCGACGTAACAGGCACCGCCGATCCTCTGTTCCTCCTTTCTGGGCAACTTGAGCGTGCCCTTCTCGTGTACGTTATAAGGTTGAACGGGTGCAGAACAAGGTCTTACCCCAAATACCGATGCCAGGAATGGTATGAGCGTGAGCGGCTGGCGTGAAGAGACTCGTGCAGATCTGAAGGACGCAGAAGACAGAATTGTCGCCCTGATTGCCGAGGTATCTGGTGAACCGACGAAGGGGCAGGTCCATTCAATCTGGCGAGCCTACCTCAACGTCGAAAAGAGTGTCGTGTTCATCAAGGTCGAGATCGACGAAGAGAACCCCGGGAGGTTTGTGAAGACGAAACAGTATTCCGTACCGGACGAGAGGCAAGCGCTCCAATTCGCCCTCAGGAATCTCAGGAAGGGCTCGGAGAGCTTCGCCCTGGGCGATTACGTGAGTTCACTTCGCGAGCTCCGTGAGGCCAGGAACTACCTGAGACTGATCCTCAGGGCGAAACACAGGATTAAGACGAAGGAGGCGAAGGCTTCCCGGATTAGCTAGTCTCTGACTCTGTCTTCTTCTTCTTGGCGCGCGGCTTCTTCGGAGTGGTTCTCTTCTCCGGTTTCGGCTCTTCTGGCGTCTTCTCTGGTGCCGGTTCTTCTTTCTCTACGGGGCTCTCCTCCTTACCCGGCGCCTTTGCGGCCTCCTCCTTGCGTTTCTTCTCCTCCTTTTCCTCCTCCTCGCCGAGTTCTATCTCTTGGATTGTAAGTTCCCTTCCGGACACGAAGACGCGATACTTCTTCTTGACCCCTTTCATGTACATGAATCGTTTGATGTATGTCTTGACGTGCCTTGGTCTGACTCCCTCCCTGATTGAACCGTCCTCCATTTCCAGGGTGTCGCCAGAGACCGACGGCTTGACTCCCACTCTGGGCTCAAGGAACGCGGCCAGCTCCTCTCCCTGGTCCTTGATGGTACCGAGGCTTATCTTCAAGTCGGCTTACCCAACCGTTTCTGCAGTTATAACGGTTGTTGCTATTTCCCGCGTCTTCTGGTTCTTCTCTGGTATGTCCTGATTGCCCTCATCAGGTCGATCTTGCGAAAGGCCGGCCAAAAGACGTCCATGAAAACGAGTTCTGAGTAGGCACCCTGCCAGAGTAGGAACCCGCTCATCCTCTCTTCACCCGAGGTTCGAACTATCAGTTCGGGCTCCTGATTTGGGAGGTACGATGTGTAGAGCCTCCTCCCGATCGTCTCTTCGGTTATCTCCTCGGGCGCGAGCCTGCCAGCTTTCACTTCCTGGGCGACAGCCCTCACCATGTCCGTAATCTCAGCCCTGCCTCCATACGCCACCGCGATGTTGAGGTAGTGGTCCCCAAACTCTGAGGTCTTCGCTTCTATCGCCGATAGCAGGTCGCGGATCGACCTCGGCAGGAGGTCGAGCTGCCCGATGGCCCTCACCCTGACCTTGTATCTGATGATCCTCTCGTCCGAAACGAGCCTCGCGAGCCTTGCCTCAATCAGGACGAATAGCTCTCTCAGCTCTTCGGGGCTCCTGTCCAGGTTCTCGGTCGAGAGCACGTAGAGTGTGATGGTCTTGATTCCCAGTTCGTGGCACCAGTCCAGGAGTTCCTCCGCTCTGTTGGCACCTTCCTCGTGTCCGATCCCATTCGCGAGGCCCTGGCTCGCCGCCCACCTCCTGTTTCCATCGAGTATGATTCCGATGTGCGAGGGAACCATCTGGGCTTCAATCTGTGCCTGGAGCCTCCCTTCGTAGAGCCTGTAAGCACCGACCGCACGGAGCATTGAGTCCAGCATGGACTATTCTCCTTCAGGGAAGCCCTTAGTCCTTACCCTGGGGTATATCGCGGTCGTCAGTGCGAAGATTGCTGCCAGGCTCAGGAGGATGTATGAAATCAGGAGGACCGTAGATTCTGCGGTCCCTTCAATCAGGAACTGCGAGAAAGTCCACGCGGGGAGGTAGAAGAGTGCTAGCATCACCAGCACGAAACCGTCTCGTCTCCAGCGGATGCTCTCTCTGGCAACGTGAGAAAGGAGCGCACCGGCCGAGTATATCGCGATTCCCGCCCATACGAGGTTCAGGCTCCCGCTGATTAGCTGCCCTGCGCTCTGCTGAGCGCAGGAGGGCTCGGCCGGTCCCGCTATGCATGCATGACTTACCATCGAGCTGTAACCGGCGAAGACGGCGGCGACGACGACGAGGACACTGGCCACCATCGAGAAGAGCCTCATGTACCCCGTGGGCCCCCTCTGCAGCATTCCAGCGACCGTCCTGTCTAAGCTGAAACCTCTGATGAAGAACGTCCCTCCAAGTATTAGCAGAGTGGCGAGTCCCGCTTCGAGGGAATGACCCAACACTATGAGTACTCCCGCAAGGATGAAGATTAGGCCCGGCACCCCGAGGGCCCACCTCGAGTAGTGGGGGTCGAAGACGAGCATCCTCAGGTACCGTCCGAGGACTTGGTAGGTCTCCTCGACTCTCTGGCTGTGCTTGACAGTCACCCTCTGAACGGAGACGATTGGCTTGAAGCTCTGGATGATCGGAATCACCTTTTCGTCCTCCCCTCCGTCCGAGACCAGGATGGTCCCCGTGTACTCGGAACCCTTTAGGATGCTCTGTATCTCTATCCCAACCTTTCTGTCGGCGTCGAAACCTCTGCTGACGTCGCCGCAGACTAGCGCCACTTCGCACGCTACGCCCTTGGCCACCAGCTCGTCGCATTTCTTGACGGCCGCGAAGATAGTGTTGGCGTCGGCCTCTTCCGGGTCCGCCATGACGAGCTTCGTCGCCGCGGCGAGGGCTGCATCTCTTCCCACGACAGGGGTCTGGATCTTGGTCTTCTCTCCTAGGTCGTTATCCCGGTCGACGCAGAGTATCAGAAAGCGTTCGGGCTGGCTTAACATCCTCGTCAATTCTCCAACAGCACGCCACGATACTTAAGTCTAGACCCAAAGAGTCACGCGTATTTCACAGCCCGGAGGGGTTTGAGGGACGTCTCACGGCTCATAAGATGGGAAAGGTCCTCCGCAGGACGCTCAGGGAGCCTGCCTCAGTATGATCATCGAGACGGCGTTGCCTCCGCCGAGGCAGGCGGTCGCCAGACCGGTCTTCTTCTGGCTCCTCCTAAGGTTGTAGATGAGAGTAGTGAGGATTCTGGCGCCGCTGCAGCCCAATGGGTGACCCAGTGCTACCGCCCCGCCATTGATGTTGAACTTCTCCTCCGGAATTCCGAGTTCTCTCCTAACGGCGATTGATGCTGTAGAGTAGGCCTCGTTGTGCTCGAACAGATCGATGTCGGCGACGGTCATCCCAGCCTTCTTCAGCAGAGCCTTGGTGGTGGGAATAGGCGCCTCCATCACGCGAGCGGGCTCGATCCCTCCTGTTTCGTACGCCACGATCTCTGCTAGCGGCTTCAGCCCCAGCCTCTCCGCAGTCTCCTCCGAGGCCACTACGACCGCTGAAGCTCCGTCGCTCAGCTGGGACGAGTTGCCTGCGGTGCAGACGCCTCCCACCTTGAAGACAGGCTTCAGCTTTCCCAGTTTCTCCATCGTAGTGTCAGCCCTGACACACTCGTCATTGTCGAACTCGATGTCTTCTTCGTCCTCTCTCTGGATGCTGACTTTCACGATTTCCTCGTCGAAGAGCCTAGCCTTCAGCGCCTTCGCAGCCTTCATCTGGCTTTCGTATGCGAATTCGTCAGCTTCCTCTCTCGTGATTCCATATCGCTCGGCGACGTTCTCGCCGGTGATCCCCATGTGGTAGTCGTTGTACGCCTCCCAGAGGCCGTCAAGAATCATCGCGTCGAGGATTCTTGCGTCACCGAGCCTCACTCCCCAGCGCTCACCTCTGACGATATGAGGTGCGTTGCTCATGCTCTCCATCCCTCCAGCCACGATCAGGTCCGCGTCCTCTGCCTTGATCGCCTGGGCGGCCAGCATGACCGCCTTCAGGCCGGAACCGCACACCTTGTTGATTGTCACGGCCCCGGCGCCGAAGGGGACTCCTCCACCTATCGCTGCCTGCCTGGCTGGGTTCTGGCCGAGTCCGGCGGAGACGACGTTTCCCATTATCACTTCCTCGACTTCGGATGGGGAGACATTCGCCCTCCGGAGGGCCTCCCTGACGACGATTGAACCGAGCTTGGGGGCGCTGACTCCGACCAAGCTCTTCCCGAACTTCCCGGTGGCGGTCCTGCACGCAGAGATGATTACTGGCTTCCTCATTCTGGCTGGGGTCGTCATGCGTCGATAATAAACGGAACGTTAGGTAAAATACCTGTATCCCTAAATAGCTTGAGTTTTGGAGGCGACTTGCTGACTATGAAGCCCCAAAGCAAGATCTGGATGGACAGCAGGTTCGTCGACTGGGACGATGCGAAGATACACGTCCTGACACACGGCCTGCACTACGGCTACGCGGTCTTCGAAGGGATACGGTGCTTCTCCACTTCAGAAGGTCCTGCGATCTTCAGGCTACGAGAACACATGGAGCGGTTCCTCAACAGCGCAAGAATCTACATGATGAAGATTGACTACTCTGTGAAGGAGCTGAGCGACGCCTGCGTCGAGCTGATTAGGAAGAACGGCATCCCAGAGTCGTACATCAGACCAATCGCGTACTCGGCCTACGGTGAAATGGGGTTGAACCCCATGACAAGCAGAATGTCCGTCGCAATGGCTTCATGGGAGTGGGGTCCGTACTTGGGCAAGGACGCCGTCGACAAAGGCGTTCGTGCCGCCATTTCAAGCTGGATCAGGGTCGACCCGCGGGCCCTCCCCATACAGGCCAAGTGTTCGGCCAACTACGCCAACTCCGGTCTCGCCAAGATGGAGGCAGTGAAAGCGGGGTACGACGAGGCGATAATGTTGAACAGCAACGGGATGGTCGCCGAGGGGCCGGGGGAGAACATATTCCGGGTCAAGGACGAGGTCCTTAGCACCCCTCCCGCGAGCTCGGGCATATTGAGAGGAATCACCAGGGACACTGTCATACAGTTTGCCCGCGACCTGAAGCTGGATTTCTACAGGAACGACATGACGAGAGAGGAACTCTACACGGCAGATGAGCTCTTCTTCAGCGGAACCGCTGTCGGGGTCGCCAAGATTCGGGAAGTCGACGGCAGAAAGATCGGGAACAGCGCCTTCCCGACGACCGAGAGGCTCCGGAAACTGTATGAAGGAACAGTCCACGGAAAGGTCAAACAGTACTCGAAATGGCTGACTACGGTCAAACCCTGAGCTCTGACTACGGTCAAACCCTGAGCTCTGACTACGGTCAAACCCTGAGCTCTGACTACGGTCAAACCCTGAGCTCTGACTACGGTCAAACCCTGAGCTAGT
>Ga0187865_1000197_pt1 | contig 88257 bp, 91 predicted proteins | sample June2016WEW_11_1_2_FD_132989 | JGI IMG/M metagenome (GOLD analysis project Ga0187865, IMG submission 132989) | Peatland microbial communities from SPRUCE experiment site at the Marcell Experimental Forest, Minnesota, USA - June2016WEW_11_100 | ecosystem: Environmental > Terrestrial > Soil >... | reverse complement strand
TCATCATCGCGAGTGGTGCAGTGACACGGAGGAGCCTCCTGTCCTCTTTCGTCGAGATCGGTCTGGAGACGGCTAGAATCTGATGGTCGGCGGTACAAATCAGAGGGTCAGGTTTTCCGTAGATGTAGATCTTGTACATCGGTCCGGTGTATCGCATATCCCAAACCCTTGTGATGGGCTTATAGTCACCCCCGTGGGTCAGCACCCTGTCTCCGACGGAAAGCTCGGAGATTGCAACTAGTCCAGGGTTTGTAACGACCGATGTTGAAGAATCGACGCATAACCCGCAAAAGACGCACCTGCCATAGTCTACCGCCGGCCAGATGTCCCTCTTGTTCTGCGGCTTGCCTTTCTGGACCTTTTGCATGTCGATTGCGACCGCCACCCCGTCGCACGCTATCGCGCAAAGCTGACATCCTGTGCACTTGTCAAAAAACAGGATGTGGCGCCCCTTGAATCCGGGAAGACCGACGCCCTGCCGTGCATCGTACTTGTAACCAGTCCCCTCAAGGTCAAGTTTCTGCTCGGGATACCGCAGGGTCATCCTTGGGTGGAAGAGGTGTCGGATGCCACTCCAAGTGGCTACGAAGATGCCTTTGATGTCAGAGAGCGTGCCCAATTAGACCACTCCAAGGGAGACTATGACCATTGTGAGAAGGATGTTCAGGAAGGCGAGAGCCAGGAGCCGGACCCATCCTGACCTTAGAAGAAGGTCGATCCTGAACCTAGGCAATATGCTGCGAGGCAACATCAGAGCGACCATCATTATGGTGGTCTTGAGTATGAACCAGACTTCAGGCGGGACAGGGGCGGGACCGAGCCAGCCGCCGAGAAAGAAGGTAGTGAAGAGACCCGCGAGAACGTACATCCTGGAGAAGTTGACCAGCTGGAAGGTGCCGAAGAACATGCTTGTGTACTCGGTCTGCCAACCAGCCACGATTTCACTGTCGGCTTCAGGGAGGTCGAATGGAATTCTCTCGAGCTCGGCGAGGGCGCCTATGTAGAAGACGATTGCGCCAAGGGGCTGCAGGACTATGAACCAGACCTTATTCTGGGCGGTGACGATGCTGGGGCCTCCGGGGAAAAGCGGCGCAAGGTTCAGGGCGCCGGCGAGGAGTACCGTCCCGACCAGCGAGAGGACCAACGGGATTTCATATGCCACCATCTGGTGAAGCGCTCTCAGGCCTCCCAGGAACGAGTACTTGCTGTTGCTCGCCCATCCTGCGAGGAGGACTATGAGAGGCGTGAAGCCGAGTATCGCAAATGCGAGAATCGCCCCGACGGCTGGGTTGGCGATGTATGTCGTGGGCGAAAGTGGAAGTAGGGCGACAAGGGCCCCGGCGACGGCCATCAGGGCGAAGGGAATCGCCACAAAGGTCGCCTTGTCGACGCCGTCGGGAATTATCATCTCCTTGAAGAAGAGCTTGAAGAAGTCTGCGACGTTCTGGAGTATACCCTCCACTTTGCCCGCGTACATGGGGCCCGTCCTGAGCTGGATCTTCGCAGTGAACTTCCTTTCGACCCAGCCCATGAAGATCGTGCCATAGACGGCGACAAAGCTGAATCCGGGGAAGACGATCAGGGCAAAGAGCGTTTTGTAGGGCTCGGTAGAGAGGAGGTTTTGCAGGGATGCCAAGGAGTCGAGGGAGTTCACCGGTGCTAGGGCGAACAGGTCAAAGTGGAAGAACACATCCAACGCATAGCATATTGGGACACCGATCAGAAGGGCCAGCAGGACGACCCAGAGGATGACCTTCAGGATTCTCCTGATGAAGTCCTCGAAGGTGACTATGGGCTTCGACAATGCGACTCTTTAGTCCCTGCAGCGAGCGCCCCCAGATATCGGTTATAAACGTGAACAGGAAAACGAATTGAGACGGGTCGGAGCGCCCTCTCACAAGACCTCTATCGAGCTCTCGGAAAACCCGTGCTGCACGAGCATCTTGGCCGCTGACTCCCTGTGGTCACCCTGAAGTATCATGATTCCGTCCTTGACGGTCCCGCCCGTGGCGAGGGAGCGCTTCATCTTCGAGCTGAGTTCGTGCATGTCCTTGTCGCTCATCCTTAGGCCCTCAATGACGGTCGTGGGCTTCCCGAAGCGGCGCATTTCCATCCGTATCTTTACGCGAGCCTCTTCACGATCTAGTTCGGCGAGAATGTCCTGGAATCCTTCGTCTAGGTCCTTGCTCACTGCTTGCAGGCGGCATTGGTTTTGGGGTCTAATTAGGCTTTGGTCGCTACTGCTTAAAGCCAGCATGTTTCGAACCGATGAAACGTGGGCCCGTAGCTCAGAGCCAAAAGGCGGGGAGTTCGGTCAGAGCGACCGGCTCATACGGGAACCCGAAGACACCGGTCGGTCGAGCGTCCAAATCGCTCCGGGCCCACATCAATCAATGTGCTTCGCGGGCCTACTTGGATCTAGACTCACTAACAACGTTTTTGAGCCCATTCCGGAACCGACCGCGTGCGGCGCTGTAGCTCAGCGTGGTAGAGCAGCAGGCTGTTAGCCAGCTGGCAGATACCTGTAGGTGGGAAACCACTGGGGAATGGTCGTCGGTTCGAGTCCGACCAGCGCCGCCTGAATAGACTTGACAGAAACCAGTTTCGTCAGAGTAGGCTCAGGTCGTCTCGCTGCGCCTGGACCCAGCAATCACTTTGTGCGCGCCGGCTTGTAGACGAATGCTTCCACAAGCTGTCGGACGTCTTTGCCTTCCTTTCTTGATTGCTTCCAGAGCTCCTCTCTCCTCCCAGGGGCCATCTTGTTCCAGTACCTCGCCACTTCGTCTGCGACCTCGAACACGTAGTATTCGCCCTGCTTGAACGGCGATTCTCGACCCTTCTCCACGATTGGCGTCGACCCGTCATCTCTCACCCTGATTGAGGCCATGCGACCGCTCCTGAAACCCTCCCGTTAAAAGAACTAGGTTTGGCCTCGGAGTTTGCACGAGTACTATCTTTCGTTTCTTCCGTGAAATCCTGTGTCGATGATTCCGCATCGATTTGCTATCAATTTGGGAAGGTTCTGGGAAATCAAGTAAATACCCCAGCTGAATTGGTGTCAGCAAAGATGGAAACCCAAGGACAACAACGGATGAGCAGGACCGCCGTGGCTTTCGCAGTCTTCGCAGTAATGTGTCTCGTTTTGGGCGCGACCGTGGTCTACTACAATTCAGTCCTCGACCAGCACGTCTCAAAAACATCAACGGTAACAGTAATCAAACCATTGACGATACCAATCGACGGCTCTGCCCTGGCCATTTACAACAACACCGCGAAGAGCGTCGTCACGATAGTGGGGTTTAACGCGACGACAGAGTGCTGCACTTTCCCATGGGGGCAAACTTACACAAGCTACACTGAGGTCGAAGGGTCAGGTTTTGTCACTGACTATGATTACACTCCCTACGTCATCACCAACTTCCACGTCGTCGATGGAATCACTAACATAACGGTCACATTCTCCAACGGCGACGCTTATCCTGGGAAGGTCATCGGCAGTGATGTCTACGCAGACCTGGCTGTCGTTGACGTCAGTGCCCCTGCCTCTGAGTTCTTTCCCCTGACAATCGTTGAATCGTCTAGTCTACAAGTGGGGCAGTCGGTCTACGCTATTGGGGCGCCTTTTGGACTTACTGGCACCTTCACATCGGGTCTGATTAGCCAGCTCGGAAGGACAATCCAGGAGGCGACGGCTGGTGACTACTCCATTTCTGGCATAATCCAATTCACTGCCCCGATCAACCCGGGGAATTCGGGAGGGCCGCTCCTTGACACGAACGGTGACGTCATCGGCATTACAACGGCGACCATAAGCGGCTCAGAGGGCCTGGGATTCGCGATTCCCGCCCAAACGATAATCAAAGAGCTGCCCTACCTCATAGCCACAGGCAGCTACACGGATCATTCTTATCTGGGAATCAGCGGCGTAGACATGACCTATCAGCTGGCACAGGCATCAAAGACAAACATCACGTATGGGGTCCTTGTCGAACGGGTTGCTAGCGGAAGTCCGGCGGCTAAGGCCGACATCAAAGGCGGGACCACGACAGTTGACATTGTCGACTCTGAATGCACGAATGGCAATCAGTGTCTTATCGGTGGAGACATCATCGTTTCGGTGAACGGGACGAAACTGATTAGTATGGACGCACTCTCAAGCTACCTCGAAGAGAACACAGTTGCTGGACAGACTGTGGTCTTGGGAATTATAAGGGATGGGGCTCCGACGAACGTGACGGTGACGCTCGGGGCAAGGCCTCAGCCGTAGGGTTGGGCGGGCTGGAACAGCTCGTTGAAGCCAGGAGGCCCGACAGGACGCCCCAACGCGAAGGGAGACCTCGGTCTGTCGCGCTCAATACAATTATTGGAGGGGATTCAGAGACCGCTTGACATGGACGCCTTCGACCGCCTCTTGTGGTGGCTCTTCGCGGGGAGCGTCGGGGCTCAGTCTAGGATTCTCATACTCTTCGCGCTGAAGGCGCGACCGTTGAACGCGCAGCAGCTCGCTGAACAGCTCAAGCTGGACTACACCACCGTAAGGCACCACCTTTCTGTGCTCGAGAAGAATCGCATACTAATCACGGAGGGCGAGAAGTACGGAAGGGTTTACTTCGTCACCGATATCATGGAATCGCATTGGGCCAATCTGGAGGCCATCATAGAGAAGACGCGCCTCTCGAAGAGGAGGATTGACCGATGAGTGCGGCCCCGGCTGAGCCAGGTCAGGCAGCTGAACAGCCTTCGGAGAAGGGGACGCAAATCAGCAAGGTTTGGGTTCCGGTCATCTTGGTCCTTGCCGTCCTGCTCGGACTGGTCCTGGCAAAGACGATTCCACCGCCCGTGTGTCCATATGGCTTCTATTGTCCCCCTCCTGCCTACACCTATGCGCTATCGCTCTATGAGGCGCTCGAGCTGCATGTGGTGTTGTCGACCATTGAGATTGTGTTGCTCGCCTCGCTTGTCGCCGTCTACATCAAAGTGTACGTAGAAACGAGGGCGAACTTCTCCCTCGGGTTGATTATCGTGCTCGGCGCCTTGTTTGTTCATTCGGTCCTATCGCACCCACTAGTGGTGAATCATATCGAACCCATACTGTACGGTTCGCTCTTCTTCCCGTACGCTGACATCCTCACAATAATCGCGTACTCCGTGTTCCTGTATCTAAGCCTCGAATAGGACTGGAAAGCTGCGAAGAATTCCCCTGTCAGGTGGAGTCACGATAGAACTAACTGACCGAATCAGCTGACGACCCTTATCGTCCAAAAGTCGTTAGAAAGATCTTCCTTCAGCAGGTACTCGCATGGCATCGTGAAGTAGCCTTTCTTTCCAAACTTCCGACCCCAAGAGTTCCTAACTATGAATCTCCGCCCCGAGTCTTCATAGCCCACAGCCATCACGGCGTGTTGACCCAGGAGCCTCTCGCCCGGCAACGGCATCTCCAAGCGTCCGGTCTTCCTGACCACATTGTGGAAGTTCCGGTGGGCCAGGAATCCGAAGACGAATGGAGACCCGGAGGCGAGACATGACCGGAAGTCGTCCAGACTCCTGTGAATCCTCTGGTACTCGACGGCCCTGTACCTGAGAGCCCTGTCGTAGCACTTCTGTGGGGGTCTGATCCGAAATTTGCGCTCGATGTATGGCCAGAGATTCTCGGGGCAGTCACCTTGGCGAGCTACCGACTTGATCGCATCTCGTATCGAGACACCTACGTTTGACCTCACGGTTCCCTCAATCTGCCTAGTGTTGTAGTAGAGGAAGAGGCGGGAAGGGAATATGACCCGCTCCCCCCTTTCCATCATTAGGTCGAATTCGACCGCCGCCGCGACAGCGTTCACTGAGCAGCTGTTCAATCCCTTCTGATCGTACGCAGGAGGGCATCGATTCCTCAGATCCTTCCGCATCGGGAGCCTTTCGAGCACGACAGGAGAGGCGAAGTAGGCATGGTCCCTGTTGTCGGGAACGTCTGAAACCCATCCGAACCCGCGCATGGAAGACGAGTGACTTGCAGAGGTCAGGAGCTCTCACTTGAGGTAAAGAGCAGAGAACTTCGCGGCGGCTTCGTCGAAGTGCATCGGCTTTGGAGGGGATTTGAAGCCGTAGGCGCAAATCTCGTTTACCGTGCCCAGTTTCCCAGTCTTCATCGCGCGATACGTCGCTCTGAGAACATCGAGAAGGATGTTGCCTGCGTTGGCCCCGTCTGAGGAGCGCAGATACACATCGACCGAAAAGCCCGAATTCATGAAACCGCTGCCTTCGAACCAGAAGTAGCTGGTCCTGTCGTTGCCCATGTAGTCCACGTAGTCGGTCGTGCCGGTGACTGTTTCGAATGAGTATGGGACCTCGCTCGCGACCGACGAGGTTTTCAGATTACGCTTTGCCATCCTGATCGTTTCATCAATCGTATTGAGAGTCTCGGACCCCCCTCCGACGTCCAGCTGATAGCTCTTGGAGACCCTGATTCCACGTTTCACTAACAGACCCAGCAGCCCTTTGTGGAAGACTGTGCCTCCAAACTGGCTCATTAGGTCATCGCCAATCAGGGGGAGTCTGTCCTTCAGGAAACCAGCGGCCAGCCTATTGTTCCTCGTGACCAGGGACGGAGTGCAGTTCACGAATGCGCAGCCTGCGTGGAGGGCGGCGCCTGCGTACTCCTCGGACGACGCGTCCGAACCCGACGAAATCAGGTTGACGAAGACATCAGCACCCGAGTCCTCGAGCGCCTTCGCAATCTGGTCTGGACTTGACTTCTCGATCCTCGTCCCTCTGAGATGTGGAGCTAGGTCGCCCTTGCTGATTCCAGGGCTGACTCTCACTGAAGTCCGAAGCGGGGTTTGGTACTTTTTTGCGACGTTTGGAGGGGCAAGGGCGGCCTTCGAGAGATTCAGACCCACCTTCCGTGGGTCGATGTCAAAGGCGGCGACGACTGACAGGTCTTTGGGTCTCAGGCCTGCGACGGTTGGATGCCAAAGTCCCTTCGTACCATGATTGGAGTAGAAGGCGAGGCCCTGCAAGAAGACCGAGGCGCAGTTCCCTGCGCCAGCTATGGCGATCTTTACGACCATTTCGGTCACTTGAACTTCGCGAAGGCCGCGAAGAGTCCGACTATCAGGAGTAGGAGGCCCAGAGCGTAGTTGATTGTTACTATCTCGGAAGCCATGGCGGAGGGGGCAGAATACGTATAGTAGAGCCACAGTGCCCCGAAGATGACGACGATCATCCCTACAAGTCTGATGAGGGCGTCAACCCTCGACTGCTGAGCGGTGAAGGTCAATGTCGTCTGTTCTGGGCAGAGTCCTATGGGTATTTAGAAGTTCTTGGATTCAGAGTTACTTGTGGGGACCCTTGAGAGTATCGCCGAGCTGCGTTCGGTTGCCGCTCTCTCAGCAGCCAACTAGCGGCCTTTCATCAGCTCGAGCTTCTCTGGGAGGTATTTGTCAACGATGTAGCTCAGCCCGTACCTGGCGAAAGCCTCCTGTTCGCTCTTCTTCTTGATCTTCAGGAAGGTGTCCAGCTCGTTGTGCCACATCCTGTCGGTGTAACGCGGGTCTGCCTTCAACTCGTAGAGCCTCTTGATATCGATCTCTGTCAGCTTGTCCGACGGGAGCTTATACTTCACGATGTCAGATGCCCAGACCCCCAGCCATACGGCGTCAGGCGTCGTCAGTTCCCTGAGATGGGCGGCATTAGCCGAACCGCTCTTGCAGACCATCGCGATGTGCGCTCCCCACGGGTCTGCGTCGCAGAGTATACCCACCGGCAGCCCCAGCTCTTGGTTAAGCCGTCTAAGGAGAAAACGCGTCGAGCGGGGAGGCTGCCCTGCGGTGTTGATCAGGAGCGCTTTGTACTTCTTGTGAACTCTTTCTTCGACGAACCTCGTAAAGAGGCCGCCCTTCTCGATTGCGAGGACCATCTCGGCGTCCGTGTCAACGAACTCGGCGGTAGTGAGTGCGGGACCTATCATGACGCCGTCAGGGTTGGCCGACATGTCTGCCTTCTTCCCTTCGTAGCCGGGGACCGTGTACTCGATCGTGAGGTCCCCAAAAATGGCGCTCCTCTCTTCAGGGTAGATGTTCATCCCCTCCCTCGCCATCTGCATCACCACCTCTAGGTCCGTGATCAGCTCGTCCGACTCGGCTTGGTCGACGAACTCTACGTCGAACGCCTGCGCTGAATAGAAGACGTCTCTGAGGGTGGACGTCCGCTTTTCGTCGACTAGCTTCTTTGCGAAGTAGGCGAGCCAGAGCAACTGCGTGAACGGCCTGATGTGCTTGATGTTACTCGAAGACCTCTTCACGGTCGTAGGGCCAAGCACGAATTGTTGCAACTTCTTGTCGTATACGATGTTGCGGACGGACCTACTGGCGAAGGTGAGACTGGGGAACCTCCCTTCGTCCAGGTCGGAGTAGACGCTTTCGCCCAGGTCTTTCAGGAGCGCCTGGGCGCTGCTCTTCCTAGCTTCCGCCGTACTCGTCGATTTTCTTTTGCTCAATCTCTATCTCCGTCGAACCAAGGGCGTCTGTATCCACTTGCTCATGGGCCGAATCAGTCTCCTCCTCGGGCCCTCCGTCCTGGACCTGACCGGGCGAAGTGCCCTCGGCTTCGGCGATGAGCTTGCGGTACCTCGGCAGCCTCTTCTCGCCTGCGAGTTCCGTCGAGAACTTCGCGATCAATGGAAGGTACTTGCCATAAATGTTAATCTTCCTCTGGACCGCATCTTTGCTCCCCTTCCTCGACAGGAAAATCCCGAGTCTCCGCAGGGCTTCCCTCGCCGCGTTCTTGATCTCCCTTTCTATCTCGGGTCTGTCCGCGATGTATTCTTTGCCGACGGTCTTGTAGGGTATGCGGGTGCTGCAGATGTGGGTGATCACTCCTACCGGCGCGTCCTGCGGGACATGGTACCTCCTCCAGTCCACTTGCTCGTTCAAGACCTCGAAGCTGACGTCGCTGCCCTCGTCATAGAGCAACGGGATCCGATTTGCGAACCTGAAGAGCCTCATGCCAGGCTGGAGGATCTTGCCGCCATAGGCGACCGCGACTTCCACGAGGAAGGGGAAGCCGGAATATGATGAGGGAGGTCTTGTGACGACCGTCGCGAACTCTGGCTGGAGCTCCTTGTTGACACCAGCGAGCAGGATCTCCTCTCCAACTGGGGAGAGCACCGTCGCGTCAGGCTGGAGGAAGTCCGGAAAGCGCTGAAGTGCATCGACAATCGAAACCACCTGGTTGTTGTTCAGCCGCTTTGGCGGAAGTCGGGCGCTGACCCCGGCGAACTCCAAAAACTTCGTGGCAATCTTCTCGCCCACTCTGTGAAAATGAGCGACCATGAAGGACTTCATGTCGTGCTCCTCCGAGAGCTTGACGATGCGCTTGAACGCCTCGACATCGATACCGTAGGGATGAGGAAGCGTCTCCTTCGGCGCTGGGGGCATGGAGGTGGTCGCACGCTCATAGTAGGTGACCTGACCCGTCGGATCGACGAAGGTCAGGTTCGCGTAGCTGGCAACGAGTGCGGTCTGTTTGAAGTAGTCGGAGATCTTCTGAGACGCGCGGAGATAGTCTCCTTCGAGCGTCAGGTCGACCCTGGTGCCAGTCGTTCCGTTCGCGTCGCTCGCGAAACGCTTGAGGACAATTGGCCTGTTCTCGCCGATATCAATCATCATCTGGAATGCGTACTTGCGACGGCCGTCGGGAGAGGTAGTCACGACGACAGGCCTGTTGGTGGTAATCTGTCCGTAGAGTATAGCCATCGTACCTCCGAGGCCGAACATACCTCTCGACTGGCGCAGGACGTACTTGGAACCGTAGAAGACCTTCCCAAAGGCGCTGGGCACGTGCTGGGGGGCCACGCCTGGACCGTTGTCAATTACGGTCAGTCTGTAGGGTTTCGGGTCTGGAAGCTCCGGGTTCGTGCTCTCAGGAATGATCCGGACGTAGACGTCCGGGGGTGTCCCGGCCAACTCAGCCGCGTCCATCGAGTTCTCAACCAGCTCGCGGACGGCCATGTAGAGAGCGCGCGCAGGATTGGTGAAACCGGCCAAGTCGCGGTTACGATAGAAGAATTCTGAGGGTGAGATTTCGGCAAATGCAGTCTTGCTACTCAGACACCACCACTCCCACTGGCATCAACGCGCCGTGTCTCCAGGTCACCGATGTCGCATCCGGTTACCGACCACAATGATAATTCATCAAGTCTTCGAACGGAATTCCCGCACCATGGGTCTCACGGGAATTGGATATATGCTAGTCCTCCATTTTCCGGAGCTTCTCGGCGATTGCCTCCGGCGACGAGCCCTCCCAGAGGATCATCCTCTCCATCTTGCGCTTGGTCCTCGCCTTCTGAAGCTCATTGTACACGGTCTTGTGCTGACTCCCCGACGCCAACTTCCTGACGGCCTCTGACGCAAGCTGGACTTCCGAGGCTTCTCCTATGATCGCGACCGTCCTCCCATAGACCGAAAGGTGGCACTGGGTCAGTTCCTCGATCACCCGCCTGGACTTGCCCTTTAGCCCGATGACGCGCCCCCTGATTCTGTCTAGTGAATTTGCGCTCCGCCCGGCGAAGTCCCTCAGGTCTATCACCTCGAACGCCACCCCCTCCTCAAGGAGGCGTCTGGCGCGCTGAGGCGAGAAGCCACGTCCGATGGCTTCGATGACCCTCACGGCGATGAACGGGTCACCCTGGTCGACCGAACCCGACTTGATCGTGACCAACCCTTCCCTGCTGTCCACCGAGAGCTTGACGCCGAGGTCTGTCTCAAGGGACCGCTTCGTGGCACCTTCCCTTCCAATGACGGCCCCTATCCTCTCCAAGGGCACCCTGACCGCCTGTTCGAAGCTCATCTAAGGTCCTCCAACCAAGAATCCGTGTCTCTCTTGAAGATACCTCGCTTCCTAAAGAACCTCACCATGTTCGAGACGTCCCGCTTCAGAAATTCATCGGCCTGAGGGTGAGACAGAAGGACCGCGGACCCCATGTCGAAGAGGACCCTCTCAGACTCCGACTTGAAGACGTTGTACTCGGACAGGTCTGCGTGGACGAGCTTAGCCCCCCGGTACAGACGGCCAATCGTCTCGAACGTCCAGTCATAGTCCTGTTCATCGACATCTGATTCGGCAAAGGTGGGTGCGCGTCCTGGTGGGGTGCCGATGTACTCCATCACGATGATGTTCCGATAGAAGGCTAGCGGCTTTGGGACCCTTATGCCTGCCGTCTCGGCAAGCTGGAGGTTCTTGAACTCCTTGCGGGTCCAGAGGTAGATGATGCCTCTGGAGTTCGAAGGGATGTTGGCGAACCTTCTGTCCCCAGCGATGTAGCCTAGGCGCTTTCTGAATTCAGAGGTCGCGGTCATGTAGATCTTCACGGCGACGGGACGGTCGTCGACCCCCACCCCGTAGTAGACCCTCGCTTCCTTCCCTGAGTTTACGACGCCTCTGAGGTCGCCCAAGTCCTTCCTCGAAATCAGCTCCTCCACTGCCAGCAGGGTCACGCGGTCGAAGACCTCCTCCATCACCTTGCGCTGGTCAGCGTCCTTCCTCACGTGCCTACCTTCGCGCTCGAACCTCTGGAGCCTCTCCGTCGTCTTCCTGGGTTCGTCCTCCTGGATCATGTCTTCTTCATCCGCTTGGGCCGCATCTTGCTCATCTGTTTCTGCTCCATCCTGAGGGTGGCTCAACGGAGCACTTCACCTCTGGTTGTGACTGTGCGCGCGCACACGTTCCATGTAGTCAATCTTGACCCCATGACGGCAGGAGGCGACTCTCGCATCTATAAGGCCAGATGGCCTTATAGATGTCTCACTACCCCATCGATATAGGTCGCCTATTCTGGTGAAAACTTATAGATTAGAGACGGTGCATCCGGAGACAACTCGGGAATCGGGAGGTGTTGCTGGTTTGTCGGAAGAAGACGATGATCTTTCTGGAAGGGAGAACCCCCAGGATGGAGAGGACGCGCTGAAGGCACAGCTCGCGGAGGGGAAGGGGAGCGACACGGAACTCCTGAACCGGCTGAAGTATATGCAAGCGGACTTCGAGAACTACAGAAAGAGAACCGAGAAGGAGATGGGAGAGATCGAGGAGAATTCCTCGAAGGGTCTCGTTCTCAGGCTGCTCAGCGTGCTGGACGAGCTGGACCTCGCAGTGAAGCACGCGAGCGACGACGCCAGCAGGACAGATCTTCAGGAAGGGATTGAGATGGTGCGGAAGAACATGTACTCGGCACTGGAATCTGCCGGGCTGCGGAGAATCGACTCGGTGGGGAAGCCGTTCGACCCGTCCAGACACGAGGCGGTCGCGAAGGTCCAGGGCTCCTCGCAAGGCCCTGATGTCGTGGTGGAAGAGCTGCGGACGGGCTACACTTTCAGGGGGCACGTGATCAGGCCGAGCATGGTAAAGGTTGAATTGGGGATGAAGGAACCCGTTGAGGAGGAGAAGGCAGATGAGTAGCGCGAGAGAGAAGATTCTGGGCATCGACCTCGGTACAACGAATTCGGCTGCGGCGGTCATAGAGGGCGGGAGACCGGTCGTGATACCCAGCGCCGAGGGAGCCACGCCATCGGGGAAGATGTTCCCCTCCGTGGTCGCGTTCACTCAGGACGGTCAGCTCCTCGTCGGCGACCCTGCGAGGCGCCAGGTCGTAACCAACCCCGAAGGCACAATCTTTGAGATAAAGCGGAAGATGGGAACGGACTACAAGGTCAGCGTCTTTGGGAAACAATACTCGCCCGAACAAATCAGCTCATACATCCTTCAGAAGATAAAACACGACGCCGAGGTCTTCCTCGGATATCCGGTGAAGAAGGCGGTCATCACAGTTCCCGCGCACTTCAACGACAACCAGCGCCAGTCGACCAAAGACGCCGGCGAGATAGCGGGGCTGGAGGTGGTTAGAATCATCAACGAACCGACGGCCGCGTCTCTGGCCTACGGACTGGACAAGGCTGAGAAAGAGATGAAGATCCTCGTCTTCAGCTTCGGGGGAGGCACCCACGACGCGACCATAATGGAGTTCGGGCAAGGGGTCTTCCAAGTCCTCGCGACTTCTGGAGACACCCAGACCGGGGGTGCCGACGTGGACAACGCAGTCATCGAAGTCCTCCTCCAAGACTTCCGTTCTAAGACTGGGATTGACCTGAGGAACGACCGGACGGCCATGGCTAGGCTCAAGGAGGCCGCCGAAAGGGCGAAGATCGAGCTGTCGAACCTCACCTCGACCGACATCGACCTACCGTTCATCGCGAGTGACTCGACCGGGCCCAAGAACCTGCACTTCACGCTGACCAGGACGAAGCTTGAGGAGGTGGCGAGGCCTATCGTGAGCCGGACGGAACAGACGATGAGAAGGGTGATGAACGACGCGAAGCTTTCACCGACCCAGATAGACAAGGTGATCCTGATAGGCGGGATGACCAGGATGCCCCTCGTCAGGAAGTTCGTCGAGGATGTGGCTGGCAAACCCGCTGAGAGGGGAGTCGACCCGATGGAGGCGGTAGCAATCGGTGCAGCTATTCAAGGGGCGGTCCTCGCCGGAGAGATCAAGGACATACTGCTCCTCGACGTCACTCCGCTTTCGCTCGGGGTCGAGACGCTTGGGGGGATAACGGAGCACCTGATCGAGAAGAACGCGACTGTCCCTACGAAGAGGAGCAAAGTCTTCACTACTGCGGCCGACTTCCAGACTGCCGTGACGATTCATGTGGTCCAAGGAGAGAGGGCCATGGCCTCGGACAACGTCTCGCTGGGGATGTTCAACCTAGCCGGAATACCGCCCTCGCCGAGGGGAGTCCCCCAGATCGAGGTGACCTTCGACATCGACGCGAACGGCCTCCTGATAGTCTCCGCCAAAGACATGGGAACTGGTAAGGAGGCGAAGATCACGATCACGGCTTCGACGAAGCTCTCGAAGGAGGAGAAGGAGAGGCTGATAAAGGATGCAGATTCATTCGCCGAACAAGACAAGAAGAAGAAGGAGGAGGCCGAGCTGAGGAACGAGGCGGACTCGATTCTATACACGGCCGAGAGGACAAAACGCGACCTCGAGGGGAAGGTCGACAAGCAGAACCTCGACCGTGTCGATGCCGCCGCCAAGGAACTAAGGAGCGCCCTCGAGGGCAAGGACTCTGCCCAAATTAGAGAGAAGAACGAGGCCCTCAAGCGAGTGCTTCAGGAGGTCGGGACAGCGGTATACCAACAGGCGCAAAGCCAGAGCGCCGCGCAACAGGCGCAAAGCCAGAGCGCCGCCCCCGGCGGACCGGCCGAGGGCTCCAAAGTGAGCGACGCAGACTACAAGGTTGTCGACGAAGGAAAGTAGAGGCGGTGCGGGATGGCGGGAAGAGACTACTACGAGGTGCTGGGTGTCCAGAGAGGAGCCACGAAGGAGCACATCAAGAACGCCTACAGGAAGCTGGCCCTAGAGTTCCACCCAGACAGGAATAAGTCGCCCGAAGCGGAAGAGCGATTCAAGGAGATCTCCGAGGCCTACGCTGTCCTGTCGGACGACGAGAAGAGGAGCCAGTACGACACGCACGGAAGAGAAGGAGTCTATCAGAAGTACAGTCAAGAGGATATCTTCAGAGGGGTCGACTTCGGTGAATTCTTCCGCGGCCCGGGGTTTGGTGGGTTCAATGATGTCTTCGCCCAGTTCTTCGGCGGAGGACCGGACCAGCAACCGAGCAAGGGCGAGGACCTGACCTACCACCTCCAAGTCAACTTGGAAGACATCGTGAAAGAGTCGAGTAGGGAGATTGAGGTTCCGAGGGACGAGGTGTGTGCAACTTGCAATGGGAGCGGCGCCAAGCCCGGCACCTCTCCGCAGAGTTGCGCCACCTGTGGCGGGACCGGGCAGGTCCAGAGAGTCCAGTCGACAGGATTCACCAGGCTCGTGAGAGTGATGGCGTGCAACAAATGCGGAGGCAGAGGATACACCATCGAATCTCCGTGCCAGGATTGCAGAGGAAGAGGGTCAGTCGAGAGGACCCGCAAGATCCGGGTCGTCATACCTGCTGGGGTCGAGGACGGGCTTACTTTGCGGCTGAGAGGAGAGGGCAACGCCGGTGAAAACGGGGTCCCGCCGGGCGACCTGTATGTCGCGCTGAACGTGGCTCCCCATAGACTCTTCACCCGCCGTGAGAGCGACATCTACCTTGAAACCAAAGTCGGGGTCGTCGGGGCGATGCTGGGGACCGAGCTGACGATTCCGACCCTCTACGGAGACGTGAAGATGAGCGTCCCGCACGGCACCCAGCCAGGTACCGTATTCAGAGTGAAAGGAAAAGGCCTTCCCAAGTACGGAAGCTGGGGCAAGGGGGACGAGTACGTCAGGGTCGGAGTGGAAATCCCGAAGGACCTCAGTAATGCGCAGAAGGAACTGCTGAAAAGGTTCCGCGAGACAGGCTAACCCGAGAACTTGTAGATCATCAGGAAAGGTACTTCCTCAATCTCGCGAATGGCCTCCCGGGCGCCTACCTCGTTGTCGACCGCGAGCGAGACGGACCTATCGCCGGCGAGGTTCACAATCGAACAGGTCCTGATGAGCCTGAGCGCCTCTCCTTTGTCAACCACCTCGCCGGAGTAGAACTCCTTCGAGAGATGGACCGTTAGCTTGCCCTCTGCAACAGTCTTGCCCACGAGCTCTTCGTCGCAGACGTTGACCAGGACGCTCCCCCTGTATTCGGTCGTCTTGACCGCGAACCTCCTGGCTTTCACTCTAGGCCACCTTGGCGATTGACCGTGCGCCGCATGCCTCGCAGACCATGAACCACATCCTCTTTTCCTTCTCAAGATGGGTGTCCGGGCTGCCGCAGACTGGACAGAGGACGCCGTCCTTCACATAGCGCTGGAGCAACTGAGAGAAAGAGGCGCGGTCCTTGCGTCCGATGAATATCGCTCTCTCGCCGTCAATCGAGGCCGCGGTCGCGAGCTCCTTTGCCAAGTACATGAGGATTCTTGCGGAGTCCCTCCTGATCAGCTTCGGGAACTCGGCGTAGTTACGGAATATCGTCTTGTTACCTACCCAAATGACGTCAGGCTCGGGGAGCTCAAGGCGGAGGGCCCCCGACTTCTTGGCTTCTTTGTCGGTGCCAGACCTGGCCCTTGAAAGGAGCTCGTCGTAAGAACGGGGCATCAGGCAAATCCTTCGCCTTGGGTATTTCAACTCTTCTGGACCTTGTCATTGAAGAAGGACAATGGGAACGAGTAAGAAGAAGGCGATCCCCCCGACAACGGGGATGCGACAAAACCCCTCGATTCGTTGAGTCTGCGGAGGACCTGAGAGGTGATGGATCTGAATGCAAGAGCGTATTGGCGCCGTCAAAGAATTAATACCGAATTCGTCGTGGCTGGAAACGTGAAGCCGAGGGCGGAGATTGGCGTCTTTGGCGGGTCGGGATTCTACAGCTTCCTTAAGGACTCGGGCAGGACGATTGCGATGCGTACGCCGTATGGGCCCCCCAGTGGGAAGGTCACGATTTCGGCTGTCGGCGGGAGGCAGCTCGCCTTCCTGCCTAGACACGGGGTCCACCACGAATTCCCCCCGCACGCCGTCCCCTACAAGGCCAACATCTACGCTTTCAAGCAGCTCGGAGTCACGAGGATCATAGCGCCGAACGCGGTCGGAAGCCTCAGGGCCGAGGTCGGACCGGGGGACCTCGTTTTCTGCGACCAGTTTGTGAACTTCACCACAGGGAGGGATGACACGTTCTACGACGGGCCCGAGACGACGCACGTGAGCACGGCCGAACCCTACTGCCCCCAGATGAGGAAGATCGCGGTCGAAGCGGCCAAGAAGTTGGGCATAAAGTCCCACGGCAGTGGTACTGTAGTCGTGATCCAGGGACCTAGGTTCTCGACGAAGGCCGAGAGCAGGTTCTTCGGGGGACAGGGGTGGGACGTCATCAACATGACCCAGTATCCTGAAGTCGTCCTCGCAAGGGAGCAGGAACTCTGCTACCTGAACGTCTCCGTGGTGACGGACTACGACGCCGGCCTCGAAGGCGACCCGAAAGTGCAGCCGGTCTCTCACCACGAAGTGATTAGAGTCTTTGAGAGGAACATGGAGAGGCTCAAGGGCCTGATAATCGAGATCGCAGAACGGCTCCCCCAAGAGCGCACCTGCTCTTGCGGCTCTACGCTGGAAAACTCGAAGCTGAGCGCCTGATGGCCACCCTCGAACAGGAGATAAGGCGGAACATCAGGACGATTCAGGACTACCCAAGGAAGGGGGTCAAGTTCAAGGACCTGACGACACTCTGGAAGAACGGCCCACTAGCTAGGAAGGTGACCGACGCCTTCGTCTCGAAGTGGAAGGACAAGAAGGTCGACAAGATAGTGGGAATCGAAGCGAGGGGATTCATTGCAGGCGCGCCCATCGCGGACAGGCTCGGAATCGGATTCGTGCCAGCCAGGAAGCTGGGAAAGCTTCCGGGAGAGAAGCTGGGCGTGAACTACGAACTCGAGTATGGGAGGCAGCGCCTGGAGATCCACTCGGACGCAATCTCGAAGGGAGACAGAGTCCTGATTGTCGACGACCTCCTAGCGACTGGGGGCACCGCGAGGGCAGCGGGGGCACTGGTCGAGAAGCTTGGGGGAAAGGTCCTAGGATTCGCCTTCGTCGCCGAACTCGCCCACCTCAAAGGGAGGGAGAAGCTGAGGGGGTACGAAGTCCACTCCCTGGCAAAGTACGACTCTGCATAGGAGTTTCCGTTTCAGAGTGATAACGGCGAACGGGCCGACAAGGAAACGGGCGGGAAGGCGTGGGGATGACGAGAATACCACAAGTCGCGCTGGTCTGCGAAATTGAGATGAAGCGTGCCCTCCGATCGTGGTCGCATCCGGCTGGACGGCGGGGTTTCATTGGAATGCAGCCACAAAGAGGTCCTCCGCGCGGTGGAGTGCTGGAAGCAGTGCAGAGGAAACGAGGCAACACTAAAACGCCCGAAGTAGTGGGTGGGACTCAGGCATGACCAAAGTCACTGACCCGGGCCTGAGCGGCGTTGGAGAGAAGAATTTCCTGTGGGCGAAAGCGCACATGGGAGCGCTCACTACGCTTGCGGGGAAGTACTCCAAATCCCGCCCGCTCAAAGGAGTGAAGCTGGGCGTTTGCCTCCATGTAACGAAGGAGACCTCCGTTCTGATAGATGTACTGTTGGACGCGGGTGCCGAAGTCAAGCTCGCCGGCGCTAACCCCTTGTCGACCCAGGACGACATCGCGGCGTACCTTTTGACTAGGACCGACGTGTGGGCCTGGAGAGGACAGACACCCAAGGAATACGATTGGGCCCTCCAAGAGGTGCTCAGGACAAGACCGGATCAGCTGATCGATGATGGGGCAGACCTGCACGTGGCAGCCCATAAATCCCGCTCAAAGAGTGTAGTGGGAGGGTCCGAGGAGACGACGACGGGCGTCGTCAGGTTGAAGGCGCTCGAGGCTGAGGGAAAGCTTCGATATCCGGTGATAGCGGTCAACAACGCCCAGACAAAGTTCCTCTTCGACAACAGATACGGGACCGGACAGAGCAGCCTTGACGGAATAATGAGGGCAACCGCCCTCCTGCTCGCAGGGATGCGCGTGGTCGTGGTGGGCTACGGCTGGGTGGGGAAGGGGGTCGCGATGAGAGCGAGGGGGATGGGCTCGAACGTGACCGTCGTCGAGGTGGATCCAATCAAGGCCGTCGAGGCGCATCTCGATGGTTTCGGAGTTTCAAGCATCTACGCCGCAGCGCCAATCGGGCAACTCTTCATAACGACGACCGGTCAGAGGAACGTCGTCCCCTACGAAGCAATCGAGAAGATGAAGGGTGGCGCGATACTAGCCAACGCAGGCCACTTCGACGTGGAGATTGACGTGAAGACGCTGCTGTTGAGGGCCAAGAGCGTGAAGGAAGTGAGGACCAATGTCGACGAGGTTGCCCTTAGGAACGGAAAGAAGGTATACCTAATTGGAAAGGGAAGGATAGCCAACCTTGTTGCGGCAGAGGGGCACCCTCCGGAAGTGATGCAGATGTCATTCGCGAATCAGTTCATGGCTGCCATTGACCTGCACAAGAACCACGAGAAGATGGAGTCGAAGGTGTATGGCGTGCCCGTAGAGACAGAGAACGAGGTAGCAAGGGCGGCGCTGAAGTCGATGGGAATCACCATCGGGACCCAGACCGAAGAGCAGAAGGAATACGCCAAGAGCTGGAAGCTTTAGGTCTCAGAAAGGTTAAATCCGCGGGATGGCGGATTTGGCTCGGTGGATGAACTCAGCGACAAGAAGGTCATAATCACTGCGGCGCTTCCGTACGCGTATGATGACCTCCACCTCGGGCACGTTGCAAGCACTCATCTCCCCCCTGACATCCTATACAGATACCTCAAGCTAAGCGGCGTCAAGGCCATCCAGGTCTGTGCGTCCGACGACTTCGGGACGCCGATCCTAATCGCGGCGGAGAAGAAGGGCAAGAAGCCATCAGAATACGTCGAGGAGTGGAACAGGAGATTCAAGGAAGACCTGGAGAGGCTGGGAATCATCTATGATGCTTTCGATAGGACCAGCTCTCCCGAAAACATCCAGCTCGTGCAGAGGTTCTTCACGAAACTCAACGAAAACGGGTTCATTTTCGTCTCCGAGGTCGACCAGTTCTTCTGCGAATACGACAAGAAATTCCTTCCAGACAGGTATGTCAGGGGGAAGTGCCCCTATTGTGGCGCAGAAGACCAGTACTCGGACGGGTGCGACAACTGCGGAAGGACACTGCAGCCCGGCCAGATTCTGAGTCCGCACTGCGCAATCTGTGGAAAGACCCCCTCGATGAGGAAGAGCACTCACTACTTCTTCAAGCTGTCAGCCTTCTCCAGGAAGCTCGAAGAATGGCTGAGAGAGAACGAGGAGTTGCAGCCTGACGCCAAGAACTACGTGCTCAACTGGATCAAGGATGGTCTGCAAGACTGGGACATCACGCGGGATATCCCCTGGGGGGTTCCCGTCCCGCTTGAGGAGGCCGAGGGCAAGGTCTTCTACGGCTGGTTCGACAACCATCTCTGCTACATCACTGCTGCTCTGAAGGCCGCAGGAAAGAGCGGCGCCGCTGGTCGGAAGTACTGGAACGATTCGAAGGTCTACCACTTCATCGGGAAGGACATCGTGTACCACCACTACCTGTTCCTCCCCAGCATGAGGATGGGCGAAGGGGAGTACAAACTCCCAGACCAGATTCCGACAAGAGGACATCTGCTCTTGTTGGGGAAGAAGATATCGAGGAGCAAGCACTGGATGATTACAGTCAGGGACTTCCTAGAGAGCTTCCCGCCGGATTACCTGAGGTTCTATCTGACCAGGATAATACCCTGCAGCCAAGCGGACGCCAACTTCGAACTCCAGGAGTTCGCTGACAAAATCAACAACGAGCTGGTCGCGAGCATCGGAAACTTCGTATACAGAGCCTTGGTCTTCGTGAAGAACAAACATGGCGGGGTCGTCCCAGAGCCGGGCAGAGTGGGTAAGGAGGAGGAAGCGGTCCTGAGGGAGCTCGAAGAAGCGGTCAGTGAGACCGGCCGGCTGATAGAGGAGGGACACTACGACAGGGCTCTCAAGAGGGTCCTCGACTTCTCAGGAAGCTGCAACCGTTACTTCCAGCATAAGGCACCTTGGGAGAACACTGAAGAAGAACCCACAACGGTGTATTACTCCTGCAATCTTGTCGCCGGCCTCGCTACCCTGCTGAACCCGTTCCTGCCGTTTAGCTCTGAGGAATTCTGGAGCCAGTTGGGCTTCGACAGGCCGCTCTGGGAGGAAGGGTGGGCTTCGACGTCAGAATTGAGAGTCGAGGCAGGGCAGAAGATTGGCGAGCCGAAACCCGTCTTCAAGAAGATCGAGGAGAAAGACCTTGGTAAGGTTCGGATCATGCTCGGTTAGTCGCATGACTCAAGGAACTCCAGGCCAAGTGGAAGCGTGGAGTCCATTTCGTCGTCAATCGTCCTCCCGGCGAAGACCTTGCCAAGAGGATCGTACTCGTCGTATTTCGTGGACGTGAACCCAGACGCTAGGAGGCTGACCTGCAACTGAGCCGTTCCTGAGTAGTTCACGCCGTACTCCACGTCGACCGTTTGGTTGTTTATCATTGAGCCGAGTCTCTTCACGACCAGACCCACCTCCTGACCTGACAGTGAGGCGTTACCGCAGAGCACTACCACCGCCCGGCTGACCTCCTTGGCTTCCGCGAGTTTGCTTATCGAAATGACGGCCCCAGCCAGTGCTTCCTCGGCCTTGTCAATCGACGCGCTGTCTGAGACGCCCAGCAGTGAGTATCCGTCTTGGAGGACGGTCCCCAGCAGTTTGTTCAGGCCGACCGAGACCGAAGTCTCGGAAGACTTCGATAGGAGTGAGCCTAGAGCGTTGACCGCCTCCTTGTTGGCCGAGTCGTACAGACTGGTGAGGGTGGAATCCTCTGGAGAGGACCTCATCAACGTGTCGTTGTCGATGACTATCACCCCTCTCGAAGCCGTGCGGAGGCGCTTCAGTGATATGCCAGCGTAGAACTTCAATTTGCTTTCGAACTCGAAAGGCATTACAGCGACGCCCACCGTGGTGGCCCCAGTGTCCCTTGCTATCGAGGCTACCAGCGGTGACAAGCCGCTCCCCGTGGCGCCTCCCAGCCCTGCCACAACGAAGACCACCTTGGAGTTCTCGACGAGGTCCCTTATCTTCGCGTGGGACCCGAGAGCTAGGCCCCGGACCATTGCCGGCGTGAGCTTTTGGTCGACGGGCGACTCGACGAGAATCTTCTCTCCGGTCCCGGCATTCGAGAGGTCGTCCCTCTCGCACGACACGTAGCCGAACCTATTGACGAGCAGGGACTGCCTGCTCAGTAGGGAGACAATCCTGCTACCCGCACTCCCTATTCCGACGGCGGTGATTTCAGCGAAATCATTCGTGGACATTTCTTGGGCGCAGACGATGTGCGAGCCAGTTGATTTACAAACAGGTGAGTCAATATAGTTGACCCTTAATCCAATTTTGTTTTACTCCGCCCTGCGGGGCGGCGATGAGTCTACTTCTTGACCTTCGGTTTGATTTCGTCCCTGTTGACGATCCGGTCAACGAGCTCGTCCATCATGTGCCCAACGCATTCTACGCGCACGGTCTTGACCCCTTCGACGGCAAGTACTGTATCCCTGATGTCTCTGCCTGTGTCGACGGCGAAGGGGCTGTAGGCGGAGAGTGGCTGGAACTTGACCCTTACTGACCCTGGGGAGACTTCAGAAACATCGGCCACTATATTGAGCTCGCCAAACTTCCTCGTTGTCTCCTCATCGACTAGATTTTTCAGATGCTCTGAAACGCGCTTCTCTAGGTCGTTCTCCACGTTGGCACCTCGCGGACTATGGCAGGATATATGACCTTTGGCCTTACCAATGGACTTTTAGGGTCAGCGGATGGGATGCTTTGACCTCGTCCAACCTGCCGACGCTGGTGTTCTTCGGCACTTCACCGAGGGTTCCGTCCCTCAGCGACCTGCTGATCTTGTTCATTGACTCTGCGTACTCGTCCAACATCTCCATCGGTTCGGACTCGGTCGGTTCAATCATCAATGCCTCGCTGACGATCAGGGGGAAGTAGACAGTCGGCGCGTGCATGCCGTAGTCAAGGATCGCCTTCGCCACCTTGAGCGCACCCCCCGGTAGCTCGCTCTTCACAGAGACGACCACTTCATGCTTTCTGCGAAGGCCCACTCCCTGTGTGACCCGGAATGCATCTGGGTCGAGGCTCTTCCAGAGATAGTTCGCTGCGAGGACGGCGAGAGAGGAGACGTTGGAGAGCCCCGAAGCTCCCAGAAGGCGAATGTACACGTAAGCCCGAAGTAGAATGGCAGAGTTCCCCACGAAGCCCTTGAGTGGGCCAATCGAATGCTTCAGACTGTAGTCTAGTGAATAGTTGCCTGCGTCGAGCGATAAGACAGGGACCGGGAGATAATCCACTAACTTCTCGGTCACGCCTACGGGACCAGCGCCTGGGCCCCCGCCCCCGTGAGGAGTCGCGAATGTCTTGTGCAGGTTCAGATGGGCTACGTCGAAACCCATGTCTCCAGGTCGCGCCTTACCAAGAAGGGCGTTCATGTTGGCGCCGTCGTAGTACATCAGGCCTCCGGCGTCGTGGACGGCTTCAGACACCTCGGCCACCTCACTCTCGAATAGGCCTAGCGTATTGGGGACGGTGAACATCATACCCGCAGTCCTTTCTGAGATCACTTGCTGGACTGCCTTCACCCTGACCTGCCCGCTGGAGTCAGACGGGACTTTAATCACTTTGAACCCGGCCATCGCGGCGCTCGCAGGGTTGGTGCCGTGGGCTGAGTCGGGCACGATGATTTCGTCCCTGCGTCCTCCACCGTGCTCTCGCAGGTACTTCCGGATTATCAGGACGCCCGCGAACTCGCCTTGCGCCCCTGCAGCCGTCGAGAGTGAGAACCTTGACATCCCGGTAATCTCGCTGAGAATGCGTTCCAGGTCGTAGAGTATCGAAAGGATACCTTGGACCGTCTCCTGCGGCTGGAGAGGATGGGCCTGCTTCATCGAGTCGGCAGAAGCAAGCATCTCCGAGACCTTCGGGTTGTACTTCATCGTGCAACTGCCGAGGGGATACATTCCGAGCTCAACCGAGAAGTTCATCTGTGAAAGACGGTTGAAGTGCCTCAGGACCTGCAACTCCGAGAGTTCTGGAAGCTTGAGAGATCCGCGCCTCATGGAAGCTGGGACGAGAAGTGCCGGGTCCGGGACTTCCTTCTCTATGCTCTGGTCGGAGGGCGGGAGCATTCCTATCCTCCCGGACCTGCTCAGCTCGTTCAGGAGGGGCTCGTGCCAGCGAGCCTGTCGGAAGCCCTTCGGCATATCACAGGGCCTCCTCTAGAGTGGTCGCGAGGCGCTCGATGTCGGCTCGGGTGTGAACTTCGGTCACGCAGAACGATGCGGCTTCGACGCCGAGTCCGAAGCTTCTGTCGATTGGGTATCCGCCCATCACGTCAGACTTGGCCATTTGTCGGAAGACTGACGCCGCCTTCGCCTTGCCGTAGGACACGACGAACTCCTTGAAGAATGAACCCGTGAAATAGGGCGAAATGACTCCCTTGACCCGCGAAAGCCTCTTGGCGGCAAAATGCGAGTTCGATAGTATCGTCTCCCCAAGCCTGCGAAACCCCTCCTTGCCCAGGAGCGAGAGATAGCTCGCGGCGGCTACCGCCATCAGGGCCTGGTTAGTGCAGACGTTCGAACTTGCGGCCTCCCGTCGGATGTGCTGCTCCCTCGCCTGCAGGACCATGGCGAAGGCAATCTGGTCAGGATCTCCGACTGGAGTAGTGATTCCAATCAGCCGTCCAGGCATGCTCCTTGCCAGTTTCATGTCTCTGACCGCGAAAATGCCTAGGTGGGGTCCACCGTAGTTCATCGGAATCCCGAGTGGCTGTCCCTCGCCCACCACGATATCGGCATCGTAGGCTCCCGGTTCCTTGACGAGAGAGAGGGAGATGGGATCGACCCCGACCACAGCCAGCCCCCCCTCTGCATGAATTAGGGAGACTAGTTCTCGCGCCTCTTCTTCGATGACGCCGAAGTAGTTTGGACTCTCAATGTAGAGGCAGGCCACGGCATCGGAGGCCTTGGCTCTGAGTTCTGTTGCGTCCAGGGTTCCCTTCGACATGTCGAACCTCACCGGCTCGAGTTCTATTCCTGCTGGCTCGACGTACGTCTGGATTACCGCACGCCTCTGGGGGCCGATGTTTGCACCGATCAGGGCTCTCTTCCTGCCGGTCACCCTCGCTGCCATCCTTACCGCCTCCCCCGCAGCTGACGCCCAGTCGTACAATGAACTGTTACACGCTTCCATCCCGAGGAGGTCACACATCATGCTCTGGTATTCGAAGAGCGCCTGTAGCATTCCTTGGCTGATCTCGGCCTGGTATGGTGTGTAGCTCGTGTAGAACTCCTGCCTCGCCATGATGGACTCGACGACGGCGGGAACGTAGTGGGGCCAGACTCCGCCGCCCAGGAAGCAGAGCGCCCCCGGCGGGGTCCGATTGGTGGCGAGCTTGCTCTGGATCTCGCGCCTGACGCCGTACTCGGTGTCCCCCTCAGGTAACCTCAGCTTCCGGTTGAGCCTGATTCTTGGAGGTATATCGGAAAAGAGTTCATCTACAGAGCCTGCGCCGGCCTTGGCCAGCATCTCTGACAGAAGGGTCTCATCGAGATTTGGGAGTAGCGGATGGCGCGAACGCGTTCCTTGCATTCGGACCACCCAAAAAACGCTTAAAATAAGAACATAGCGGCGTGGAGGCATTCGTTTGAAGCGATTAGCTTCTGCTGCCTTCTTCATCCTGTTGCTGGCGCTTGTTGTGCCGATGCAGCCTGTGACGCACGCCCAGGCGAACCCCCAGGTGCAGGTGACCAGCCAGTACATTCTTAACAGGTACGGGTATGCGATTGCCAACGAGACCGTCAGATTCACCAACAGTGGTGCTGCCGCGGTCACTGTGCCCGATGTCTCCGTGGGGCTGGGCAACCTCTCGTCCGAAGTGGTTTCGTACAATCTCGCTGGTGGTGGCTTCGAACTTGGCTCCGAAATCACTGCGGGAGGCCCGTACAATGTCCTCGGCGGGCAGTCGCTGGCCGCGGGGGCCAACACGAGCTTCATGCTGAGGGTACTGCTCAACGGCGTGGTCTCGACGGCCACCAACGGGAGCCTGCAGCTCCGGGTGCTCATCAGGCCCTCAGTGAACCTGACCGTTGGCAGCCTCAAAGAGGTCGTGGGGTTACCGACCTCGACCCATTTCGTGACGTCCCCGACCAATTTCGTCACAACGGTCACGGCGACCAGCGTTACCTATTCAGACACACTGAAGAATGTCTCAGCGCCTGCCGCCGTGACGCAGTTGAAGACGATCAATAAGACTGCAGGGCAGGATTTTCATCCGCTGGTGGTCTACCAGGCAAAAAGAACGATATCAGTCGACTCGAAAATGAACCCAGTGGTCACGGACCAGATATCGTTCGAGAATTTGGGGACGACTGCATTGACAACATTGTACATATCGCCGCTGGTGTCAGCCAGTGGGAGCGTCACTGTGATGCCTCCAGCCGTGCCTCACCTGCTGAACCCGACAAGTGTCACACTCAACAACTACGGTATCACCCTCTCGGCAGTCGGAATAGGGGCAGTGAATCCGAAGACGAATTACACTCTGGTCTACCAGTATCTCCTCCCTCAGAAGTACTACAGCGCTTCAGGGGGTCAAATCACATTGAATCTACCGACGACATCCCCCATACCTGCCTTCGTAGACTCGTATGTCGTTGGATTCTCTCTGCCAGTCGGTGTTAAGGTCGTCCAGGGACCTCCTTTGCCATTCTCAAACGTCGACCCTGCCCCCTGGGAGACTGGGAGCTTCGCGATGACCTACGGCCTGTCTGTGGGCTGGGCGGTGGGCCAAAGCACACCGACGGCTTCCCTGATATTCGTTCTCCTTCTGGTTGGACTCTTCTTCTCAAGGACCTCGACGACCCAGGAGGAAGAGACAGAGGAGGAGTCGTCGACCGAGAGGGCCTCCGCAATGATCAAGGCGTTTGACGAGAAGACGAGCCTGATCAACGGACTATGGCCCGACATGGCTGCGGCAAACCCCAATGAGCTCGGCAGGGCGTACTTCGACGAAATCAGGGTGCGTCTCGACACCTTCAGGGGCAGGGCCCTCCAGAGGCTGAACGAGGTCCGGCAGAAGTCGACGACCCAGAGGTTCTTCGACCTGTTGAACCAAATCCACACGACCGAGAGAGAGGTGGACAGGGCGACCAAAGACAAGCTCAACCTCTACGAGCAGTACTACACAAAGAGGATGAGAAAGGAGGTCTTCGACCGGCTCCTGCCCCAGTACTCGAGGAGGCTCGAGCGAGCACTCAATCAGCTATCTGATGAGCTGCACGTGGTCCAGAGAGAAGCAAAACTGCTGTAGCTGAATCGTCCCGTGAGGGGGCAAATTTATGAGGAAGAGGGGCGGTCTGAGGTTCAGAAATGGGTGTGGACACGAAAAAGATTGTGATCATCGGTTCAGGGCCTGCTGGGCTCACGGCCGCCATCTACGCTTGCAGGGCTGACCTTGACCCGCTAGTGTACATGGGAACCAAATATGGCGGTCAGCTGATGCTGACAAGCGACGTGGAGAATTTCCCGGGATTCCCAGACCCAGTGATGGGGCCTGACCTGATAATGAAGATGAAGTCCCAGGCTGAGAGACTCGGCGCCAAACTGATCCAAGAAGATGTCGTGAAAGTCAACTTCAGCGTCTATCCATTCGAGATACAGACCGACAGCGGGGTCGTCAGGACCCTGTCCGTGATAATCGCGACTGGTGCGAACCCTAGGAGGCTCAACCTCGATTCCGAGATGCGGTTGATGGGCAAGGGAGTCTCCAACTGCGCGGTCTGCGACGGCTTCTTCTTCAGGGGGAAGAAGGTCGCAGTCGTGGGTGGAGGCGACACCGCGATGGAGGAGGCCACCTTCCTAGCGAAGTTCGCGAGCTCCGTGCAGGTGATTCACAGAAGGGACGAGCTGAAGGCGAGTGCAGCGCTGAAGAAGGAGGCACGCTCAAATCCCAAGATCAGCTTCGTTTGGGACACAGTCGTTACAGACGTGCTTGGAGAGAAGCGCGTGCAGGGGGTCAGGACGAAGAACCTGAAGACAGGGCAGGACGAGATGATGGAGGTCGAGGGCCTCTTCGTCGCTATAGGCTACGACCCCAACACCGAGATCTTCAAGGGGCAGGTCGAGCTTGACCAGAAAGGATACGTCGCAGTCAGGAACGGGACCGAGAGCAGCGTCCCTGGAGTCTTCGTGGCGGGAGACGTTCATGACTTCCGGTACAGGCAGGCGATAACGGCGGCCGCCGACGGTTGCAAGGCGCTCTTGGACGCCGAGAAGTTCGTCAAGCAGAAGCTTGATGCACAGATGGTCAGCTGATCACGGAGACGAATCTGTCCTCCTTGTAAGAGGGACTCAGGGGACCGATGATGGGTGTTTTGTGACCGCAAGCGTTGCACCTGTTCCTTTCGTCTAGGTTGTACTCGAGGATTTCGTAGCCGTACCGTTTGATCAGAACCTTCCCGCATTCTGGGCAGTAGGTGCTTTCGGCCGGGTGGCCGGGGACGTTTCCGATGTAGACGTAGTTGAGGCCTGCTTTCTTCCCTATCTTGAGGTGCTTCTCGAGGACCTCCACCGGAGTCCGGGGGAAGTCCATCATCCTGTAGTCGGGGTGGAACTGCAGGAAGTGGACCGGGATATCCGGACCGAGGTTGTCGTAGACCCATCGACAGAGCTTCTCCGCTGCCTCAAGCGATTCTCCCACGCGCGGGACAATCAGGTCGGTTATCTCGATGCGCACGCTTGTGCGACCCTTGATCTCGAGCAGACTCTGGAAGATCGGGTCCGCGTTTGGGATCGCGATGTACTTTCTCGCGAAGCCGGGCTCGCCACTTGCCTTGAAGTCGACCGTCACGCAGTCCAGGAACTCCCTCATCAGCCCGACCGTCTCCGGGGTGTCATATCCATTGGAGACGAAGATGTTGAATAGGCCTTTTGACCTCGCCAGCACCCCGACGTCGCGCGCGTACTCCATGAATACCGTTGGTTGGTTGTATGTGTAGGCAATCCCCTCGCAGTCGTAGCCCACCGCGTTCTCGACGATTTCTTCAGGCGTGGCTTCGATGCCCTCGATCTTCCGCAGCTGGCTGATATCGCTGTTCTGGCAGTAGGAGCATGTCCATGAGCATCCGCTCGTCGCAATTGAGAAGACCTTTGAGCCTGGTCTGTAGTGGACAACCGGCTTCTTCTCGATAGGGTCGATGTGCTCTGCCACCACCCTGCCGTAGACGAGGAGGTACAATCTTCCCCCGACGACCCCTCTTACGCCGCAGAAGCCGGCCTGGCCTTCCCCAATCTGGCACACCCTCGCGCATGCGGTGCATTGGACCCTGCCGCCAGGCAGATTGCGGTAGAGAACCGCCTCCTTGCCAGAGGGTTTCGTCAGCTTCGCCGAGAGAGGCATCTCTTTGCACAAGACAGCCTCGGTTGCCATTAAGGATTCCCGGAGAGAGGGAGCGTCAGAGTATAGCTTCAGCACTTCCATCTGACCCACCGGAGGTCTCGACCTTGGAAAATGGCTTTGTCCGGCTTAGGGACCGTAGATCTGGCTCGTCAACTGCGAGAGTTTCTCGAGGCGTTTGTAGTTGTCCTCGACATCCTTCTTCACAATTTCAAGCTCGGCTGCGTTCTGCTGGAGGAATAGGTGTGAGTATCGGCCTTGGGCCTTCATGTACTCCTCCATCGGCTTGGGGCTCGTGACGGGGACCGTTATCTTATAGACCCCATCCTCAACCTCATACAACGGGAAGAATCGGGTCTCGACCGCCAGCTTGGACATCTTGATGGTCTTTGCCGAGTCGAACCGCCAGCCCCTTGTGCAGGGCGCCGTCACTAGCATGAAAGTCGGTCCGTCCTTCGAAAGCGCCTTCCTCACCTTGTTCATCAAGTCCCGCCAGTGAGAAATCGAGGCTGTGGCGGCGTAGGGGACGCGATGGGCCACAACTATGGACATTATGTCCTTCCTGGCCTCTGTCTTCCCTGCCCGGGCGGAACCCACCTGGGTGGTGGTCGTCCACGCCCCTCGTGGCGTCCCTCCTGACCTCTGTATTCCGGTGTTCATGTAGGCTTCGTTGTCGTAACACACGTAGAGGAACCTCTGCCCTCTTTCAAATGCGCCAGAGAGCGCCTGGAATCCTATATCATAGGTTCCGCCGTCTCCTCCGAAGACCACGATTGGATGCTCCTCGGCTTCACCACGCTTGGTCAGAGCCCTGAAGCCGGCTTCGATTCCCGACGCCACGGCTGGCGCATTCTCGAACGCAGAGTGGATCCAGGGTCTGTTCCAGGCCGAATACGGGTACAGGGCCGTAGACACCTCCAGGCAACCGGTCGCGTTGGCCACTACGGTGTCTTTCGGAGCGGCAAGAAGGACCTGTCTCACGACGATTGAGGCCCCGCATCCGGGGCAGAGACGGTGGCCGGGAGAAAGGGGCTCGTCCATAGGGAGCTCCTTTAGGCCCTTGACCGGCTCGTACATCTAGCCCTTCACTCCGTACATCACGGAAGCCTTGCCGAACGAAGTCTCGTCCTTGGCGAGGGCGAATATCTTTTTCCCATCTTCGACCGTCACGTCTCGGCCCCCAATCCCGTAGACCAGGCTCATCACTGGTTGATTGATCCCCGCTTCCTTCAGAGCCGACCTGACGTCCTCCGCGATGGGACCCGAGGGGGCTCCAAGGCTGATGCTCCTGTCCATGGTCACGACCGACTTCGCCTGTCTGAGTCGAGAAACGACTTCCTCGGTCGGAAAGGGTCGATAGAGCTTGATGGCCAACACGCCCACGTTCTCACCACCAGCGTTCATGGCTCTGGCGGCTACTCGCATCGTCCCTGCGGTGCATCCGTTCACGACGACGACGCGGTCTGCTCCTTCGGTATTGTAGGCATCCACAGCCCCGTACCTCCTGCCGCTGAAGGCCTCGAATTCCCTTTCCGTTTCCTCGAAGACCACAAGGGCGTTCCTCATAGCCTCGGCCTGTTGCATCCTGAACTCATAGTAGGTGTCAGGTGTCGCTATCGCGCCGAAGGTGAACGGCTCCTTGGGGTCCAGGCGGTGCTTAGTCGTCGGCCTTCTCAGAAACCTCCTGATGGGCCCGTCCTCGAGCAGACGCACTCTCTCCTTGTCGTGTGAAAGGATGAAACCTTCGAAGTTGATCGCGGACGGGAGCATCACCCTTGGGTCCTCTGACAGCCGGAAGAGCTGTATCGTCCGGTCATAGATTTCCTCCACGTTCTCCGCGTAGACCTGGATCCATCCGGAGTCCCTGGAGCCCATCATGTCGCTATGGTCAGCGTTAAGGACCAGCGGGGCACTCAAGGCCCTGTTGGCCACGGCCATCACGATTGGGAGCCTCATCCCGGACACATTGTACAGCATCTCGTGCATGTACGCGAGGCCCTGGCTTGAGGTAGCTGTGAAGACTCGAGCGCCCGTCGCCGAAGCTCCCAGGCACGCCGAGAGAGCGCTATGTTCCGATTCAACGGTCACGAACTCCCCGTTGAACCTGCCCGTGGCCACGAACTCCGCGAGCTTCTCCACAATTATTGTCTGAGGGGTGATGGGATAGGCGGCGACCACGTCCACGTCACACTGCCTGACGGCCTCTGCCACTGCCTCGTCGCCCTGGAGGGCGACCACCTTTGCCGCCTCCATCTGAGTCATGGCTCCCTCACCATGCTGATCGCCATTAGGGGACACTCGGCCTCGCAAATCCCGCACCCCTTGCAGTGGTCGTAGTCTATCGTGATCTTCGCCCCTTCGTGTCTCACGATAGCTGGCTCCGGACAGTATATCCAGCAAATCAGACAGTTCGTGCATTTCGCCTCGTTGATTACGGGTCGCTTCACCCTCCAACCTGAGACCACGTAGGCAGAGGACGTGCCCCCCTTCACGACCGCGGCTTCTTCGAGCTCCTTCCCACTCATTCGGCCTTGACCCCTTCGTACCCCAGCTTCAGGGCCGCCGCGTTCCCAGCCCCCAAAGCCCCCTTGAACCTCTCTCCTAGGACTTTCGATAACGACTCGAAGCCTACCAGCTCGGTGGCCTTCAGAAGCGCTCCCAGCATCGGAGTGTTCGGGAAGTCCTTCCCAAGGCTCTTCATCGCGATGCCGGTGGCGTCCAGTGCCAGGACCTTCACAGACGAGTCCAGGCCCAGCCTCGCGCGGAGTTCACTGGGAGAGCCTTCATAGTTGCAGATGTGGTACCCTCCCACCGCCAAGCCCGCAGTCGTACTCTTGAAGTATGCCATCGACTTGTCGACGACCACCACGACATCAGGGTTGCGGATGAATGAGTGTATCTCAATCGGCGCGTCGCTGAAACGGGCGTAGGCCGCGATAGGCGCCCCCGATCGCTCCGCACCGAACTCCGGAAAGGCTTGGACGTATTTTCCCTCAAGAACTGCGGCGTCCGCTAACATCTGTGCAGCTGAGACGACCCCTTGGCCGCCTCTCCCGTGGAAGCGCACCTCTTTCATCATGAAAAAACCATCTTCTTGAATCAACCGCCTGACGATTGTTAATACATCTTAAGCCTAATCCGTTAGCATTCTCCCTGAATTCCCGATGATTCTGGTCCCGTTCTCTTTCGGATATCTCTGTGGATTCAGGCCATTGGTTTGGCCTATGAAGACAGACTCAGGCACTTACCAAGACTAGGATCCCAAACACAGACCACGCATCTCACAACCTCGATTGTCTCTTCCTAGACACTGAGACAATCTTTCTCTTCGGACCCGGGCGAAGGCCCCCTTCAGGGGGATGGTATCTCCGACGCTGCCCTGGGCAATCCGGTCTCTCCAGAGGTTCAGAGGAAGGGCCTCAGACACGTCCGGAATCGAAAGACCCCAAATTAGAGTAGCCCGGCCTGGATTCGAACCAGGGTCGCCGGCTCCAAAGGCCAGCATGCTTGACCTCTACACCACCGGGCTACGTTCAGGTGTGGTCTTTCGAAGGTGATTTAGCCTTGTTCGATGGTCTTTCGGATGAAGCTCGATATCTTGACCACAGGGTCCTCCATCGAATCGAGGACCCGTCTGGCCTTCTTGCCAAACTTCTCCTTGAAAGCCCCGTCCAAGAAGAGTCGCGCCTGTCTCAAGAGGGCATCAGGCCCGCTGATCCTTGCGAGGAGTCCGACCTTCTGCAGGTATGCGTCCGTCCAGAGGGAGCCTTGGAATGCTGAGATGGCAGGCACACCCATTAGGGCCGCTTCGGCGTTCATCGTCCCGCCCATGCCGATGAAGAGGTCAGTTGCAGAAAGGAGCCCCCGCCCGTCGACGATTTCTTCGGGGATGATGTACTTTGAGCCAAACGTCCTCCTGACCTCCTCGACTTGGTAGCCGTACCGGCAGAGCGCGACCAGGTTGCACTCTGAAAAGACCTCGGCGACCCTCTGCAACACAACGTCAGTCCAGTCCCGGTTCCTCCCGGCGAGGTACGGGGCGTCGCTTTCCTGCACCCTGATTGTGATCGTCTTCTTTCGAGAATCGAGCTTTGGGATGGGGCCCCCGTAGGCCTTCCTCTTGAGCCATGCCGCCGGGTCGAGAGCGTGGTATCTAGTGACTTGCCGCCGGCCGATACCGAACGGGGACCAAGCGTTGATCGGGATCACCCACGGACACATCAGGTGGTAGCTCAAGGGCAGCGAGAGCCTTCCGGCGACTTCGGAATGGGGAGAGTCATTGACGGCAATGTGCTTTGCACCCAGCCCGAAGGCGACGCGGGCGCAGACCGCGGATGCGACAGAGACTGCTACATGAGGCGCGAACCCCTTGACTATTGGAATGATCTCGGCCTGCCTCTTCGTGGCGGCTTCGAGCTGCTCGACCGGGTCCTTGCCTCCCCGTTCACCCACGTAACGCAGATCGAGCCCGACCCTTTCTGCAAGGGGAACTACCTCCCTGTACTTCCTCGACGTGGTAAGGACTTCCATGCCTTCACTTCGAAGCTCGTCAATCAGGGGCTTGAAGAAGAGAACCTGCTTCGGAGTAAGAACGTCCACCCACACCCTGCCATTGACCATCGAATGTCCCAGGTGGTTTACGAGCACCTCGTCGAAGTTATTTAACCGATGTTCTGCAGAATTCGTCCTAGTCAATTGTTGACGAAGAGGAGATTCGAAGCATCGGTCACAGGCATGACTGGAGGGAAATCAGACGTCTACGTCGGAAAAGAGTGGCCCGCGTGGACCGGCAGTAGTCACCTCGACCGGAGGAGACGGTGCAAGACTTATCCGAAAAGGGCCGGCTTGGACTGATTGATCCGCATGGCCGACGATGCATATTCTTCCTACCTGAAAGCCATCGAGTACATCGAATCATTCCTTCCCGCCTCGGGCTCAGCAAGGTGGAGACTTATGCTAGACCGGTTCGGAAACCCCCAGGATAAGTTCCGGTCGGTCCACGTGGCTGGGACTTCTGGCAAAGGGTCGGTTGCCCTGATGACCGGCGAGATCCTACGCGCCTCGGGCCTGCGGGTTGGGGTGCATGTCAAGCCCTATGTCCAGTCGGCGACTGAGAACATTATCATCGACGGGAGATACATCAGCTGCGGGGACTACGCCGGGCTAATCGAGAGGGTGAAACCGGTCCTCGCAGACATGACGCCGAAGGAGTACTTGCGGTTCGGGCCCGTGACATGGAGCGAAGTCACGAAGCTCCTCCCCCTGCTCAGCTTTGCGAAGGAGAGGGTTGACTGCGGAGTTGTGGAAGCAGGGGTAGGCGGGCGAGAGGACCTGACGAACGTATTGAGGCCGGAGGTTTCAGTGATAACGAGCGTGGGAATGGACCACTCAGATCTGCTCGGCGGGACGATCGACGTCATAGCACACCAGAAGGCAGGGATCATAAAGCAGAACGTGCCTTCCGTTACAGCGGTCAGACAGAAGGGAGCGCTCGAAATCATTTCAGCCGAAGCTGAACTGAGGGGTTCCAGGCTCTCCATCTTGGGACGCGACTTCAAGGTTAGGGTAACGAGGGTCGGTCTCGACGGAACAGAATTCGACTACAGGTCCGAAGACAGGCGGCTCGAGAAGGTGAAATTGAGGATGGTAGGCAGACATCAGGCGATGAATGCCGCTGTGGCAATCACGGCAGCAGATGAGATGATAGGAACCAGCGGGAAGGTCGACGAACGCGCAATTAGAGCGGGGCTGGCGCGCGCGCGCCTGCCGGGGCGATTCGAGCTGGTCCAAGAGAAGCCGCCCGTGATACTGGATGTGGCACACAACGTCCAGAAGGTCGGAGTTCTCGTGAATGTCCTAAACGATGTCTTCGGGAAGAGGAAGGTGACCTTCGTCCTCGGGTTCCTGGAAGGCAAGGACGCGCGAAGGATGATCTGGCTCTTGGCCCGAAATGCCCGGCACTTTGTCTTCGCCAACCCTACCGTCAGGGGCAAGAAGCCGATTGACCCAGAGTTGCTGAAGAACCTTGCAGGAAAGCTGACAGATGTCCCCTCATTGGTCGACCCGAACCCTATGTCAGCGATGGAGAAGGCCCTAGGTCTTGCCGGAGAGAAGGGGATCGTGTGCATAACAGGTTCGCTGTACCTCGTGGGCAAGGTGAGAGGAAAGTGGTTTGGAGTGAGGGAAGTCGCCGAGGGCCGTAGCTCCTATCCCTGTTGAGAACTCACCTGGAGACCAGTCTGCTGTTATCCAAAGATCGAATCAGCCCCTTCGAAGTTTAATTATGGTCGAATGGGCAGCTATCGTCAAGCTCTTGCCAAAGATCAAGGTCGCGATGTACGGGCTGACCAGCGAGGGTTATCGACTCGCGGCCGAACTCGTGGACAAGGCACAGGTCACCGTAGTAGACGAGACGCTACAGATGGCCATGGAGCTGGACCCAGCATTCCTGAGGAAGAACCCGAGGCTCGACGTGCTGATGGCCGGAGAGCCGCTGCTGAACCTGAAACCCCTCGGGCAGGTGCTCGAGGAAGCTCAGGTGATCTTCTTCACCCCTAAGCTCCGCCGGCCTTCAGACGAGTCGCTGATTGAAGCGAACTCCAAGTTGAGGGACCTCTCGAAGTACCTCTCAAAGGGCGTAACTCTCGCAAACGTTCTCCCGACAGGACCGGGTGGCAACTCTGAGAACATCATGCTGGTCGAAAAGCAGACGGGGCTGAAGGTTGGCTCGACGCTGACATATGCGTACATGCCACTGAAGCCGCGGGACACGAAGCCGGCGGTGGTTTCGACCGCGGGGTCACCCGAAAGGAGCCAGCTCCAAGCACTCGGGTTCACTGAGAACTCCCAGAATGTCTTTTCAGCGGAACTGGAGTATGCAGCCGCGGTCCTTGAAGTCGCGATCGCCTCAGTGACGGAAATCGAGCTGGCGAGGAGAGCGAGGGAAGCCAAGGTCTCCCTACAGAAGGTGTCTGATGTCTACATCGACGATTTCACGAAGTATTTGTATGAACTGAAGGCGATTCAGGCAAGCGAAGAGACCGGAGAGTCGATCTCTTATCTTGCGGGGGCCACACTGAAGGGCCTCGAGAACTACGTCAGATACGTGGTAGATGAGACCAGAGAGCTGCTCAAGGAGAAGGAACTGAAGGCGAGCAGAACTAAGATCGACCTAGTTTGGAGCCTCGACAGGTACGAGATGCGCGGCGAGAGGCAACAGGTGGCCGAAAGCATCCAGCAGAGGTTAAGGGACTACGTCACGGATGTCAACATAATTCCCGGCTCGGAATTAAGGGGAGGCTCTGAAGTCGTTGACCCGCTTAAGCACAACGTCCTGATAGCCTGCTCGAAGGAAGACCAGGAAGCCGCCAGGCAGGCGAAGAAGGGGCACAGAAGCATTGAGATGACCGTGGTCTTCGCCACTGCGGCCCTGAAGAGAGAATGAATCGAATAGCTCTGAATAACTCTATATCGCGCTACACAGGGGCGCCTTAAGAAATGACCAAGATTGGAGTCGTGGGAACGGGGGGCTGGGGGAAGAATCACGTTAGAGTCCTCAGCGAGCTAGGATGCCTCGCCGCAGTCTGCGACATTGACAAGAGCAGGCTGGCAGAATTCTCAAAGAAGTACGGGGTACCTGGATACGCCTCCCTAGAGGAGATGCTGAGGAATGAGCGGCTCGACGCTGCGAACATCTGCACACCTGCGTCCACGCACTTCTTGATGGCCTCCAAGACGCTCGCCGCTGGCCTTCACACTTTCGTGGAAAAGCCGATGACGACGACCTCAAGTGAGGGAGAGAAGCTGCTTGATGCAGCAAAGTCCTCCAATAGGACGCTGACAGTCGGGTTCATAGAGAGGTTCAATCCTCCCATCACTGAGCTCAAGAAGACGATTTCTGACAAGAGCATGGGAGACCCAATTCTGCTGGAGTTCCATAGGGAGAACAGGAGGGGCGAGGGGATAGGCGATGTCGGAATAGTGAAGGATGCGTCAGTACACGACATAGACACGGCAAGGTGGCTCTTCGCGGAGGAGCCGAAGGTGGTCTTCGCCAGGGTAGGGGCGTTCTATCCTCCTCTCCAACACGAAGACTTCGCGACTATACTGCTGGGATTCTCGGGCAGGAAGACGGCATTCTTGGTGACCAACTGGATAACGCCCAACAGAGTCAGGACCCTGTCCGCAGTCTTTTCCGGGGCCGTCATTGATGTCGATTTTGTGACCCAGCAGACCAGTGTACATGAGAGGAACATGACCACGGTTCCGAGCAGGCCTTTCCAGGAACCGCTGACACTCGAGCTCAAGGAATGGGTGGCAGCATTGACGGAAGGCCGGAAGGCGCTCGTGACTGGGGATGATGGACTGAAGACGACGAGGGTCGCAGAGGCGGTCCTTGCTTCGAGCTCTACGGGGACGCCGATCTACCTGAGTTGAGAAGATGAAGAAACCGGTCAACACGGTCGCTGCCGACGCCAAGATTGGCAAGAACGTCAAGATCTGGAACTATGCGTACGTCGGTTCGAAGACGGTCATCGGTGACGACGTGAAGATAGGGTCGCTCGCACACGTGGACTATGGCGTGGTGGTTGGCAGCGGGACGAAGATCGAGGGGAGTGCCTACATCCCTCCCATGTCGAGGATCGGGAAGAACGTCTTCATCGGACCAGCAGTCGTCCTCACCAACGACCCTTACCCTCCAAGCAAGAGGATGATCGGGGTCACGATCGAGGACGGCGCTGTAATCTGCGCGAGGGCCGTAATCAAGGCGGGAGTCAGAATCGGGAAGAGGGCCGTCGTAGCCATGGGGGCTGTGGTGACGAAGGACGTGCCGAGCGAAAAGGTGGTCATGGGGGTCCCTGCGAGGGTGGTCTATACGAGGAAGGAGTTCGACGTCAAGATGAAGGAGTGGGAGTCCGGGTCCTGAGCCTGGACCTAACGTAGAGGCGGGTCAGCAAGACCATCACCGCCAGCCAGAGGACGCCCAGCCCAAAGGTGAGGCCGACCTTGAGCAGAGTAATCGCAGTGTACACGGCCAGGCTGTGAGGGATGGGGCCCAGCGGGACAATCGCCATGAAGAACAGGTACGTCTCACCGATTATCAAGAGGAAGGCGACCACCTCGATTCCGATAAGATGAGCGAGTGTCATCTTAGTACACCCAAGTCAGGATGGATATCGCCCCCGACAGGAGACACGCTACTGCTGTGAGGATGAAGATGCTTTTCACCAGGTCTCTCTCGTCCAGCGGTCCAGACAGCAGAATCAGCCTGATGAGGGTGTTCGGTGAGGAAGGCTCCAAAGAGGCATACATCTTGCCATCCTCGCCGAGACGAGTAGGCCTCGCCGCCATCCTCCTCCTCTCCACAAAGCCTCGAGCGCTGGAAAGGGTGTAGAAGGAGTTGAGGATCGCGGGGACGATGGCTATCATTGCCGCGATTTCCACGCCTCCCGTTATCGCCAGGGATGCGAACATGGTCCCGAGCATCAAGCTCCCGCTGTCTCCATCGAAGGCCTTGGACGGATACCTGTTGAAGACGAAGAAGCCTGCGGATACCGCAGTGAGGGGCAGCACCGAGGCCACCCGAGCGAGTGAGAAGCTCGGATCGGCGATCGCGTGCAGGACGACCCCGAAGAGAAGGGCCAGGGAGGTCAGCAGGGTGAACCCCGATATCTGGCCGTTGAAGGAATCCATCATGTTGAACGCGTTTGCAACGACAGGGAAGGCGACGATGACCAGCAGGATGTAGATGGTGAAGTGTTCTCCGATGTGCCCCAGGAGCGGAAAGGTCAGGTTAGATACGTAGAGGTCCTTTTGAAACATCGCCAATACTACGAGAGGGACCGCAGCGAGCAGAAGCAGCAGGGGTTTCGTCTTCCCGCCGAGAACGAACAGGTCATCGGCAAGGCCGATTGTGAATGCGACAGCCGCACCCCCGATTACTGCCAGCGGGGTGAGCGAACCGAACGCAAGATACGCGAAGATCTCGCCAGCGAGCGCACCGAGGAAGAGCAGGGGGCCGACCGGGAAGGGAACCTTGGTCGGGGGGTGCTTGTGGACGTCGTCCACGACCCTGCCCGACCTCACGAGGTACCTGAGGAACCTCGGCATCGCCAGAACCACTAGCAGAAAGGGTATGATGAACGAAAGCAGGAGTCCGACATCAGCTAAGCCAGGCTGCATTCTTGGCGACCCGCGAGAGCTTTCTGATTAAACGGTTTCGAGACAAGGTCCAGACGCTTCAATGTTATATATGACCCTCGGCCGACCGACGACATACATGAACGTAAAGGACCTGCGAGATGGTATGAGAAGGGTCGACGCTGAAGGCGAGATAGCCGAGATGGCCGACCCCCGCACGGTGAACCTGAGGACCGGGGACTCGGCCAGAGTGGCCGACTGCATGCTGAAGGACGAGAGCGGACAGATCAAGCTGTCGCTCTGGGACGATCAGATTGACATGGTCAAGCAGGGTTCCAAGGTCAGGATCACCAACGGTTACACGAACAGCTTCAGGAGCGAGCTTCGACTCAACGTGGGCAAGTACGGGAAGCTCGAAGTCCTCGAGGGCTGAAGGTTTCACTTCCATCCCTCAGAATCGACACGGCGATGAATCTTGGGCACCGGAGGACTCTTCCTCAGGAAGCTCAGAGCGAGGGTTTCCGACCAGCCGGCGGGATTCGTGTGGATCGAGAAGGACAGGCTCGCGGGCTCGGGATACCCGGCCTCAAGGAACCAGCTGGAATGGCTCCGTGGCCAAGGAATCAAGAGCATACTGACGCTCACAGAGACCTCAATTCCGAGTCGGTGGCTCGATGGGCTTGCGTTCGATGTCCGTCACATTCCGATGAAGGATCATCAGGCGCCCGACGCCGCCAGTCTCGAGGAGGCGACCACCTTCGTTCAAGACAGTGTCAAGAACGGAAAGACCACCCTGGTCCACTGCCTCGCAGGAGAGGGAAGGACAGGGTGCGTCCTCGCGGCGTACATGATTAAGGAAAGAGGGGTCGATGCAGACGAAGCGATCAGGGCCTTGAGGCAGATCAAACCCAGTTTTGTGGAGAGACAGCAGGAGAAGGCGGTCCTAGACTTCGGACGAATGGTACGGCCGTAAGCCGATTGGCCTCGTCGAAACGGGTTTGCACCCGCATCTCGGTGCGATTCCAATTACGTTCTTCACGTTGAGAAAATTGTTTTAACCTGAACCTTGGGCGGTCTCCCTGTTCAACTTGGCGCGCTCTGATCGTCGATTAGCGGCGATTATGTTCACCGATATAGTGGGATACACAGCACTTAGCCAGCGCGACGAATCACTCTCCCTCAAGCTTCTAAAGAAACAGTGGGAACTTGTCAGACCGATCTTTGGACATTACGGAGGCCATGAAATCAAGACAATGGGCGACGCTTTCCTTGTCGAGTTCGACAGCGCGCTGAACGCAACTGAATGCGGAATAGAGATCCAGAGAGTTCTCCACGGTTACAACAAGCGGGCCACTCGAAAACTGCTGGTAAGGATCGGGATACACATCGGCGACGTGATCCATCAGAAGGGCGACGTGTATGGAGACGCCGTCAACATTGCCTCCAGAATCGAACCCCTTGCTGAAGGCGGTGAGGTGTGCATATCGGAACAGGTGTATGACCAAGTCAGAAACAAGATTGCATATGAGATGGTCAGGCTCGATTCGCAGAATCTCAAGAACGTGACATTTCCCATTGATGTTTACAAGGTACAGATGCCGTGGGGCGAAAAAAGCAAAGCCGGGACCACGGATGGCTGGCCTAACATCAGCCTAGTCAAGAGGTACGCTCCCCAAGAAAAAATCGGCAACCACGAATCCATGACGAAACTCGTTCTGAAACTGACCCTGAAGAACAAGATCGTCGTCGTAGCTCTCGCTAACGACCCAAAGATCCCGCGCGCCCTGGCGAGATTCTCGGCACAGGTAGACTACTCGAGAGGCGAAACCCTTCACATAGTCTCAGGCATCGAAACGGTGAAGGTCGTTACCGACTACAAGAATCTGGAGAAATTGACGGCGATAGTTCCGAAGAAGCGCATCCTAAACATAACGACTGACCTGGCAGAGATAGTCATCTCTTTGTCAGATTCCGTTCTCAACACCCCGGGCGTGGTCGCGACGATCAGCACCCATCTGGCAAGGAGCGGAGTGAACCTCATCGAATACATCACCTGCAGCCCGCACGCAATTGTTGTGGTCGAAGAGAAGGATGCGCTGAGGAGTTACAAGCTACTCGAGAACCTTGCGACTGGCCGGAAGGAATTGACCGTCTAGAGCATCTGACACACGCGTTTCAGAGGTCGACTGACAGGCCTGGACTAGACGGAACTTGGTGCGGGGGGTGGGATTCGAACCCACGAACCCCTAAGGGATGGGAGCCTCAGTCCCACGCCGTTGACCATGCTGGGCGACCCCCGCACGGTTCTGACGCCGCATTCGGGAATTCTAAAAACCCTTGTGCTCGGGAAAATGGCTTTAACGGCTGACAGCGCGGGTCGAGATCGCGCCGGCGTAGCTCAGTCCAGCAGAGCACTCCTTTCAGGGCTCAGGCGCCTCGTAAGCGCGGGGTCGAGGGAGCAAAGCCCTCCGCCGGCTTCCACACCAATCATGCAAGAGCCACTCCTATCCGACAGAATTAAGGACAGAAAGGACATCTACCATTTTGACCGCCACCTAAGGTCAGCATATGCCGTCCTCGACAGGTCATCCATAGACCCGAAGGACAAGGAGCTTATCAGAAGCTTCGCTACTCATCTGGAAGCCCAGAACGTAGGAAAAGGCCGACTGACGAAGTACATCTTCACCCTGAAGGTAGTAGCCGAGCATCTCGATTGCAGGTTCGAGGATGCCAATCGCAAGGACATAGAGCGTCTGATGGTCTGGCTGAACGGACTGGGCTATTCACCTCACACCGTAACAGACTACACGTTCTTCGTCAAGAGGTTCTACAAGTTTGTTCGTAACGGCAACGTGGACAGGGACACCCCATATCCAGAGGAGGTTAGGTGGCTAAGGAAGAACATCAAACTGAACGAGATGACGAAGCCCCAGTTCCTTTCGGCTGAAGAGGTGAAGGCGATGATTCAGGTCTCCAAGAGTGCCCGCGACAGGGCGATGCTGGCCGTGGGTTTCGAGGCTGGCCTAAGAGCGTCAGAACTGCTCAAGATGGACATCGCCGACTTTGCCTTCGATGATAGGGGAGTCAGGGCAAGAGTAAGCGGTAAGACGGGAGAGCGCATAATCAGGCTCGTTTCATCGTCGCCCATGCTCGCCCACTACCTTGAGACCCATCCTCTGAAAGACCATCCTGAGGCTCCTCTTTGGCTCACTGAGGCCCGCAATCGACAGAATGAGAGGATGAGTTGGGTCTCATGGAACAAGATTCTAAAGAATTTGGCTGTAAAGGCTGGAATAAAGAAGCGCGTCCACAACCATCTCCTGAGGCATGGAAGTGCCACGAGCAATGCCCGATTCCTTACAGATGCCGAGATGAGGGTGATGTATGGGTGGACTATGGACAGCAAGATGCCCTCGGTCTACATTCACTTGAATGGAGGAGACTTGGATGACAAGCTCATTGGAATCCACACCGGTCAGCCCGTCGCTCCTGTCAAGCCTGAGTTCTCACTAGTGAACTGCGTCAAGTGCAACGAGAAGAACACCCCCGGAGTGAGATATTGTGGGAGGTGCGGGACACCTCTGAATCAAGCCGAACTCTCGAAGGGTTCAATCGAATCGGAAGCGATGAAGACAGAACTTCAAGAAATGAAGAAGCTCGTCCATGACCTGCTTTCCAGACGCACTGATGAGGTGAACGAGGGCAGACAAAGGAATAATCTAGCGTCTACCACAAATTCAGGGATTCTGAGTTAGACGGAGGAAGATGAGGCTGCCCCTTGTCGCCTTCGAGAGCAGGGTATCCAATCAAGAGGATTAGTTCTCTCAGAACGTCGCTTAGACAATGACTCATTATCGAATCAAGAATCCATGGATTTCCACTTGAGAGGTATTCTTTCCAGAGCTTGGGGACATCTTCGTTGTGGATTGCCTGTTCTCCAAAGTATTCGGAAGGCTCGCTGATTAGGTCGTCTAGTTTCGGCCACTTTACGCCCTTGCCTTCGGCCTTCGCTTTCCATGGTTCCATCAAGTCAGTAATCTCATCTCCATCTGTCTTGATTCCCAGTTCGGTTCGCATAATTTCCTGCTCGAAACTGGCGTTGTATGAATAGAAGGGTTTCGGCAATAGACCAATTCTCGTCACCAAATCCCGATAGAACAAATCCTTCTCTGATGTTCTTCTTTGCACCACAACAATTTGGTTCCCGTCAAAATAGCCTAGGGCGATTACTTCATGCTCAGTATCTTTCTGGGGTCTTCCCGTAGTCTCGAAGTCCAAGAGCGACCCTTTCGGAATACCAAGTCCCAGAGTAAGAATACCTCCCAAAGAGCAAGTTTCTTGCGTCATTTCACTTGGCCGCAATATGCAGGCTGTAATCCCGCGTTGTTTTGGTTCTGATTCGCCTCCACGAGTTCCATGAGAACAGTAATCGAATAGTCTTCTGCTGTGGTCTCTGTTACTCGGTATCTCTTCATGGCCTCTAGGATGAGCTTCATCGCTCCCAGAGGCTTTTGGCTGGAATATAGCTGGTTTGAATAATAGCTCACCGAAGTTCTCAACTCCGCAACCGTGAGGTTATGCTTTGCCCAATTGGCCAATTCCTCTATCCGGTGACCTCTTGCTAAGGACATAAACTCCTCCCAACGCTTGCTCTTCCAACACTATTCTGACTAGGCAGACCTAGTTTAGCTCCGTTTGCTCCGACATTCTTTCTCCATTTGACCGCAGAAAGGGTTCGCTTCAAAGAACGCAGACCTGAAACAACACTTCGCATCAACCAATTACCCATTGAGCTACATCCCCTTGATGATATTGTGAATACCCTAACCAGAGGATTGCGATTTGGGGCACTTTGGATTCCGAGGAACCTTTGAATCTTTGCAGTGAAGGTGGCCCTGAAGTCTCCTGCAAGCGTTGAGGCTAGAGACAGACTAACCCTGTCAAAAGCCTCCTTTGACGCGTTCTCTGCGAAACGCCCAATACTTTCTAGGATGGCACTTTCTAAGGACATAAGGATGCACTCGATGTCGTTCTGTCTGGCCCATTTGACAACCTCGTCCCAGTTCCGAGGCCGTCTCCCAATTAGCACGAGCAATTGTTTGTAGCCAAGCGCCTTCAGTGAAGCAAATCTGTCCAATACTTGTTCTTTGAAGAGAGTGTAACCAATGGGAAGTCTACCTGTCTTAATCCAGAACTTGACTTCGATGACAGCTTTCTTCAATATCATTCCAGTGGAGGAAATCTCAAAATCTGGCCCAAGACCTGTCTTGCCTTCATTCAGAGACTTGTTTCTCCAGTCTGGGAGGCTTGAGTCAAGCAACTCTGCTACGATATCCTGCCCCGTCTTGCCCACGCGGATGTTGTATATCGGGAAGAAATCTCCAGACATCAACTACCACCTGAATCTTGGAGGACTTGGTCAAGCAGCAAGAGGTCTCGTTTCAATGCATCACGGAGCGCGATTAGTTTGCCAGCGTTCAGACCACGAGTTTCTGTCGTTGCGTCTTGACTTGGCCGAGGGAAAGCGGAAGGAATTGCCTTTCCCTTAGGCGGTGCGGCAGGACATTCTGGTAGGTGGAACTTGTTATCTGACCTGTTGAAGGGGAGGGGTTTCACGACCCCATCCGAGGTGCGTTGGCATTTGGCGAAATAGATGTCTGCCCCACAGTTCCTGCACTTGCCTACGTTTGGATAGACCTGCAAGACGACATAGCCGGATGGAGGGATTGGCTTGAAGGCACTCAAGTCCCTACTCCTGATTTCTTGTCTGTGGACGAGGTTGAATCGAATCCGTGTCGACTGACAGCTTCTCTCTCCAATTTCTCTTGGATTGCCTTCTCGACAAAATCGGTCACACTCGTGTAGCCAAGGAATCTCTTAATCTTCTCTGTAACCTCTCTCTTTACGGTAAAACTTGAGTAACTTTTGCTATTCATAGACGTCAATAATCCTACTGCAAACGCCTATTTAAGTGTTCCTACTCTTTCTGCATTATTTACTTGTTTGTTAAGGAGATAAGATGAGTTTTATGTCTATAAGGAGTCGAAATGGCAATTCTTTGTCATTAGAGAATGTGAGCTAGGACAGAATTGTGTCCTTAAGACTCTCCTGACTTTATATGACCCAGTCGTCACCTAGAACCACATATTCTTCAGTGCTTCTCGCTGTTTATTCCTCAATCCTTCTTCGGCATCGGCCTTCTTGATGGCCTTGCAATTCTGACATAGAACGTGGAAGCCTTCGGGGTAGCCATTCTTGACGAGCCAAAGATGAAACCGATAGCTGTCTCTCGCCTTCGAAAACAGGGGTTTGACTCTTGGGATGGTCGGATTACTCAACAACCTGTGTAGTTCTTCACTAGACATGATTCGTGACTTGTCCGGAGCAAACTCAATGGGGTCTAGCGAGAGTGCCCTTACATCTGTGAAAGGTTTCTCATGCAACCCGTAGGGGTTGGCACAGACCACAGACCCACCTGAGTAATGCTCCAAGGCAACCCTCTTTCTTTCGAGGTGTCTTGTCTCGGTCTCTAGCTTCTTCCTGAGCCTTAGTGTCTCCCTTCTTTTGCCGTAATACTCTCTTTGGTATTTGCGATACCACCTACGCTTCTCTTCAACGTCCTTGAAAGGCATGAGACACTAATTTCATGGGCTTCGCGCCATATAAAGGTTTAAGGAAACAATCATTTCCTAAAGAGTCATATTCTTCAAAACCCGCCCACACAGAGACTAACCACACATTATTCCTTGAAACTAGCTAGGTGTCTCGGATACCGGGCCTACACATAGGTCTCTGGATTCGTTTAAGGACATAAACTGATGTTTCACTGGTTCTGTGAAGTCTTCGGTTGATTGACCAGATTCAGGACGTTGCAAAGAATCGGTTGATGGCAAGAACCTCAATGCAACCCTAACCTCTTGAATGTCAGCCCATAGACGAACAGGAAGGACGTAATTATCAAGACGAACCAATTGCTCGCGAGTTCTATGCCGCCCACTGACCAAGAGGCGAAGACGGTGACCATAGTTGGCACGGCAATGGGCTGGAACACGAGTAGCGCAACCTCAAGGAACAAGATGGCGGGCAGACCGAAAACTTTCATCGCCCCCACGAACCCTCTGTGGAGAGCCAGCACCGCGACGGTCAGGCCCCAGACCCCGAAGAGTCTCAGAGTATCCGAGGTGAACAGCATGGCTCCGTCGACATTTGACTCCAGTGAAGCCAGTTCTTGCCGATGCTCAGACATTTTCTAGGCTCTCCTCCTCTTGGTGGCAGAGCGTCCAACGCCCAAGAAATCAGTCTATCGTCTCGGTCACTTTCAAGGCTCTAGGTCACTAACTTGTCTTGCTTGCCGTCGAACAGGGGAGCGGTGCCCACCTTCTCGAATCCTATGGCCACTACGTCTCCGACCTTCAAGCCAGAGTCTTCGTAGTCCGTCAAGCTGACTCGAATTATAGAGGCTGCTTCGCTCTCCAAGCGACGTGCTGGGGAGAAAAATGCACCTTGGAAACGGTGAGACGCTGTTGCATTGGCCTTGAATGACTTCGGGTCTACCAGAGAGACGATAACAAAAGGTTCTCCGGCAGGGGAGGCTTCTAGCGAAACGACCACGAGTTCTTTCTGTCTCAAGCATCTTCAATCTCGTCACATTCAATTCTGTATGGGCACTCTCTACACACCCAATCATTCTCCCCGCGATAAATTGGGACTAGAGAAGGCTCCCTAAGCTGAAGGGCATTTACGAACAGGTCACGCCTATGGATAAAATCCTCAAGCCAGTCTTGGGCTTGTTTCTCGTCAAGCTGAATCAGATATGCGGGGAATAGATTCTGGCCGTTGCTCTTGCTCGGCATTATTCTCTGAACCTGAAGAATCCCCTTCCTCGACCCAGTGGCGAGCATATAGTAGACTAGTTGTCTAACCCAGTGGTCGTTGATTGCTGTCTTTGCCCTAGTAGTCTTGAACTCGATTGGGAACCCATCATAGATGTCAATTGAATACTCGACACCTTCGAACTCACCTTTCTTCTCGACGACACCTTCTCCATACAGGTTCTGAAGGGCTTGGTGTCGTCTTGACCCGTCCAAGAAGTAGCCTATCTGCTTCTGCGTGGGTGGAATGGGACGTAGTTTGCGGTAGAGGGACTGACGAAGACAAAGAGTAAGGTCAGAGACATGGACGCCCTCCCTTAGTTTCGAATACTCTTCCATAAGTCGAGCTTTTGCTTTCTCTTCCACTTGGTTGTCTTCCCTGATTGAGCATTCCAGTTCTCTGGACAGAATGGGGAGAAGCGAGACCTCGGAGTTCACCTTTATCACCTGAATTACCTCTCAGGTAGAAGATATAAAAGGCTATAGGTAATTCAGGTAGATTCCTAGGCGATGGGACGCAAGTCCGCCGTGGCGAAGGCATCGTCTAACTCCATTTCTTTGAGGGCTACCATACCTGAAGAAATCGTGCAGGAAATGAAGCTGAAGGCAGGTGACGTGTTGGACTGGGAAGTGACCAGCGAGGATGGTCGCAAGGTCATGAAAGTGAAGAGGCTGGAATGAATTAATTGCCTTGAACATGCGGAAGACACCGATTCAGAGCGCTTCAAGGAATCAGGTGAAGAGGACTTATCAAGCAAGCGGTTCAGTCGAAGGCCAAGGAGAATGGAAGAAGAGACGACGGATAGACAATCAGACGCGGGTGATTCTACCCATTGGGGTCATCTGGAACCAGAGATAGACATCTCAGATTCCAAGATCATCCTCAGCGATAAGTATACTCCTGAGTTCGATGTTCTCCTCTCAAGTAGCGACGTGATCGACTTCCTTAGGACAGTTCCCGATGAGACTTTCCAATTGATAGTGACATCACCACCGTACAACATCGGGAAGCCTTACGAGAAACGGCAAGAGTTCGTTGAATATCTGGAGTGCCAACGAAAGGTTCTCGTCGAATGCTCTCGCGTTCTCAAAAAGGGGGGGAGCCTTTGCTGGCAGGTGGGGAACTACATCGAGAACAGGGAAGTTTATCCTCTTGACATTTTCTTTTACGGACTGATCCGAGAGATCGCTGACTTCCATCTGAGGAACAGGATAGTCTGGTTCTTTGAGCATGGACTCCACGCATCGAGGCGTTTCTCTGGAAGGTATGAGACTATTCTGTGGTTCTCGAAAGGCGACGAATATCTGTTCAATCTCGATAATGTCAGAGTCCCACAGAAGTATCCCGGCAAGACATACTACAAGGGGCCGAAGCGTGGACTTCCCTCAGCGAACCCACATGGTAAGAATCCCGGCGACATTTGGAGGCTCAAAGAGGATTGGGATTCATTGGTTTGGGATATTCCTAACGTGAAGTCGAATCATCCGGAGAAGACCATCCATCCTGCTCAATTCCCGATTGAACTTGTAGAGAGATTAGTCTTGGCTTTGACCAATCCAAAGGACATCGTTCTCGATCCGTATGTTGGAGTTGGATCGACAGTCGTGGCTTCTCTCATTCATGGCCGTAGAGCCACAGGAGTAGACAAAGTGAAGGAATACATCGATATTGCCCTTGATCGGGTGAATCAAGCCAAAAGCGGCAAACTGAGATACCGTCCACTTGGCACGGAAAAGCATGTTCCCACAGGAAAGGAGAAGGTGTCCCAGATACCCAAAGAGTGGCTAACCAGATGAGAGTAGTCAGCACGTATTCCCATAAGAACGGAAAGCAATTCATTGGCGAACACTTCCAGCCAGAGCTTGCCGAAGTCTACGAAGTAATACAGAAGATTGACGCATCCAAAGCCATAACGAAGGTAAGCAAAGAGAAGACCATGCCGGGTAGGAATCTCTATGCGCCGATCCAATTGAACCGGCTCTTCAAAGAGGAGTTCAACGATATTGGGTGGCGAAACTCCAAGATCAACGTTGGAACTTCTGTAAGCCTTCCGGGAGGAAAGACGTTGACTCACAGGGGGTTCAGAGACATGGACTTCGTAAGGCACAGGTTGGGCGTTGAAGTCCAGTTCGGCAAGTATGCTTTCATGGTGTATAACGTCTCTGCTAAGATGACGATCTTCAACAAGCAGGGAATCATAGACGCCGGGATCGAGATAGTTCCAATGAAAGAGATGGCTGATCGGATGTCCACGGGGGTTTCCTTTTTCGAGCAGTTCAAAACCGATCTGGAAATGAGAGGAAGCGCAGATATCGACATTCCGGTGTTAATAGTTGGAATAGTCGAATGAAGAGGCTGACGACAGTGATGTCACTCGATACGGTCATGCTTCTCTAGATTGTGCCTAGCGCACAGCAATTGGATGTTCTTCGCATCTAGGGAAGTGCCACCTCTTGAATAAGGAATTATGTGGTCGAAATGGAGGTTATCCTTGCTACGACACTTCACACAGGCACCCTCATCTCTCTTCCACACTTCGAGTTTCACGATTGAAGGAATCAACCTTGTGTGTTCGAGATTCCTTGCTTCAGGCTGGAACAGACTTTCGTTCTCCTTCAGCCTCAAGCGAAACTTGAAGACTTGTCTTCCACCTGACGGTTCTAGCCAAGCATCAAGCAACGAGAATAACCCGTTGTAGACCCATATTCCTGTCTTAATTTTCTCGTATACTCTGACGACTTCGGGCTGAGAGCTTCCATTCTTGCAGGCGATTGCGGCATCATAGAACATTCCATTCTGAGTCCGACTTCCATCAGGGTTCCTGGGTTCTTGGTCGACCTCCTTTGGTGTCTTCCCGTTGGGCGGTTTAGGATTGTCGTGTCCTTCGTATATCAGCACCTTTCCCTCTTCTTCGACCCTATCTTTGTAAGGCGCACCCGGTCTTGTACTCATGAGTATGACTGTCCTTCTTCCTCGAAGACGGAAGTTCATGCCCCTTCGAAGACTGGTTCCCTCTTCGGCACACATGTCGAAGTATCCGATTACATCTCCGGGATTGAGTGCCTTCCTCACGACGGCAGGGTATGGTGGTTCTTACTAAAGGGTCACGACACCACCAAAATCGCTGGTTCAAACGCGAATTGCAGGCTCTTTTCGCTCTTGAGGATAGAAACAGACTTCTCTATTCAGGAATTTGTTGATGCACCTTATTGCAGCACGGACAGATGTTGCCTCCTGCTCCCTGTCTGCCCTTTCCTCCCATCTGCTTGAAGAAGTAACGCACTCTATCCCGTTTGCACACATCGCTGATTCCTACCGCCCACTCTGGCTTCATCGGCCTTGGATTCTCGTCGTCTGACTCCCCGCCCACGACAGCCCAGTGAATACCACGGAGCGAGAAGTCACCCAAGTCTTCTAGCAGAGGTTCGAAGGAGACCCACCTTATCCTCGCTGGAATCTGCCTTAGCTGGTCGAGACGCCTAAGAGTCTTCTTTGCAGCTACCGTGGTTCCCATCCAGACATTCTCTGGCACACTACCCCTCTCCCGATAGAAGACCACTGCCCTGCCTATGCGCTTCGTGCAGAGCCTGAACTGGAAGTTGGGGAAAGCTTCGATTATCTCCTTGTGCCACGTCTCGATGGTCTCGAAGGGTATGTCCTCGTGGAACGTGTCGCCCATGTCGTTAAGGAAGATTCGTTTCAGCGTGGGGTCTTTCGTCCATGGCCTAAGTTCCCTAAGCACATTTTCCGACTTGCGATAGTCTACGAAGTTCATGTCCCGCCCCGTCCTTCTGGTCTTCATTCGGTTGAACCAAGGTCGAAAGATGTAGCAGTTCTCACACGCTCCGAGTGGGCCGATGTCTATCTTGCGACAGCCCTGCACGGTATTGAGGGTCGCATCTTCCTTGGTTATGCTGCCGTATCTCGGCATCCGCGTGGCTTGGTTGCGCTGCACGTATTTTAACGAAGTCTACCTCTCAGCCCACTGCCTCTTCTTGTCTAGTTTGGAACTAAGAACCTGAGATTGGGACTGAATCTTAAGAAGCAGTGGTTCCACCTTGCTGCTTAGGCCATCATGACTACTTACGCAGACTTGGTTGTGATAGTCCTATCGTTGTTGATTGGATGGTTTGCTGAGAAGCACTATATCTCTAGAATAGGCATTCTACCGAATCTCCTGCCTGTAGCCTACATCCTAGTAGTAGACTGGAATAGCCTTTTCGTAGTCGGGCAAATTTGGCTAGTAATCGGATGCCTCATCGGAATCCTTGGATTACTGGCCTATTACCAACGTTGGAGCATACCTGCATGGATTCATGGGGTTGCATATGCCCTGTATAGTTTGAAGACTGTTGTGGGAATCTACGTCGGCATCCTACTGGTAAGCAATGCCACACTTGGATTCATTATCGGGGTCTTTATCGCGGTACTGATTTGGTGGATTGGTGTAACTCGCTTCAATAATGACATTCCGTTCACCTAGCACCCTTCAACTAGTCTTCCAACACCATCAAAATCTGACAAAGAAACTACTTAGAGAAAGGATTTCACATGCAAACAAATCTATCCCCACCCGTGACTCTGTTACTGACTTGATTGAGGCTTAGGTGGGGGGAGGGGAACTGCTGTGTAACCATTGGCAGCATCCAAGTACACCCCTCTATACCCCAGAATTGTCAGCATGATTCTGTCGACCAGATTCGTGAGTTTGAGGGTTTCAGGAAGAGGATTGATTCCCTTGGGGAAGTCTCCGGTGTGAACTATTCTGGCCCGAATCTTCGTATATTGTAGTTCTCCTTCTTCAGAAGGAACATGAAACTCGTCTAGCAACGCCCCGATTTTGTCCTTAGTCTGGGGGCTGTTGTATGCCAATTCCTTGACCAAATCTGCAACAAGGGCATCGTTCACTCTGTCTAGGTGTTCGCCTAGGATTCTTTGGATTTTCTCTCTAGTAGAACTAATCGAACCGACAGGCAATTCCTTCCCATTCTCCCTCAGGTATGCAGGAACGTAACTGCCCAAGCATTCCAAGACTGTGCAGAGGAGAAGGTAACGGGTGTTCAGGTAGTCGGCTCTAAGTGATGCTAGGTAGAGTTCTATGGCGATGCCCAGCCCAAGTTTCGTTTTGAGTTGTTGGTAGTTCCCAATCGTTGATTCCATGAATTCCTTCAAGACACAATTCGGAATGTTTCGGCAATCCAAAACAGAAGTGAAATTGTAGTAAGAGAATACCTTCTTGGGAGGAAGTCTGGTTAGAACGAGTCTCCCATCAATAACCGTATCCTCATACAACCAATTAACGAAGTTGGCTGATGCAAGAGACATGAGCATCAGTGAATCTCGAACCAAAGGTTCTATTGTCTTGACCTGAGTTCCAGTTGTTTGAACGGTGATTGTCGAAGTCAGGCCCACGCCTCCCTCACTTTCCAATCGCTTTACTGTCTCGTCATAATCCTCCAAATGGGTGAAAGTGAATTGTGTTGTCCCAAGAGTTGCGGAGAACTTATTTCGAATTCGTTTGTTCTCGATTGCTGTCCAATCGCAGCCTCCGAAGACAAAGTTGAGCAGCCCAAACGTGACAGTTGCGGGTCTTTCCTCAATCTGACCGTATGAAATCTCAACAGGTGAGGCTACCCAAAAGAAGAGACTAGCAGACAATGCCCCTTTGTCAAACTGGACATTCCTATCCTTGAGCACCATTCGGGATAACGAGACGGCACCTCCATCCTCAGTCCTTCCACTGAGGCTTGCTTCCAAGTGAGACTTCTCGTTTAGTATTCTCTTACCCTCCTCAGAAACCGGTTCAATAGGACAGGTCACAGTCTGCCTACAGTCCTCCGAAAGAGCTAGCTCGAATGACGAATTGAGGACGACTCCTGTGCTAAATTTGATTTCGCATGAACCTTTGTATTTTCGAATGACTCTAGGCAAGTCAGCCTCCTCAATAGCTAAACTGCCTAGTCTTCAATGCTCCCTTGCTGCGTTTGCAGGATATGCAAGCGGGAACAAGGTTCTGCAGGTAGTCTGTTCCACCCCGGTGCTTCAGACTAACCGAATTCAGAACGAGTTCCAAAAGTGGGCTGTGTTATCTGTCTGTAGCCACTAGTTTGTCCAATTATCGTCAGGGTGAACAGCGGAGTGATTGTCTGAGAGCATCCATTACCGCTTGTAGTTGATACTGGTGCTCCCAAGCCTATAGTGGCACTACAACCAACAGAGACAGCAGTCGGAGGCCCCACCATCCCTAACTGTATGGTCAGGGGCGATGAAGGAGGTAGAGGACAATTTGTATAACGAAAGATACCACTGATAGTTGGGTCGCCATACTTTAGATAACAATCCCGAATGTTGGGAGAAACCGAATAGTTGACGATTCGCACTCCAACTGGAGTTGGGAAATACACAGTAAGGTTGTTTTCAGTCGTCAGTCCTGAATTCAAGATTTCAATGTCGATGTAGTAGTAATCAGTCTTGTTGCTTGTTGAGGTGATTGGTTCGTGATAGGAGTAGGTGAACGAAGAGACGTGGGGGGCAGATGTCTGGTAGAAGACAACGTATCCCGAAATCACCCCGCTTACCACACCTACGATGAGGCCAACAACCAAAATGTCGAATAGACGCTCTTTCCAGCTTCTCTGTCCTCTTTGGGGGGAACTCAATCAGGCCCGGAATCCTCATACTTGCCTAAAAGAACTACCAGCCACGCCACAGACTGCTAGCCCTTGAAGTCAAGCAGTGACGTTGTCCCTTCAGGATAAATCTCCCCCTTTCCAATCCATGTGTATGGACAGCTTGGACGTAGGCATCTTTCTTTCATTTGTTGCGATAGCCGTCAGTGCAGTCTCTCTTTACCTGAGTTGGGTCAGATTCAAGAGGGAGATACCCCAAGTCGCACTTGCTCCCAGCTTGGGATACTACGAGCTATCAAACCCAGTATTGAATCCGATGGACAAAACCTCCCTGAGGGTAACCTTGGATGTGATTGTTCGGAATCTGGGAAATGCAAGAGCATCTGTAACCGACATCAAAATGAGAATTAGGTATGCTCACAGCGTGGTCACTAATCCACAAGTGAAGGACATGCTGGATACCCACGTCTATTCGGCTAGACCAGTGAATTTCGCCCAAGTAGTCCCGTTTGACTTACAGGAGTATGGGTCTCAGAAGGTGAGTCTTGCCTTTGATTTTCCACCACTGTATCCTAGACTCTTAGACAGAGCAATATTGCCCATTGACATAAGGAACCCAAAGCAACAAGATTGGAATGACTTTCCAATTATCTACCAAATTACAGTGGGAACTCCAAGTAAGCCAGTCAACATGGAGGGAATAGTCTTCAGAAGTGACCAGCCTGAGAGTAAGGAGATTTCTGGTTCGCTTCGTGGTTGGGAAGAGTGGAAAATGGACAGAGAGTTCTCGCCATTGGAATACTACAAGAAGTCGTAGGAGTGCTGCTGGAGAACTGCTTGGCTAACTGGTATGACGGTAAGCTTGTGGTAAAAGGTTGGGCTGTCGAATGGAGTGAGCATTCACAAGGCAAAGGTATCCCAGTGAATGAAGTCTCAGCACTTCGTGTGTTCCTAAGAGCTTGCGTCAAGCTTCTCCCTGAAGCGATAGCCCTTGCTGAGAAGATGCGGGGTGAAATGACAGGAAGCAGGCGACAAATAAACCAGCCACAGGAAGCCCCCCATCCTGCCGTAAGATTGTATGGGGGCTGGATAGCAAAAGATGTTCAATACTGCATAGAGATAATGTGGGACGGTTCTGTCTTCCTTTACAGGCTAATCAACGACAAAGCGGAACCTGACCCTTTTGTAGGTTCTCTGGATTATGTCGGTGATGAATGAATCTGGTTCAAATCCGACTGTAGTCTTGGCCCAGTTGAGCCGTCATTGAAGGGCGCTTTGGATGAGACACTGGGGCTTTCCCCTAAGTCGTAAATAATCTGCCTCATTATGAGACGGTCAGTCTTGAGGGACAGAGAGTCCTCAAAGGGGAAGGCAGAGGCATACGATTCCTAGAAACGAAAGAGCAGGAATAGGACATATTATCGCAATTGGGTTGGTTGTAGTCATTCTAATCGTGGTTGCCTTGAGCGCAATGGTGCTTACTGGTGGAGGAGGTGCCAAGTCTTCGACTAAGACTGGGACCGCAACTACCATCACTTCATCTTCGCCACCATCCATTCAGGAATCTGGCACTGTCTCTTTGGTAGATTCTGAAGGAGGGCACTTCTCCATCTCGAACATCGAATTTGGAGCACCGACCTCCCTGTCGTTGTCCCCAAGTCAATCCTCGAATCTACAGTTCGGTCAGGACGTGGAGATTCGGATGACGTATGTTCCAAATCAAGGTGTCCTATTTGATACACTGGGTAAAGTGATGAGCATATCCACTGACGAAGCGGCAATCCGAGTGCTCAATTCGAATGCGCCAACGACTGTTCCTCTCAGTTGGGAGCCAAAACTGGGGGACGAAGTGATTCTGACCATTAGCCCAGAAACAGAGACCCCGTTGATTGTCATTACAGGTGTTACATCGTCTTCCATGTATGGTGTGGGCGTGGACAGTCCGTCATGCCTCACTGAAACATATGCTGTTTTTGGAGGGTTAATCCCAGGTGTGTGTGTTTTCGAGGCTTCGGGACAATCTTTGACGATAGACTTCACATATACCACATCCATTCCTATCTGGGAGAACCAACCCACTGTCACTTCGGTCACCACAAGCAATTCTGGTTTCTCAGTCACCAGTTTCTCCAACTTTCCTGGGTGGGACAAAGGCAATGTCACCCTAACGATGCCGCGCACTGATTTCATCGGGAATCTCTATCTGTCTTTCACATTCTCTTGAGGGAATTCTCCAGTCCAACACCATCAAAATCGCAGGTTCGAACCCTTGAGAGGGAAGATAGAGCCTAACTGTCTAGTCTCAAGCCAAGGATAGACCCTAGTTGGAGAAAGGGCTTCACACGGAAAAGCATTTAGCCCTCCGCCGGCTTCCACACCATTCGGTCCCCCGCGCTCTACCAACGCTCGTAATGGACGACTTGGTTGGAAGGCCGTCTGCCCCTCTTCAGCGACGGAGATTTCTTGTCCTTGGCTGGATGCCCGATGGATATGACGCCGACCGGATGGAAATGTCCAGGAATCCCCACCAACCTCTTCATTTCAGGCGGGTCGGTCACCCCAGAGAAGGCGGCTGCGAGCCCTGCGTCGACAGCGGCAAGAAGTAAGATCATGCAGCCCGCCCCGATGTCGAAGAACCAGTACGGTGTGGGCCAGCCAATCTCCTTTCCATTATCTAGCTTGTCAGGCTCATTGTAACGGTCGTGGTAGAGCTTCTCGCTGACACAGGCGATGATGTCGACTGGTGCTTCCGAGATCCACCCGTGAAAACCTGCTCCTCTGTATTCAGACTCTCCCTGTAGCTGGGCGACTTGCTTCTTCATTTCCTTCTTGGTCACGACGACGTATGCGCTTCCTTGACTGAAGCCTGCGCTTGGGGCGTGCTGAGCCAGCTCCAGAATCCTGGCGATGGCGGTCGTGGCGACGGGCTGTCTGGTAAAGTGCCTGACCATCCGTCTTCTGCGGACGACCCTCTCGAATTCCAACATCATCAGTGCGACAGTGGGCCCTTCTTAGTCTTCCTCAAAACATCCTCGGGAGACCGCATGAAAGAACAGACTGCTTGGCAGCCGCTGAAAAGTCGAGGTCTCTGTTTGCCCTTCTTGCCTTCATCATTACTCTGGCGGAAGTTCCTTGTACGCCAGCGATATGTCAATCCCCTTGCGCTTGTAGTAGGTCTTAGAACTGAGGTAGATTGCAGCGCCGAATAGGAAGGAAAATATCACGAAGCCGGAGGTCAAGGTAGTGAGACTCCATACGGCCTGGTTCGCCACAAACTCCCAGACGACGTAACCGAAGACGACGATGTTCAGCAATCCAGCTACGCTCAAGATGACTCTGGCCGAACCGGTCTCCTTCTTCAGTGCATGAACGGTCGCAGTCAATCCGATGAAAATGAAGTAGATCATTGCTGCTATGATTGCGCCGAAGAGTGCAGAAACAGTTCCGTAATAGAAGGCTGCAAGTCCGACGAGAGTGACCGTGACGATGAGGCTGATTACCTGAGCTACCATTGGGGAGCCGAACCTAGGACTGACATACGAGATCTTCGCAGGCAGGAACCTGTCGAACGATTGAGCCAGCAAATATCTTGAGATCACGATTATGCCATAGGCGAGGATGCCTACGTTCCAGACGATCCAGCCGAGTCCAATCAACCAAGCGAGGTAAGTATTGCCCGCTACTCCCATGGCAAGCGTCCAGAAGTTGAACGTGTAGTAGACTGAGATGGACCAAGACGCGAATGCTTGATTGATAAAAGATATGCCGCCCACATAGTACAGTGTCGCGAACGATGATGTTAAGAGAACGAATGCAATGACTGCAGAAATCGGAATGTTCCATCTGATAGCGGTTCTTCCTTTGATCTCTGACGCGACAGCCGGTGCCGCGTTGACCCACGGGTAGGCGAACGCGAATATTAGCGGCAGTAGGAAGAGAGCAGGTGTCAACCAATTCGACGATGATTGGAAGGTACTGACGATGGTGTCATAGTTCAGACTCGTGTTGACTGCTGCGATGTCGTGATATGGGGCAGGGACGTAAGGACTGACTTGCCATCCTGCGGAGTTGACATAGTTGACGACAGCGCTGTGTCCCGCCGACAGAAGGGTGAAGATCGCGATGAGAAGGGTCGCGATGCCGATGATGGTAAGGGCGGAGACGAGTTTGAAACCTATCTTGGGTTTGAAGACGTTGACCGCTATAAGGATGGCAAAGATGGCCGCCCCCACTTCAAATTGGGGAAGAGGAGTCCCTCCTGAGTTGCCGGGAAGGGACAGACCGAGGAGCGTGTTGTTGGTGAAGTTCGATTGGATGAAACCCACTGCTCCTATGGCGAAGACCGCGCTCAGAACAATGAGCGCCAGATAGGCCGTCGTTTCAAGAGTGTAACCCATGAAGGAAAGCGAGCTTCCCCAGAAGCCGCCGAAAGTCCGGGAAATCCAGATGTAGTCTCCACCCGTCCTTGGGAAGCGCCGTGTCATCATAGTGTAGATGACAATCTGAGGGACAGCGACCACGAATCCAAAGATGCAAGTGTATGTGAAATTCAATCCAACGATGCTTGGAATAAGGTAACCATAGAGCCCAAAGACCCCCAGAAGCGCGCCAATCGACATGTTGCTGAGATTGAGTGCGATTGTGTCAAAGAACGATGCGTTCTTGACTAATCCAGTGCTTTCCCTCACGAAGACCTTCGGCTGTACCGGCTGAGCTTTCGTCTGCTCAGAACTGGACAACGTTGGGAGCAAAAAGCTCAGGATATTTAATCGTGTATTAGCATGTTTGTGAGAAAACCATCTAACCTTGTAGTAACTAGTACCCGATTTCCGAGCTTGGCCGGAGGTGGCGCATCGACTTCACCCTGCCGCACCGCTTGCACTTGTAGAGTCCCCTGCCCCGAGGGTTGTAGTCTCTCGAGTCTCCAACCACCTCGTGTTCCGTCCGCATCATGCACTTCTCGCACCAGCGATATTCTGCCAAGTGAGCCTGGAATTGTCCGTTGCTTTCTCCGTCAAAAGCATTTGCCGCGTGCTGGGGTGGTCGGACCACGGTCGACGTCACCCCGGAGGGGATGAGGAGCCTGTAGATGCGAGTCTTTCTCATCGCTAAGGCTTAAGAACACTGGGGCTCGCGGCGGAACTCATGAAGTACGTAGAAGGTTCAAGAAGAGTGTTTCTAAACACGGGCACACGCTTCCCGCGAGAGATAATCTGGGCTGTGGGAGCAATCAAGTTCTCTGCCGCGAAGTCAAACGTCGCTTTGGGACTGCTCGACAGGGGAATAGGCCAAGTGATCCAGGCCAAGGCCGAGGAACTGATGAAGGGAGACCACGACGCCATGGTCTCGGTGGACGTTTACCAGACGGGGTCCGGGACTGGCATTAACATGAATGCCAACGAGCTTCTGGCCGAGCTCGCGACCGCAGAGATGGGCAAGAACGTGCACCCCAACGATCACGTCAACATGAGCCAGTCATCCAATGATGTAGGACCGACCGCCGTCAGAATTGCGGCCGCCTATGCCGTCAGTCGGGATCTGTTGCCGGCGCTGGAGACGATGACGAAGAGTCTGATCACCCTTTCGAGGAAGACCTCGTCGGTCTTCAAATCTGGCAGGACGCACCTTCGTGACGCCCTGCCGGTGACAATGGGACAGGAGTTCGGCGCCTATGCCGATGCATTCAGGCGAGACGCAGACCTGGTCGAGAAGGCCATGCAGTACCTGCTGGAGCTCCCCATAGGGGGGACGGCAGTCGGCACGGGTCTGAACGCCGACCCGAAGTTTGGTGGGATGGTCGCCAAGGAGATAGCGGTGCTGAGCGGGCTGCAGTTTACGAGTGCGAAAGACAAGTTCAGGCCTACGAGGCTTCTCACGGACGTTTCGTCCTTGAGCGGCACGCTCAGGAGCGTCAGCATCGACCTGTACAGGCTGTGCCAGGACCTAAGGCTGATGTTCTCCGGGCCCCTGACCGGACTGGGAGAGATCGATATCCCGACGCAGGAGGAGGTCGCGGGAAGCAGCATAATGCCGGGGAAGACCAACCCCGTCACCCTCGAGAGCGCCCTGCTGGCGTGCGCGGAGGTGACCGGGCTCGACGGCGCGAACACCATCGCTGCCTCTCTTGGAGAGTTCGAATTGACGATGGGGGTGCCCCTGATGGGATACAACATCGTTCTGCAGTCCAAACTGCTCGCGGAGGCCCTGAGGAAGGTCTCCTCGCTGGTGATAGACGGCGTCGTTCCGAATCGGGAGAGGGCGAGAAAGTACGCTGAAAGCAGCCCGGCCCTGATCACCGTGATTTCCCCGAAGATCGGCTATGACAAAGCGGCTGTGCTGGGCAAGGAACTGGCCAAGGGCGTCCCAATCAGGACGGCCCTGAAGGGGCTCGGCTATGGGGACAAGGAAATCGACGCGATGCTCAACATGAAGGACCTGGTCAGACCGGGAATTCCGGCCAAGAAACTCTAGGGACGTTTGCGTCAGTAAACGGGCGTCTTCAACGCCGAGCCTTCACGCCGATCTTGTCCATCAGCTTGCCGAGCTCAGAGTCGTCGGCAGCGTCCATTCTGAGGTACCGGAGGATTTGGCCCTCGTCCAGGCCGACCTTCCTAGCCTCTGCCACCGTGTACCTGTAGGCCTCCAGCTCGGTCGGTCGCTCGACATACTCGAAAGCCTGGTCGTACAGGTCCCTGCCCTCAAGGAACTGGCAGACGTGCACGAGAACGTGAATCACGTCCAGGTAGAGGAAGTCGGCCTTCGCGCCCCTGAGATGCTTGGATCCGATACAGACCGTGCTTGTGTCCCTGTCAAACCAGAGCCCGGAATCGTTGGGCTCGACTCGCAACTTGAGGTGCTCCATGATCTTCGTCATCTCGGACCTGGACCCGAAGACCTTCATCAGGGAGGAAGATGATTCGAGGCCTGCAAAGACGTCGTTCAGCCTGTACTCGCCGATTTCGGTGTTCCTCCTGACACGGAACCCTCTGACCCGCAAATCCTTTCTTTTGTTGAGCGGAGCTCAACAAAAGAACCAAGCTCAAGAATCGTTTACCTTATGTTGGGCTTTGCCTAACAATGCGGGCGAACGGGTTGATAGCTTCACTGAGCGGGATAAGGGGCATCCTCAACGTCGACCTGACTCTCGAGGATGCTGCGCGCCTCGCAGGCAATTTCGTCCGAACAGCCGGCTCGAATGAAATCCTCATCGCGCGGGACACGCGGAGCACGGGACCGGCAATCAGTAAGGCAGTCGCCGCTGCCGCCATGTCGAGTGGGGTCAAGGTCCTAGACTACGGCGTGATTACGACGCCCGCGCTGTTCCGAGAGAGCCGGGTCAGCGAGAGGCCCGCAGTGATGGTCACCGCTTCTCACAACGAACCCGAGTTCAACGGGCTGAAATTCATCTCAGAGGGCAAGGGAATCACGAAGAAGATGTTCGATGTGGTGACGGGTCCTGACGCGCAGAAACCGGAAGGCTTTGGGGCCGGCACCATTAGACGCGCGTCGAAACCGACCTATATCGACGACCTGATTCAGAGATTCGGCACGGGCTCGTGCGAGGGAGTCAGGGTCGCGCTCGATCTGGGTGGAGGAGCCGCGGTATCATGCGCCACGGAGTTGCTGGGAAGGCTGGGTTGCGAAGTACATTCAATCCATGACGTGGCAGGTGTATTCAGCAGGAGGGTTGACCCGGTCGCCGATGAACTCACTACTCTGAGGAAGCTCGTGAGGGAGAGGGGTTGCGACATAGGTCTCGGATTCGATTGCGACGGCGACAGGCTGGTCATAGTCGATGCCTCCGGGCTGAAGAGGAGCGGCGACTTTATGCTGACGTTCGCCGTCTCCGAACTTCTCGAGGAGACCGGAGAGACGAGGATAGTGGTCTCTCAGGACACGACTCAGGCCATCGACGACATCATGGGGAGGGCCGGAGGGCAGGTATTCAGGTCAAAGGTGGGGGAGGCGAATGTGGTCAGTGTGATGGGCGAGACCGGGGCAAGGCTGGGGGGAGAGGGGAGCAGCGGCGGCCTCATCGACGGGGAGTTCAACTACTGCAGGGACTCGATGCTGGCTGCGATCATGATCATTAGGGCGCTCAGACAGAAGGGGCGCAGGGCGTACGAACTGGTGCCAGTCTACCATCAGGAGAGAGTGGCGGTCTCCGTCTCCAAGTCCAAGGCGCAGAAAGCCTTCAGGTCGCTGGCTGCCAAGTACGATGACACCGACACGATGGACGGAATCAAGATTAGGCTTTCCAGGCGCTCCTGGATCCTCATGAGGGCCTCGGGAACGGAGGACCTGGTCCGGGTGTCAGCCGAAGCGCAGACGGCACGGGAGGCCCTCCGGAACGCCAAAACCTTCGCGACAAGACTGTTGGAGCTGAGCAGTTAGCACGCCAGACGAGAAGCGAATCATCGAGTCCATCGTGGGCGCCGCGGGAAAGGTGCCGGCAGGGTACGCGAGGATAGGCGACGATGTGGCAGTCATTCCGACCCGCGGGAAGAAGGTCGTGCTCAAGGTCGACATGCTAGTCGAAAGCACGGACGTCCCGCCAGGGATGGGCTACAGAGATGCGGCCAGGAAGGCGGTCGCAATGTGCGTGAGCGACTTCGCGGCCAAGGGCGTGAGGCCCGATTCGTTCATGGTCTCGCTCGGGCTCCGCAGGTCGACGACACAGGAGCAAGTCGACCAACTCGGGAGGGGTTTCAGGGACGCCGAAATGGAGTGGGGCGTCAGGATTGTTGGCGGAGACACGAACGAGGCGGACCAGCTTGTGATCGACTGCACGATGGTCGGGTTCGCAAAGAGGGTCGTTGGGAGGAGAGGGGCCAGACCGGGGGACGCGCTCGTGGTGACCGGCCCCTTCGGATACCCGCCCGCCGGGCTGAAGATAATCATCGACGGCGCGAGGGCAGAAAGGAGGTTCAGAGACACAGCGACCAGAAGTGTCATGAAGCCGACCCCCAACCTCGAATTGGGCATCTCGCTCGCGGGCTGCCTGACCTCCGCCATGGATTCCAGCGACGGGCTGGCCAGGAGCATTCACACCCTAGCTGAGGCGAGCGGAGTCGGTTTCGAGCTTGACAATACGCCGGCGGGGGAAGGTGTCGCAGAGTTCGCCGAAGAAAACGACCTCTCGCTCCAGGACCTCGTGATGGCAGGGGGCGAAGAGTACGTCATCGTGGGAACGGTCGACCCGAGGAAGCTCGCCTCGGCCAGAGAGACAGCGAAATTGGTTGGAGGCCAGGTTACTGCAATCGGGAGGGCAACTCGGGAGAAGGGCAGAGTCTTCCTTCGGACAGGGCGATCGAGGAAGCGAATTCGCGACGAGGGGTGGACGCACCTAGGCTGAAGCCGCCTTCACGACTTTCGCGAATCTCTTGACCAGGAGTTCGGCCAGTTCTTGGCTGTCGGACTCTGCGAATACCCTGATCAGCGGCTCCGTCCCACTCGGCCTGACCAGCACCCACGAACGCTCGTCTGTCCACACCTTGACCCCGTCGATGCGTTCGATCTCCCCCTTCGCCTGACGCTCGACGATTCTCATCACGGAGTCGACCTTCTTCCTGTCTACATCGATCTTGGTCTTCGCCTGGAAGAACCTCGGGACTGAGAACGCGAGCGCCCTCGAGAAGGCCATACCTCTCGAAGCAAGGCACTCGAGCATCAGCGCAGTGGTCATCGCGCCGTCGCGGACAGGGAGGTGGGGCATGTACATACACCCGCCGTTCTCTTCGAACCCGAAGACCGCACTCCTTTCGATGATGGTGCGCGAGACGTCCACGCTCCCCACCCTCGTCCTGAGGACCCTGGCGTTGCGCTTCTTTGCGACGATTTCGACCGCCTGACTGGAGCCAACGGAGGTCACAATCGTGCCCCCGGGATTCTTCTCCAACACGTAGTCTGCGATGAGGCACCCCGTCTGGTCCCCCCACAGAATCTTCCCTTCCTCGTCGCAAAAGATCGAACGGTCGCCGTCGCCGTCATACGCTACGCCGAGGTCTGCCCCCACCGATTTTACAACCGCCGACAGGTCCTTCAGCGTTTCAGGGGTCGGCTCTGGGCCCCTCCCCGGGAATGCCCCGTCCACCACCGAATTGAGGGTAATCAGCTTGCACCCAAGCGCCTCGACCAAGTATGGAGCGGCGACACACTGGGCGCCGTTTCCTGCGTCCATGATGACCGTGAACTTCCTCCCCGAGATCAGCTTGGAGTCGACCTTCGATAGAATCCCCGCAATGTAGTTCCTAACCACGGATGGCTCAGGCCTCGCCACCCCGATGGTCTTCCAGTCAGCCTTCGTCTGGGACCGGTCGAAGAAGATCTTCTCGATTCGTTGCTCGTCGAGCCTCGGCACCTCCACTCCGTCCGAGCCTGCGACCTTCAAGCCGTTGTACTGTGCCGGGTTGTGGGAAGCGGTTACCATCACCCCGCCCTTGAAGCCCATCGTCTTCACGGCGTACTGCAGGGCAGGTGTCGGGACCAGCCCCGCCTCGGCGACGTCCCGTCCGGAGCTCATCAGCCCCGAGATAACGGCGTCGGCAAGGGCAGGACTTGACACCCTTCCGTCTTGGCCGACGAGGAGTTCACCGCCCCCAAAATAGGTCCCGATGGCCTCTCCGAGGTTGATCGCGAAGTCGAGGTCGTGGGAGACGCCCGGCACGAACCTGACGCCGTTGGTGCCGAAGAGCCGCTGCTGGGCTGCGGCCAAGGCGTCAGTTTCATCTCGCACGAGAGAAAAACCTTCCGAATCAAGAGGGTTTCGGGAATCAGGGAGAGCGCCCGTGCGGCAAAAGCTTATGTCGAAACCTGGGGCGACACCATTCGGGCCCGTAGCGCAGATCCATGCTGTGAGCGAAGTACGGATAGCGTGGCAGCCTTCTAAGCTGTAGAGAGCCAAGGCTCGCAAAGGTCGTGGGTTCAAATCCCACCGGGCCCGTTAAGTCCAAAGAACGGGTGCTTACATGGGGATGAATGGACCCGGGCAAATCGCACTGTCAGGCAAGACCGGCGCCGTGCTGGGCGAGGCGCGTTAATTAGCGGCATTAGTAGGAGGCTGTCGCTTGTCCACTGGGCCCCAGACTGTCAGGCCAGGGTTCATGGCATCGATCCCCACGCGGGTCAAACTGCTGATCTTCACCCAGCTACTGAACACGCTCGGCTTCGGCTACTTCATGATCTACCTCAGCGGGTACCTCGTGGACGTCAAGGTCCTCGACGCGTTAGGCGTGGGGATTGTCTTTGGCATTGAGAGCATGGTCATGATCGCAGCAGGAATCCCGCTGGGGATTCTGTCGGATAGGCGAGAAAGAAAGTGGTTTCTGATCCTCGGGAATCTGCTCCTGCCGCCCATGTTGCTCATCTTTGCCCTCACGTATGACTTCTCGCTCTTTCTTGTCGCCGCCCTGCTGGCAGGGCTGGCCGAGGCCGCGTCCCTCTCCTCCTGGAACGCCATCATTGCCGACCAGACAGACACAGGCAACAGAGACGCGGCGTTCGCGCTTTCTTTCATAGTGAGTAATGTGGGCGTCTCCGCCGGCCTGGCGCTCCCGCTGGCGATGCCGGCGCTTGAAGCCGCCTCGGGCATGAGCTCATCCCAAGTCCACTCCGGGGCCCTGCTTCTCATCGGAGTGGCATCCATCTTCGTGCCGCTGGTGCTGTGGGCGCTCCTCAGGAACTACCACGAGAGACCGAAGTCAGAAGAAAAGGCCGAAGACAAGGGCGACCTGAGGCTGCTTCTGAAGTTCTCTGGCATGAACGGTCTCATCGGGCTAGGCGCGGGCCTGATAATCCCCCTCATGGCGACCTGGCTACTGTACAAGTTCTCAGTCCCAGACACCTTCAGCGGGCCGTTCCTTGCCGTCTCAGGACTGACAATAGCCTTCGCAGCCGTGGGGAGCTCGAGGTTGTCGAAGCGGTTCGGGCTATTCAGGGCGATCTTGATGACGGCCGGGAGCTCCACCGTGTTCATGTTCAGCATGGCATTCATTCCTAATCTGTTCCTGGCCGGAGGGGTCTATATCATCCGAGCATCCCTCATGAACATGGCCTCTCCGCTCATGGACTCGTACCTGATGGGAATCATACGGCCTGGTAGGAGGGGGCTGGCAAGCGCAATCTCGGCGATAGTGTGGAGGCTTCCAAACAGCCTCAGCACGATCCTTGGAGGCTTCATACTTATGGCCGGACACAACACAGGGAACCGCTTCCTGTACGAAGTCCCGTGGCTGGGGGCTGTGGCCTTCTACGTGGCAGGGATCGTGCTCCTCTACGCCAACTTCAGAAACGTGGAGACGAAAGGGTAGGCCTCAGTGACAGATGGCACGGCTGGCCCGGCGGTTCTTCGACGGATACACACCGAAGGTTGCCAGAGCTCTTCTGGGAACCGTCCTTGTGCGAATCGTAGACGGCGAAAGGCTCTCGGGAATGATCGTGGAGACAGAGGCTTACAGGGGGGCCGAAGACCCTGCCAGCCATGCCTACCGCGGAAGGACGAACCGAAACGCCGTGATGTATGGCGAGGGAGGGCACGCCTACGTGTACTTCTCCTACGGGTTTCACTGGTGCCTCAATCTGACCACGGAACCTGCGGGCAGGGCCGGAGCCGTCCTGGTCAGGGCAGTAGAGCCGATTGACGGCCTGGAGAAGATGCTGAGATACAGGGCCCTCGATTCGGACGAACATGTTACGAACGGGCCAGGGAAGCTCACCCAAGCGCTCAAGATAGACTCCAGCCTGAACGGGGAGGACCTGGTTACGTCTGACAGGCTCTTTGTGGAGGAGGGGAAGAAGGTGGAAGGGATTGGATCGAGCTCGAGAGTGGGAATACGGCGAGGGGTCGAATTCGAGTGGAGGTTCTTCACCAAGGGGAACCGGTTCGTCTCAAGAGCGAAGCCATCGGCGTTCCACAGAACCCATAACTAAGGCTTGGCAGAGCGCTGGCTTTGCGGGGTCGTCGGCTAGTCTGGTCTAGGCTTTCAGCCTTGGGCGCTGAAGATCCCCGGTTCAAATCCGGGCGACCCCACCTCAAGTTTCCCTTATCAGAGTTCAGTCATCTATCGTCAAATACAATTGACGCGACCATAAGGATTTGTCAAACTCATGTCGAGAGGCGTTTCGCCTATCGCTCTTCCCGACTAGTATTGGGTCAGTTCAATCATCGAGCCGCTTCCTCCGTATCAAGGGTCGGCTCTTCGGAATAGGCTTCGCTCTTCGTTGCGATTTTGAAGGCTTGGTGAGAGTTTGAATGCTCAAGTCCAATTTCGAGACGGATTCTGCCAGAGACTCCAGAAGGAGTGAATTCAATCTCTGTTGTGCGGTAATCAGTCTCGTTTGATGCTGGTGCAACTCGCCCCACCAACAAAGCATGTCGGCTTGATTCTTGTCGGGCTCAACAAAGGGGCTCATTCCCTGCTCCTTGAAACGTGCCATAATCTCTGCGATTTCGAGTTCAGTCTCTGCGACAACGGCAACCATCGCAGAAATGTCTCTTCTCAATTCTTCACTCAATCTTGGCCTCAACCTTGCTCACCTTCTGGACAGTTGTTAACCATTTACTCTCTGGACACGAGAAGGCCTCAGGAGAAACATCCTTTCCACAGTTGGGACAGAAGGCCATGCTCCCTAGCAAGAGAATGAGGAGGTTTGTCCAATAAACATGAATGAATGGAACGTGCATGGTCAGCGAAAGAAAGGCCGACACTTGACGACCCTGAAATGAACCGCTATCGTTAATGTCTACGATTTCCCGTCAGGTGGGCAAGTTTCGCGGATTGACCTTGAAGCGGGCCGTGACTACTGACTCCCCCACAGTAATCCGTGGCTCGGCATGGAACGACTGCCTCACAAGTTCTTGGAGAGCACTCTTCGTGAGGATGCTCCACCTTGGACCGAAGTCATGGCGGAGGATAACCGTGTATGTGTTCTCTTCCCGTGTTATTCTCGTTTGGTGGTGGGGATTGAACTTGGACCTAGCCATGAGGTGATTCAGTGTCCCGTCTGGAGAGGAGTCTTGAGACCAATACTCCGCCATCTCCTTCCACAAGGGGGCCATGACCTCTCGCCCTATTCGAGTGAGCGTCTCGTCATCCAAGCCTTCAAGCATGCTCTTGAGGAGCGTTTTGTGAATCGATGCGAATCCGAACTCCTGTGCCTTCTTATGCCATTCAAAGTGCTCTCTGATGATTGAGTTGACATTCGCGTTGACGGTTGTGCCTTCATCGGCTGCTTCTTTCCCAAGAGAAAGCACCAGCGATTCAGGGAGTCTGAATGTCTTGAGATGAGTCTTGCGTTCACCCAAGTCTGCTCTTGGCAAGAGAATGACCTCTGATGGAAGACACTCTTCCCTATACTTATGCTAAACGGTCTAGCACTTTGCTGGGGTAATGAATTGCTACCCCAGTATTAGCCTACGACTGGAGAAGCTCCCAAAGAAATGCTTTCGTCTGGCCCTCTCAGTCAGACAACCTTACATTTTGATGTTGGGGCTGATATGCTGGAAGTCAGTTCCGTAGTTCATGAGTCAAATGGATCCTAGCATAGAACTGCCGCATGGCAGAAGCCGTGGTGAGCCTTGTGCTCGCAACCTGTCCCGCCTTCACCAAGTGGTCGTTCACGTATCCATCGAGTCAGTCGGTCTGCTTTCTCTTCTACGCAATGTCAGTTGCAGGAGATTCAAAGACGCATCTGAGGTTATCGACCACAAGTTCATCTGGTGAGAGAGTGACCCCCTGTTTCCTTAACCATCTAAGATACAGTGCCAGAGAGATTGAGTAGGCCCGTTTCGTGATGTCCTTCCCATACTTGTTCAGGAACTTCTGGACAGCCTTGCTGTCTCCCCTCTCCCGACTCTTGACAGCACCCAAAAACAGGAGCGTCTCCCGTAGATTTGACAGAACCCGCGCTAGGGTTCTGTTGCGTTCATGGGTGCCAGGAATCCTCCCTGTTGCGCTGCTGGTGCTGATGAGTGTTTTGGATGGAGTTAGTCGTTCGCCACAGAGTTTCGAGTCCCAACAAGATCAGTGTAGCTCCGACAATCGCCAGCACAAGAGCGAGAGGCACCACAGAAGAAGCACCGTTTGCCTCGTTCAGCAATAGGAAGAGCAAGAGCAGGAAGAACGTACCTAACCCCACTTGCTCGATTCCGGCTATCTTGAGGCGCCTTTTGGTATTCACTTGCTGACCACTTGCTGATGCTTGGCGTTCTGGATAATCGTCTTCCATTTATCCTCGCCCTCGACCTTGATTCCTGCCAAGTCTGCGGAGTGCGCGCGCGTGCTGATGGTTATTACGAAGGTCGGGCAATGGATGGGCTATGCTGGATGACGCAACCAAACGAGAGTTGCAGCGCAAGTCTGAGGCCTATTATCTGTCCGAGACCGATGTTAACAAGATCAACGATGGGTATGTCCGATTCTTGTCCTATTTCGGCCTGAACAAGCAGAGCAAGGCCGTTGCTGGCTGTCGTCATACCGTCGTGAGGGTAAAGTGTGTGGGGTCAGTCACTCATCGTGAGTCTACGTCCTCCAGTGTCAGTCAAGAGCCTGTCCTAGCGACGATTGGGCTCAGGTTGTCTCGCAGCTTAGCGACACGAGATACAAGCTCTACAAGATGTTCACGGCGATTAAGGAGCCGTTCCATGTCTGGACGGCGGACTTTACGATTGCCTCCGATCTCTGGGACAAGGTTCCCAGGATGAACTTGGCTCGGTTCTGTCAGATAGCCTACGAGTCAGTGCAGGAATACTTCGACTGGAAGTGGGGCTTTCCCGTCCAGTTCGGGATGGATGCCGTTCCCCAGTTCTGGCACAGCCAAGCGCCTCAGGAGGGATTCTATCCGCACGTCCATGTGGTTGTCCCCCGTATCTTCCTAGAGAAGCGGACCGGAAGATGGCTGACGAAAGTTTCTATGACCTACATCGACGAGAAGAAGCTCAAGTCGATTTGGAGGCGAAGGGTCGAGGCCGAATATGGCAAGTCAAGGGCTCGTGTCGCCGGTGGGAAGGAGGCGTTCTCCTGTCATTTCAACTACATTGACAACGTGGAGGCGATGGACAAGAGGCTCCGCTACCAGTATCGGGGAATCGCGTGGGACTACAACATCTGGGCCGGAGAGAAGGTGGATTTCAGCCAGTGGGACGGCGAGTGGGTTCGGTGGTCGTTGACCTATATCCACAAGCGCCATCATTCATATGGGCTCCTGTCGGCTAGGAATCTGAGCCCGAAGTCGAAGTTCATGCAGAGGCTGAAGCTGGACTTAGGGACGCATGCGGAGAGGCGAAAGACTCGCAGGGATGTTAGATGCCCTCATTGTCAGGAGCCGGTGGTCTTCGACGCCGAGCATGCGCTCACCGAGCGCTTCGGCGACTTGAGTCGGGCTGAGGCCAAGAAGCTGGGCCTTGAGTGGTGGAGGGTTAAGCCGGAGGAGTGGATGAAGAAGCCGCGAGGCGACTTCGTCCAGTATCACCGGAGCCGAAGACGCTCGTAAGTCTGGCGGAAAAGAGTCTGAGAAAAACCGAGAGACGGAGGTTTGCCTCGCTGCGCGGAGCGCGGGCGAAGCACCGCGCGCAGTTACGTTCAGATATATGCCGTGAGTGTCGATGGAGCGCAACCGAAATGGTACGATCCCGACCATTTGTAGTTATCGTTGATTAATCCCGCTGTGGTCACGCCCACACCAAAGATCACACAGCTGAAGGACTCATAGGCCGACAATGGGCATTCCCCGCTGTTACAGGCGGGAAGTGGCCAGCAATTGGGAATGTCCCATCTCTCACAAGCTGAGATTCCGATGACTTCGATAGGGGAATAGTGCACCGGAGCTAGGAAGAATATTGCCAACGCTGTCGCTAAGGCCATTAAGAGGGCTTTGGTTCTGCGCCTCATTCAGTACGGTGATTTGAGCGGTTTAGACTATTTACGCCTATAGCGTGGCGGCCCTTATGCGTCATAGGGTACTGAGCCCTTGCTTTCCAACTACGAAAGGGAAGCTGTGTTATGGTTGTCATGTCGTTTGTTCTTCTAGCTGTTTGGTTAATAGCTTGGTGAGTCTGATTAGCTGTTCTTTGAGTTCTGCGTTCTCACGCCTGAGTTGTTCTAGTTGGTTGGCTTGTGGTTTGATTGTCTCGCCTGTTAATGCGAGTCTTGGCATGAGGTAGGTTTCGTATTCTTGGATTAGTTCCGTGTTTGATAGGAGCGAGTAGATGTCTGGCATGTGTCCTAAGGTCGGTTTGCTTCCCATTAGGATGACCCAGTGGTTTGGGTTCATATCTGTGGATGGGATTCGTTCTGCTAGCGTCTCGAATCTCTTTCTCATGTAGTGAGAGGTTAGGAGCACATTGTGCTTTCGTTTTGCGAGTCTTGTTATCTCATGCCACAGGCTGTTGTAGTTCGGGTTCAGGACTTTGTATCCTAGCCTTTGTGCCCTTTCTAGCAGTCTCTCTGCGAGCTCCTTTGGAATGATGCAGGGGTGTCTTGTTGCTGTCTTTGAGACACTCGCTGGAACGTCGATTATCGCGCTCTCTGTTTCGTCTACCAGATGGACGTTCTCGACTGGTGTCATGTTGATCGCCTGTCGCCTTTCTCCTGAGAAGGCCATCAGGTCTATCTCGTCCTTGTGTTGGTCCGAGAGTTGTTCGTCCTGTCTGATGGCTCTCAGGATTGGTTCTCTGATTGGGATTGTCTTGTTTCCGCTGCCTTCGACGTGGATTGTCAGGTTGAGTCGGGCGTAGTTCCTTCGGAACACTCCGAGTATTCTGGCTGCGTACACTTGGGTGATTGCCATGTTGGATTCTGCCTTCCATAGCTTGAGTTCTTGCTCGACTGTTGTATCCTTTGGATTGTCTCGTTTGAATTGGACGAGTTCTTGCATTGTCGATTCCGTGATTGGTCTCTTCGTTTGTTCTAGGAATTTCCGGCACGCCAGAAGTGTTCCTCTCTTTGAGTTCTCGCTTGTCGGTTTGCCTGTCTTTGACAGGTCGGCAAGGTATGTTCTCACGGCGAGGTCTTTGGATATCTTCTCGTATTCGTCTCTGTAGCTGCTTCGGCGGTTGCGCTTGTAGAACCGCCTACCGCTTTCCGCAGCACAGCTTAACACACTATCTTGATATACAATTGACAATGACCATCCGAGAGAACTTGCAGGCAGCTCCTCGAAGGGTCAAGACGATCTATAGCGTGATTGCATCTCCCCAGAGGCTGGAGATTCTCAGGATACTGAACATCAAGGGGCCGCTGACCTACAGCGCGCTGAAGACCCTTGCAGGTTTCAAATCCAAGAAAGAATCGGGAAAATTCGCGTACCACCTCAGGAAGCTCGTGAAGCAGCTGCTGATCCAACTCAACAGGCAGGAGAGGAAGTACACCGTCACGAACCTAGGCAGACTCGTCCTCAACCTGACCCGCCAGATTGAGGAACAGTCACTAGTCGAAAGCGGGAAGCTGTACGTGAGGACGTCCCACCAGACGATGGAGGAGTTCAACGCGAACAAGATCCTGCAGTCCTTGGTGAAGGAAGCGGGGATGCCTGTCGAACTGGCGCAGAAGATAACCAGCGAGACCGAGTCGAGGCTCTACAAGTTCCAGACGCAGTACCTGACAGCGCCTCTCATCCGAGAGATAGTCAACGCCCTCCTGGTAGAGCACAGCATGGAGGAGTACAGGCACAAACTCACGAGGCTTGGCATTCCGATCTACGACGTGACCCAGCTGCTGGGGAAGGCCGGCGACGACGGGGGCAATGTGGAGTCACTCGTGCGCCAGACCGGGAGACAGGTCTTCTCGGAGTACCTCCTGCTGGAGCAGCTCCCCAGAGATGTCGCTGACGCCCATCTCTCTGGAGACATTCACATTACCAACGCCGGGACCTGGGGGCTGACCCCTGACACGGTCTTCGTTGACCTGTTGTCCGTGAGGAGCGGCGGGATGAACCCAAGGGGAAGGATCATCAACATGCCGATGATCCCTAGCCCGGAGAACGCGGAGAGGGCCCTCAACATCGTGCTCAACATGGCGTCGATGCTCTGCAAAGAGACATCCGACGAGGTCACGTTCACAAACTTCCTGCAGTACCTGAGTCCCTTCTGCAGGTCGCGTGGGAAGAGAGATATGGAGTCTCTCTTCCTGAGGTTCTTCGAAGCCGTGAGCTCCCCCATCGCCGGAGCCGAAGCCCCTGCGATCAGCCTCGAGCTGAACCCCTACAGGCACGACGACGTGGGCAGGGATGTCCTCGACAGGACGCTCGACGCCGTGCTCGGGGCGTATCGGAACTTTGTAGAAGAGACGCCCAGGCCCGACATCAGGCTGCTGCTGGCTAAGCCTAACAGGGTCGACGAGACCAAGACGCTCAAAGACGCGGCTTCAATCATATTCAACGGCGGCAGAATGGCGTTCTTCTCATCTGACCAGCGAAGAAGCTTCCTGGGTCTCAGTGCGAACGTCCTCCCTCAGGAATCGCAGGCGGACAACATCAGCGTACTTCACGGGTTGAGCCTCAACCTACCCAGGTTGGCATACGATTCCAACCAGGACGAGACGTACTTCAGAGCGAAGCTGGCAATGCTGATCGGCGTCGCATCCGAGGCGCTCTCAACCAGGAGAAGGCTCATCGAGAGGACCTTGAAGCGTGGTCTCTTGCCGTCTCTCGCTGCTGGGTCGGACGCCATGACCTCAGATACGATGCCGCTAATCATGAACCTAGTCGGCATCGAGGAGACCCTGGCCAGTCTGATCAGGGACCCGACGATGGCTTCGCGGTCCGAGCTCGCGGAGAAGATAGTGGAGACGGCAAGCCAAGTCGCCAGTGACAAGTCGACCAGGATAGACCGGCTGGGCGTTTCGATACTCGAACTCGACGGTGCGCTCAGACTGGCAACACTAGACTCCGAGAAATACGGAAAGGCGAACCTCCAGCCGCTGCAGAAGGGCGCCTACACCCAGGCCCCCAGGTTGCTCCTGGCGGACCTAGAGAGTCCTGAGAAGATAGACTACATGACCAAGATGGCCACGGGCCTCCGCGGTGGGCTCTCTGTGACGCTCGACGGGAACGCGGAAGATGTTAGAGGCGTCTACAACCTGATCCTGAATGCGACGCCGAAGCTTCCGTACTTCAAGGTCGACAGAACCATATCGGTCTGCAGGAACTGCGGCGCCAAGTTGCCGCAGAACGCGGCCCGGTGCAGGCGATGCAAGTCGGTAGCCACAATCCAGTATTCGACGGCAGTCTAGCCCGACCGAGCGAGGTCCACGTCCAGTCAAAAAGATTCCACCGCGGATCGCTTCATGTCGTCGAGACTCCTCGCCGGGCCTCGTGCCGTTGTCAAATGCGAATCAGCAGAGGGTGAGATATATATCGTCGGGAATAGGGTTGAGGCTAAGGTTATGACGTCAACAGTTGAAGAACCACGTGACTCTCCGAATGCTGGAGAGCAGAACGGAGCAGAAGTGAAGATTCCCTCGGAGACCCTCGCCGCGTTCGGAGGAGATGAACTACGTGTCAGGGTATTCTACGAGAAGTACGCACTGAGAGACCAGCAGGGGAGGCAGGTGGAGAAGGTTCCGGACGACATGTGGCGCAGGGTGGCGAAGGAGCTAGCCTCGCCGGAGAGGGACGAAGAAAAGAGGAAGGAATGGACCGCGAAGTTCCACTGGCTGCTTCAAGATTACAGGTTTGTCCCCGGAGGAAGAATTCTCTTCGGGGCTGGACAGACGAGGAAGTCGACTCTGTTGAACTGCTACTTCTTCAGGATAAGGGAAGATTCGATTGAAGCGATATTCGATTGGTGCAAGGAGGCGGCGAGAACCTACAGCTTCGGTGGAGGAGTCGGCACAGACATCTCGGTCCTGAGACCCAGAGGAGCCCCGGTCAACAATTCGGCGATCTACAGCTCGGGTTCTGTCTCGTTCATGGAGCTCCTTTCGACCACGACAGGAACGATTGGTCAGGCAGGAAGGAGGGGCGCCCTCATGATCACGATAAGGGTCGACCACCCGGATGTGATGGACTTCATCAAAGCCAAGAGGGACCTGAAGAAGGTAAACTACGCCAACATCTCTGTGAAAATCACTGACGACTTCATGCGAGCAGTAGAGACCGACGGGGACTTTCTGCTTCACTTCAAGAACGAGAAAGCGGAGGTCAACAGGACCGTATCGGCCAGAGAAGTCTGGAAGTCGCTCATCAGGGGCGCGTGGGAGACGGCTGAACCCGGCGTCCTCTTCTGGGACGCCATAAAGAGGGAGTCGACTACGGAGTACGGGGGCATGGAGGTGCAGGGTGTCAACCCCTGCAGCGAGCAGACATTAGAGAACTACGGGTGCTGCTGCCTGGGCTCCGTCAACCTCAGCGCCTTCGTCCTAGAACCCTTCACGGAAAGGGCCAGCATAGACTGGGAATCGCTCACAAAGGCGACCCAGTTCGCCGTGAGGTTCCTCGACAACGTCCTCGACTACAACGCTGAACGGCACCCGCTCCGCCAGCAGAAGGACGCCTCGCTTCGCAGCAGGAGGATAGGAGTCGGCATCACAGGACTGGGGGACATGCTGATCAAGCTCGGCCTGAAGTACGACGAAGACTCGACGATTGGGTTCGTGGACCACCTGTTCGAGAGGATTAAGCACGTGATCTACGACTATTCGACCGACCTCGCAAAAGAGAAGGGGAGCTTCCCAGCCTTCGACGCTGGTAGCCACCTAGCCCAGCCGTTCATCTCGAGGCTGGACGAGAAGGTCAAGGAGAAGATCAGGGCCCAGGGCATAAGGAACGCCGCGATAACGACGATCCCCCCAGTGGGTTCGGGTTCGATTCTCGCAGGCTGCTCCAGCGGAATAGAGCCGGTCTTCGCCCTCTCCTACACGAGGAGAACCAAGTCACTCAGCGAAGACGAGTTCAAGGTCTTCCATCCCCTCGTCGGCGAGTACATGGCTCAGACCGGCGCGAGGGACGAGAGACAGCTGCCGAACTACTTCGTCACCTCACACCAGATCAAGCCTGAGATGAGGGTCAGGATGCAGGCGACCATTCAGAAGCACATCGACACGGCCATCTCCAGCACGGTCAACCTGCCTCAGGAGACAACGCCCGAGGATGTCGAGAAGATCTACCTCCTCGCCTGGAGAATGGGATGCAAGGGCATCACGGTCTACAGGGAAGGGAGCAGGGAGGGAATCCTGGAAACGGCCAACGTGGCCAAGAAGGCCGAGCAGCCGGAAGCCCCCTTCGAGAGGCCGAGGATGATGGAAGGCAGGACCCTCAAACTGAAGCTCCCGCAGGGAGGCCTGTACCTCACGGGTAACCTGGTGAACGGCGAGCTGAAGGAGGTCTTTGTGACCCTTGGCAAGCAAGGCGGGGACGAGAAGGCCGACGCCGAGGCTCTGGGGAGGCTGATCAGCCTCTACCTGCAGAACGGAGGAGACGTCAAGAGCGCCATATCCACCCTGAAGGGGATCAAGGGCAAGTACGTTTCGTGGGACGAAGGAGTGCAGCTGCTCTCGATCCCGGACGCAATCGCCAAGGCGCTCGAGCTCCTGACCCTCAACCACGTTGTGAAGGAGTTGGAGGTTCCGCCTCAGTCTTTCGCCTCGAAGCAGCTCCCGCAGGGAGGAACGTGCCCCGACTGCCACGAGAGCGCACTAATCTTCGAGAACGGCTGTTACAAGTGCACCAACTGCGGTTACAGCAAGTGCGAGTAGGAGTGAAGGGCCGGCTCGCTCCGGCCCTCCCAAACGATTTTTACCACTCCGGGGCCCCGGCCGCACGTTGAGCCGAGCCAGAGGAAACAGGGCCCTCCTAGTCGTGATCATTGCCACCGCCTTGGTGGTCACCCCGCTCGTGTTCTTGGGCGTCTATCTAGGCTACTACGTCGGGGGCGCGGCAGGATTCTCGAAGAGCCTCCTCGCGATAGCCTTCTCGACGGCCGGATTTCTGGCTGGGATGGCAATAGTGTTCATGGTGATCAGGTCGGTCGTTGCCTGGACGGACAGACCTAGGAGCTGACCTTCTTCAGCGCGGCTGACTTCGCCCTCTCGAGCTTGGACCTGAGGTCGGCCACGGCCTGTTTGTGCGCTGCCTCGACCTTCTCGACCGCGATACTGAACGGCTCGTCGACTGTCTCTTCGGTCATGCCGCGGCCTTCCTCTCCAGGACCTTCTTTACATGCTTTAGCCTCGTGAACTCCTCCCTCTCCCTCTCTTCGAGAGTCTGCTGGATATAGTGGATAGAGTCCTCGTACCGCGGGATTATCATGTACTCGAGCGCGTTCAGGAGACGCTGCGTCCTCTCGAGCTCCTTCGCGAGCCTGAATATCGCGTTCTCGAACTCCGCGGCCCTGAAGATTGAAGGCAGAACCTTCCTCATCTGCCTAGACGCCCTGTCGACGGCCACGCTGGTGTCCGCGAAGCCGTAGGTCATTCCCACCTTCCTCTCGGAAAGCTTGATCGAGGGTATGTCCACGCCGACGACCCTGCGGACAGTGACGTAGGTCTCCACCATCGGCGGGGTGTTCGCGGCGATCCCCTCGAGCCGGAGAGGGCCCAGATTGAGATACGCGTCGTAGAGGGCGAGGTAGGCGTCAGAGAGGGGTGGCGAGATCTCGTCGCGTGACGCTGCCGCCTGAAGGATTATCTCGTCGAGGCGCTTCAGGAGGACTTCCCTCTTGTCGTCAAGAACCTTCTTCACCCTGACCGCGGTCTGGAGCCTCCTGCGGGTGCTGATCAACTCGATCTTCGTGGGGAGGACGTTGGAGCCGGACGCTACGGACATCTCTACCCAGCCGGCCTGCCAGTGACGTAGTACTTCTGGATGAACTCCTCCTTGATGTTGGTGAGCTCGTTCTGCGGGAGTATCGAAAGAACCTCCCAGGCGATCCTCAGGGTGTCCCCAAAGCTCCGGTTCTCGTCGTAGCCCTGGTTGAGGTACCTCTGCTCGAACGCGTCACCGAAGGCGAGGTACTTCAGGTCCGATTCTGTCAGACCCGACTTGCCAACTATCTCCGCCAGGGCGCGCAGCTCGACCGACCTCGCGTATGCATTGTACAGCTGGTTGCCCACCTGCTGGTGGTCGGCCGGCGCCTTGCCCTGCTTGATGACCTGGCCCAGCGCTGGGCCCATCAGTCTGCTGAGGCTCGAAAGCAGGTAAACCGGCGGGTAGAGGCCCTTCCTGAAGAGATCCCTCCCGAGGAATACCTGGCCCTCGGTAATGTAGCCTGTCAGGTCGGGGATCGGATGAGTCACGTCATCGTTGGGCATCGAAAGGATGGGCATCTGGGTGATGCTGCCTTTCATTCCCTTTATCCTGCCGGCCCGCTCATAGATCGTCGCGAGGTCCGTGTAGAGGTAACCCGGGAAGCCCTTCCTGCCGGGCACCTCCTCCCTTGCAGCCGAAATCTCTCTGAGCGCCTCGCAGTAGTTCGTGATGTCCGTGATTATGACCAGAACGTGCATGCCCAGCTCGAAAGCCAAGTACTCCGCCGCAGTGAGGGCGACGCGTGGAGTGATGATTCTCTCGATGGCCGGGTCGTCCGCGAGGTTCAGGTACAGGACGCTCCTCTTGATCGCGCCCGACTCCGCGAGCGTGTGCTGGAAGAACGCGGCGTCGCTGCTCGAGACGCCCACGGCGGCGAAGACGACCGCGAACTCCTCGCCCTTTCCCGCCACAGTTGCCTGCCTTGCGACCTGGGCTGCCAGCATGTTGTGGGGCATGCCGGCTCCAGAGAAGATCGGAAGCTTCTGGCCTCTGACCAGGGTCAGCATGCCGTCGATGACCGAAACGCCAGTCTGGATGAGGTCGGTCGGGTAGGCCCTCCTCTCGGGGTTGATTGGCGCACCATTGACGTCGAGGAAGACCTTGGGGACGGGCTCGGGAAGACCGTCAAGAGGCTTGCCAAGTCCGTCGAAGACCCTTCCGAGGAGCTGGTCAGACACGGGGAGCTGCATCGTGTGGCCGAGGAAACGCGCCCTTGTTCCGCTGATCGATAGGCCGGAGGTCCCCTCAAAGACCTGGACGACGGCCTTGCCGAAACCTGTCTCCAGGACCCTCGCGAGCCTCCTTTTGCCCTCGGTATCTTCTATCTCGACCAGCTCGTCGAAGGCGGCCCTGTCGACGCCGTCGACCACGAGCAGCGGCCCTCTGATCTCGGCCACCTTGCTGTACTCTAGGCCTGAGGACGGCTTGCTCACGCTGCCTTCGCCTCCCGTAGGTCCGACAGGCTTGCGAACTCGCCGAACATCTGTTGAACGAGCGACTCGAGCTTGCCGAGCTCTTCGCTCTTTATCGCGAACTTCGCCCTCAGCATCGGGGCGATCACCTGCATCCCCCTTATCCTGGGCAGCGGTACGCCGCTCCTCAGGGCCTTCAGCGCCTCTTGGTGGTACTGCACGAACATCTTCATCATCCTGAACTGTTTCTGCGGGCTGCAGTAGGCGTCGGTGTCATCGTACGCGTTCTGCTGGAGGAACCCGATCTGAATCATTCTTGCGACGTCGAGGATCAGCTTCTCCTCGTCGGGCAGGGCCTCGGGCCCGAGGAGACGGACGATCTCCTTGAGCGCGTCTTCACGCTGGAGTATGGCGTAGGCATTGGCTCTAACCGAGAGCCACTCCTTGTCGACCCTCTCCTTCCACCACCTGCCTACCGACTCGATGTACCCCGAGTAGGAGTTCATCCAGTTAATGGACGGGTAGTGCCTCGAATACGCGAGCCTCGCGTCGAGGGACCAGAAGGTCCTGACAAACCTGATCGTCTGAGAGGTGACTGGTTCCGTAAAGTCGCCTCCGGCCGGAGAAACTGCACCGACGAGGGTGATCGAGCCGGTCCTTGACGGCGTGCCCAGCAGCTCAACCCTTCCGGCCCGTTGATAGAACTCGGCGAGCCTCGATGCGAGATAGGACGGGTATCCCTCTTCGGCAGGCATCTCCTCCAGCCTCCCGCTGATTTCTCGGAGCGCTTCGGCCCACCTGCTGGTCGAGTCGGCGACCAGGACAGTGTCGTAGCCCATGTCTCGGTAGTACTCGGCCATCGTGACCCCCGTGTAGATGCTCGCCTCTCTGGCCGCGACCGGCATGTTGCTGACGTTGGCGATGAGGATGGTTCTTTCCATCAGCGGCCTTCCGCTCTGAGGGTCGATCAACTCCGGAAACTCGATCAGCACTTCGGTCATCTCGTTCCCTCGCTCCCCGCAGCCGATGTGGAAGACGACCTTGGCGTCCGCCCATTTCGCGATGGAATGAAGAGTCACAGTCTTCCCGGTCCCGAACGCTCCGGGTATCGCTCCCGTGCCTCCCTTCGCCATCGGGAAGAAAGAGTCGAGGACCCTCTGCCCCGTCATCAGCGGGATTTCCGGGTCGAGCCTCTCTCTGACGGGCCTCGGCGTCCTGACCGGCCACCTGTGATAGAGCTTCAGCTCGTGCTTCTTGCCCGCCTTGTCTTCAGCGACGACCACGACTTCGTCAATCCTGTAGTCCCCGGCCTTCACGACGTCCTTCACCTTCGCCTTCGGCGCAGTCGGCGGAGCCAGTATCCGGTGCTCGATCAGCGGCGTTTCCCGGACGCTCCCCAGGATGCTCCCGCCCTCGATCTCGTCCCCCTTCTTGACTGAGGGGACGAACGCCCACTCTTTGTCGAACGGTATCGAATTGGCCGAAACGCCCCTGGTGATGAAGGCGCCGGTCTTCTTTGCGATTACATCGAGCGGTCTCTGGAGGCCATCATAAATCGCCCCCACCATGCCGGGCCCGAGAGTAGCCGACAGAGGCTGGCCCGTGCCGAGGACGGGCTCACCCGGACGCAGGCCACTGGTGGACTCGTAGACCTGAATGAATGCGATGTCGCCGGTCAGCTTGATCACCTCTCCGACTAGCCTCTCCTCGCCTACCTGAGTGACTTCGTTCATCTTGGCAGCCGACATCCCTGAAGCCTTGACAGCCGGCCCAGAGATCCATTCGATCTTTCCCTTGACTGCCAACGAATTCTCTTTCGCCCTCCTTAGACCCGGACTTATAATTTCTTGGGCAGAGCAAACGACGGCCTGCCAGAGATTATCACTCAACGGACGGTCCCCGGCTGTCTTGGACGCGGCCGGACCAACAAGGCTCTTCACAGATTGAGGCGGCCTTGATCTCTAGACGCGTTGCCTTTGCCGGTCGAGTCAAGCCAGGCGTGGGGAGTGGGCGCTCGGCGAGGCTCAGGCGTTCGTGAGTATCGCTGAGGCTTCCATTCTGAGAGTCGGCCGCATTCTTTCAAGCCTAGCCTCGAAGGTGTTGTCGAATCTCACTGACCCGTCCATGGAGGTCATGACGACGCCTCCGATGGCGTCGATGCCCTTCTCCTCGAGGACCAGCTTGGACTGACTGCCCTCGAGCTTCCGCAAGGCGTTAGAGACCGCGCTCCTGTCCGTGGACCTGCAGTGGACCCTGGCCCCCGGGCCAATCGCTTCCAGCCCTTCCTTGACAAGCTGCGTCAGCGACGCTTCGTAGCGTGCGCCGGAACCTCCTCCGAGCCCTTTCACGGCCGCGTCGAAGACTTCGACAACTGCCTTCTCCAACGCTTTCAGCTGGGCGTTCCTAGCCTCGAGCTCAGCCGCGCCGACGACTTGTCTCCTTAGCGACTCTGCCTGCTTGACGCTAGCGTCTAGCAACTTTGTCACGACCACGCTCGCCTCCCTCCTAGATGACTCCACCGTAGAAAGAGCCTGCGCCTTTCCCTCCTGGAGGTCCGCCAGTAGTTGGGTCTCGAACTCTCCGGAGACCTTCTCTAGAGTGTCGGCGGTGGCCTTGCTCAACTCGATCAGACTCCCAGTATGCTCCTCAGCATGGCGCGGTAATCGACCTTCTCCTTCTTGCTCCCTGGTCCGGGGACCTCGTAGATCAGCGGGGTTGCCCTCTGCGTCCTGATGGCTGTCAGTTGCGCGCCGAGGGGTTTCGCGACTTCGTCGCTGACCATGATGAGGCCGACCTGGGGGTCCCGGACGAGCTTCTCGATCTTCCCGAGCGCCTCGACAGGCGATGACACGTATTCACCGCTGACGCCGGAGAGTGCGAAGCCAGTCACGAAGGCCTTGCCGCCCACGGCTACAACCTTCACTGGGCTTCACCAAGGAGGCGAGCCACTACCTTCTCGATGGCTTTCCCCTTTCTCATAGAGATGATCGCTTCGAAGCTCTTCAACGACGATTCCCCCTTCTTCCTAATTGATTCCGCCTCGCCCTCGCTCTCGGCCCTCGCCTTGGCCAGCCTCTCGGACACTTGCTGCTGGGCTTTCGAAATCGCGGCCGACCTGGCCGATTCTGCCAGACCGACGGCGTCCTTGATCATCTTCTTCTTGGCCTCCAGGGCTTCTGCCTTCATCCTGTCGAGTTCGGATTCGAATTCGAAAAGAGCCCTGACGGTCGCCTCAATCGGGGAACCCATCCGAATCTGCCATTCCATCTGCCTCGGTTTGCGCAATTAAACGTATGTCCGAGTGATTTCGCAAAGATGGTGGTAGCTGGGAATCCCTGGGGAAAGCACACGGTACTCCGCCTACGGCAGTCTGACGTCTGGTAGTCGAAGGCCGAATCAGACTGTAGAAGAAAACTCGTCCTTCGCTCGACGATTCTTAGCCATCGGGCGCGTCAGTTCCTCCCTTTTCCATTCTCTCAAGAGTGAACGACCAGTTCACAAAACAATCCCACAGGAGGTCGCGGCTCCGCTTGGCCTCCATCGCGCCATCCTCTTCAGCCGCCATTCGACAGCCCTCCATTCTCCTAACGCAGAAGGTGTTCGTTGAAGAACGCCACGGCCCTCCTCCATGCGTCCTCCGCGGCCTCCCTGTTGTACACGGACTTCGTCTCGTTGAAGAAGGAGTGCTGCGCGCCCCTGTACACCTTCATTTCGAAAGACTTCTTGTGCTTCAGCATCGCCTCGACAAGAGGAGGCACCCCCGCGTTGACTCTTTCATCCTCGCCAGCGTAGAATGCCAGGATGGGGCCGCTTATGTTCGCAACGGCCTCCAAGGGCGATGGGTTGTTTCCGTAGAATGGCACCGAAGCGCTGAACGGGTACATTGCAGAGACCTGATAGGTGAGTCCCCCGCCCAGACAGAAGCCCGTGATGCCCAGCCTGTCCCCTCTGGCGAAGCTCAGGCTCTTGAGGTAGTCCTTACAGCTCAACAGGTCGTTCGCCATCTGCCTCTCCATCTCCTCCCTGCCCAAGAAGAAGATGCTCATGACCTTCCTGTCTGTGGCTGACATGATCTTCATCAGGCCCTGGATGGCGCTCTGGTCGTTTCTCGTCTCTGGTGGAAGCGACCACAGCGGCCTCATGGCGCTCTCGATGTTCTTCTCCGTCATTATGTCGCCGTTCCTGGTGAAGAGGTTGGGCGCCACAGCGACGAAACCCTCCTCCGCATACCTGTGTGCGACCCCCTTGATCTGTTCGTTCAGGCCGTAGGCCTCGTGAATCACTATTATCGCAGGCCTCTTTCCCTCGCCGACTCGGTCGGTGCCGCTCGGTCTGGAGAGATGCGCGACCATTTCGGACCCGTTTGAGCACGCGAACTTCACCTCTTGATCGACGATTTCCAACTCTGTGCGCCTTCGAACTCCGCCTAAGCCGACATGATTTGAACCTACCTGCGCTTCTTTTGCATCCCGGGCAATGTCACAGTGGTCAGACTTATGACAGCCTATGGAAGCTCTGTTCGTCCGAGCATGAGGTAACAGAGCAGCGCCTTCGTCGTGTGCAAACGGTTCTCCGCCTCGTCCCAGACCACTGAGTTCGGCCCGTCGATGACCTCGTCGGTCACCTCTTCGCCTCTGTGGGCCGGAAGGCAATGCTGGAAGATGGCGCCGCTTTTTGCCAAGGCCATCAGATGCCTGTCGACTCGGTACCTCGGCAGGAAGGCCCTGACCCTCTCTTCTCTTTCCTTGTCGAACCCCATGGACACGAAAGTGTCGGTGATTACGCAGTCCGCTCCCTCTACTGCCTCCTTAGGATCTTCGAGGAGGGTGAGAGAGGCGCCCGTGCCTTTCGCGATTGACTTCGCAAGGCTGACCGCACTCTTGTTGGGAGCATAGCCAGGCGGGGTCGCGGCCGAGAACTGGATACCCGTGGTCGCGGCGCCAATCAACCATGAGTTGCAAACGTTGTCTCCGTCACCTACCCAGGCGACCTTGAGCCCCCTGAGCGCGCCATTCCGCTCCCGCAGCGTGAGGAGGTCGGCGAGAATCTGCACTGGGTGGTAGAGGTCGCTCAACCCGTTGATTACGGGCACGGCGGAAGAGGCGGCAAGCTTCTCGACCTCTGAATGCCCGTTGACCCGGGCCATAATGGCGTGGACGTATCTAGACAGAACGCGGGCGGTGTCCTCGATTGTTTCTCCCCTTCCGAGTTGTATCTCACTGGAGCCGAGGCTAATCGAGCTCCCCCCGAGCTCGCTGACCGCGACCTGGAAGCTGACCCTGGTCCGGGTGCTGGGCTTCTCGAAGAGCAGCGCCACCGTCTTTCCCTGGAGCGGGCGTTCCTTCGACTTCCCCCTGGATCCCTTCAGCCTCAGGGAAAGGGACAGGATGGAATCCATCTCGTTCGGGTCAAGTTCCGCGAGGGTCAGGAGACTCTTCGGCTTCAACGCCCCCCTAATCGAAGCAGCGCACTAAAGCGTTGGGTCGGCAGCCGAGTTCACTGCACGATCTGCCAGAGGGAGCTCATCTTTGGAAGGGCTACGTCAGCTTCAGAATCGCCCTGGCGACCTCTCCGTCGGATTCCTCGAGGGCCGCGACTGCCCTCTCCCTGCTCGCGCCGGTCTGCTGCTGGACCAGGAGGATGTCCTCCTCGTTGAAGGTCTTCCTTTCGACCTCGACCTCCTCCACGTCGCCCGCGACCTGGAAGACCCTGTTTCCCTGCGCGTTCACCTCGGAAACTGATGGGCTCTTGATGTGCATCTCTTTGTCCGTGGTCTTGATCACAACCTCCAGGACGTTCGGAATCTCCTTCATGTCGATACCCATCCGCTCCATCATGCGCCTGGCGTTCCTGTTATCCATCTTCATTGTTCTCGGCCTGCTCGGATCCTCACAGCCGCCCCAGACTTAAATTGTTTCATGACCCTCCCATTCAGAACGGCCATCCCCACCCCCAGCACGTTGCCCTTGGAGTCCAGAATCGTGACCTCGCTCCTAGGAAGCACGTTTCGTCCCGCGGACTTCACGAACTTGCAGAAGACCGACTTCCCTCCGTGGACGAACTCCGCAGTCTCGTCAGCGACGGTCACGCAGTTCTCTCGGAACTTCGGGCTCTTGGCGAGCAGCTCTGCGCCGTAAAGGGAGAGAGCCATGGCCCCGTTCGGCTTCACCGTCGCCAGGAGCCGTTCTCCGTGAAACACCAGCTTGACCCGGCCGGACTTCCGTGAATAGACGAGGCGCAGGTCCTGCTTCGGAAGGGCCTTCGCCACACCCGCGCCGAAGAGGTAGTCGACCATAATCGAGAGCCTGCGGCGCTCGTCGAATGGCTGCAACGACGGCTGCGGGCCGGAGGGGGCGATAAAAGGAATGGCTCGGCGGATTCCCAGGCCGGACCGGTGGAGCCACCGCATTCTTTCAGCCGCGGCTCGGACAGTTATACGGCGCCCCCGGGGGGAGAGAGCGGGAAGTCTGCATGACCAGGGTTGTCCTGATCCATTATCCCGACGCGTACGAGTCGGAGGAGGTGAACGCTCTTGCGAAGGCGGCGGGGTACGAGGTCGTGGGGTCGCTGACCCAGAGGTATCTTTCGAGGGCGAAGTACGGGGTCGGAGAGGGGAAGGCGGAGAAGGCCTCGGAGCTGGTCAGGGAGACGAACGCGGAGAAGGTGATCTTTGACTCGCAGCTGAGCGCTTCGCAATCCTACAACCTGGCCAAGCTCTGCAAGGTAGAGGTCGAGGACAGGGAGAAGCTGATCCTGGAGATCTTCGCAAAGAGGGCGTCCACCGCCGAAGCAAAGCTTCAGGTCGAGCTCGCCGAGCTGGCCTACGAGCTGCCGAGGGCGAGGGACAAGGTCCGGATGGCGAAGGCGGGCGAGCAACCCGGCTTCTTCGGGCTCGGAAAGTACGAGGTTGACGTCTAAGTGAGGATGATGAAGAAGAGGGTCGCCACGCTGAAGAAGAAGGTCAGAGAAGTGAGCGAGAGGAGGAAGATCTTCAGGTACAGGCGCGAGAAGACCGGTTACCCCACCGTGGCCATCACGGGGTACACGGGGGTGGGGAAGACGACCCTCTTCAACCGGTTGAGCGGAGAGAAGAAGGAGGTCGACGCCGGAGTCTTCACAACCCTCAGCCCGACCACGAGAGGGATCGACATCGGTCCAAGACGCGTTCTCATTACGGACACCGTGGGGTTCATCAGCCGCCTGCCCCACTTTCTGATAGAGGCGTTCAAGTCGACCCTCGAAGAGGTCTCGCTCGCGACCGTTGTCCTCCTCCTCGTCGATTCCAGCCTCCCCGCGGAGAGGATGGCCCTGAACTGCGGGAGCTGTTTCGAGACTCTCTCGGAGCTTGACGTCCCCGACTCGAGAATACTGACGATCATGAACAAGTCAGACCTTGTCACGCGGGAGGAGCTGGGAGAGAAGATGTGGCAGGCCGGCATAAGGGACGCGACGTTCGTCTCCGCTCGGACCGGCCAGGGGATCGCCCAACTCCTGCACGAGGTCTCCCTGAGGGTCGAGGGTCCTCAACTGACCCTCCTGGAGGGTGCGCGAGAATGACGCGGAGCATCAGGGTGCTCAGGGTTGGGCAGAGGTACGTAAGAGACGACCGGACCCTGACCCACCTCTGCCTAGTGTCGAGGGCCCTCGGGGCCGAATCGATCTTCCTCGGAGACGCGGAGAAGGACGTGGTCGGGACCCTCGAGGAGGTGAACAGGAATTGGGGCGGGGACTTCAGGGCGATTCTGGGCGTTCCCTGGAGGAGGGTCATCCAGGATTCCAAGGCCGAAGAGAGGAGCGTCGTCCACCTGACGATGTACGGAATGCCGCTTCAGGACGAGGTCGCGGAGCTCAGGAGGCTCGAGAAGCTCCTGCTGGTGGTCGGCGGGCCCAAGGTGCCAGGAAAGGTCTACCACGAATCAGACTATAACATCGCAGTGACGTCGCAGCCGCACTCAGAGATCGCCGCCCTCGCCATCGCGCTTCATGAGATTCAGTCGGGAGAAGAGCTTAAGAGAGCGTTCGGAAAAAGCAGACTCCGCATCTTGCCTTCGCCCAAGGGCAAGAGAGTTGTAGAGACATGAAGATAGAATACGAGGACACCTTCGTGAAGGTCGCAGGCCTGATAGGTGGGCCCGACTACGTGCGAGTAGCGAGGGCGCTGCTCAACAACGAGAACGCGACGGATGAAGAGATTGCGTCGGCGACCGGACTGAAGATCAAAACCGTGAGGAAGGCCCTGTACGACCTCTTCGGTCGGAGCCTGATAACGGGTGTGAGGGTCAGGGACCCCAAGCGCGGGTGGTTCGTCTACAGGTGGAAGGCCCAGAGAGACCAGACCGACGGCTTCATCCAGACCCAGCGCAGGAAGGTCCTGAACAGGCTCAGACAGAGGCTCGACTACGAGGACACGCACGAGTTCTATCGCTGCGGGACCGCGACCTGTCAGATCAGGACCTTCGAGGACGCCATGGAGAACTTCTTCAAGTGCCCGACATGCGGACATCCGCTGAACAGGCTCGAAAACGCGGAACTGAAGGACGCCCTGCGCTGGAAAATCAAGCAGCTGGACGAGGAACTGGCCAAGTGAAGCCCTCGGGAGAGGAGGCCCTAAGGCTGCACAGGAAGTGCGGGAGCAATGATGCCATCATCAGTCACTGCAGGACCGTCGCCAAGGTCACCGCCATCCTTGCAGAGGAGTTCAGGCGCCAGGGGAAGGAGGTCGATTCGAAGGCCGCGGTCGCGGGGGCACTCCTACACGACATAGGCAGGAGCAGGGTCCAGACGGTCAGGCACGGCCTGGTGGGCTCCGAAATCCTAGAGGGCGAGGGGGTCGACGAGGTTGTCGTCCAAATCGTCAGGAGGCACGTGGGTGCAGGCATCTCCCCCGAGGAAGCGAAGACTCTAGGACTCCCGGACCTCGACTACGTACCCAAAACGAGGGAGCAGGTGATAGTCTGCTTCGCCGACAAGATGGTCGACGCGGACCGGGTCAGGCCCCTCGAAGCGGAGGTCAGAAGGTTCGAGAGGAAGGGGCACGACGTGGGGAGGCTCATGGCACTAAGACAGAGCCTCGAAGCCGACCTCGGGAGGGACCCCGAAGCGCTCGTTCTCGACAAGATTAAAGAAACTCGCTAGGGGCGCCTCCTTCATGGCCACCTGCATCTGCCGGACCTGCAAACACAAGGACTATGAAAGCTGTGGAAGCTGCAACTGCTGCACATACCGCAGGTGCGCCTGCATGCCGAAGCCCGGTTCTCGACGCTAGCTAAAGGAAGACTTAAGGGCAAACCGCGATGGCCCATCACTTGGCAGCGAGGTGGGGAAGCCAGTCCCACTGGAGGGGCTAGGTACATCCCGGCGGGCTCATAACGGAAACTCCGCGAGAGACCCGCAGAGCGGAGACCGTGG
>Ga0187865_1000195_pt1 | contig 88704 bp, 74 predicted proteins | sample June2016WEW_11_1_2_FD_132989 | JGI IMG/M metagenome (GOLD analysis project Ga0187865, IMG submission 132989) | Peatland microbial communities from SPRUCE experiment site at the Marcell Experimental Forest, Minnesota, USA - June2016WEW_11_100 | ecosystem: Environmental > Terrestrial > Soil >... | reverse complement strand
ATCTATCCCGCCACCGATGAGCGATCCAAGGTCAATCGCTGGAAAGTGCCGGGGACCTGCGCGCAATGCCATAAGGAAATCGCCCGGCAGTTCAACGAGAGTGTCCACGGGGAAGCGGTCAAGGCCGGCGTGCGGGATGCGCCCGTTTGCATCGACTGCCACGGCGAGCACCTCATCATGGACCCGAGCAACCCGGCCTCACCGCTAAGTGCCGAGAATGTCTCCTCGCAGACCTGCGGCCGTTGCCATGGCGATCCCCGCCTGGCCCTGCGCTATGAGTTGCCAGTGGATCGCCTGACATCCTACGCCGCCAGCTATCACGGGCTGGCCCTCAGAGAAGGGAAAGTGACTGCGGCGAATTGCGCTTCGTGCCATGGGGTGCACGACATTCTCCCTTCGAGCGACCCGCGCTCGACCATCAATGCCGCCAACCTCCGGAAAACGTGCGGGCAATGTCACAAAGGCGTGGCCGAAGCCAAGTTCACCGTCGGTCCCATCCATGTGCAGACCGGCGCGGGCCCGAATAACCCGGTGGTGGAGTGGATTCGCTGGACGTACTGGGTGCTGATCCCGGCGACGCTGGGCTTCATGCTGCTGCACAACCTGCTGGACTTTCTGGCGAAGCTCATTCGGCGCCGCCCGCGCAGGGAATCCGGCGAGATGGTGCTGCGGATGAACTTGGGGTTCCGCATCGCCCACTGGGGCATCATGGTGAGTTTCCCGACGCTGGTGTTCACGGGATTTGCCTTGAAGTATCCGGAGTTCTGGTGGTCCAAGCCGCTGCTGCTCTGGGAGTCCGCCGCCGGTTGGCGCGGCGGCCTGCACCGCACCGCGGCCATCGTCATGCTCCTGGCCATCTTCTACCACTTCGTGCATCTGGCGCGGAACAAGCGCGATCGCTCTTTCCTTTGGGCCATGATCCCGACCATCAAGGACGCCACCGACATGCTGCACGTCTTCCGCTACAACCTCGGTCTCACAAAACAGGAGCCGAAGTTTGCAAAATTCAACTATGCGGAGAAGATGGAATACTTGGCCTTCATGTGGGGGTCCGTCGTCATGGCCGTCTCCGGTTTCCTGCTGTGGTTCAACAATTTTGCCCTGCGCCATTTCCCGAAATGGGTGACGGACGCGGCCACGGCCGTGCATTGGTATGAAGCGATCCTGGCCACCTTCGCCATCATCATCTGGCACTTCTACATGGTGATCTTCGATCCCATGGTCTATCCGATGGATACCGCCTGGCTCAACGGCAAAATCCCAGCCGACCATTACCGCCATTCCCGCCCCGAATATTTCCGCGCCCTGGAACGGGCCCACTTGGTCGAGTTGCCCACGGAGCCTGGCGATTACAGGGATGAGCAGGGAACTGACGACAACCCAGGCGACAAACCGCACGGGAAGAGGGTTGTGTAGAGCGGACACTCCTGTCCGCTGCCTTTGACTCTGATTTTCGGTTGACAGGCGCGCGTGCCCCACGTTTGTCGCATTTGCAAACGCGGGACTCAGCCCGCAGCCACGGACGTTTCCCTACCCTTGAATTGTCATCCTGACCCTGAGCGCAGCCGAAGGGGAAGGACCTATGCATTTGGCCGCGCTAGCAAGGCTTGCGGCTGCCCCATCCTTATTCGCGCACCTTGCGAAAAGGGTGGGTGATGGAATCATCGCTGCATCTTGGACACAACAATTCATCCCTAAAGTCAGCAAGAAATCCTAACCGGGAGACGACCGTGGAATCCCACCCTTCCAAAACCGAAGGGCGGGGCGCCCGACCGGACGATTCTGGGGTTGTGAGCGCTATGGCGATTTTGCGACAGCTAACATCAAGAATCGGCGTCAGATTCCACATCAACACCCATCGAGCGCAGGAATTCGCGCAGGAAGGGCATGATTTCCGCTGGATCAATCTGAAGCGCACGATCGAACATCGGACGGATCTGTTCGGTGAAGTGCTTTACGCGATTCTTAGCTAGTTTTAGCGCTCCACTAGCCAATTGCTCGGTTATCAATTCGGACGGTGCGCACGGTCGGACGCCGTAGAAATCACAATACAATGCAGCCAGCTTTACTTTTTCCGTCAACTGCGTTTGACCATCTATGTCCGATACCCGGGCCGGCACGTCAGACGAAGACACAAAAATATCCTCGAAAAAGTGGAGGAGTCCGGTTTTCTCTTGGTGGGTACGAAATCTTCGTTTGTAACGATTCTCGTCGAATCTGCCAGCTTTTCGGTTCACGACTGCAGAGAGGGACATGAAACACTTCCCCAGCTCTTCACCGGAAATACAACAGAGGAACGCCGCTCGACTCCAGCGGCCGTGTTCAAATAGAAGTTGGGCTTCCTCAACCAGTTCTGAGGCATTCTGGAGAGACTTTATCCCCGCTTCTCTAAGGTCTTCCGCACTCAGTTGCTGTGCATTGCGTTGCATTGTCGTTTCGAATCTACCTTTCAATCCGGCGACCGCATACGCTCCAGCATCTCTTGTAGGAAAGTGTTGAGTGCCCGCACCGGATCGTTCGGATGCTCATCCTTGAGTTCCAGAAGGCGTTTGTCAAAACCATTTAGCAGCTTGTAAATTTTTTCAGGATTCGTCTCATACATTTGCAGTCTTTCTAGGCCCGAAAAGCCGACCCTCAAGAACCTATCGTTCAGTGTGGCAATCTCCGCAACCATTTCAGGTTTGATGCGTTCATTCGGAGCCACGAATTTCCCATCCGTGAAATCAACATACAACGAAGCGCTCTTCGCGATATTTGCTTTTGAATGAAATTCCCTTTGCATTTGTGAAAAGGCTTCGGCTGCACCTTCGAAGTCGCCACTTTGTATTGCAGCTTCTTCCTCTTCGGAGCGCTCTAAGAAATACGCATTAGTGCGGTTCTTGTAGGCATGGCTCTCAAGGTTCTTCCTCAACTTTCCAAAATCCGCCTTGTGGCCCATGAACATACTTGTGGCGTGCCAGCCTAGAATTTCAATCTTGGCGCATTCTTCTAACGAAATCTGATGCAAGCAGTACGCACGGCTTAAGAAGCCAGCTTCCCTGAGGACGGAAGCTTCTCTAAACAGAGTTTCGGCGTTTTCAAATGTTTTTTGTGCTCCGCGCACGAGTTCACTCAGAAGTGCCTTGTCGATTGCGTAAGGAGTGGTTCTCGTGGACATGGGTGAAGGCTAAATAGCTGAATCTTAGTGCAACGGTTGAATTGGCGTCACGTGACACTTTACGCCGGAATGGCGCTGGTTTCCATACTTGAACTAATCAGGCGATAGCGCTCACGATCCGGATCGGCTGGGTTCGCACTCCGGTCGAATGACGCCCCAACGGAAAGAATTCGCTCCGACAAGAAGCGGGGTGTCGCAGAAAAGGAAACGGGGCCGGTGGAGGATGACCGGCCCCGACGAGCGGCTTTTTATTTCGCAATGCCTCTAGGCGGCTGGCCCGTCCAAGCTTCGCTTGGGCGGGGCCTTTGATTTTTTTTCATCACAAACGCCCTGTGAGCACCATCACAGACATCTACCCACCCGTCGGCCACAATGGAGATCGACCTGTGGCAGGACAGAGGTGTGCCCGTCACCCAAGACGGCCCTCGAACCTGCCCCAGCCCCACTTGTCGGCGCTCTTTGAAAACACAAATTTGGAACAAGAAGCGGGCGTCAGCCCGCCGCCGAGACCTCGGCGAAGCGAAAAAACGAGCTAAGTCGTTGACGAATAAAGATTTTACCTCTAAGTCCTTTAAACTCAAAGATTTTGCGGGATTTTTTGCGTAACTCTATGATTCCAAAAGATCGGGGGTAAGATTTTTTTTCGGACCCGCCCCTACCCATACTATTTGGTTAATAGCATAGCAGTAAATATAAAGCCTGGGAGGAACGGCGCGGCGAAGCGACCCGGCGATTAAGAATCAGAGTCAGAGGCAGCGGACAGGAGTGTCCGCTCTACACAAGCGCTGCGACAGCCAGATAGAGATGCAACACCCTCTCCAAGGAAACGGGGCCGGCGGGGGATGACCGGCCCCGACGAGCGGCTTATCTTACTTCGCAATACTTTAGGCTGTGATCAGGGATTCCAGGGCAACCCGGTCGGGAATCACAAGCGTAGAGCCGGTCTGCTGGATGAGATGCTGCTTCTTGAAGCCCGCGAGAAGCCGGCTGACAGTCTCGCGCGAAGAGCCGATCATCTGCCCGATCTCTTCGTGGGTCAAAGCCAGCGTCATTTGGCTGGGGTTCTTGGAGGTGGTGTTCTGGTCGAGCCATCCCACCAGCAGCCGAGCCAGCTTTTCGCTGGCTGAGTCGGAAAGGATCAGGTCGCGGATTTCGCGGCAAGTACCGGCGTAATCCTTGGCGATGTGCTGGGTCACCCACAGGGCAAACTCGCCGTGAAGGCGCATGAGGCGCAGCAGATCGCTCTGTCGCAGGAAGCTGATCTCGGACGGCTCCTGGGTCTCGGCCGTAGCTTCATACTGGCGTCCGGAAACTACAGCGGCGACTCCCAATGGGCAACCGGCGCCGACTATACGCAGAATCAGCGTCCTGCCGTCGCTGCCGCAGATGGAGAGCTTCACCCGGCCTCGACGCACGATGAACACTCCCCGCGGAGCCTGCCCTTCCGCGAATAAAACCGCTCCCGTGGGATAGGTGGTGGTGAGGGCTTCCTGCTCCAAGGCATCGGCAACGGTTGGAGGGAAAGCGCAAAAGGTTTTGTCTGCCGGCGCAAGTTTCTGGGCATGGTTTACGATATGTGTGGTCATTATTGTTGCCTCCGCTCACAGGTACCTTGGCAAGCCCCTCGCCACTCTTCTCAGGCGGGGGTGAGACTTCCGTGGAAGTCCTCTAAGTGAAACAAAATAAGTGGTTTGATTTGATATCGTGAGATGCGGCGATGCCCGCTGCCGAGTGCAGTTGTGGCTCGAAGTGAGTGGTTTCCCACAGCGATGTGTGATCTCCATCACCAGTTGGCTGGTTACGTGACCGGGAAGGCCGATTCGCGTTCGGCTGGTTGTAGCTTCGGATCGGCTCGCGCCGGCTCGGGCGGAAGTGTAAAGGATGTTGTGATAACAATCTGTAGAGGAAAGGCTCAAGGAGTTTCACCTCTGTCGAAGGGCGAGGCGTGATCTTGGTCACCGTAGCCCCAAACCGTCTTTGCAAACCTAGTCTTGGAGTTTCTGAGTCATGAAGAGCGGCCCATTGCCACTAGAAATACCTTCCGCTCCGGGAGTCGCGCGTGATGCGACCGAAAGCAGAACCAACCTTACCATCCCGCAGACCATTCCGCAAAAAGAACGTCGGCGCGCGCTTGTCGTGCCCCGCGAGCACGGAGCATGGGGAATGTTGCTGGTTCCTCTGCTGACGGGCGCAGCCGTTGGCTTGCTGGCTGGAGGACGCGTCGCCCCGGTTCTGCTGTTGACGACGGCAGTGCTGGCGTTGTTCTGGTTGAGAACGCCGGCCGAGAGTTGGCTCGGCGCCAGCGCTGTACGTGCGCAGACATCAGCGGAGCGCCAACTCGTACGCAATGTCGCTCTGCCGCTGGCCACGATAGCCGCAGTCACTCTGAGCGCGCTTTTCTGGCAGGGAAAGAACCGCGAGCTGATTTGGCTTGGAATGATTGCCGGCGCTGCGTTTGCGGCGCAGATGTTTTTGAAGAAAATGGGACGAACGACGAGGGTGGCGGCGGAAGTGGTGAGCACCTTGGCGCTGACCTCGACCGCGTCCGCCGCGTATTACGTGGCCACGGGGCGGTTTGATGCGAGAGCATGGGCGCTGTGGCTGGTCAACTGGCTGTTCGCTGCCAACCAAATCCACTTCGTGTGGATCGGAATTCGTGGGGCGCGAGCGGCGGGGTGGAGCGAGAAGTTCACGGTGGGCTGGAGTTTCCTGGCGGGACAGATCCTCCTCGGCGGGATGTTGCTGCTTGCCTGCCATTTCAGCTGGCTGCCGGAATTGGCGTTGATTGCATTTGCCCCAATCTTGTTTCGTGGCTTCGCTTGGTTCGCGAAAAGGCCTCAGCCCATCGTGGTCCGCCGACTAGGTTGGACGGAGCTGGCCCATGCGCTCGTCTTCGGTGCACTCCTCACCGCCGGGTTCAGCTTCGTACGATAGCTCGAAGAATTTGGACTGCTCCTGAAGGCGCAATGATTGCTGCGCTCTGTGACGTACAGCACTGCGCTCACGGTCACTCGTCACAGCCTGGGTAAAACCGGTCATTGTAGGTATAAGTAAGTGCAAGTTTCGGCTCGGCGTGAGCTCCTGGCGTTCGGAAAAGACAGAAGCCTCTTTGGATCGAGGGCCCCAGCCTGGAACCTGTTGGTGTCGAACAACGTTATCGCACAACGTTATCGAACAACGTTCTCGCACAACGAAAAGGAGTACTGTCATGTTTGCTTGTATTCTTGTTTTCGAAGTGAAGCTGGCAAAGAAGGAAGAGTTCGTGAAGGTCGTAAGAGACCAAGTCCTGCCCATCCTAAAAAAGCAGATCGGCTTTCTGGAGATTCTGCCCTTTTTCCCCGAGAAGATGAAAGCGGGAAAGGTGATCGCCATCACCCTGTGGACAACCAGACGGGATGCCGAGCGCTATGAGAGAGAGTTCTATCCCAAGGTGCTTGACATCATGAAGCCATTCCTGACCGCGCCGGTCGAGGTGAATTACTCCAACCTCGAGACCACACTCTGCGATCGCTTCGTCGATGCGTTGGCCGTCTGAGGCGACGAACGACGATCCGTAACTCCGGGCAAGTGTTCATCATCAGTTGCTGGTCGCGAGATCTTGATAGCGTTTGGCCAGCAACACCCAAGTAGGACACTACCGGGTAGTTCCGGAGGGGCGAACGCGCAGTCCGGTTCTTTGGCGATCCAGATATCCACGAGGCCGTCTCAGGTCAATCTTGGGAGGAATCTCACGCGATCAGGTTTTGTCTTGCAGGTCCTTCTGTCGGACTCTGTTCTTCGCTTTCGTCCACCGAGCGCTATAGCCTTCTTGTCAATCTCGCGCCACTGCTCCGGCGTCAATTTCTTGATCTTGGTTCAGGGCCGCGGTTGCCCTGGTGCAACCGTCGGAAGCACCAGGTGGTGGCTCCTTTATTATTATGTTTCTTCTTCCAAGGTTGCACTACTTGCCCTTCTCTTTTGGCCGCTCTAAAGAACGATGGAGGTATCTGGATCCTTCTCTTTCGTACTCGTGAATCCCGCCTCTGAGAAGCAGTTCGCAAACTTGGCCCAAGCTGCGGCCTTCCTTCTTAGCGATCTGCAATAGGGCAACCTTGATCTCGCTGGAGACTCTGAACCCAATCCGTTCGTCTTTGGCTGTCATAAGCTGCGGGGATTCTAGAACTTTCATCCACACCTCGCAAATCATTTTCCACTTGACACAGTACCAAGTGTAGTCCACAATGTTCAACATTGGTACACAAAGGAGAACATTTTATGAAGCTGCGGAACTCTAAGAGTCAGCAAATTCTAATCGCCGAAAACTTGCGTTTCGTGAAGCGATTCGTATCCCAGAACTTACCGCCTGTTCTGCTCGAACAACTGCGAGAGCTGACCCGCAATTTTTCGCTCTCATTAAAGTGCGGCGACCTCCTTCTTCTTAGTGGTGGTTGGTACGTGACCCACGCTGGTCTGATCCGTTTGGCCAAGCGTTGCCGCTGCTCTGGAATGCAGGTCCAGCCAGTTCGTCAACTGTCAGATCAGGCAACTAGTCGCTACGCCTTCCGAGCTACTGTTTACAAATCTGTTCGTTGCCGCGGGTTCGTTGGCTATGGCGACGCCGACCCCTCCAACGTTTCCTCGCTCGTCCGTGGGGCAGAGATGCGCGTAGCCGAAACACGAGCCGTCAACAGGGCCCTCCGCAAGGCCTACGGCATCGGAATCTGCTCGGTCGAGGAAATCGGGACAGTTCCGAGCCCGACGGAGAAGCTTCCTCCCCAAAAGGCGAATGGTAACGGGAACAGCAGCGGGCCGAGAGTTCGCGACCATCTCTGCCAGATCATCCGCCAGCACAAGCTCGACCCCGAACTGGTCAAGGCCTATGCCGTCGACTTCTGCGGCACGAAGACTCTCCGAGAGGCCACCCGTGAACAGGTGGAGAACTTCGTCCAGCAACTGGCCGACTGGGCCGAGAAGGACCGAAATAAGCTGCTCTGCCAGCTCAACAGCTACTCGCATCCGAAGCAGGAGGTGGTCGCATGAAACGCCAAGTCCCAGGCCTCGCCGAAACGGCCCGCGATTCTCGTCCGGAGATTCCCGACGGGATCTTCCTCGTTCGGGTCGATGGCGCCCAGTTCCGCTGGCATGCGCACAAACCGTTCTACGTCCTCCGACTCTCCGTTCTCGAGCCCCGGACCTTGGCCGGGCAGTCCATTGTGGGTCGTCTCTACTGCACGCAGAAGGCGATGTGGAAACTGGGTTGGTTCCTGCGGGATTTTCTCTATGACCCGGAGTTGTTGGCCCACGAACAGGTCGATGAGAAGGCTTTGCCCGGGCTCCGCGGCGTGGTCAAGATCAGCCACACCGTGATCAACGGCATTTCACTAATCAACCTCGACGGCTTCGCCCCAGCCAGCCAGTGGGAAGAACTGTCCGCAGCTCCGGTATCGAGTGCTTCTCCCTCCAACACCGAGGAGGCAACCCGATGACCTACTCCTACACCCAGATCAGCCAGTACCTTAGCTGCCCGCGTCGTTACCGGCACCGCTATCTCGACGGTTGGCAGGAGAAAGACACGCGTGCCGCCATGCTCTTCGGCCGAGCCTTCGAACAGGCCGTCGCCGCCCTGTTTCGCCGTGAAGACCCGGCGGCTGTGCTGTTCGAACAGTGGGAAATGTGCAAGGACATGGGCCTGACTTACTCCGGCAACGACACCTGGGACCGCATGCTGCAGCAAGGCATCCAGTTGCTCGATCGCTTCGCTCAGGACGGCCGAGTTCGCATTCGCCGCCCTCGTTCTACCCAGCAGATTCAGTTCCATCGGATCCTAGGTTCTGGCAACAATTTCGTCTCCTACGTCGACGCCATTGGCGAACTGGACGGCAGACCATGCATTCTGGAATGGAAGACTACCTCTGCACGATATCCAGAAGAGCCGGCCGGCATTTCCGCACTGGATCCGCAACTCGTCTGCTATTCGTGGATGACGGGGATCGACGAGGTTGCCCAGATTGTTTTCCTGTGCAAGCGTCTGGTCGAAGTTCAATATCTCCGCGCCACGATCGCAGAGGAGCAGCGGCAGCAGTTCGCAACTCTGGTCGAAGACACAGTCCGACGGATCGAATCCGGGCTATTCCTGCCGCACAGTGGGATTCGGTTCCCCAAAAACCCGTGCACAACTTGCCCATTCGTTGGCCTTTGCCTCGACAAGCCCGACTTGGTCGAAGCCGGCCTTGTGCGCAAGCCGGGAGTCGATCTTGGTCTGTTTGACGAACTTTCGTTTTAGGCCGATGCCGATGCCGCCGAAGCTCAATCGCAAGCGCGCACTGTTTGTCCTCACCAAGATCGACGAAATCCTGGCGTGGGAAAGGCAGAAAGAGATGGAGCGCGATACCCGGTTCGTCGAGCTTGGCAGGTATCTGTGCGAGGTGCGGGCGGGACAGTACTGGAGGCTGGAGAACCTGAAGTCGTTTGACGAATTCCTGGCGAGGCGATTTCCGGAATCGAGAAGGAAGGCGTACTACCTGATGTCCATCCACGAGCACCTGCCGCCTCAGGCGAGACGTGAACTGAAAGAGGTGGGATGGACGAAGGGTTTGGAACTAGCCAAGGTGGCACGCCGGGACGGTCAGCACTTCGATTGTGCAACCTGGTTGCACAAAGCTCGAAAACTGCCGAAGGAGGACTTCAGGCGGGCCGTGGAGAAGGAACTGACGGGAAGGGAAGAGGAGCCGTCAGAGCTGATCTACTTCAAGGTCTACAAGAGCCAGATTCCGGTGATTGAGCAGGCGATCGAGACGGCAGCTCTGATGCTGGGCACGGACAAATCGCGCGGTTACTGTCTGGAGATGATCTGCGCCGACTTCCTGGCGGGCGCGCACCTGGACAATGGCAACCCGGAGATCCTGCTCAACTCCATCTCCCGCTACTACAAGTTCTTGCCCGGCGAACAGCAGCAGGCTTTCCTCGAAAACCTGCGTGAGAAGGCGTCGTGAGAATGATTCGCCCCAAAGCCGCACCCGCGCGGCTGGACCCCTTGTCGTACGAAAGTCTGCGCCAGCAGATCCTGCGTCGCGACAACTGGAGGTGTCAATCCTGTGGCACGATGTCGAATCTTGAGGTGCACCACAGGAAGTTCCGCAGCCATTCGGGAGCCGACTCAGACGAAAACTTGATCACGCTCTGCTCGCCATGCCACGCCAGAATGCATCGCCGCTAAGGCCGCGAATAGAGGTGGCAGGACGGAGTAACCATATTGGGCGTTTTCGAGGTCAAAAAGGAAATCCGCGATGAATTGTGCTGAGCCCACACGGGTTGTTACTATTTCCTGCATGAAGTTATCGTCGTTGTTCCTTACGCTGGGCGTGCAGACGGTGTTCGCGAGTTTCTTTTTGAGCGTACTCGGGCTGCGGCGTCGATGAGATCAGCACCACAGTTCGACTCCTTAAGGGACAATTACGATGCAGAGCTGAATCAGGCCCTCGCGGCAACGGGCGAAGATAAACACTATTTCGCGAACGACCGGGCGATGAATTAGAAACCGGAGAACTTTCGTATAACAACACAGGGAGAGCTTCTCTTGGGCGCCGCTGGAACTTTGCATGACCGGCTGGTAATCAACCGACGGGTCGGAGTCCTATCTTCATGGTTCGCACGCCTTGCACCAAGAAGCGCTCGCATACTCGACGTTGGATGCGGCGATGGCCTACTGTCCGCGGCGATTTGTTCCAAGAGACCCGATTTGGACATCCGAGGGCTTGACGTGCTGCCCAGGGATCGCACGCATGTTCCAGTGGAAATGTTCGATGGCTCTAGAATTCCGTTCGGGGACGGGCGGTTTGACGCGGTTCTCTTCTCCGACGTTTTGCATCACACGGACGACCCAACAGTGCTGTTACGCGAGGCTTGTCGCGTGGCGGAACGGTGGGTGCTGATCAAAGACCATTACCGCAAAGGACTGGCGGCAGCTCAACGTTTGCGGTTCATGGATTGGGTGGGCAATGCCCGGTTTGGGGTCGCCCTTCCTTACAACTATTGGACGGAAAACCAGTGGCAAAAGGCCTGGCAGGAAATTGGGTTGGAGCCGGAAGAATTGATCACGTGTTTAGGACTTTATGCCCCGCCTGCGAATTGGGTTTTTGGAGCGCAGCTTCATTTCATGGCTCGTTTGAAGAAAGTGGCTTAACGAGAAACCTGCCGGAGTAGGGCCAACCTCTCAAGCATCAGCTTCCCATTCGCGAGCCCCGTGCGTATGTTTATTCTGTGACGTCTCTCACAATCGGCTGTGATGGCCATGCCTCAATTTTCCCGGTTCTTGTTGTAGATTGAAATCCGCTGATCCAGACGCTGTCTCGTGACAGGAGCGTTCATGGCTAAGGCGAGATTGATGCAGCCGGATCGTAGTGCGGAGGCTTTTGTGCCAGAGCCAGAACCGGAACTGTCTGTTATCATGCCATGCCTCAACGAGGCCAGAACGCTTCCGGCATGCATCCGGCAGATCCAGCACACCGTGGATGCCCAGGGCATCCACGCGGAAATCATCGTAGCCGATAACGGCAGCACCGACAGTTCACCGGAAATCGCACTGGCGCTCGGCGCGCGCGTGGAAAACGTCAGGCAGAAGGGCTACGGCAACGCACTCATGCGTGGAATTGCCGCTGCGCGCGGGCAATACATCATCATGGGCGATGCCGATTCGAGCTACGACTTCGGGGACATCCCCAAGCTGCTCGACGAGCTCCGCCGCGGCTCGCATCTGGTGATGGGCAACCGCTTTCAGGGCGGCATCCGAGATGGCGCCATGCCGCCGCTGCATCGTTATCTCGGCAACCCGGCACTGAGCTTCATCGGCCGCCTCTTCTTCAAAGCTCCCTGCAAGGATTTCCACTGCGGGCTGCGCGGCTTCAGCAAGGAGGCATACCAGCGCATGGATCTGCAGACGACCGGCATGGAATTCGCCAGTGAGATGGTAGTGAAAGCCTCGCTGTTCGGCATGAAGATCTCCGAGGTTCCGACGACGTTATCGCCGGACGGGCGTGACCGCGCTCCGCATCTCCGAAGCTGGCGCGATGGCTGGCGGCACCTTCGCTTCCTCATGATGTACAGTCCGCGCTGGACGTTCCTCTATCCCGGGCTGGCGGTCATGCTCTCCGGCTTGGCCGTCGCCGTCTGGCTTCTTCCCGGACCTCGCCGCGTGGGTGTCGTCGCGCTCGATATTCACACTCTGCTCTATGCCGTCATGGCCGTGCTCGTCGGATTCCAGGCCGTCATATTTGCCGTCTTTACCAAGACGTTCGCGATCACGAACAAGCTGATGCCCGAAGACTCGCGACTAGCGCGCCTGTATCGCTACTTCACGCTGGAGACTGGCCTCGCCGTTGGTGCCGTCCTCATGCTTGCCGGGGCCGCAACCGGTTTCTATTCACTGATCCGCTGGGATTTGCAGGATTTCGGTCCGATTGACCCGACGCGAATGGTACGCCTCGTGGCCGTGACGATGACTCTTTTCACGCTCGGCGTACAGATCTCCCTCTCCAGCTTCTTCCTCAGTATCCTTGGCCTGCGGCGAAAATGACGTTTCTTCGGGACTACTTCATACTGTGGGCGGAACTCGGCGCACTTATCGTTGGGTTAGCTGTCTCCCTCATTGTACCGGACTTCGGTTCAAGTATTCTGTCCCCATTCCGCTCGTTGCTCTTGTGGAGTAGCCGAAGACCGAGCACCGCTGTCGCCTTTGCGATCCTAATCGCCCCTCTGTTGCGTCTACTCGCTTGGCCGTGGGTGAAACTGCCGTACCCTGCCATCCACGACGAATACAGCTACCTCTTGCTGGCCGACACCTTAGCGTCAGGACGCCTTACGAATCTGCCACACCCGTTCTGGATCCACTTCGAGGCGATGCACGTCCTGCAGCAGCCCACGTATGCCTCCACTTACCCTGTTATGCAGGGTGTCTTTATCGCCATTGGCGAGGCAGTCGTGCGGGCGCCGTGGCTCGGCGTTTGGCTCAGCATGTCGTTGTTCTGTGGCGCGCTCTACTGGATGTTGAAGGCATGGCTACCCCACTTCTGGTCACTTGCCGGAACGGTGCTGGTCGCCATCCGCTTCGGCATCTTCAGTTATTGGATGAACAGCTACTGGGGTGGCGCGCCAGGTGCACTCGGTGGAGCGCTGGTACTGGGCGCCCTGCCTCGCATCTTCCGCTATTGTCGTATCCGGGACGCCTGTTGGCTCGCGCTCGGAATGGCGATCCTGGCGAACAGTCGACCGTACGAGGGCTTTTTCTTCTGTCTGCCGGTGGCATTTGTATTTTTTGCCTGGCTGTTTGGCAGCGACAAGACCTGTCATTGGCTTGGCTTCCAGCCTTGCCCCAGCGGTCGCGGAACGAGGCTCCGCCTTCTCGTGCCGATCGCACTCATTTTGGTCGTCACAGGGGCCGGCATGAACTATTACTTCTGGAGGGTGACGGGCAATGCTTTCAAGATGCCCAATTCTCTCGAAGCCGAGCAGTACGGCATCACGCCACTTTTCATTTGGCAAAAGCTGCGACCGGAACCACACTACAACACTGACACACTGCGTTACTTTTTCACTCAAATAGCGGCACGGAAAACCAGTCAGGCAGAACGATTTTTTGATTACTGGCGGATCTATCTTGGCCCGGCACTTACGTTTCCACTGCTACTTGGAGTTGCTGCTTTTCGGGACAGGCGTGTGCGATTCTTGTTGGCTGTCATTCTGGCGGTCCTGGTGGCAGTCGCCATCGAGTGGTGGGCCAGACCCCACTATGCTGCTCCGATGACAGGCGCCCTCTTCGCAATGGTGCTTCAGTCCTTGCGGCACATGCGGGTGACCTTCATGCGGGATAGCGGCGCATCTTCCCGCTGGCGCGGGTTGGTAGCTCTGGCGCCCGTAGTGGTGTTGCTGATGATTCCGGCCCAACTGGTGCTCCCTAGAATCCCTATAGAGCAGACGATCGACATTCTATTCGGCGCACCCACGTTGTACCGCCAGGCAAGTCCGCGGCTACAGATCGAGCAGTTCCTAATGAAACAGGGCCCAAAGCACTTGATCCTTGTACGCTACACCAACCATGAGAACGACTTTCGGATTCACGACGAATGGGTATACAACTCGGCTAATATTGATCAGCAGCCGATCGTTTGGGCGCGCGAACTCGACGAAGAACGCAACCGCAAGCTCCGCGAGTATTACAAGGACCGGAGAATCTGGCTGTGCAGCCCTGATGAGAGCATGTTAGTTCCGTGGGATTGAAGATAGGAAAATCTGGGTCGTTTCTTAAACATGGCCGAACCCTAGTGGCTTATGGATTGAGCTCCGCCACGAAGTGAATTGAGCGATCGAAGAGCAAGCTGGCGGGCGAGGGATACAAGTGCAGTTTCGAGAAGTGCCGCAGAGAGTTTCGACCGAGATATGCAGATGATGGATACAACCTGCCCCAATAACATGGAAAGCACCACAGCCAACAGCATCAGCCGGACTGACCTAGTGGCCGGTTACTTCAAATTTTCACTACGGTCAGCGCGTCGTCTTCCGGCTTTTTCCCGGTGCTACGATTGCAGCGTGGAAGACACAATTCCCCTGCTCATCCACTGCGCCGGGCCAGGCTGTGACGGCGAACCCCTCCGCAACAGGCTGCAAACGTACATCGCGAGGCAGAGTGGGGCCAGCCAGGCCACACGGCTCTGGTACCGATCGTAGACACCAGAGAAAGTGGCGCAAACCGCGGCATTGATAAGCAGAAACAGTAGCGCCGAGTAAAAGAACTCGTTCTGGCGTCCTCGCCGGTTTTTCCAGGCAAACACCACGCAGACGATAGCGCTCAGCCAGAAAGCCGCCGTGTCAATCGACGCTCCAGTATCGGCCAAGGGGAGCAAGTGGTGCGAGATTCTCTGGATTGCTGAAATGCGGGAAAATCGCGGTGGAATACATGCTCGATCACGGCGGAGTTCCACGTCCTTGCAGCATAGGTACGAACTTCGTCCCCCGTGCGCAACGCCGCAAGCTGGACGAACGTCGCTTTGATGCTGCTGGTGATGAATCGCCGTTTGTAGCCAAAAAGCGTTCCATGCACAATCGCATCCATTTCATCCTCGTGCCCCTCCAAGGCGTTCAAGAGCGGATGATTCCTGAAAAGAAATTCCGTTTGTGTCAGCGGCAAATTGGAGAGATAACGGCACGCAATCAGAGGCTGCTTGGGGCAATTGTCGTGAAGGTAGTCCGACGCGAGGCCATCTGCGAACAGCCGCGACAACAGGAAGAGTCGCCCCGATGGGGAGTATTTGAAACCCAGACCCAAGCCGTAATTCAGCGTCGCCGTCCCAAGCCCCACGGCGATCAGTGGCGCGACAATCGAAACGAATACAACCTTGCGCAGAGCCGCAGCCTCCAGTTGGCCTCTAATAAATCTCACCAGAACCAGCGCTGTGACGAATGCTGCCGCGATGGGTAGCAGGGAACTATGCGATCCAGTAGCGATCATCAGGATCGCAATCAGAGCGATTCGATTTTTCAGGCGCAATTGGTCATTGAAAATCAGCAAAAACGAAGACAGAAAGACAATGCCGGCAAATACGTCCGGCATTAGCAGCGACACCAACCAAGGCAGGCTCGTGTACAGCGCCAGGAGGGAAACCGTCGCCAGCAGAGAGAGTTCGCGGTAGCGTCGCTCACTGCCGATCAAGTAGTCGCAGGTCTCGTCCAGAACGTAGACTACGATAATGGCTTGCGCCACAACGATGAGCCAGCCGCTGATTCCCATGCTCGTCAATCGTGTGAAGACGCTGTATCCCGGGCGCGATAAGGCCACTTGCCGGGCATGAGATAGCCCCCGCTATCCGAAAAAACGATAGGATAGCCGTTGAAAGCCGCGACCCACAAGAGCATGCCAACCGCTGCGGCTCGAATCAGCAACGCGCGAATGACAAGGATCACGGAGTTGCGTGGTGGCTTTAGGCTCTGCTCAACGTTCGTCAATTTCCAGCCTCTTTATGCCGCATCCACACATTCGCAAAAAAAACGTAAATGTGTGCGCAGGAGTTGCGGAAGCATAAAGTGTTGTGCAATGCAGCGTCGGTGAGGGGCATCACTGCTGCGTGTGATGCGAGTCTTGGCGACCCGCGCCATCAGGCCTCTTGCCCGTGATTCACCACGCGTTCACTTGCCTTGGCGCGGCGCGCTGGTCGGCGTCTGCGGAATTACGGCGCGGGGTATCGGCTCACGCGCACTCGCGTTATGTGCCGGAAAATTTGCTCTGCCGCTGGAAGATTCGAGTTGTGATTGATCGCGGTTCATACTCCCCGCGCGTGATTCCGCGAGTCGCCGTGTCGGGTCCGGCTTATTGGATCGGTTTGTCGCCGTCGCCCGTAAACTCGGTAAATTCGTCTCACGTTAATCAGTTAGTCAACTCGGCGTGTTCGGAACTGATCTGCGCTCAGCTTGTGCGGAATGCTTGCCAGACGCCCTTCGTCAGTTCCTTGATCCCGAAGCCAGCCAGCAGCAACGTCACCCACAGGATCGGGAACAGGCCGTGTGATCCACGTCACATTTGTCTGTGATAACGCATGCTGTCCCCGCGCCCCTCCGCAGGTAAGGTAGGCATCGGTAGAGGTTGTGTTTCGACCAACACTGCGCCGGGGCAAATTCCGCGGTGCCTGAGGAGAAAGACGCGAATCCCCGACTTAATTCGACGCAGTCGAAGGAATGCCTTCCTGCAATGTGCTGGAAACAGGCGCGTAGAAACCGATTTTCGCAGATTACAATGTGGCATGTGGGGTGCCCTGAACTACTGGAATTTACTGTGCTGCTCTGAATGAGGAATGCGCAGATCGAAGGAGAAAACGACGAATGCCGAATGAAGCAGTCGAGCTAGCAACGGGCGGATCCGTTTGGCAGGCTAAGCAGGTCTACGCGATGGCGGCAATCTGCCTCGTGGTTGGGCTGGCGATCGGATACCTGTTTCGCGGATCGCAATCGCCTGCGGCGCCGGCACAACCCGCAGCCAACGCCCAGCCGTTCCCCCACGCTGGTGGCATGGGCGGAAAGATGCCTAGCCTTGAAGAGATGAAACAGATGGCCGACAAGAAGGCAGCACCGCTGCTCGAAAAGCTGAAGAGCGATCCGACCAACAGTGATCTGCTCATCCAGGTCGGAAAGATCTACCAAGCTACCCACCAGTTCAGGGAAGCGGCCGACTACTACGACAAGGCATTGCATGTCGATCCCAAGAACGTTGCCATTCGCACCGAGATGGCTTCGTGCCTGTACTACAACGGCGATGTGGACGGGGCGATCAGCCAGCTTCAGCAGGCGCTGCACTATGACCCCAAGGATGCCAACTCGCTGTTCAACCTCGGCATGATCAAGTGGCAGGGAAAACAGGACAGCAAGGGAGCGGTGGCGGCTTGGCAGCAACTGCTGAAGTCGAATCCGCAATTGAGCGCAGACCGCAAAGCCACGGTGCAGAAACTGATGGCCGACGTCCAGATGCAGGGCAAGAGCTAGCGCTCTGGCTGGCACCACAAGATGGTGAAACGCAGCTCGCGGCGGCTTCCGCCGGCAAACGAAACGGGATCTGAAGGAGCACTGAGCTAATGACGGATACAAATCGAGCAACTTCTATCGAGCAATGGACAAGCGTGCAGGCTTACACGTTGGCGGTCATCTGCCTGCTAGTGGGAATCGCCGGCGGCTGGTTCATCCGTGGATCCCAGAGTCCAGCGGCCGCCGTGACTGAGACAGCGAGCGCACCGGCGATGGGGAGTGCAGACGCGGGCACTCAAACTCCAACTCCGGCTCAGATGCAGAAAATGGCCGACACGCAAGCTGGACCGTTGCTCGAGAAGCTCAAGACAGACCCGAACAACGCCGGACTTCTGGCAAACATCGGGAACGTCTATTACGACGTCCACCAGTTCCCCACAGCCATAGAATACTACCAGCGTGCACTGAAGGTAGAGCCAGCCAACACGGGCGTTCGTACCGACATGGCGACCGCCTATTGGTATACCGGCAACGCTGATGGCGCCATCGCGGAATTCCAGAAATCGCTTTCTTACGAACCGAACAAGGCCAACACGTTGTTCAATCTGGGCGTCGTCGAGTGGCAGGGAAAGATGGATGTCGACAAAGCTGTTGCCACGTGGCAGAAGTTGTTGGACACGAATCCGAACTATGAAGGCAAAGACAAGGTTCTGCAACTGATGGCACAGGCGAAAAAGCACTCGGGGGTCAAACCGGGCACGCCGGCAAAGCCGTTGCAGTAGCAGTAGCAAAGCAACCACCGCAGTTCCACGTTGCCACGGTCCGAACTTTTATTGTCTTTGTTCCTACGTTTGACTCATGGTTTCCGCTGTGGGCTCTATGCTTGCGCCCCTTGGTGGTTGACTGTGTGGCGTTCGCAATTTCCGGCGGCAAGTGAAGTGGTATTCTCCAGACTGTCATGGGCGACAAGGTCCCTTTTGTAGCCGCAGACTCTGAGCCACAAGGCGGAAGCGCGACGGCTGCGTCGAATCCATCCCCGGTGCCGCTGGCCCGCCGGTTGTTTGCCATTCTCGGTTTTGCAGCCCTGGCGTACTCATTGTTGGCGGGTTTACGCACCGTGACCGATTTCGATGTGGGATGGCAGTTGGCTACGGGCCGCTGGGTCGCCCAACATCACCAGATCTCCTCGACTGATGTTTTCTCGTACACCGCGCAGGGGCAGCCTTGGATCTACCCAGTGGGATCGGGACTCCTTTTCTATTTTGTGTATCGGATTGGAAACTATGCCCTACTTTCCTGTCTTGGAGCAGCCGCCTGCATTGGCACTACCGCCTTGCTCCTGCGACGAAGGACGATGGTTTCCGCTGTCCTCGCTATTTTGGCGATTCCGCTGATCGCGGCTCGGACCACTCCACGCGCGGATATGTTCACGGTGGTGATCTTCGCGGCATTTCTAATTCTGCTGTGGCAACAGCATGAGACCGGCCAGGCTGCTCTCTGGATCTTGCCGCTTCTGATGATCGCCTGGGTCAATCTCCACCTTGGGTTTCTCGCAGGTCTGGCCCTCCTCGGCGGATACGTGCTGGTGGAGGTGTTGGAAATGGTGTGGCCCGAGCGACGCCGCGCGGCCGCAGACCGCCTTCGACTTTCCTGGCCATGGTTGGTGACCACGATTGGAGCAACGCTGGTGAACCCCTGGGGATGGGGAATCTACGGAGCCCTACTCCGTCAGCAGAGCAGCATGGCGGTCCACTCCGAGTCGATCATCGAGTGGGCATCGGCACGATTGAACTGGAGCGTGGTTAGCGCCAGTTTGTCATTACGCAATCCTGACGCTTTCCTCTGGATGCTTTTGGTGGCCGCCATGGCCGTGCCGCTGGCCCTATGGCGGCGCAGACTGGGGGCGGCCGTCCTGCTGGCTGGCGCCGCAGTGCTTGCCTACCGGCACATCCGATTCCAAGCTCTGTTTGCTTTGGTGACGGTGGTTGTAGCCGGCGCTGTGCTCACATCGGGCATTGGGGCGCTGCGGGACAAAATCGAGGATGCGCGCCTCCGATCCATCCTGGAACTGGGCATGACGGCCTTCGTGCTGATGCTGGCAGGCATTCGCTCAGCCGATCTTGTTACCGATCGCGCCTATCTGGGAACCACCGATTTGGGCTCGTTTGGTGCAGGATTGTCCTGGTGGTTCCCTGAGGGCGTTGCCGCCTTTATCGACCGTGAAAGCATACCGGGGCAGATCTTCAACGACTACAACGAAGGCGGCTACTTCACGTGGCGGCTTGGCCCAAAGTACCTTGACTACATCGATGGACGCGCCCTCCCATTCGGCGCGGAACTCTTCAATCGCAATGGGACGTTGCTTCTGACTCCGCCCGAATCGACAGAATGGCAGCGGGAAGCCGAACGTTACGACATCAATGCCATCATGGTCCCGCTGGCGCGTTACAATGCTTTGCAGTTTTTTCCGATGCTGCGCCAGTTCTGTGCCAGTGACACGTGGCGTCCGGTGTATCTAGATGAGGTTTCGATAGTATTCCTGCGGCGTCGGCCAGAGACGGAAAGCCTGGTTCAGCGTTTGCAGATCGATTGTGCCACCGCTCCTTTGCCGGTGTTGACTCCACGAGAGAATAGCAGCAAGGCATTCAACCAATGGGCAAATGCGGCTGCTGTGCTGCGCGCGCTGGGGCGAAACGGCGAGGCCTTCTCGGCAACCACCAGGGCTCTGGCCATTTTCCAGGACACCGCTTTTGTCCACTTCCTGCGGGGAAACCTGTTGCAGGATGCGGGCAATCTCCGTGACGCCGAACAGCAGTATCTTTTGGCAGCCGGACTGGAGTCCAATGCGGCCACCTGGTCCGCGCTGGCGGCACTCTACCATCGAGAAGGAAAGCTGACCTCCGAGATCGACGCTTGGGAACACGCGATCGACCTCTTGCCTAAAACCGGTTTGGCGCTGCTCTCTCTCGGGTACGCCGATCTTGACGTACATCGGCCACGTGAGGCTTTGGACGCCTTTGAACGGGCCATTGCCAGCCTGCCTTCACCAGCTGCGACCAGCGGCGACAACTCGTTCTTTGCCAACGTGGCCCATGGCCGCGCCCTCGCTTGGAGCGCTCTTGGGAACTTGCAACGCGCCATCTCCTTTGAAGAAGAAACCGTACGGCTGGCGCCGGATCGATCCGATGACTGGATCTATCTAGCCAACCTGTATAACCAGGCGGGACGTTCCGAAGACGCACGGAAGGCCCGGGAACATGGCACAGCTAACCAGCCTCAGAATTTGAAACCGTAATCGGAGCGCGCGCACCCTGTGTTTCTTGCTTTCCCAGAATCCCTCGCGCTAATTCGGCAAGAAAGTAACTCCCCGGAAGAAGAGTCGCCCAGAGGATGGGATATCGGTATCGCTCAAGAAATTGAACGAAGTAATAGATCGCTGGGAAGAGCACCAACCAAAGCCCGGTCACGTATGCGCTGAAACGAGCGTTTTTCCACATAAAAAACAAACCCGGAAGGCTAAGTAGGGTGAAGCAATGAAGAACCCAAGGACGCAGAAGTACTCCGTTTCCTGGGCTTGATGAGGGTGGCGGAATCCAGAACGCTTCGAATCGTTGTACGGAAAGATGGGCGAACGCCTTCGGATTAGCTCGGATCCAGTTGATCGCTTCGTGCAGTCTGACTTGGTTGTACTCGACCTCGCCTAGTTGCTGGACCTTAAGCGCCTCCTCATAGCTCAAATTTGGGTGCACCATCGAATAGCAGCCACTTTCCTGATTGAGATCAAACAGATAGCTTGCACAGGGATTGTTGGAAACCACTAGTTCAATCCCCAGATTATCGCGTATGAAAACTGGCTTGTGAAATACGACGAAATTTCTAACGATCCAGGGCGTTACCAGAATGATCGGCACTACTCCTAATGCAATCTTTTGGCCCAGGGATCTTTGCGAGAAAAAATGCAAAAGGAGCAACCAGCACAGCAGAACCAAAATCACAACAGGTTGCAGCAGCAAGAGTGCTCCCCAGAGTGCGCCCGACGTTAAGATCTGACTGACGGTCATCGTCACGGCGAAAGCGGTTCGCATCAGGAATACAGCCAAGACCACTAACAAACTAACGAGCGTCGCTTCCGCCAGAAACGTAGGAGGTATCGCAGCCGCGAGCCAAGCCAATGCTGCGAGGACTCCAGTCCAGAAACCTATCCCGAGATGCTTGGCCAGAATTGGCAGCAGCATCAACTGAGCCGCCAGCATCACTGTAGTGGCCCACATCAGAGCGCCAACTCCCATGGCTCCGTGCCCGAACACTTTGATGATCAGAGCCAAATAGGCTGGGTATAAGGGCGCGAGGTGCGCGGATGGACCCGTTGGCAAAGGCATGAAGGGATCGGAAAAACCCTTATGGGCCACAATGGATTCGGCCAGGGCGAACGCCTCGTAGCCGCGCATGTTGATTGCCGAGGTTGCACTGTAGATCGGACGGTAAATGTAGAGCGTAGCGGCTCCCAGGCTAAGGACGGCAATCCATCGAAGTAAGCCTGCTGCTCGCATTGTGGATCATCTCCCGTTAGCTCGTCGCTCAGAATGGCATTTTCGCCGGCCTACGTTCCCTTTGAAACCGTAATGGGAGCGGGCGCGCCCTGCGTTTCTTGCTGTCCCAAGATTCCTTCCGCTAATGCCACAATAAAATAGCACCCGGGCAGAAGACTGACCCACAGAATCGGATACCGGTAACGTTGGTAAAATTGAACGAAATAGTAAATCAGAGGAAAGAAAGCCAACCAGAGTCCCACAACGAACGCCGCAACCCGCGCATTTCTCCACATCAAGAACAGACCTGCGACACCAAGTAGCGTGAGGCAATGAAGAACCCAAGGATGCAGGATCACCCCTTGTCCCTGGTCATTTGAGATGGGTGGAAACCAAAAGGCTTCAAATCTCTTTAAGGAAAGTGAAGTGAACGCCATTGGGTTACCCTTGATCCACTGAATTACTTCCTGCAGTCGAATCCGATTGTATTCGACCTCGCCTAGCTGCCGGACTTTGAGAGCCTCTTCATAGCTTTTGTTCGGATGAAGCTGCGAAAAACAACCGCTGGCATCATTGATTTCGAACGAGAAGCTTGCGCAATCATTGTTCGAGACTGCCAGTTCCAGTCCGAGATTGTCCCGGATGAAAACTGGCTTGTGAAACACCACAAAATTCCTGACGATCCACGGCGTCACAAGAATGATCGGCAGTATTCCTAGCGCAATCTTTTGGCGTAGAGAGCTGGGTGATTGAAAGTGCAATAGTAGCAACCAGAACGGCAGCACAAGGATAACGACAGGTTGGAGGAGCAACAGTGCTCCCCACAAAATGCCTGACATCAAGAGCTGGCGGGCCGTCATTTCCGAGGTGAAAGAGGTTCCCATGAAGGATGCCGCCGCCACCACCAACAAACCAACCAGTTGCGCTTCGGCGAATAATGTTGGAGGTATCGCAGCCGCGAGCCAAGCCAATGCGGCGAGCACTCCCGTCCAAAAGCCTAACCCGAGGTGTTTGGCCAGAAGTGGCAGCATCATCAACTGGACCGCTAGCGTCAGCGACGCGGCCCACATGATGACGCCCACAGCTATCGATCCGTGCCCGAATACTCTGATGATCAGGGCCAGATAGGCAGGAAATAGCGGTCCCGTGTGCGCCGACGGGCCGGTAGGCAAAGCCTCAAACGGATCGGAGAAACTATGATGGTTGACGATTGATTCAGCTAGAGCAAACGTCTCGACGCCCGGTCTATTGACTCTAGAACTTGCACTGTAAGTCGGACGGTAAATGTAGAGCGTAGCGGCTCCCAGGCTAAGGACGGCAATCCATCGAAGTAAATCTGCTGCTCGCATTGTGGTTCTGCTCCCGTTAGCTCGTTAGTTCAGAAAGGCATTGCTCGCCCCCCTACTTTCCCTTGCTCGTGGCGACCCCGTTTCCGTCATTGCACGGTCAAGCTCACAGTGGTGATAGTTGTCGGATTTGGCTGCGCCGGCGTCGTTCCCTGAACTTGAACGCTGTAGACCGCAGCTACCGGGTTGTGAGAAGACGAACTCCCGCCACCACAGCCAATCAACAAGGCCAGCGAGGCGCATAGCAGCACGACGAACGGCAGCCATTGCCGGCGTTTATTCCGTTTTTCGAAACCGAAAAACAATACCGCGGCCAATGGCATGAAGGCCACAAAGAGCTGCGGCGCCAGCCACATCCGGTTCGGTTTCTCCAGGGAGGCCGAGCCCGTGGGCACATTGATCGTCAGGGTAAACGGAACCGGCGACGGCCCCGGCATAATCGTGGAGGGCGAGAAGGCGCATGTTGCATTAGGCGGCAACGAGCTTTTCAGGCACATCAGCGTTATCGGTTGCTTCGGACTCCCCGTGTTCTGGTTCAGAGAAATCGAATACATCGCCGTGCCTCCCGCCGATACGGTTTGAGGCGGAGGTTGAGACGCCGCGGGTGCGGTCACAATCACGATCGGATAGGAACCGGAGACACTCGAATCCGCCTGCGAGACCGCGCCGATCACCACCGTTGGTGGTGCGGGAACAGTTGCCGGCGCCGAGTACACCCCGTTCGAGATCGTTCCCACCGTAGAATTGCCACCGAGCACTCCGTTCACTTGCCAGGTGACCGCTGTATTTGTGGTGCTCGTCACATTGGCAACGAATGTCTGCGTTGCACTCGTGTAGACCTCGGTGACAGTTGGAGTAGTACTCACGGTCACAGTAAGGGTTCCAGAGCCCGAAACAATGGTGACCTGGGCCGACGCTGCGTTCACTCCATTGGCATTCGCAACCGCGGTGACCGTGACCGTTGCCGGCGAGGGAACGGCGGCGGGTGCCTGATAAGAACCTAAGGCTGAAATCGTGCCTACCGTTGAGTTGCCGCCAGTCACGCCATTCACTTGCCAGGTCACGGAGGTGTCACTCGCTCCGGTCACGGTTGCGGCGAACTGTTGCGAACCGCCGGTTGGCAAAGTGGCTGAGCTCGGAATGGAAGTGACGCTCACCGTCGAAGAAAGCTTCCGGATGCGCGAATTCTCCGTGTCCGCGACAAACAAGTTGCCGGATGCATTGCCGGCCACGCCCAGAGGATGGGCAAGTTCCGCACTGGTAGCTAGTCCACCGTCGCCCGTGTACCCTTCCGTTCCGTTTCCGGCGACGGTTTGAATGTTGCCGGTCACAGCTACCACCTCGCGCACGACTGAATTGGAGGTATCCGCGATGAAAATATTTCCCAGGCTGTCGACAAATACGCCGTAGGGATCGTTGAGTTGCGCGCTGTTAGCGGGCCCGCCGTCGCCGGAGTAGCCAGGAATGCCCGTTCCGGTGATCGTTTGAATGTAGCCGGTTGCGGCCACCACCTCGCGGATTTTCGAATCAATCGTATCGGCGATGAAAAGGTTTCCAAAGGCATCCACGGAGACACCGGCAGGAAAATTCAGTTGCGCACTGATGGCGACTCCGCCATCGCCGCAGCTGGTAGCGGGTTCCGAACAGGGCGTGCCGGTCCCGGCCACGGTTGTAATATTGCCGACGGCAAGCGTTGAACCAAAGCAACCGCCAGCGCTGCCCACAACGCAACGAACTGCGGAATTGTCGGTGTCCGCAATGAAAATGTCTCCCAGACTGTCGACAAATACGCTGTAGGGATCATCGAGTTGCGCGCTGGTAGCCACCCCTCCATCGCCGGTGTAGCCCGCAGTACCGTTGCCCGCCACGGTTTGAATGTTGCCAGTTGCCGCCACGACCTCGCGGACCAGGGAATTCTCGGTGTCCGCAATGAAAATGTCTCCCAGATTGTCCACGAAAACGCCGCTCGGATAATTGAGCTGTGCGCTGGTGGCGGCCGCGCCATCGCCGGAGTAGCCGCATGTGCCGTTACCCGCCACGGTTTGAATGTCGCCGCTTGCCGCCAATACTTCGCGAATCGCGCAGTTGTACGTATCCGCGACAAAGACGTTACCCGAGCCGTCCACGAATACGCCTCCGGATGCGTAGAGCGCCGCGCTGGTGGCTGCATTGCCATCGCCCGAGTAAGCGACCGTGTGGTTTCCCGCGAAAGTTTGAATCGTGCCGCTCGAAACCTCGCGAATGACAAAATTTTCTGTATCCGCGATGAAGACGTTGTCCGAAGCATCTACGAATAGGCTATTGGGGTAGTTGAGTTCTGCACTGGTGGCCGGTCCACCGTCGCCGGTGTACCCTTGCGTTCCGGTTCCGGCCAAAGTTTCGATGTTGCCAGCCGTCACTTCGCGAACCACCGAATTGTCGGTATCGGCGATGAAGATGTTGCCGGAACCATCCACAGACACGCCGCTGGGCAGACAGAGCTGTGCGCTGGTCGCTGCGCCACCGTCGCCCGAGTAATTACACGTGTAGGTATATGCGTAGTAAGCCCCTGCGACCGTTTGAATGTTGCCAGTCGCGGCCGCCACTTCGCGAATCACCGAATTGAAGGTGTCGGCGATGAAGATGTTGCCCGAGCTATCGACGAATAAGCCGTTGGGAAGATTGAGCTGCGCGCTGGTAGCGGCCCCACCGTCGCCCGAGTGACCGGCGCCCAAGGTAGCGTTTCCCGCCACGGTTTGTATGTTTCCGGTGGCTGCGACCACCTCCCGAATCACAGAATTATCCGTATCGGCGATGAAGATGTTGCCCGAGCTATCGACGAATAAGCCGTTGGGAAGATTGAGCTGCGCGCTGGTAGCGGTCGCGCCGTCGCCCGAGTAACCGGCGCCCAAGGTAGCGTTTCCCGCTACGGTTGTGATAGTACCCGTCGCGACCACGACCTCCCGAATTACAGAATTGTCGGTGTCTGCAATGAAGACATTCCCTGAAGCATCCACAGCGACGCCCTCGGGTCGACCGAGTTCGGCGCTGGTGGCCGGTCCACCGTCCCCGGAGTAACCGCCTTCGCCACCGATGCGCGATCCGTTTCCGGCAAATACGGTAAGCGTGCCAGCAGAGTCAATCTTGAAAATTCGACTCGAGACGGAATCTGTAATGTAGGTGTTGCCAAGCCCGTCACGCGCGACTCCGCCCGGATACCCGATGCTCGAAGAAAGCGCGGACAGGCTGTTCGGACCGCCGCCGACAGCGAGGTTGATTGCATACTGAGCGTTTGACACGGCAGGAGCGGCCAGCAGCAGGCTGAGGACCAGGACCGACGTGGTAAGTCTGTGTGGGAGCACGTTCACTCTCCCTTCCTGGCAGGAGCGCGATCCAGCCGAATTGCCTGAGTGATCCTGGCGCCTGTGGCCGTTTGCAAGTCCAAAGCAACCCTTGGCCGCAGTCCTCTTTGCCACTGGTGGAACTGCAACTGCGGGATCACAAATTCTTGCGTTGCATCTTCGGAAGCGCCGGAGTGAAGTGCGATCGCCAAGGCGTGGGGCCCTGCGCTGGGCGGGTGGCCAAAATCCCATAGAAGAATTTTCTGGAGGTACAGTACGCCCTGCCCGTGGTTCGTCAAGTGGAGGCGCAGCAGAATCTTGGTCTGGGAGCCGAGATCGGCTTTCTCGATCACTTCGTATGAACCAGTAACCGGGACATTGCCTGCGGTCGCGCACTGGGCCCCAAGGCCAAACAGCAGCAAGGTCACAGCGAGGCAATAATGATTGCGAAAGATTCGATGATTCACGTGAACAGAGCCCCCCGTTTCATACAATCTGCCCTTATTTATGACCGGTTGCTGCCAAGGGTCTGCGAGGCCTGTCACGGGCTTCTGTGATCCCAGTCACAGAGTCAGTACTGCAGCCCGAAACAGACCGGATCCCCAGGAGGCGCGGTATCCCTCAACTGGGCGACCCGGAGCTTTTCGACCTCCGAAGTTTTGCTTTGGTTTGCATGACCTTTTCCCATTTTTCCGCAGGCTACGCGAGCCGTTGTGAAATTTGTGTGCCGTTATGCCCTTGGGCCGATCTTACTTCGTGATTTTTGGCGACCCAAGCCCGACCTTGTTGGGAGAGCCAACGGCAGTGACGGAGCCGTTGGAGTTGTGCGCCGCAGTGTGGCAGGTGAGCACACAAGTATTGGTGGCGCGGTTGTAGGAGATGGGCGAGGCTCCATTCTGGGCAACCACGTTGACATCAAAATTCACCAGCCGCTGGCCGCTAATGTTTGGGTTGACGCCTCCCACGCCGTGAGGGGTGTGACACACCGAGCAACTGAAGCCGGAGTTGATGTGAAATGCGTGCTGAGTGAAGCTGGTGTTCTTGATGATCTGGCCGGCCAGGTCATGGCACTTTCCGCACAGCGCGTAAGGCCCGCTGACGGTGAGATTGGGGTTGGGATAAAGATTCGTGATCAACTGGCCCGGCCCCGGCGACTGGTTGGCAACGTACTGCCGTTCCAGGATGTGAGTCCACTTTGAGCCATGCGGACCGTTCGGACCTGAACCCCCGAACTCGCGATTGTCGTCGCTGTTATGACAATCCGTGCAGAGAATCTGCGTACCCATGGCCCGTCCCTGCGAGATGCCGTCAATCATCGTCATGTTGGAGAGCAAGCTTGGTTGCGGCAGGGGACTGCTTCTGGGATGGGTGACGGGATGGCTGGAGGTCGCAGTGGTACTGAATTGCGGGATGACGTTCAGAGGATCACCTGCGGAAACCGCCCTTATCGGCGTATACCCGTAGACCGGATTCGTGACTTTCCCAGTGCTGTTTCCGTGACAACGCAAACAGTTTTCATACTGATTGATCGCAGGCTGCAGGACCGTGATCCCGTCCAATGCGCTGATTCCCGCAATCAGGTTCTGCGAAACCCGTATCACCGGAGGAATGGGGAAAATCGCGACTTGGTGGGTCGCATGCGCATCGTGGCAGTCCACACAAGTTGCGTGGCGATTTTGATTCAGCAGCATGCTTTCCGCCGCATCGTGCGTGTTATTCCCCGCAGGGAACGGATGTCCGATCTTAGGAGTTTGGTATTCCGCGAACACGTTGGGTGCAGCAGGTGAAACATTCGACCCCCCGTTGTGGCAGGCCATACAATCCTGCTCGTTCGTGCCGCGCAGTAGGCGCAAGGGACCAGCGGCCTGATGCTGCGCGTGGCAGGCCTCACAGGCGTTCTGCGCCACCGTCGGATAGCCGCCGACTGAAGGCTGGTTGGTCGTTTTATTAGGAGCCAGGGCGTGAATACTGTTGCTCCATCCCGCGATGCCGTTGATCTTGCCCGTCATGACACGGTTAGGATCATGGCAGGCGAGGCACAGCTGCCCGCTCGAACTGTTACGCACCAGAAAATCCATCACGATCGGATCGACTGATTGTACGTGCGGATTGTGGCAACTCGTGCATTCGATGTTTCCCTTGATGAGCTTCACTGCTCCGGTCGGGTCGGAGGTTCTGCCCTGCGAGACGAGGGTCGCGACCAGGTCGGCAGAATCTTTCATGGGTAGCACCAGGCTAAAGGGGTGGGAGCTCTGCAGGTTGGTGCCAAACACGTCGCTGGCGTACATGCTGCCGGCCATCGGCACTTTCCCGTAGGCGGCGGTGAGACCGGGCGCAACTGTGCCATCATGACAACTCATGCAGAGATTGCTGTCCTGCCCCAGAGGTGGTTGCGGGTTCCCCTGTTCCACATAGGTGGAACTGCGATACGGAGTGTAGGTTTGTGTCGTCAGCGTCTGGTTCCACAGGGGCGTGGAGAGCGTGCTGGATCCGACTCCGGAGTGGGGAGCGTGACAATACAGGCACGCGCCCGAAAGGCCGCCGCTGATCGGCGACTGCGACCCGGGGCCCAGGTTGTGAATTCCGATTACGTCGGTATTGATCTGCGCCAGCAGGCTGCCGGCAGCCAGGACCAGCCACGCTGCGGCCGACAAGAATCTGTGCTTCACTGTCCGCCGCCTCCGGCCGGTTTTGCCAGCCCTAAGTAGCGAAACACCTGCACGCGATGGTTATAGGAATCGGCCACGAAGATGCGATCGTTGTGGTCGATGAATAAGCCGGTTGGCAGTTGAAACTGTCCGGCGCCAGTGCCGAACTGCCCGAAGTAGTAGAGAAGCCTTCCCTGATCGTCGAACACCTGGACATCGGCGTTCAGTCCCTCGACTACGTAGATGTGGCCTTCGGAATCGAGGCCGACTCCCTTGGGCCGGAAAAAGTCGCCGCGGCTATCTCCCAGGTGGCCGATAGCGTACTTGAAAGTCCCGGAGCGATCCAGAACCTGAATGCGGAAGTTCATGGCATCGACGACAATCAGATCCTGTCCCGCCAACCGCAATTCGGTCGGGAAGTTGAACTCACCGTTTGCCTGGCCGGTCTTGCCAATGGTCTGCAACACGCTGCCTTGCAGGTCCATCACATAGATCTTGTTGCGCAGGGTATCGGTCACGAAGATACGCTGCGCGTCGGAATCCACTGCAATGCCCGTGGGCCGCTTGAAATATCCTTCGCCGCCCTTCAGGCTGCCAATCGCATGGCGGAACTTCCCGCTCGCCTCCCAGACAAAAATCTTGCCCGTCTCCGAGTCGGTGACGTAGATATTGTCCTGCTTGTCGACCGCGACGCACTGCGGTTCGCGCAACTCGTCTTTACCTTCCCCGCGTGAAAGAAACTTGTATTTCTGCTCGGCGAAATCAAAAATGTGCACGCCGCGCGCGCCGGGGTCGGTCACGATGATTCGATCGTGGGAGTCAGTGACGACGCTGTAGGGGCGGACGAGATAGTGATAGTCCGGTGGGCCAGCCACAAAATCGACCAGCTTATTCCAGAAGCTGCGCTTGATCTTCACCTCGCGTTCGGATGCGAAGCTGCGGTCGTAAATGAGTTGCCGTCCTCCGGTGAGTTCCAGCCGTGGGACGGATATCTCGGCTGGCGTTTTTGATTTTGTCCGGGCGGACAGAAGCGGGGGACCAAGCAGCAGGATGGCCGAGGCCAACCAGAGCAATCGCGACAACTTGCCCTGGGAGGAAGGCCTCAGAAGAAATTGAACCATCGTGTCACCCCAATGTAGAACGACCCTACCATGGTAGGCGGACCTCCCGTCGCACTGAAGCCCTGTACCAGCCTAGTGTAGCCCCCCAGAAAGTGCATCTGGCGGAACTGATAATCGACTTGTGAGCCTAGCATCTCAGTGCGGTTGTTCGAGGTCAGCGAGGCGCTGAGCGTATCGCTCATGGCGCGCGCGTAAGTGGCGGACATGGTAAGCCGCTTTATGGGGCTGCTGCCGATTCCGAACGAGTACGAGTGGCCCCCATATAAGACCACGGAGCCCGGAGTCTCGACCGGCAACGGAATCGGGGTGGGCGTTAGACCCGACCCCGTAAGAATGGAGTTGCCGCTGGACTTCGAGTAGCTGCCGCTGAAACTCGCCCATCGACGGAGTTGGAACACGCTGGAATAGCTCTGGCTGAAAGATTCGGATCCGGAATTGCCCGTCAAGCCGCTCTTCGATCCCGAGGCGCTGACGGCAAAGTGCGTATTTCGTCCGAGCCTGCGACCGATGCTGCCGGTGTAGCCATATCCACTTGTCGCATAGGTGATGAGCACGGTCTGCTGATTCACTGAGTAGTTGAATCCCCCGGAGACATCCCAGCCAAACAGCCGCCTGGTGTAATTGAGGGAGCTGAGCACTCCCAAACTGGTCTGGTCCCGGATTATGTTTTCGGTTACGCCGGTGATGGCGTTGACAAAGCCGCCGAGAAATGAGTTCGAGTAGCTGACGTTTCCGGTGATGGAAGTCTCGCCGATAGTGCTGCCAAAGATGCTTTGTTCGCGGTCGTCGATGGTACCCGTGAAGGTGACATGAATGGAGGGGACACGATAGTTGGCGTAGCTGGTCACGTCCAACGAATGCGACGTTTGCTGCGAGGTGTTCTGAACCACACCGCCGGCGGCGATGACCGTGCTGTACAGGCTCCCGGCCAGGTTGTCATTGTACTGGGCGTTCGTGCCGAAGTTGAGATGGGTGAAGGGAGCGAAGCCGAGGCCAGCGTTCAGCATATCGATGGTTCCGTTGTAGTGGCCGCCCACAGATTCTGCGGTGGTATCCGATCGGCTGGCGCCGGCTGAGAAAGAGCCGTTCCACGGCAAGCGATGCGACAGACTGCCGAAGAATGAGTCGCTGCTGGAATCTGACTCTTCAGGCGCCTGGCCGGTGACCAGCTCGGGAATCTGCGCCTTGGTGTTGACATGGCGATAGCCCCCGTTGAGATTGAAACCGGCGAGCATGTACGAGGAGTTGGCAGCGAAACTATCATAGTGCGAGCTGCTGTTGGTATCCGTTCCGTAGATCGAGTATTCGTTACTCCCGTCCTGAAAGCTCAGCGCGACTCGAGGGCGGTCGGGAACGTTGATGCCCCATCCCACGGAAAAAACGCCGCTGTCCCCATGGCTGGTGTAGTTGGCTACGCCCGGCACCCCGAAGGTTCCTTCGCCGTTGTAGCTCTTGCTGTAACTGACGGAGCCGGGATAATTGCTGCCACTGAAAATGGCAGCGCTAGCCATCACGCCGCTGCTGTCAGAAATCGACTGGTAGTTGGAGTTGGCTCGCGACTGGTTGTAGAAGGGCTGGATGTGAAAAGCGAGAAAATTAGGGTTGTAATAGGAGCCGCTCAGGTCGCCGCTGCCGCCGGCGGTGAGGCCGTGGTCCGACTGGATTATATTTCCGTAGTCCGCCGTGTATCCGAAGGAAAGATTGCCGTTCAGATTCATGTTGAGGTTGTCACCGACCGTAACCTGGGCGGGCGCTCGCAGAGCCAGCGCCAGAACCAGGAAGAATGCGCCAACCACCGAGATGACACGCTTGTTCACAGCAACCCCATGACTATTTAAGGGGGCATTCGGAGTGCCATTGTGGGACTCCCCGTAACGATTGTGGAGCATTGTTTTCAGTTGGTTACGGGCGACGCCGTGGCGCCGTGGGGAACTGGGGTTGCGACTGCGAGAAATGGCGCTGGAGCCGGGGTAATATGCCGCGTCCGCAGCAGGTTGGGCTGCGCTCAAGCATGTGTGATCGCGCTCCCACAGCCGACGAGTCATGGTCAATCCTAGAGTTCTTCTACCTTGGCGGTCTGGCGCAGCTTCTTGTCGAGTGCGACGCGCAGCTGTTCTGTCTTGTTCTTCTGCATCTCCTTGCGCAGAGAGTCCTTCACCGCGTCAAACTTCTGCATGCCAGCGGGAATGTGGGCGTTCAGCCGGACAATGGTGAAGTTCTGCCCCACCGGGATCAGGTCGCTCACCTGGCCGATCTGCATGGACTGGACCACCTTCGTCACTTCCGGCGGAAGTTTTGTAATGTCCATGGCTTTGCGGTCACCCATCATGACTCGCCAATCGTCTTCGGAGATTTTTTCCGCCAGCGCGCCGAACCCTTCGTAGGTCTCGGTGGCCTTGGCCTGTTTAATCGCATCATCCGCCCGCTTGCGCGCTTCCTTCAGTTGCGCCGGGTTGGCATTGGCCGGCGGCATAATCGAAATCGTCTGGATCGCGTACGACTCGGGAATACGGAACCGCTCCGGGTTCTTGAGAAAATAGGCTTTGGCCTCGGCCACGGAGATGACGGACCTCTCTTCTACGTCCGCCTTTAAAAGGTCTTCAATCAGCAGGGAGCGGCGGATCTTTTCGCGCAGCAATGCTGGGGAACCATGGAACTCCTCATTGAGAATCCGTTGATATTGGACCGGCGAAGTAAACTGCTGGCGGAACTCCGCCTCCGCTTTTTGCATGCGAGCCGGGACGACCGTCATGCCCCGCCGCACCGCTTCCTGGTACACCAGTTCTTCAAATTCGATCATTTTCATGGCGCCCTTGCGGATGTCTTCTTCCATCGCCTTGGGCACGCCGTTGTGCTGGCGCGCGTAGGGGAAGATCGTGTACTCCTCGCGCAGCAGGTCGCGGTCGGTCAGCACGGCGCCGTTTACCCTGGCCACAGGCCTGCCTACCGGCGCCTGCAGTGCGACAGTTGCGCTTGGCCCCGGGGCCGTTGCGGTCGGCGCATGCGAGACGGCCATTTGCGCCGCGAGCGGCAAGACCGCTGCCAGCAGTACGGCGATGATGATTGCAGCCTGGCGCCTCATAAATCCTCCACTTCCACTTCAACGAGCTTCAAAAATGGGGGGAGGAAATTTCCTCCCCCAGGATTAAGGTTAAGAACGAACAGGCTAGGTGGTTGGTACGCTCAACTGACCCGCCATTTCGTTCGAAGGGACGCCGTGGCACTGACGGCAGAATTGCGCCGCATTGTTGCCGCCGGTTGATGGGTCGTAGTAGCCGTTCAGGAAGAACGCGGTCTTGTAGTTGCCCGGCGTTCCGCCCATCGTGCCAGAGAAGACGTATTCATTGTGCTGATTGTGGCAAGTGGTGCAGGTGACTGTCGGCACGCCGCCGACGTTGGCCAGCTTGACCCCGAAGCCATAGTTAGTGTTTGCGAACACCGACGAATTCGGGCCGTTCATAATAACCTTGCCGGCAGTAATGGTGCAGTCCCACTGATACGCCGCCAGGCCGCCGCAGCCAACCTGTGCGCTGACGCCCACCGGGTGGTCGTTGTTATAGTTGCCCGCGGTCGATCCGTCGTTTCCCAGGAGGGTCGGAGCATTTCCGCCAACGATTGGCAGGGTTTCAACCGTTTTGCCATGCATCATGGCGACTTTTGCCAGGTTGCCGTCGTGGCAGCTCAGGCAGAAGAGGATGACGACGGTTGGATCATGAAAGCCAGCGGCGGTGACTGCCGCCTGGTTCGCCGGCAGGGTGACTGGGAACTTGGCGCCATCGCCAAAGTTGATGACGTCCCCATACAGAGGAGTCAGGTTTTGGCCCCACAGAGCGACTTCGCCGGTCGAGGTGGCAACGCCGAGTGCGTTGTTCCCGGCCGGGCCGCTGTGCGGAGCGTGACACATGATGCAGCCACGGCCGTAGCCGAGGTGTGCACCCAGAGTATCAGTCGTGTATTGCCCGATCGGCGGGATGGCTGCCAATGCCAAGCTTGCCGCCATCACGACGAACAGAACGAGAAGCATTGCTTTTTTCATAAAGATTTAAAACCTCCAGTTTTTTTTACTCGTACTCTTTGGTACCGGTACGCTTTCACTTGCCCGGACTCTACTCCGTCCGGTTTGGCTGCCCTCGAGGGCGCAGCCAAACTTGTTGCGGCTAATGCGCCGCGGAACTTTGCGCCTGCGCAGGCTGATTTGACTTCTGCGCCGCGGCCACGCGAGCATCTGCCTGCTCTTTTTTCGCCTTTTCAAATTCGGCGTCCGTCACATAGCGGAACACCTGCACCCGGCCGGGATACGTCTCCGAGGTGATGACCCGGTTGCTCTTATCGATGGCGATCGCGTACGCGCCCATGAATTTGCCGGGATACTCGCCATGCGTGCCGAAGTAGATCAACAGTTGCCCTTCGCGGTCGAATACCTTTATGCGGTCCTGGGCGGCATCGACGACCCAGATATGGCCATCGCAGTCAATCGCAACGCCTTTCGGCCGCTCAAAGTGGCCGGGCGCGTCGCTGTACTTGCCGAACATGCTGATGAAGTTTCCGTCGGCATCAAAAATCTCGACCCGGGCATTAAACGTATCGGTCACGTAAACGTTTCCGTCGCTATCCAGCGCCACGTTGGTGGGAAGAGAGAAAGTCCCCGGATCGGTGAGGGTGTGCTTCTTTCCCGGGGTGCCGATCTTGCGCAACAGCTTGAACGTGTCCGCGTCGAAAACATCGACCACATCGTTCCCCGTGTCCACCACGTAGAGAAACCGGTTTTCGTTGTCGATGGCCACGCCGCCGGGATTGGCCAGTACGTCGCCACCAAAAGCAGCTTCCTCCTTGTGTTGGGCGTTAAACACCAGAACCTCACGCAGCTTCATGTCGGTGACAAAGAGGCGATCGCTATCGTCGATGGCCAGAGCGTTGATGAGGCCGAAGTGCGCCTCCTTGCCATTGCGGATTAGTTCGACTGCCTTGGTCTCCGGATTGAAGATGAAAATTGCGTCCACCCCCTGGTCTCCAGCGTAGATGTTGCCCTTGGAGTCAACCGCAACGCCGTAAGTCCGGATCAACTGGAAAGGAAGCTTGCTCAGGTCAACTTGATCCGCCACCGGCTTGGTGCCGGCCAGGCGATCCATCCATTTCTGTTTTTTCTTTTCTTTCTTTTTGTTAAAAAGGTCAGGATCGATCTTTTGGCCGGTATAGAGGTTCATAAAGCGGATGCGCGCGATAGCCGGCGGACCCGGCCAAACGATCTTGCTGATATCGAAGTAGCCCGTGGTTCGCTGGTCGCCTAGCTTGACTTCAGGGGCAGGGGCCGGGGCAGCTTGTTTCTTCTGGCCTGCGAAGGCAATCATGGGCAGCAGCAGAATCAGAAGAAAAATCGAGCCTGAGACGTACTTAGCTCGAGGCGAATGGGAACGATAGGTACTCATCATTGTTGGCCTCCGATCCGGACCGATTTCATGTCCAGCGGATTGTTATGGCAGCTCCTGCAGAAATCCAGATTGTTCTTCTGGTCTTTCACCAGCATTCCGTTCTCCTTGCCAGCGTGCGGCTGATGGCAGCTCAAGCAGTTCATCGCGAACGCAACCTTTCCGGGGTGGGCGAGATCCAGGGTGTCGGTTACCGGATGCTGCGCGGTCGGGTGCCCCAGGCCGTACTTCAAAGGAATGGCCGTTACTTTGCGGAAGTAATTCTCGGGCAGCTTTACTTTTCCATCGAAAATCGTGACCACATGCTCGCTGGCCACTGGCTGCGGATTCCTCTCCGGCCCGTGGCACTCCATGCACAGCGCGTTCGTGGAACTGAGACGCAGCAGGTGCAGGTTTTCGCCGCCGTGAGGTTCGTGGCAGGTGGAGCAGCCTTCTTTGAATGCCGGTTCATGGTGAACGCGCTTCTGTTTAAGATCCGCGATATCGCTGTGGCACCCCAGGCAGATATCGACCCGTGTCGTCTTCGGCAAACCGGGCTGCTGGCTGGCATGCGGACTGTGGCAGTCGGTGCAGTCGCCGGCGGCGCCGGGGTGCTGAACCTTGGCACTGTCGATGAGCTTCGCCTTGTCGCCGTGGCAAGTCACGCACAGAGATTTCGCATCCGCCTGCGTCAATACCACTTTTCCATCCTTTGCCGGAGCGTGGCAGATTTCGCACTGCTTGTCGGCGAACGGTGGATGGGTGAACTTGGCCATCAGCTTGGGAGCGTCTGACTGGTGGGGATCATGGCAGGTCAGGCAATCCGCCTTTTCGAATGGCTGGTTCCGATGCGCCTTCTGCAGGTCTGCACTCTTGACATCGTGGCAGTCGAGGCAAAGGGCTGGCGTCGCCTTGGTCAGATGAAAATCAAATTCGACCTTGCCGATCTCGCCGGTTTTGTGGGTGGTGTGGCAGGTGTCGCAACCCATGTCGAGGGCGGCGTGGCGGCTGCCTTTTTCCGGAGTATTCAGGCCCTGTGTGTGGCAGGTGAGGCAGAGATTGTCCTTCTTGTCGCCCGAGGTCGCCTTCAGCAACTGGAACTTGTTGTCGGAAGTATTCGGGTCGTGGCACTTTAGGCAGTCGCGGACCGCCGGGCTGTGCACCGTACCTTTTATGTCAGCTGCTTTCTTGTCGGCATGGCAGGTTAGACAAAGAGCATAGGGGGTGGTGGTGATCAGCTTGACGCGGGTAACGTCCTTGTTGACCCGGACCTCGTGACAGCTTAGGCAGCCCATCGCGATGGCGGAGTGGACCGCCTTGCCCTTTGACTTGTCTTCATGACACTCGAGGCACTTGGCGCTGTCGGTCTTCGGATTGAGCGGGACGGGGTGAACGGCACTCAAGGCACGCGGCAAACAAACTGCGGCTAAGCTCAGGGCCAGCAGTATGCGCAGAATCGGGCCGGTGAGCGAAGAGGTTTGACTCCAAGGGCATCCAGAGTCTTGGTTCTGGGCCTGCCTCACGAATTGGGAAAGGCTGTTCACCCAAGTCTTCCGTTGGTAATGGTGCACGAGAGTCACCGCCCTTGTGGGTGTTGTGGAAATTCTCATCGTTTCCCTAAGTGACTGGACTGGAACGGGTTGGTGGTAAGGGCGTGAGCTGTTGCGAAATGCATCAGGCGCAGTAGAGGTTTTAAATGGGCCTTCTCCCACAGTCGGGCTGGTGAAATGACCCAAGTGACGCCAGAAGGGTCGCCGGTTGCCGAGATGCAGGAAAGCCGCATATCCCCGCCCCGCTTCCTATTCGCATCTGGAGTCGCCGCAGCGCGCCAATCACCAGAACGAGTGAGCGGCGTCACGAGCATACTGTGATGGGTCAAATCCCCGTCGCACTGGGCGGGGGTGCGCGATTTAGCCCAAACCGGCGGTCGTGGTCATTGCCACTTTATCTGCTAAGTTCTGCCACATCTATTGGTTACCGGCCATGGCGCGTCTGGCGTGGAACTTGCATTTCAAGCCCGGGGAACGGGGAGAGGATATGGCCGTAGATTTGCCCGCACTCGCCCACAAAACGTGGCGCACCATCGCTTCCATCCAGACCGGCGTGGTTCTCTTGATCTTGGTCGTGATTCTCTCGGCGGCCGGAACTATCGTGCTTCAACGGCCCGTCACCGAGCCCGACGAGATGCAGAACGCCTACTCCCCGCAGGCGCTCCGGTTCCTGGACGCGGTCGGGTTGACCGACGTATTTCACTCCTGGTGGTTCCTCGGCCTGCTGCTGCTGGTCAGCCTCTGCATCGTCGCCGCTTCCATCGATCGTTTCCCCAACTCGTGGCGCTACTTCTCGCGCCCCTACAAATATCCCGACGAAAGTTTCCGCCGCGCTTTACATCCGCAGAAATCGCTGGCCATCGCGGACGAAGAATCGGGGTTGGTGGCGGCTCAGCGTGTGCTGCATGAGCTGGGATACAAGCCGGAACGCGTCGTCCGCGAGGATCACTTCTCCATTTTTGCCGAGCGCAGCCGCATCTCCGAGCTAGCGGTGTACATCGTCCACGCCAGCCTCCTGCTCATTTTCTTGGGCACGATCGTGGACGGCTTTTGGGGCTGGCGCGGTACGCTCAATCTGAATGAGGGACAAACCTCCAACCTCGTCGAATTGCGCGACGGCACCACGCGCTCTCTCCCGTTTGCCATTCGATGCGATGCCGCCGGTCAGGAAAACTACAAGGACGGCACCCCGAAGAAATGGTGGTCCAAGCTGGCCGTGGTGGAAGCCGGACGGGATGTGCAGAAGAAAGAAATTGTCGTGAACGATCCGCTTCTCTACAGCGGTGTCCGCTTCTACCAATCCAGCTACGGCCCGAACGGCAAGGTTGACAAGCTCATGCTGGTCGCGACTCCGAGCCACGGTTCTGGCGAGAAGCACGAAATCGGCCTGGCGCTGAACGACACCATTCCACTCGACGCCGAGACTACGGTTCGTTTCGCCGAATTCTTCCCGGACTATGCAGTTCGTGACGGGCAGGTGTACCGGAAATCGAACCAGTTGGAAAATCCGGCAGCCCACCTGGTTGTGACTTCGAAGATCGCCGGGGAAAAGACCGCCGGCAAGGACTTTGACGTGTGGTTCCCCGCGCTGGACGAGGTCGCCGACAACTCGAAGTCGCCTTATCAGTTCCACGCCACCGACCTGAAGATGGGCCATTTCACGGGATTACAGGTTTCGCACGAACCGGGTCAGTGGGGAGTCTGGTCAGGCGTAGTGCTGATGGGCGTTGGACTGACATTCGTGTTCTACGTGGTGCACATGCGGTTTTGGGCGGTACCGGTTTGCGACCCAAGGACGGGCAAATACTCGCTGTGGATCGGGGGAAGCGCGAACCGCAACCGGGACGCGTTTGAGCAGCGCTTCAACGATCTGGTGGCGTTGGTGGAAGCAGAACTGAAAACCGTTCCCAGGACCTCTCCGAGCGAGCAGGTCACGACGCAGGCTGCGGAAAAACTCGGGGTCTGACTTTGTTTTGAAGGGGCGCGGCCTCAGCCGCGCCGTGAGTGCCGCAAAATGAACGGCGGCTTTACAGGCTGCGGAAAAACTCGATGTTGCACTTGATTTTGGGTGGCGCAGCGCTTCAGCGCTGCGGTAACGGTATTGTTTTGAGTGCGGTTTTAGCCGCTGAGGGCAGCCGCGACCTGCACTGCGACTCTTTTCGCAGCCTGTACGGTCGCCGGGAACTGAACCGGCTCATCGGAGGATGTAAATGGCACGAGTAAAAGCAGAACAGCAGCAACCGACCACCGGCATGACCCTGATCGTAATGGTCGGATTGGCAATTGCGTTCCTGCTGTTCATGGCATTTCTGAACGTGGTTAAAAGTGGCAATCTCTTGAACGAGACGAACCTGCTCTTCGCCACTCTGATTTTCTACGCCGGCGCCGGCGCGCTGTATCTGGGATTTGGGGTCACCGGCACCGAGTCATACGTGAAGTTCGCATCGCTCGCTACATGGCTCGGATTGGTTGCGAATACCGCAGCCGTTGCCCATCGCTGGTATGAGGCTGGCCATCCGCCGTTTGCCAGTGTTTACGAAATGCTGCTCAGCTTCGTCTGGACCCTGGCCGTGCTCACGCTGGTGGCCGAAAAAAAATATGGCGTGAAGGTCATTGGCACGGTCACCATGCCGGTGGCGATTGTGGGTGTGGTGCTGATGCAATTGCTGCGAACCGATGTGCATCCCTTGGTTCCCGCCCTGCAATCGACATGGCTGCACGTTCATGTCACGCTGGCCATGCTGGCCTACGCTGCCTGCGCGCTCAGCTTTGCTCTGGCCATGATGTTCCTGATCCAGGACAACCTGAAGACCGAGACCTTCCTCGCCGTGACCAGTGCCAGCACCCTTGCCATTTACGCCAGCGTCGTCTTAACCCGCTTCGAGAAGTGGGGCGGGCTGAGTCTCGTAGCGTGGAATCCGGAAGCGAAAGCGGAAGTCTTCCTGTCCAAGGGCGTGCGCTTGTTCGTCACCATTCCGGACCTCGGCTGGCTGCTGACGCTGGCGCTTTTGGTGGTCGCATCGCCGCTGGTTTTCTACGGGCTGGCGCGCTGGAAGAACGACGATAGCTTCCTGGCGCTCGCCAATCGCGCCGTATTCCTCAGCATTCTCCTCCAGGTGATGGCGCTGGTCATGTTTCTGGTGCGCGCCCGTGATGGCCGCTATCCGTCACTCGATGCAGACGGGTTGTTTCCCACGAGTCTTGCCGCCAGCCCGTTCATCCTTTCTGGTCTGGTGGGCGGAGTATTTATCTCGCTGCTTTATCTACTGCTGCTGTGGCGGCGCCCGGATCTGGAGCGTCTGCTGCCCAGCGCCGACAACCTCGACCGGATCACCTACAAAACCATCTCTCTTGCCTTCCCCCTGCTGACTCTGATGATCGCCGCCGGAGCGTACTGGGCGAATCAGACCTGGGGCTCGTATTGGAGTTGGGATCCAAAAGAGACCTGGGCGGCGATTACCTGGCTGGTGTACGCCCTCTATTTGCACATGCGCGTCACTCGAGGATGGCGTGGCCGGCGTGCCGCTTACTTCGCCATCCTCGGCTTTGCGGTAGTGATGTTCACTTTCTTCGGTGTGACATACCTGTTACCCGGATTGCACGCCTATGCCTAGCCGCCCTCAGTTTGCAGCGACGGCAACTGGGCCAGTGGTATAAACTGCCCGCACCACTGCTGTGGCCACCCTCCTCCGTGGACGGCTGGCAGCGCGCATAGAATGTAAGCGGGCTAGTACTTGCTTGCGGAAATTAGCGTTATATCGAACTGATTGCAACGCCATGCTTTAGTTGCCCCGAGATGAACGCGAAATTACGCAACTAAGGGCTAGCCGCATGGAGGAAACAGGGTTGAATACTGTCCGGGTCAATTGGCAGCTCAAGGCAATCTTGCCGGTAGCGTTCGTACTGCTGGCGGGCCTGCTGCTTTTTATTCTGGCGACCGTATCTCTGCGGAACCCGGAACGCCACGCGGTGCTGATCGTCGCGGGAGCGGGAGCGGTCGCCATATGTGCAGTGTTGATCGTCGTGCTTGCCTATGTGATTCAACGGCCCATGGTCGAATTACAGGAGAAAATCGGTCTGGTGAGTGAAGGCAATCTCGATGTCTCCGTCAGCTTCGCCCGGCGCAACGACGAAATCGGAGATCTCGGCCGCAACTTCAACCACATGATGCAGCAGTTGCGCGAGAGCCGGCAGGAGATTGAGAGCCTGCATCGCACCCAAATGTCCCGCGCCGAGCACCTGGCGACGCTCGGTGAGATGGCTACGGGCTTGGCCCACGAAATTCGCAACCCGCTTGCCGGAATCGCCGGAGTCATCGAAATCATCGGCCGCGATCTGCCTTCGACCAGTCCGGCGCGGGCGGTAGTGAAAGATGTTCGCCTGGAAATCGCGCAGATCAACCGCATATTGACCGATCTTCTGGAAACGGCGCGGCCTCACCCGCCAAGGATTTGCCGGAGCAACCTCAACACCACCGTGGAACACGCCGTGATGCTGGCTCGCCAGCAGGTGCTCTCAAAACCAATCAAGATCGAGCTGCAGAAGGCGCCCGGTCTGCCTGAAGTCGAGCACGACAGCGATCAGATTCACCAGGTGCTTCTGAACCTGCTGCTGAACGCAGTCCAAGCCATGGAGGGCGCGGGCACAGTGCGTGTCGAGATCGGTTCGCGCGATGATTGCGCCAGCGTGGTTGTCAGCGACACCGGTCGCGGTATCCCTGCTCAGCACCTGCCAAACATTTTCCGGCCTTTCTATACCACCAAGGGTAACGGCACAGGTCTTGGTCTTTCTCTTGCCCGCCGTATCGTGGAAGAACATCATGGCCGCATCGAAGTGAGTAGCGTGGTTGGAAAGGGCAGCAAGTTTGAGGTCATGCTTCCTTTTCAAATGCCCGCCGCTCAGGCCGCAGTTTCCTAGAACCTGATTACCCTCCCCAATCGGTTCTCAGTTCTCAGCAAAGCAAATCGGTTCTCCACTGAGAACTGAGAACCGGGAACTGAGAACTTCTTCTTCAAACCCACCAAAGCAAGCCCCTTCCGTTTCGTAGTAAATTAAACACGGATGCCTGCAGAGAAAATTATGATTGTGGACGACGAGCGCCTGGTGCGCTGGTCGCTCCGCCAGAAGTGCGAAGAGTGGGGCTACCACGTGATCGAGGTCGAAGCCGGGGAACCTGCGCTCAAGCTGGCGCAGCGCGAATCGCCCGATCTCGTCCTGCTCGACGTGCGCATGCCCGACCTCAGCGGCATCGAAGTGCTTGATCGACTCAAGAAAAATGGCGATGCCCGCGCCGTCATCATGATCACCGCCGATCCGCAACTTGACGATGTCAAAGCCGCGCTCAAGCTCGGGGCTTACGACTTTGTGGGCAAGCCGATCGATTTCGACGAGCTTCACGTTGCCATCAAGAACGCGCTCGAGGCCACGAGCTTGCGCACCGAAGTTCAGGCCCTGCGAGGCGAGGTGCGCCGCGGAGCCGGTTATCACAGCGTGGTGAGCGTCTCACCCAAGATGACCGAGCTCATGAACTTCGTCCGCAAGGTTGCGGCCAGCGAAGCCACCACCATCCTGATTCAAGGCGAAAGCGGCACCGGCAAGGACCTCATCGCCAAGGCCATCCACTACGAAAGCTCGCGCCAGGAGAAGCCCTTCGTAGCGATCAACTGCTCGGCCATTCCGGAGACGCTGATGGAAGCCGAGCTCTTCGGCCACGAAAAAGGCGCGTTCACGGATGCCAAGCAGATGAAGAAGGGGCTGTTCGAGGCCGCCGATGGCGGTACGCTGTTTCTCGACGAAATTGGCGAACTCTCTCCACTGCTGCAAGCCAAACTCTTGCGCGTGCTCGAAGACCAAGTCATCCGCCGCGTGGGAGGTATCCGCGATATGCAGGTGGATGTGCGGGTGATTGCAGCCTCCAACCGCGATCTCGAAAAGGCGGTGCGCGAGGGTCAGTTTCGTCAGGATCTCTATTACCGGCTGGCCATTATTGCGATCTTTATCCCGCCGTTACGAGACCGAAAAGAAGACATCCTGCCTTTAGTGGATTTTTTCATCGAGCGCTACAACCGCAGATTCAAGAAGTCGGTTCGTGGCCTTACCGACGACACCCGCCGTCTTATTCTCAGTCATAACTGGCCGGGCAATGTTCGCGAGCTGAAGAACACCATCGAGCGTGGCATGATCCTGGAAGACGAGCCATTCCTCCGACCAGAGTATCTGCCGTTTTCCGTGGGCGAATCGGGTGGCCGCACTGTCTTTGAACGAACTTCACCCGCCGACGGTGGACAGACGTTGCCCAACGGCCGCACTCTCCCGCGGCTTTATATCCCGGAAGGCGGAACGTCGCTGGAGGAAGTGGAGCACGCCATGGTCGAGTTGGCCATGCGCCAAGCCAACGGTAACCAAACCCACGCCGCCAAGCTGCTGGACATCAGCCGCGACGCTCTGCGTTACAAGCTAAAGAAATTTGGCTTGATTCGCGGAGATGAAGAAGGCTCCCAGTCCGGCTCCACTGACGACCAGTGATCTGCACGACTGGTGCCGTGACCCCGTGATCAGCCATGCGTTGGAGCGACGGGCGTCTCGCGAGCCTGCCCTGAGCGAAGTCGAAGGGTCCAGCCGGGCGGGGACGCCCGGCGCTCCGCCTTCGCTACGCCGATTTGGCGCCGGCAATCGCCGTTTCGGCTGTTTGCAGGTGGAACAGCCGCCGCAACGCAGTGGTCATCTGTTCCTGCTCCACCTTCGCTGGAAGCTCCTTGAGTTCACGGGCCAGGGATTCTGCGATCCTCTGCGTCATCCGGGACATGACTGCATTTAACATTTCGTCCTGGTCCTTGGAGAAAGGTCCGCTCTCTTCTCGAAAGGAATCCAGTTCTTGCCGGCAAATCTCGTCCAGCCGCAGGCGCAGTGCAACGATAGTCGGCACCACACGCTCCGCCATCAGCCTGCGACGGAAACCTTGCGCCTCGGCTTGCAGAATCTTCTGTGCCTCGGCGGCGGCGGCCTCACGCTCGCCCGCATTCTGATCTACCACGTTTTCCAGGTCGTCAAGGTCATAAAGGAAAATGCCCTTGACCTCGCGCACTGCCGAGTCGATATCGCGGGGCATGGCGATATCCACGATCGCCAGAGGTCGATTGTTGCGCCCGCGAACCATGGTCTCGGCTTCCTCGCGGCTGAGAATAGTGTGTGGGCAGGATGTCGAGCTGATGATGATGTCGGCCTCCGCCATGTGTTGCCAGCGCTCCTCAAACGGGATCGCAAGCCCACCGAGCTTCGCCGCCAGCTCCACCGCGTGCTCGAGTGTGCGATTGATGACGCCCACGCGGACGGAGCTGCCGCCATGGTTGAGCAACTCACGGGCTGAGAGCTCACTCATTTCGCCCGCGCCCAGCAGAAGCACTTTTTTGTTTTCCAGCGTGCCGAATATCTGGCGTGCGAGTTCCACGGCGGCATAAGGAATCGAAACTGGCGCGGTACCGATGGCCGTCTCACTGCGCACGCGCTCCGAGACTGTGAGCGCCTTCTGCAACACAGCATCGAGGAACCGGCCCGTTGCCCCCACCTTCTGCGCCTGCTGCCAAGCCTCTTTCACCTGGGAAACCACCTGGGGCTCGCCGACCACCATGGAGTCGAGCCTGGATGCGACCCGGAAGATATGCAGGAGCGCCGCTTCATCCAACAAGCGGTAGAAGTGCTTCCACTCGCACAGCTTCAGTCCATATTCGGCGCCAAGGAACCGCATCACCGAGTTGGCGGTCAGGGTCACATCGCTAGCCCACAGCCAAAACTCGGTGCGGTTACAGGTGGCCATGACAATGACTTCTTCGATGCCTTCCGCCCGTGACAACTGCACCAGCGCTTCGTAGCGCCGGTTCTCGCCGATCCAGAAACGCTCCCGCACTGCCATCGGGGCTGTGCGATAGTTCAGGCCAACCACCATGAGAGTGGGTTCCACGCCGCCATCTCCTACATACCACTCCAGGTGAAAAGCACCCGCCGTGCCAAAGCAGGGTCCGCGCCCGGACAGCGAACCATATTTATTTTCAGTGAGTTAGCGCAGTTTCGATGAGCAGGGAAGGAGGATTTATAAAGTTAGATTGCGGGATATCACGCTGGGCTCGGTGTCTTTTGGCTCCTATTGTTTTTCGCCACACAGACACGGGAAAGCTGGAACTGCTGGGGTCAAGCCAGATGCGTCCTGGGTTATTGGGGCCGCTCAGTTGCACCCATGCACCCAGGCGGAGCTATCGGGCCGCAGCCGCAGCGAGAGGCTTTATGGCCTTGAGTTCCTTGGCATACCTCTTCCTGACCTGATGAACAGCAAAGGCATCTTGCAAATTCAGCCAAAACTGCTCGGAAGTCCCGAAATATTTTGCCAAACGAGCGGCCATCTCGGGAGTAATTCCCCGCTTCTCCCTAACAATGTCGTTGACGGTAGGGGCAGAAACACGAAGCTCCACCGACAACCTGTAAGCGGAGATGTTCATAGGCTCCAGAAACTCCTCCCGAAGAATTTCTCCCGGATGTACTGCCCACCCCGCCGGACCGTCATTTTTGATACTCACGATTCGTGTTCTTGCCTTTGAAGTCTTAGTCACGGAGAGAGCTTAATGTGTGTCGTTAATAATGGCAAGCATTAAACAAAGCGGCTTTTTCGAGGGGTTAGTTTGCGCGCGGCTGAGGCCGTAGCTGATGGCCAGAGCACAATGAATTGCTTTCTCTTGTCTTTTCTCCGTGCCTCGGTGTCTCCGTGGTGAAAAGCCCTTGCGAAGGCAGGAAGAATACCGCTTAGCGTGCAACTTCCGCCGGAGTGATATCCTTCTCTTTTTTCAAACCTTTCGCCTGCGGTTGGTAAACGCAGAACGGCTCCTCATCGAGATAGTTGCCGGTGGCCGCAAAAGCACGGGCGCGGCAACCCATGCAAATGTTGCGGAACTCGCAGCAGCCGCATTTCCCCTGCAGGTTGTTGGTGTCGCGCAGTTCATTGAATACCACCGAGTTCTCCCAGATGTCGGCAAACGACTGCTTTCTCAGATCCCCTGCCAAGGCCGGTAAATATCCACAGGGATAGACCTCGCCCTGATGAGAGATGAAACACACCGCCGTTCCGGCCAGGCATCCCTTGGTCATGGCGTTCATGTCGGAAGGACGAGTTCCAGGGTGTCCCACTGCCCGTCCCACGCCATGAGGTTTCAGCTCGATGCCGGTTGAGCCGGGCATGGTCATCTCTGTAGCGCCGATGCTTGGCGCCTGCTTTGCTTCATGCATTGGCTGTGCCGCCTGAGCAGCCGCTGCCTCGGAACGGTGCTCCGCAACCCGCCGTTGACGAACCACGCGGAAGTAGTGTGGCGCACAAGTTGCCTTCATCTCGATGCCACCTTCCAGCGAGCGATCGTAGAACCAGTTCAGCATCTGCTCGTACTCTTCCGGCGGAACCATCTGTTCGGCGGCGATGTCCACGCCGCAACCCACCGGCACCAACAGGAATGTGTGCAGCGCGTCCGCTCCCAGCGACTTCGCCAGTTCGAGCACCTGCGGAAGCTGATGGGCATTGTGGCGGGCGATCGTCGTGTTGATCTGCACCGACATGCCCAGATTTTTCAGATTCCGGAAACCTGCAATGGCGGCCTCGAATGCGCCGGGAATGCCGCGGAAAGCATCGTGGGTAAGCGCATCGGCGCCGTCCAGGCTAATGGCCACGCGCTGGACCCCGCTATCGACGATCATGCGCGCGACGTGCTTGGTCACCAGCGTGCCATTCGTGGCCAGCGCTACGCGCAGACCCTTGTCCGTGCCATAACGCGCCAACTGGAAAATATCCGAACGGAAGAGCGGTTCGCCACCGCTAAGCACCAGGATGGGTGTGGACACTGCGGCAATCTGATCGATGATATCGCGTGCGGCTTGAGTGGAGAGGTCGGAGGGAGCACTCAGTTCCGTAGCGCTGGCCCGGCAATGGATGCAGCGCAGATTGCACCCTTTGGTCAACTCCCAGAAAATCAATCGTGGCTTGTTCTTGCTCACTTGATTCGAATGTTGCCCGGTGCCGTTTGCCGAAGCCATGTGCGGTTCCCCTCCCCACGTGAACCGGGATCTGTCACCCACCCTAGGCGCAACCATAAGTGAGAACGAATCCCCCAGCGGTGACTATCATCACCAGAAGTTGTGATCCCGGTCACGAGACCTGGATCTTTTCGAATGTTGGGCATTTGGCCGGGGTCGTCGTTTCCACAAGTGTGTCGCAGGCATGCCATTACGCCTGCGCTCATGCCAGCCACTGGCGCGGACGGGCGCGGCTAGTTGTGGTTTGCGATCTCGCGCAGCGCCGCCGTGTTGCGAATCACCAGCGTCGAGCCTTTCGACTGCACGATCTGACGCTTCTTCATCTCCGCAAACAGCCGGGTAACCGTCTCTCGCGAAGTTCCGATCATCTGCGCGATTTCCTCGTGGGTGAGTCTAAGCTTCAACCGGGGCTCCCCTTTGGCGCCTTCTCCGTTTTTGGCGCCCCATTCCAGAAGCAACTTAGCCAGTTTCTCGGCGGCGGAGTGTGACAGTCCGAGCGCGCCCGCTTCCTTGCAGGCATTGTGATACTTTTCGCTCAACTGCTCGGCCACTTTGAAGCAGGCCTCCACATCGTCTTTCAGGAACCGGAGAAAATCATCGCGCTTGACGAAATTCACCTGGCAGGGATCGATCGTCTCCGCCGTCACCTCGTAAGGTTTGCCGGAAATCGTGGCGCTCAACCCCAGCACCTCCCCGGGTTCGGCAAGTTTCATAATGACCGTTCTGCCGCCAGGGGAGTTAATGGACAGCTTGACACTGCCCTTGCATAGCACAAAGATGCCGCGCGGCATCTGACCTTCGACAAACAGCACAGCCCCCTGCGGATACGCGGTCGCGTACTTGATGCTTTCAAAAGCCTGCAGCGCGGCAGGTGGCAGATCGCAGAAGATGCGATCCGTGCGCATTTTGCATGTAATGCAACTTTCTATAATCTCCATCCCGTATGGCGAGAGCATGAACTAGCCTCCTGTAACAACCTCGGGCCCGGCTCGCCTGCGTGGGTCGCATCTGGCGCAGTCCACGGCCAGTTGAGCAGACCTCGTCTCAAGCCAGTTTCCGTCCGGAGGAAACGCTTGGCTGTGCTGCCAGACACACGCTAATGTGATGCTCATCACATGCGGATCGCATCTTAGAGCACATCGCTTTCGCGACGACTAGAGCGGATTCAGGGTTGCTGTAGCCCGCTCGTGTAGAGACGGGGCTTGCCCCCTCTCCGCCGAGCGCACCGGGGTGCAGCAGTTCGGCATCTGCCTGTGGTCACCGCAACCCTGGATTCGCTATAAGCCGAAGCGTCACGCTGACCGGCGACACTCACTGTAGTGGGTGAGCGGCATCACAGCGCGATTCGTGACGAAGGAGCCATGATTGCCGGGTAAGCGTTTCGAGAGCCGCGAAAATCAGGACCCTGGCAGGCTGCTGAAAAACTTAGGGTCCGTATCCCGGCATCGCTGTAGCGATGCCGTAATTTCTTCGAAATCATGCGCCCCTTTAGGGGCTGGACATCGAAAACCGGCCTGTTCCGCAGGTCGCTAGAAATCAGTGAGGAGCATATATGCCAGTTACCAAACAACAAGCGCTCGACTACCACTTCGGCACACACCCGGGAAAGATTGAAGTCACTCCCACCAAGCCTTGCCGCACACAGCACGATCTAAGCCTGGCCTACACCCCCGGCGTGGCAGAGCCGTGCCTGGAGATCCATAGGAACCCGCACGATGCCTTCAAGTACACGGGGCGCGGAAATTTGGTCGCTGTGGTGACCAACGGAACCGCCGTTCTCGGGCTGGGCGACATCGGCGCCCTCGCCGGCAAGCCCGTCATGGAGGGCAAGGCCGTCCTCTTTAAACGCTTCGCTGACGTAAATGTCTTTGATCTCGAGGTCAACAGCCACAATCCCGACGATGTCATTAAGCTATGCCAACTTCTGGAGCCTACCTTCGGCGGTATCAACCTCGAAGACATCAAGGCCCCGGAGTGCTTCTACATCGAAGAGACTTTGAAAAAGACGATGAAGATTCCGGTCTTCCACGACGACCAACACGGCACCGCCATTATTTCGGGGGCGGCGTTATTGAACGCTCTGGAAGTGGTGGGCAAGGATATCGACAAAATCCGTCTCGTCGTCAACGGCGCCGGTGCCTCGGCCATCGCCACTGCCGAGCACTACATTCGTCTGGGCATGAAGCGCGAGAACATCACTCTCTGCGACACCAAGGGAGTGGTTTACAAGGGCCGCACCGCCGGCATGAATCCTTATAAGGAGCGCTTCGCGCAAGATACCAAGCTGCGTACGCTGGCGGAGGCTATGGTGGGCGCCGATATGTTCCTCGGACTCTCCGTCGGTGGCGTGGTCTCGCAGGACATGGTGCGCTCCATGGCCGCCCGTCCCATTGTCATCGCCATGGCCAATCCCGATCCGGAGATTACTTACGAGGACGCCAAAGCCTGCCGCACCGACGTCATCATGTGCACCGGCCGCGCGGATTATCCCAACATGGTGAATAACGTTCTGGGCTTCCCCTTTATCTTCCGTGGGGCCCTCGATGTGCACGCTACCGCAATCAACGATGAGATGAAGCTGGCCGCGACCCGAGCCTTGGCTGCACTTGCCAAGGAGGACGTGCCCGACTCGGTCTGCCGCGCCTATGGAGTGGAGCGGCTGAAGTTCGGTCCCGATTACCTGATTCCTAAGCCCTTCGACCCACGCGTGCTGATCTGGGAGGCCTCCGCCGTGGCCGAAGCTGCCATGCGCAGCGGCGTAGCGCAGGAGCCGGTCAAGATCGAAGAGTACCGCGAGCAACTCGAGCGTCGTCTGGGCAAAGCCCACGAGATCTCGCGCATGATGATTCTCAAGGCCCAGGCCAAACCCAGGCACGTCGTTTTTCCCGAAGGAGACAACGAGAAAATCTTGCGCGCCTGCCACTCGGTATTGGAAGAGAAGATAGCCAAGCCCATCCTGCTCGGCAACGCTGCAACCATTCATGCCAAAACCGCTGAGCTTGGATTGGATCTGAAAGACGCGGAGATCGTGGATCCAGCGGCATCCCCGCTTCGCGAACGCTACATCCAGGAACTCTTCCGCCTGCGCCAGCGTCGCGGCGTCACGCTCTCCGAGGCGCGCACCCTCATCGACGAGCGCAACATTTTCGGGTCCATGATGGTGCATATGGGAGATGCCGATGCTCTGGTCTCCGGCGTCACCCAGCACTTTCCCGAGACCATTCGCCCCGCGCTGCAGATCGTCCGCATGCGCGAAGGCCTGCACAGAGTCGCCGGCTGCTATCCCATGATTACGCGCAAAGGGGATCTGTTGTTCCTGGCCGACACCAGCGTCAATATCGATCCCTCCGCGGAAGACCTGGTGGAAATCGCCTTGTGTGCCGCTCAGGAGGCTCGGCGCTTTGACGTGGTACCGCGAGTTGCCATGCTTTCCTTCTCCAGCTTTGGCAGCACCAGGCACCCGTTCTCCGACAAGGTCCGGAAGGCAGTAGAGCTGCTGCACAAAGCCGACCCAACCCTGATCGTGGATGGAGAGATCATGGCCGATGCTGCCGTCTCCCCCGAAATGCTGGAGCAGACCTATCCTTTCAGTTCGCTGAAGGGCGGCGCCAACGTGCTCGTGTTCCCCGACCTCGCCTCCGCCAACATTGCCTGCAAGCTGCTGGCGACCATCGGCGGCGCCGAGACGCTTGGCCCCATCCTCATGGGTATGACTCGGCCCGTGCATTTGCTGCCTCGCGGCGCTGAAGTGGAGGAAATCGTGAACGTTGTCGCCATCGCGGTGGTGGACGCGCGGGAGAATGAGACTGCCACGGCGATGCCCGAAGTCACGAAATCGGTCGCGCAGGCGGACTAGAGCGGATTCAGCGTTGCTGTACCTCTCTCGTGTGGGGACGAGCGCCCTCGCCCGTCCCAGCCGAGCGCAGCTCGGCAGCTGCTGATGGTCACAGCAACTCTGGATTCGCCGTACAGCCGCGACCGCGTGATGGTTACTGCTGTCGTTCCAAACTTACTGGTGGAGAGCCGGGCGTCCCCGCCCGGCTGGACCTTCGACTTCCCTCAGGGCAGGCTCGCGCGACGCCCGTCCCTCCACCGTAGGACTCATCGCGCGGTCACGGTACTGGAGCGCAATCCGGAGTTCCAAGAGTGTTGGCCAGCCCGGGGAAGAGGTGCAAAGGCCTTGGCCTGCGAGGCGCCTGTCGAGATTGGATTTCTCCGCAGGCTCCATGCGCACCCCATTCTCGCCGTAGATGTCACGCCCGAACAAAACTTAACCGGTCGCTTCTACGACAGACGAACAGCGGGCACAAGCGAGCGCTTGTGCCCCGACCGATTCTGCGCCCGGTCCACAGATGCTCAACAGGCGACCTACTTCGCTTGCAGGGATTCGATGTAGTGGGTAAGGTTTGTCACCCGTTGCTGCACCTCACCCTGGTGTCCGCCGCTCATACTCCAAAACAACGCTCCCCACACCGGCATCTCCTTGGAGCCGTGCGCGGGAGTAGCGGATTCGCTGCGGATGGAGGCCGAGACTTTCAGCGCGGGGTACTTCCCTCCGTTGTTCTTGCTCAGCAGGGTAAGGTCGGTGGGAGGAACCTTCAGCGCGCTGGCCGCCGGGCCTCCGCCTTTGCCGTCCGTTCCATGGCAAACGGCACAGTATGCCGTGTACATGTCCTTGCCGGATACAGGCGAGGTGGACTTGACGGGGACATGCTTTATAACTTTCTCTGTTTGGCCCTGCGTTTTCTCCTGTGCCGCGACCGTGCAGGTGAATACGATCAGGGCAGTAAACATCAAAAGCAGCTTCTTTATCGACATCGCATTTTCTCCTTTTAAACCAAGGCGCTCTTCTCTGAAACTCTAAGCGCTCTCAAAAACCGAAGACCGACTGCGTTGTTACCTTCCGCTCGCCGCCCGCTATCGCGCCGGGATTTTCCATCCCCGGCCGTTCCGCACGAGCGCAAGCGTGGATTTCGTCGCGTCCCCGTGATAGAAGTCGACTTCATACTTATTGATCAGGGTTTGACGTTCCCAAAGATTGAAGCTCTTCACCAGCGGACCGCCCGCGTCGAACACGTCCCCCAATTGATTGGGCACCCATTTCCAGTTGTATTCCACGATCGCGTTGTCAGCTCCGTTCATGCTTACGCCGGCGATGCTCACGAATTGTCGTTGCGCCAGGGGAGCCTGATACGAGAACGTGCCATCCGCTTCTTTCGCTTTTTTCAAACCCGGGATACCGGTCAGCAGTCGCTCTCCTTCGGGTGTGAGCGAGACCAGCACGCTGCCCGGCGGCGCCTTGGCCAATTTAACGATTCCTGCTTTTTCCAATAAGCGATAATTAGGATCCGGTAGTTTTTCGTCGTTTTTCACCAGACCAGTGCGGAAGTGGATGATGGCCGGGCCTGGTCCCTGGAGCGCCGCTGTTACTATCCCCCTCGCCCCCTGTGCGCTGAGAGGCGTTTTCCCTCGGACTTGGAGTATCACGTAGGTTGCTAAGCCCACGATCCCCCCTAGCAGACACAGCATGAGCAGCAGCGGCACGAACGATGAGCGTTTTTCCATCTCAACTTCGGCTTCAAACATGGCAGCCCCCTTCTTGAACAGCCGCAAATTACTCAACCACCTCTCATTCTGAGTCCACCGCTGTCCCCATTGCTGTGATCAAAGGCACGATCGATTGTGCCTCGTATCACCATGGGGTAATGCCTTCGCCCTGTCCCGGAGCAAAACCCGTTCCGCGAGGTGTGCGCGTCACGTACAGATGTGATCGCTGTCACACCAACCCTACCCCCCACCCCGCATAATTACCTCAGATTTCGTGGAGTGTTCTGCCACGTTGAGCGTGGAGTTTCCATGGCAAAAGGCCGTGTTTCCATCGTCGTTGAGCGCTGTAAAGCCTGTGGCTTCTGCGTGGAGTTTTGTCCTACCCACGTGCTCGCGCTCTCTTCCGCTTTCAATTCCAAGGGCTATCATCCGCCGCACGTCGTGCATCCGGAAAAGTGCAGTGGTTGTGACTTGTGCGGGATGTACTGCCCCGACTTCGCCATTTGTGCCACCAAGGTAGCTCCCGCTGGCGGAGGTGACAAATGAAGGCGGATCCTCGTGGTGTGCTTACTGGCGTGCATTTCATGGACGGTGACCACGCCTGCTGCGAAGGCGCGCTGGCCGCTGGTAGCCGATTCGCCTCCGGATACCCCATCACTCCTTCCACCGAAGTCGTGGAGCGCTTCGCCTCTCGTGTGCCGACCGTAGGCGGAACGTTTATCCAAATGGAAGACGAACTGGCGGCTTCCATTACTCTGCAAGGCGCGGTCTGGGGCGGAGCCAAGGCGTTTACCGTGACCTCCGGTCCTGGCTTTTCTCTGATGATGGAACACATCGGCTACGCCGCCATGACCGAAACGCCCTGTGTGTTCGTGGATGTGCAGCGCGGAGGACCGTCCACCGGCCTGCCCACGCTTCCCGCGCAAGCCGACATGATGCAGGCGCGTTGGGGATCGCACGGCGACTACGAGATTATCGCTCTCTGCCCCAATTCTCCGCAGGAGTGTTTCGACCTCACCGTCAAAGCCTTCAATCTGGCCGAAGAATTCCGCGTGCCCGTGATGTTCATGATGGACGAAGTCGTGGGCCACATGACCGAGAAGGTCGTGATTCCTCCCGCCGACCAGATCGAAGTCGTACCGCGCCGCCATACTCGCAAGCCGGTTGCAGACTACCTCCCCTATGAAACCAACGGCGACATGGTTCCGGAAATCGCACACGCCGGCGAAGGCTACAAGTTTCATATCACCGGCTTGACCCACGACGAACGCGGCTATCCCAACATGACTCCGCAAATACAGGACAAGCTGGTTCGCCGCTTGCAAAACAAGATTCTCCAAGCCGCCGACCGCATTGCCATGTTCGAGGAAGAACAACTCGAGGGCGCCGATGTAGTGGTCGTCTCCTACGGAATCACTTCCCGAGTGGCGCAACGCGCCATCGAGGCGGCTCGTAAACAGGGTCTGCGCGTCGGCAAGTTGCGCCTGATCACCGCTTGGCCCTTCCCCGACAAAAAGATTCGCGAACTCGCCGCCAACGTGAAAGCATTCGTCGTCCCCGAACTCAATCTGGGCCAGATGGTGCGAGAAGTGGAGCGATCTGCCGCCGGCCAGGCAAAGACATTCGCCGTGTCGCACGCGGGCGGCGGAGTTCACAACCCCGAAGACATCCTCAAGGTAATTGTGGAGGCCAGCCGATGCCGGACAGCTTGAACACCGATATCCTCGATCCAGTCGTGAATCCAGTCGAGCCCTTCTTGCGCAGCGATCGCATGCCTCACATCTGGTGCCCGGGATGCGGCATCGGCACCACCGTGAACTCTTTCGCCCGCGCCCTCATCGAATCGAAAATCGATTTGCAATCGCTGGCCCTGGTCTCGGGCATCGGCTGCACTGGGCGCGTGGCCGGCTACGTCAAACTGGATTCTTTCCATACCACGCACGGCCGCGCCATCCCGTTCGCGACTGGGTTGAAACTCGCAAACCCAAAGCTGAACGTCATCGTCTATTCCGGTGACGGCGATCTTTCCGCCATCGGGGGCAATCATCTGATTCACGCCGCGCGCCGCAACATCGATCTGAAAGTCATCTGCGTGAACAATCTGATCTACGCCATGACTGGCGGCCAGACCGCGCCCACCACTCCCGATCACTCGACTACTTCCACGAATCCCTACGGTGTGTTCGAGCCGTCGTTCAATCTGCCCCACCTGGTCGAAGCGGCGGGCGCGGTTTATGTCGCGCGCTGGACCACGTTTCACGTGCGCCAACTGACGCGCTCCATCGCCGAGGCGTTTCAGAAGAAGGGTTTCTCCTTTATCGAAGTGATCTCGCCCTGTCCCACGCTTTATCAGCGCCGCAACAAGCTGGGCGACGGTCTCGACGCCATGAAGTACTACAAAGAGAAGAGCAAAATCCGGCACGGAACGCCTACGAGTGAAGCCGGCCTGACCATGACCGGAGAAATCATCGTCGGCAAGTTCGTGGACCGCGACCGCCCCGACTACCAAACCATGATGCGAACCCAATACGCCGAATCGCTGGGCGAGAGATTCGTGGAACAACCGGAGATGGTATGCAGCTAACGGAAATTCGTATCGCCGGCTTTGGCGGCCAGGGAGTGATTCTCTCGGCCATCGTCCTGGGCAAGGCTGCCTCGATTTATCAAGGCGCTTTTGCCACCATGACACAGAACTTTGGCCCGGAAGCCCGGGGCGGCGCCTGCAGTGCGCAGCTTGTCCTTTCCGATTCGCCAGTGTTGTACCCGTACGTCACTCTGCCGGACATTCTCGTCGTAATGTCGCAAGAGGCTTATGTGCGCTTCGGCTCCGACTTGAAAGACGGCGGCATCATGATCGTCGAGCAGGACATGGTGCGAGTTTCAGATCTCAAACAGGGAATCCGGGTTTACAGCGTCCCCGCCACCCGCATCGCCGAAGTACTCGGAAAACGCATGGTGCTGAATTCCGTGATGGTGGGATTCTTCACTGCAGTCACACACCTGCTGGACCCCGATGCCGTGCGCCAAGCAGTCGCGGATTCTGTCCCGCCCAGCTTCCGAGAACTGAACTTGAAGGCCTTCGAAAAAGGATTGGAGTACGGAACCACCGCATTAACCGCCACCCCGAGCCCTGCCGACGCCGAGCTGCAGACGGAGTACTCGCGGGAGTAAGCCCTTTCGAATCTGTGTCGCAACCCCGAGCGCCTCAAGAAAGTGGAATGCCTTGTCGCTTCAGCCGCGAAGCGGCGACACAAGAAAGCCCGGCACGTCAGTGCCGGGAAGGCAAAGTGAATAAACCGGAGTCCCTCTTCAGGGACGGCACCGAGTCGCGACACAGACTCTTTCGCCTCTTTTGCCGTTGCATTCTTCAACTTCTGGTGTTGTGAGATGCATCAGTGCGCGTTCTACCCGTAAGCTGCTGATTCCACGCCGCCATTCTAGTTTTCCGCCTCCAAACACTGCAAACACGAGCTTTGACCTGTTGCGATTTCCATCAAAGCGCTGTTGAGAATCTCATCGCAATAGTCCCGAGCCACAAAATTGCCTTTCGTCTATCCGCTTCATTTCACGGGAGATCGCCGCCCGCAGCGCGCTTACTCCCAATTTTCCTCGTCTTGGCATGGCGATTGCCTTTAGAAAAGTGCTGAGTGGCTCGCTAGACGGCCCTCCGACGAGGTGACTTATGACAGTCCTACTGGTTCTCTTCTTCTTCGCAACCTTCTTGCTGATTGACTATTTCCGCACCCGCCACGCCATTGTGCAACCAGCGTTGCAGGTTGCCCCAGCGAAGTATGCCGAGGTGCCACGCTTGCAGCCAGCCGTGGTCGGCGGCTTCGCAGTCCCGGAGAACCTGCGCTACCACCCTGGTCACACCTGGGCATTGAGCGAGAGCCCCAACCTGGTGCGGGTCGGCATGGATGATTTTGCCTCTAAGCTGACCGGCAAATTGGAGAGCATCATGCTGCCGCAACGCGGCCAGTGGATTCGCCAAGGCCAGAAGATGTGCACACTTTATCGCGACGACTGCGCCGTCGACATGGTTTCGCCGATCGAGGGCAGCGTGTCTGATATCAACCAGGCGCTCATAAAGGATCCGAAGCTGGCACTCCGCGATCCCTACGGAGAAGGCTGGCTGCTGACGGTGAATGCGCCCGATGCCAAGACAAGTTTCAAGAACTTGTTTGGTGGCCCACTCGCCCGCTGGTGGACGGAAGAGTCTGCAAGCCGCCTGCAGCGCCGGATGCCGATGGCGCTCGGAGCGTTGGCCCAGGATGGTGGAGTGGCCATGAATGATCTCTCAACCCACATCCCCGACCAGGACTGGCTGCCACTGGCGAAAGAGTTCTTCCTGTCATAAGTCAATCTCGCGGCCAGCGAGGCGAACCAGCCTCGCCGAGGACCGCAGAAACACCGGCCGCCTGGATTTCCGGGCGGCCGGTGGCGTTTGCGGGGCAGTGCAAGGGAGATTCGTATGGTGCAAGTAAGATTCGTATCAGGGCATCGCTTTAGCGATGCCGCAAGTCATTCGCAATGAGGCGCCCCTTTAGGGGCCACCCGCCAAATGAGATCCGCACATCAGAACACAAGCCCCGGAGGGGCGGCCTAGCTTAGCCCCGCGCTTCAGCGCGGGGGTAGAGTGGAACGACGACCCAAGTCCCGTAGGGACGACCGAAATTCTCACGCACACACCTTTGAGTGGAAACCGCGGCCACCCGCCCCTTGACAATGAGATTTTTTCCGCTAAGCTTACCTCCTGCTTCCCCTCTAGGATTTCGGGCCCCAGATAAATTCAGAAACGCAGTTTAGGCGGCAATACGATCCGTCATTGGATCGATGTTTGTCGCTGATCGCGGTCCGTCAATGATCGCCTATCAACGATCGCTATCCAGCATGGATACGATCGCCAACCGTAAAACAAACTTCCGAGGAGGTGCGAAGTGCCAGTGCAAAGACTGATGGGTCCCAATGGACAGTTCTACGCAGACCCCAAGCCCAGCCCCGATGAGACCTCTTTCCGCCAGGATAACAACAGCGCGGCTTACTACAATTCACAGTATTACCTTCTGCACAAGAATCAAGTGCAACCCATCCCGCAAGTGCGGCAGAACGCGCTGCCTTACATTGAGCTGGCGGATTACGTTCCCAAAGACGTGGCCGACGCCATCGCTGCCGCGGGCAGAATCACCTTCCATGCTGTCGGCGACACGGGGGCGGCCAAGGTAAGCCGGTCGCAGACCGCAGCCACTGCGATCGCGCACGAAGCTGGGGTCGCCGACGCGATGGCGGCGGAGGTCCAGTCGCAAGGCGTGAACGGCCCAGCGTTCTTCTTTAACTTGGGCGACTTAATTTACAACTTCGGCGAAGGGCAGTATTACTACGACCAGTTCTATGAGCCCTTTCGCGAGTACGACCGGCCGATTTTCGCGATCCCTGGGAACCATGACGGCATGGTTTTCGGTTCGTCGTCAAGCGCCCCGCAGGTTCCAACCCTGGCTGCTTTCCTGACGAATTTTTGCGCCGCTGAGCCCGGGCCTTCACCAGATTCCGGCGGGCTGGTGCGCAGCGTCATGACCCAGCCCGGTGTTTACTTCACTCTCGATGCCCCGTTCGTCTCGATCATCGGGCTGTACAGCAATGTTCTGGATAGCGGAGCTGGCGTCATTTCCTCGCAAAAAGGCCATTTCCCTCTGGTGGACGATCAACTTACGTTTCTGCAGAGCGAACTGAAGCGGCTGAAACCGGATCGCGAAGCTGGTAAGCGGGCCGTCCTGCTTGCCCTTCACCATCCGCCGCTTTCGGCCGACGCCAGACATGGCGGCTCGAGCGGGGAACTGGCTGACATCGACGCCTGCTGCCAGGCGGCGGGCCTCTGGCCGGACGCCGTTCTTTCCGGACACGCCCACCTTTATCAGCGCTTTACCCGCCTGATCCAGGGGAAAGAAACTCCATACCTAGTCGCGGGTTCGGGTGGTTTTGCGGCAACGGCTCCCCTCGGCGGCTTGCCCAACGCGCCGGTCAAAAGTGGAGACCATACCCTGGTCATCAACCCCATCGTCGAATTTGGCTACCTGACGGTCACGACCGACGCGAAAACCCTGACCCTCACGTTCAAGACTGCTGCCAAGCAGCAAGTGATGCAACGAGATTCGGTCACGGTGGATCTGAAGAGCGGCAAGATTACTTCCGATCCAAGCGGAGTAGCGCCCACCACGCTCTCCCCAGCGCCAAAGAAGAAGGGCAAAGGCGGACTCAGTCCCGGCGGTCCGAAGCCGCGCAATCCCAAGAAAGGGAAGAAGAAATAATGGCACTAATTTACTTGACAAACCATTGGTGAGTCTGCTACCTTAAACCATGGCCGATGAACTAACAGATCAACTCTTCGACATCCTCGAAGATTTCATCGTCGAAAATCGGGCATTGCATGCGGCACTGGCCTTGTCGTTGGAGCGTCTGCCGGAGCCGGAGCGGAGTGAGATTGATTCCTATTTCCGACAGGTCTCAACCGATCAAGACGTGCACGCAGCGGTGCAGCGTACCGTTGCTCGATTAAAGAATCAACCTCTTGCACGCACACTGCGAGAGCTTCGCAAAGGCAACTGGAGGGATGGTGATTAGTCATGAATGAAACTCCTAAAACTCTTCAGCAAGCCATTCGGTACTACAGCCACGAACAAGTCTGTATAGACACCATAGCCCGCCTGCGCTGGCCTAACGGCCCGGAATGCCCCGCTTGTGGCCACAAAGAGCACTACTACCTTGCGAAGCAAAAACGCTGGAAGTGCAAAGAATGCTACAAGCAATTTACCGTGAAGCTCGGCACCATTTTCGAGGATTCTCCGATCAAGTTGGACAAGTGGCTGACCGCTCTGTGGATGCTGGTCAACTGCAAAAACGGGGTCAGTTCCTATGAGGTTGCCAAGGCCGTGGGGATCACCCAGAAATCCGCGTGGTTTGTCCTCCATCGTCTTCGCTTCGCTTTGCAGACTGGCAGCATCACCAAGCTTGGTGGAAACGGCGCTCCGGTTGAAGTGGACGAAACCTTCATCGGCGGCAAAGCTAGATTCATGCACAAGGCGAAGCGGCAACGCATGAGCCGCGACGGTGGAATGCAGGGCGGACACGGCAAGACTGTCGTCGTGGGATTGCTGGAGCGCGGCGGAAAAGTCAAAACCACCGTGATTCCGCATCGCAGAGAAAACATGCCGGAAAAGATTGTGCGTGAAATCGTGCAAGCCGGAACCGAAGTTCATACCGATGAATTCACCGGTTACTACAATCTGAAAGATGGCTACGTTCACAAAGTTGTCAATCATCTTGAAGGCTACGTGAAAGAGAATGTTCACACTAACGGAATCGAAAATTTCTGGTCGCTCTTGAAGCGCGGCCTTGGTGGAACCTATATCGCCGTGGAGCCGTTTCATCTGTTCCGATACGTCGATGAACAGGCGTTCCGCTATAACCACCGGAAGGATGCGGACGGAAACAAGTTGAACGATGCACAGCGTTTCGAGTTAGCTTTATCGCAGATCGCGGGGAAGCGGTTAACCTTTGCGGAGGTGACTGGCAAGGTGGGTGAAACGGCTTTCTAATCCTTTGCGCGGGAAGCGCGGGCGGAAGCCCGTTTCCCGCGCTGTTTCCGCGCTCGCTTCTCGGCGTCAAGTTGAGCCTTAAGCGCCGAATGTGGGACAGACAGGACTTTTTTAAGAGCAGATTCGAATGTAGCGTACTCGCCCATCTCATTCTTGGCGGAAGGTTTTGGGTGAGTCGCCATGATTCAGGTTGCGTTGCATTCCCATTTCTAGGCGCTTCGCGTCTAGATGGGAGTGTGGCGAATTGGTGTGCAAATGTCAAGAGTTTGAACGTTGGGAACATGGCCGACTCTGGAGTGTGCTCGCTATGTTGAGATTCGCTGCTCAAGATTTTTGTAGGGCATCCAGCCTCATAGGACAGGTATACGCTCAAGTAAACAGCGGAACGATCCCAACGAAAAAGTCATGGAATGTTATCGCAGGCGAATTGGGAAATCTCCAACGTCTTTGTGAAAAACTAGCTCTCGACAGCACCTTGGCTCAGATTAAAAGACTCAAAGAAATATTCCTCGATACGGAAAACCAGCACCAAGTCAACATTGCCAACCTCTCGCGAGACATCATGGAAGTGCAAATTCGCCTTTCTGATGAACTGGAAGCGAGAATGCTGTTCCTGATGAATCCCGAAGAAGCGCGGTACTTCGGGGAAAACCAGTTCTCTCCGAAGGTCGCAGAACGTTTCCCCGACGCTGTTTTTGATATGAATGAAGCAGGCAAATGCTTCGCCACCGAGCGCTCTACCGCCTGCGTGTTTCATCTGATGCGGGTTACCGAGCACGGTTTACATGCAATTGCAACACGGCTGGGAATCACCGATCAGCGACCAAACTGGGAACCTATCATTGCAAAAATCGACTCGGAGTTGAAACTGCCCTACGAGAAACGGCAATTCAAAGGCTCAGCGGATTTGCTTGCGAACATTTCGACGCATCTACACGCAATCAAGGTGGCATGGCGCAACCGCACCATGCACGTGGAAACCAAACACACTACAGAAGAGGGTCGCGAAATCTACGGAGCCACTCGCGGACTGATGCGATATCTTGCCGAACAGATTTGAGGTCACCATAATGCCTTAGCCCTGTCACGGTAAGTCTTTTCTTATTACAGTTTGGTTAGCTAAGTAAATTAGTGCCGAAATAATGAGTCCTCAGGAAGTCAGCCGGGTGGGTGATGAGGATTATCAGTGCCGGTGCCCTGCGTCTCGAACCAATGGATCGCGGGTGGGTGGCCCACGTCTCGCGATTTTCGAGACGTGGGTGCTGGCGCGCCCGAAAAATTGGTTCCGCAGTATGATGGTTTGGCAGCCAGAAGGGAGCAACCATGCGCTGGTACCACTACGTGGCGTACTTTTTCGGGGGCGCATTCCTCGCGAACACCCTGCCCCATCTCGGCAATGGGATCTCGGGGCATGCCTTCCAGAGCCCCTTCGCATCACCACCGGGGGTAGGCTTGTCCTCCTCGACGGTCAATGTCCTATGGGGCTTCTTCAACCTCGCCGTCGGCTACCTGCTCGTCTGCCGTGTCGGCAGTTTCAATCTGCGCAAGACCCAGCACGCGCTCGTCCTCGGGGCGGGCATCCTGGTCATGTCGCTAATGCTTGCCCACGCGTTCGGACGGTTCCACGGGGGGCTGTGAGCCTGCCAATAGTTGACATCGCGAGTTATAATAAAAGATAAGAATAAGAACAGGCGACGGTCCGACGCGGCTGTAAGACGCCATTATCACTAAGTTATTTGAAATCTAGATTTTGCGTGACTTAGTAAGTAGTAACTCCTTTGTTTTCAAGGACGAGCCCGGAAAACTGGCCGTTAACTTCTTTGTTATCTAGACTTTGTAAGTTAACTCCTTTAAAACCAAAGACCTGGCAGAAAAATCTCCGTAAGCCGCTGATTCTACAAGACAGGGGGGAGGGGGGTACCCCCCCACCGATACCAACTAGGGCGATTATTTACTTGACACATCCACTGGTTTTTGCTATAGTTTGGTTCATGGAGAACGTTATGAGCCACGAACCAAAGAGCCTTCAAGAGGCCATCCTGTACTTCTCGAATGCAGATAACTGCATCGATTACTTGGCCTTACGGCGGTGGCCGGATGGCCGCGTCACTTGCCCGACTTGCGGCTCCGAAAAGGTAAAATTCAATCCGAATCGCCGCATCTGGCAATGCAGCGTCCATCATCCCAAGCGTCAGTTCTCCATCAAGGTTGGAACCGTCATGGAAGACTCTGCGATCCCCTTGGACAAGTGGCTCACTGCAACTTGGATGATCCTGAATTGCAAGAACGGCGTCAGCAGTTGCGAGATCGCTAAGGCTGTCAGGATCACTCAAAAATCGGCATGGTTCATGCTTCACCGCATCCGCCTGTTTATGCAAGACGAAACCTTGGGATCGAAGCTTGGCGGCAAAAGCGGCGAAGTCGAAGCGGACGAAACCTTCATTGGTGGCAAAGCGCGGAACATGCACAAGAGTGTCAAAGCTCGCCGCATCACTGGGCAAGGTCGTAACACCGATGACAAGATCATGGTCATGGGAATGTTGGAGCGCGGCGGTCGCGTGCGTACCAAGATCGTCGAGGATCGCCAGAAGGAAACCATCCAAGGACTCGTAAGAACTCACGTAGAGCCGGGAGCCATGCTGTACACCGATGAACTCGGAGGCTACAAGGGACTCCAAGGCGAGTATGAGCACCAGATCATTGACCACGCCATTAAGTATGTAGATGGCCGCGTACACACTAACGGCATGGAGAATTTCTGGTCGCTGCTGAAACGCGGCCTTGGTGGAACCTACATTAGCGTGGAACCGTTTCATCTTTTCCGCTACCTTGACGAACAAGTATTCCGGTTCAACTATCGCGGCACCAAGGAAAGTCCGATCACCGATGCCGATAGATTCGACATTGCCGTCTCTCAGATCGCTGGCAAGCGGCTCACCTTCGCTCAACTGACCGGCAAGGTGGGAGAAACGATCAATTAAGCCTTGGTCTCTGAAACGCGGGAAGCGGGTGAAGTCTTAGCCCGCTTTTTCGCGGCTCGCTTACGGTGCCAATCCTTATCGCGGCGCTCTATTTCTTCACGCGAGACAGTAAACATCTTTCGCACAGCCGCATCGAATTTTTCAGATTCGGACTCGCTCACGTTTTTATTCTTCATCTCGTAACCAAACGTGTGTTATTTTGCCAGCCTCAACAAGCTCCGTGAGCGGATTGTTGCCTGCTGAAACTTTCGTTTTCCAGCCTTCCACATCGGTCATTATGAGGTTGTACGTTTCAATCAAAGAGACGATCTTCTCTCTTGTCCAGGTAACTTTTTGGACGTGCGGAAGCCCCTTGCGGAACTCTTGAAGCAAGTTAACTGGTAGATCGAGACCCCCTCCTTCATCGTACAACATGCGCCGAACGGTCCAAGCCAGAGTGTCTGCCGCCTGAAGTGGGAGAAACTTCTTGTCATCCTCAAATCTGACGTTCGGGGCGAGATGGGACTGATCCTCGGCTGGCAAGATCGCTCGGAATCTTCGATACCATAAATCCGCGACATCTCCAAGCGTGGATTGCTCGTCAAAGAAAAATTGCAGATCGTGTTTGCTTGCGAACTCTCTACGCCGTGCAGCAAGCCCCAGTGTAACGTCCATGAATGCTCCGAAGTAGGGATTGTCAAACTCTGGAGCCATTTTGCCTTTAAGCAAATCGTCAAATAGATCGTAAGAGATGCTGTGTACTATGCCGTTGAGCTTATATTTGCGGATGATGTCCAACATCCTAATTACGCGAGCATCCCGCTGGTCAACGGTAAAGGGGCGAAACTGATCTTGGCGGCGAACAGCCTCTTTCAGTTTGAAATACTCAATGGCTGGGTCTTCGTCCAGCGCTGCGATCCATTCTTTGACAAACTCAATCCAGACTGGTGCAGAAGCGAGGAACCCAGCGAGTACAAAATCCTTACTGGCCGAACTGCGGTCACTTCCACTATCGTCAATAAAGGCGCTAAAAATCATAAAGCGCGTAAAATGCCAGTCTCGTTCAGGACGGCCACACACAAACGAAACTACCCTCCAGAACGCAGTTGATTCATAGGGCGTTTGCACGATGATCTCCTTTACAATTTGAGTTCATCGGCAACGACCGGCCCGAACCCATCCTAAAGCAGTGGATGAGCCAAGTCAATAATTGCCCCAACTAGTAAACATAGTCAAAACGGGAATTTCCCCAGTGAAATTTGCCGACGGTCAATGCGAAAGGGAAGACACCCCCAAGGCCAGAATTCACCGTATTCGCGATTTCAGAAGTATCGTTCAGAAGTTTCGTGCAGACGAGACCTGCGTCATCGGCGTCACCGCGGCTCGGCAGCCAGCGCACAGGGTGCTTTCCTTGAGATCGATCCACTCCACGGCGTGGGAGGGGGCCATGGCGCAGCGATAGTCATTGCAGTGAGTCAAATCAAGAGTGTGTCCCAGTTCATGGACCGCTTCCTTGATCGCGCGCTGGCGAAACAGTTCTGGGTCGGGCGGAAGGCCGTAGAATTCCTGGCGCAGCCGGTGGGCTGAGACCACGGCGCAGGGGCCACCCATCTGCGCCTCGCCGAAAACGAAGGTAAGAATCGGGATGTAGAGATCCACCGCCGCAATCCCCAGCATTCGCCAGGAGTCCGCGGTAAGAAAACTCTGCATGCGATGCAGGATTTCCGACGAGTGGTACTGCTGCCGCTCTCCGTGGAAGGCGAACTCCGGATCCAACCGCACAGGGAGCACCTTACAGGAGACGCGGAAAGTTTCTTCGACGGCGGGACGCAGATCCTTCAGCAGCCCGTCATCCACCTTCCCGATCGGCAACAGTTGCAGCAGCTTCATCAGGGCAGTTCTCAGTTCCCAGTTCTCAGCTCTCAGTCTTCGATTCAACACTGAGAACTGAGAACTGGGAACTGAGAACTAGCATCCAGCTTTATCGCGTCTCAACCGGGTTACGCGTCCAGCCGTACTTCTTCAGCTTGTGATAGAGAGTGACCCGGTCGATGTCGAGTATCTCCGCGGCATGGCTCTGATTGCCTCCACATTCCTCCACCACCCGCAGGATGTGGGCACGCTCCATGTCCTCCAGCGTCTTGCCCGCGCCGGTGGAGACGCTTGGCGGCTTGAAGATGAAGTCCTGTTCTTGCAGTTCCGGCTCCTGTCCCACAACCATGGCGCGTTCCACCGCATTCTCCAGTTCACGAACGTTCCCCAGCCAGGGCTGCTGCTGCAATTGGTTCATGGCCGCAGGTGAAACCCGGGTCATGCGTTTGTTCATCGCCAGAGAGAACTTGCGAACGAAGTGGTCCACGAGCAGCGGAATATCCTCCCGGCGTTCGCGCAGCGGCGGCAGTTCGATGCGGAAGACGTTAAGCCGGTAGAAAAGGTCGGGACGGAACTTACCCTCCTCGATCAGTTTTTCCAGATCCTTGTTGGTGGCGGCGATGCAGCGAAAGTCCACCTTGATAATTTGGTTGCCGCCCACCCGGGTGATTTCGCGCTCCTGCAGCACCCGCAGCAGGTCGGTCTGCGTCTTCAGGGTGATGTCGCCGATCTCGTCCAGAAAAACCGTCCCGCCCTCGGCGATTTCGAACTTGCCTTTCTTGCGGTACTGGGCGCCGGTGAACGCGCCTTTTTCATGTCCGAAGAGTTCGCTTTCCAGCAGCGTCTCGGTCAGAGCGCCGCAGTGAATGACGACCAGCGGATGAAATCTTCGCGGGCTGGCGTGATGGATCGCACGCGCCAGCAGTTCTTTCCCCGTGCCGCTCTCCCCCGTGACCAGCACCGTAGCGTCCGTGGGGCCAACCGTCTCAATGGCGTCGAAGACCTTGCGCATGAGGGCGCTTTGCCCGATCAGTTCTTCCGGACGCGCGACTTCGGCGACGGTCTCGCGCAAGAGGACGTTCTCCTGGGCCGTCCGTTTATGCGCCAGCGCGTTCTTCACCAGGTGTGCGATCTCGTCCGGGTCCAGCGGCTTGGTTACGTAGTCATAGGCGCCGTTCTTCAGCGCAGTGACTGCGGTTTCGACCGAGGCATAGCCGGTCATGATGATCACGATGAGCTCGGGATCGATTTCGTGCATGCGGCGCTGCAGTTCGATCCCATCGGTGCCGTGCATTTTGATATCGACCAGGGCCGCATCCCAGCGTTGTTCCGCCAGCCGGGTAAGCGCGTCGTTGGCATTCTCCGCGGCGCCAATTTCGTAGCCTTCTTCGTGGAACCATTTGCCGAGCGAGTCGCGCACGCTCAATTCGTCGTCCACGATCAGCAGTTTTCCTTGTGTGCTCACTTCAATCACCTCACATTCCTCGCGGCATTCCCGTCGCTGACGGCCGCCAGCGAAGCGTCAGGGGCTTGACTTGGCAGGGTTACGGTGAAGGTCGTGCCCCGGCCCAGCTCCGACTGGACTTCGATGCGCCCGTTATGCCGCTCCACGATGCCGCGACTGATCGCCAAACCCAGGCCGACCCCGTGGCCACTTTCTTTTGTCGTCAGAAAAGGCTCGAAGAGACGCGGCAGTACGTCGGGGGCAATGCCCGCTCCGTCGTCGCGCACCCGGATCTCGATTTCCGTCTCATCGTCGCGCAGCCGGGTCTCGATCCAGAGATTGCCGCCCCGCGGCATGGCATCCTTTGCATTCATGATTAATGTCAGAAGCACTTGTTCAATCTGTGCAGGATCGCAGGGCACGCGCGGCAGGTCTTTCGCAAGCCGCAGTTGCAGTTCGACTCCGGCCAGCTCCAGTTGATGCCGCACCAGCAGCAGGCAACGATCGATCACCGCGTGCAGGTCGGTAGACTGCACGTTCATGGGCGCGGTTCGGGAAAGAATCAGCAGGTTCTTGACCAGGTCGCCGCAGCGCCGGCTTTCGGAGGCGATCAGTTCCAGACATTGCATCGCCTCCTCGCGTTTTTCATGCTCGGTTTGGCCCGAGCCTACCCACTTGCGCAGCAGTTTGGCATAGGTAAGAATCCCAGAGAGCGGGTTGTTCACCTCATGCGCCACTACCGCCGCCATCTTGCCGATGGAAGCCATCTTTTCCACGTGCAGCGCGTGGTCGTGGGCGCGATTGAGTTCCTTCGTTTTCTGCTCGACGCGATCTTCGAGAGTCTTTGCCCAGCTGACGATTTCTTCGTTCGCCGCGCGCAACTGCAGGCTCATGCCGTTGAAGGAATGCGCGAGGTCACCCACTTCGTCCTCGGATCGCACCTCGATCTGGTAACCAAGCTCCCCCTGGGAAAGATGTTCCGTGCCTTTCTTGAGCGCCTTAATGGGTTTGCCCACCACTCGCCACACGAATAACCAGCTCAATACCGCCACGATCAGCATCGCTCCCGCCGTGTATGACAACATGCGGGCGCTGCTGACCGCGAGTTGCGCGTCAGTTTTGGCCAGCGACAGATTGGTGTCCAGCACGCCCAGCACTTGCTGGCCGGCAGGATGCGCGTGGCACTCGGCGTTGGAGCAACTGGGTTGATTTTCGATGGGCGTGATAATTCCCAGCACCCGTTGCCCGCCAGTGCGATAAATGCGAAAGCGGTCGGGGCGATTCAGGCGCGCCAGCGGCTGGGTTTGGCTGTGGCAGCTGTAGCAGGCCTCCGCCGTCTTGTCGAGGACGTGGCTCACTTCCGCTGGATCGGTGGAGTAGCTGATCCGCCCCTCCTGATCGAAGATGCGCACCTTAACCATGCCCGGCTCGTCCGCCATGGTTTGAATCGCGTGGTAGAGTCCTTCGCGATCGTTGCGCAGCATGTAGTACGTGGTGCTGTGCTTGATCACATCGCTGACCCGCTCGGCGCTGGCCAGCGTCGCCGCTTCCAGGTGCTGGCGGTGCAATCGGATAGTCAAGTATCCGAGGAGAGCGAAGATAACGACCATCACCGCCAGCAGAGAACCGATCAACTTTGCGCTGATGCTGTGAGTCAGCCGCTTCCATCCCAGATCGCCGCGAATTGGCTCAGTCTCCCGCATGGCCTAATACCGGTGTAGAAACCGCGGGTCCGATTTCGCTTCGGAGACGCTGCTTCACTGGAACTCGTACTTCGGGAAAGATAGGCAGGTACTTCACCGCCAACCCGAACAGGGCGAAGCCCATCGCGATAATCATCAGGGTCACGGAGAACTCCGTCCACTTCGGCAGGTAGTGATGCCCGGCGTACGTCTCAAAGCCGGTAAGGCTGACATTGAGGCGGTTGGTGATGAATCCGAGCACAGTACAGATGGAGGCCAGATACAAGCCGTTTGGCGAGAGCCTGATTTTCTTGAAGCTGAGCAGGGTGATCGGAATCACGAAGCCCAGCGTCAGTTCGAGCCACAGAAAGTACGCTTCGTAGCTGGGTTTGATGATTTGTCCTAGCATGCCGCGATGGAAGTAATCCTCGAAACGCAGCAGGGCATTGACCCAGAGAGCAACCAGCAGGGCGCCGCCAAGTTCGACCAGAACCGGGAGTTCAAGGTGACGGCCGAAGGCTTTCGCGCTCTGCGTGGACTCGAAGATGGTCATGGCCAAACCAACCGCAATCGCTGATCCGAAAAAGAGGAATGGCAGCGCGGGCGTGTACCAGAAGGGATGCAGCTTGCTCGGCATGATCAGATAGAGCGCTCCGAGCGAACTCTGGTGCAGGGTGGAGAGCAGGATGCCCAAAACGACCAGCACGGCATAGATATTCTTAATCCACTTGATGGGAGTCTTCAGGTTGAAGCGCTCCAGCACATTGGGAAGGAATTCGAAGAAGAGCACCGTGGTGTAGGACATCACGCATATGCCGACCTCGAACATGACCGAGTGCGGGTTCATGTAGATGAGCTGATGCCAGATGTACCAGGGGCGGCCCAGGTCGAACAACAGCCCAACGATGAAAAGGCAATAACCCAGGAACGCCGTCAACACCGCAGGGCGCACAACACTGTGCAGTCGTTCGACGTTGAACAAGTGCACCGCGCCAATCACGCAGAAGCCGCCCGCCGCCAGCATGATCCCACACAGGAGGTCGAAGCCGATCCAGAGTCCCCAGGGAAACTGGTCCGTCATGTTGGAAACCGCGCCCAAGCCGTAGAAAAAGCGAATAAATGCGGAGTACAGGCCCAAGCCCATGATCACAATGAATACCGCTCTCCAAAAAGTCAGCTTGAACTTCATTTCGCACTCCCGTTCTTCTTCTCTTCTGCTTCAGCAGCGGCTACTTCTTCGCGGCGATGCGAAACCCAATAAATGCCTCCCAGCACCAACGTCCATACCGGGATGAAGTCTGGAATTTTCTCCATTACTCGCCCGGTGTATTCCGGTATCGGGGTGTCGCCGATTTTCGCGGACGCTGGATACCCGTACTCTTCAACGTTCATGCTGGAAAGAATGAAGACCGACGTTCCGCCAACTTCGTTAAGACCGTAAATACGAGGCACGTAGTTGGCTGGATTCTGACGGATGCGGTCCTGCGCTTCCTTAATGAGGTCGTCGCGCTCTCCGAACTTGGTGGCCCCAGTCGGACAGATCTCGGCACATGCTGTCTGCTTGCCGGCAAGCACGCGGTCCGGGCACAAAATGCATTTGCGGACCCGCGGATTCAGCGAGTGCCATTCGTATTTGGGCTGGGCAAACGCGCAGGCCACCATGCAATAGCGGCAGCCGATACACTTCCAGACGTCGTATACGACCGGACCGTCCTTTGTCTTATGCATGGCGCCAACGGGACAGACCGACGCGCAAGCGGGATGCTCACAGTGCATGCACAGGCGGCGCATGAATTTGTCGTCCTTGGTCAGAACGACCGTGTATTTATGCTCCGATTGCACCGACTCGGCAGCTACCTTGTCGTCGTAGGGCAGCTTGTTCTGCTGCGCGCAGGCACCTTCACACAGTTTGCAGCCGATGCAAATCGTTGAATCGTACAGCAGGGCCTTGCTCATGAGAATTGCCTCTCGTTGCTCCCAAGCGCGACTTCCGTTCCAGGGGAATGAAGTACGAGGTGAACGTACGCTGTGGCGGAACAGACTTGGGAACCGTGCAGAACACCTTTGGCGGGCCGACTATAAAGAAAGAACCGAGTCCGGAGAGGTGTGCACCCGGACCCGGGCGGGCTGTTCCCTGTGGGAGAGCGAACAGGGGAGAAGCTTTCCGGCGAGCTACGGATCGGCTAGGTTTCCATTCCGTCTGCCGAATTGAGCCGGACACCCCCATACTCACCCTAACGCCTTCCTCAGTCGCTGCCCGCGATTTCGTGACAGCGGCGCTGCGCAAAGAGGAACAGCCAATGACTAAAGCCAGCGACTACTTCTGCAGGCTGCGAACGTACGTCACAATGGCTTTTACGTCGCCAGCGGGTAAAGCCTTCACCGCGGGCGTGTGCTTCGCCTTTTCCGTAACGGCCTTGGCCAAATCGTCGTCCGACAGCTTCTTTGCCTCGTCGGAAATCAGGCTCGGAGCTTTCATTGCCGGCTTGCCAGCCGCATCCGGCCCGTGGCACATTGCGCATTTTGCTTTGTAGAGAGCGGCTCCGTCTTCGGCAGCCCATGACAGATTGGGAATCAGGATGAACAGGGCCACCGCGATTGTCATTACCAGCATCACCAGCTTTGTCGTCTTCATGATTTCGTTTCTTCTCCTTGTGAAGTTTTGCAACCCGATGAAATTAGCGGTTCTTCTCGCAGTCGTGCGGGTGTTGCGAAAGTAACCAAAGTAACCAAAGATACAACTCTCCAAAAACTGAACGTCACAGAACTCAGCAACTCGACCGCTGCCTAGTTGAGAGTTTCAACGTTTGGAGGGAACAGCCGCAGTGATCCAAGTCACCCTAGACCGTGACTTCGGTCGAGATGGCGCACGCAAGAGAGCTAGGCTGAGAGTCCCAGGGTCACATCAACAGGTGACTGCAGTCACAGCGTCTCCAGCAATCAGGCGAGACAATTTTGGGAGCGAGGTAAAACTATGCCGATACTCATGATGGCACTGCTCGCGTTGGTGGTGTTTGGTCTGATTGGAATCCTGCTGACAACCGCGATGATCCTGGAGCACAAGACGCACGCGCATGCAGCCAAAGGTGACGCCGCGCGCCCTGGGACCTCCGGCGCTGTTTCCTCCCTTCATCCGAAAATTTGATAGAGCGCGTGGCGACGGCGCGGCAACACGGAATCCGCCGGCAAAGGAGAAATCTCGTGAGCACGCTTGTGCTGGATAAAGACAAGAAAGCCGACCTCGCTGGACCGGGAATCGGCGATTACAAGGAATTGGAAAAGATTCTGCCGCAGGGCTACCGCTCCTTGCTGACACCGAAAGAGACGCAGCAGGCCATCTTCCGGGTGAAGCGCTATATCGAAGACAACCTGTGCAGGGAACTCAACCTGATAATGGTCGAAGTGCCGCTCATCGTGGATGTGGAGAGCGGCGTCAACGACATGTTGGATCGTGACGGGTCGCGCACCCCGATTCAGTTCCATATCTCGAATGATCGCAATCTGCATCCCGTTGACGCGCAGGTGGTGCAAGCCGCGACCAAGTGGAAACGCGTCGCGCTCAAGCAATTCGATTGCAAAGTTGGTGAGGGTATCTGCACCGACATGCGCGCCGTTCGCAAGGACTACTTCCTCGATCACGACCATTCCGCCTACGTCGATCAGTGGGACTGGGAGCGCGTCATCACCGCTGAGCAGCGCAACCTGGACTTCCTGAAGGCGGTGGTCGGCAAAATCTGGAAAGTAATCGTCGGAGCGGAAAAGTTTGCGCAATCCCTGTTTCCGCAACTGAAAGACTCCCGCTATCCGGATCTGCCGGAGGAATTGAAATTCTTGCACGCCGAGGAAATTCTCGACATGTATCCCGACCTGCCGCGCAAGCAGCGCGAGACCACGGTGCTGCAAAAGTATCCTGCGGTGTTCATTGTCGGTATTGGCTGGCCCTTGAAGGACGGCTATCCCCACGAGATGCGTGCCGCCGATTACGACGACTGGGTCACCGACACTCACGATCAGACCGGCAAAGACACGCATGGGCTGAATGGAGACATCCTGGTGTGGAACTCGGTCACCAAGCGGCGCCATGAACTGACATCGATGGGCATCCGAGTCACGGCCGAGACCCTGATGACGCAGCTTACGATGGCGAATCAACTGGACTTCACGCAACTGCCGTATCACCAGGCGATCCTGAACAACCAGATTCCGCTCTCGATCGGCGGCGGAATCGGGCAGTCACGTACCTTGATGCTGTTGCTCCGCAAAGCCCATCTCGGGGAAGTCAGCGTCACGGTGTGGCCGAAGGTGCTGAAAGAGATGTGCGCGAGGAAGAATATTTTCGTGCTGGAGTAGATTGATTGTTGGGAAGAAATGAGAGGGGGTAGTCAAAGCGGCTACCCCTCTCACGATTTGCCTCTCACGAATTTCCCGCTGAAGTGAGCGCTGGGACGGCTACACTCCGAGCGGTAGCTCCGCTCGCACCGTCGTGCCCGTCAGATGGCTTTTCACGGCCGCGGATAGACGGCGTATGCCCTCTCGTATTTGCTCCGGAGCGGCGTTCGAAAAATTCAATCGCATGTGGCGGGAGCCTTCGCGGCTATCGTTGGCATAGAAGGAATCGCCGGGCACGAAGGCCACGTTCTGCTCGAGCGCTGACTTGAAAATCGCCTGCATGTCCAGTCCTTCGGGCAAAGTCACCCAGAGGAACAGGCCACCGTGAGGATGAGTCCAGGTCACTGCGGGCGGGAAGAACTCTTTCAAAGCTTGCAGCATTACGTCGCGGCGTTCGCGATAGACCTGACGGATCAGCTTGACGTGTTTGTCGAGGAATCCATCGCGCGCAACTTCGTAAGCCACGAACTGAGTGAAGGTCGAAGTGTGCAGGTCGGCGCCCTGCTTCAGTTGCGTCAGCTTGCCGATGATCTCCGGCGGAGCGACGATCCATCCCAGACGGAGCCCGGGGGCCAGCGTCTTCGAGAATGTACTCAGGTAAATGACGTTGCCAATGGAATAGCCATCGTCGCGGCGCAGGTTCTCGCGGTCGAGCACGACCAGCGGTGGGAGGTGCTCGCCTTCATAGCGCAACTGGCCGTACGGGTCGTCTTCGATAATCGGAATGCCATACTTGTCCGCCAGCAGCACCAGTTCGTGCCGACGCGCCTCCGACAATGTGGTTCCGGCCGGGTTCTGGAAGTTGGGCAGCACGTACATGAACTTGGGGCCCGAACGCAGAGGCCCCTCCAACAGGTCGGTACGAAGGCCGTTTTCGTCGATGGGGACGGAAACATATTCCGCGCCATACACGTTGAAAGCCTGCAACGCGCCGAGATACGTCGGCGCTTCCACCAGCACGCGATCCCCACGATTGATGAACAGCTTGCCGATCAGGTCGAGCGCCTGCTGTGAGCCGGAAGTGATCAAGACGTTCTCCAGCTTCGCCTTGATCCCGTAGCGCGCCATGTTGTTCGCAATCAGCTCGCGCAAGGGCTGGTAACCCTCGGTCTCCCCGTACTGCAAGGCGGAAGCTGCCTGCTCGGTAAGTACCTTGTGACAGGCTTCTTCAAAACGTTGCACGGGGAAAACATCGGGGGCGGGCAGGCCGCCGCCAAAGGAGATCATTCCTGGTTTTTGGGTGAACTTCAACAACTCGCGGATTTGAGAACTGGAGATGCCCTTGGCGCGCAGCGCGTAACGAGATGTCCAAGCAGTTGACATTGGAAGTCCTCCGCAAAGCCATTGTAGGCTCTGGGCGCGAGTGCTTACTGTGACGCGTGAGGCATGAGGTTGTGACTGCTTCGGTGAGATTTTCTGAGGCTGCTCATCTCCGACGCTAACAGCCCGTGGTGAAACTCCGATCTCCGGCCTCAGCGCCTGAAGGCGCTTTCATAACGCAGCACTTACGGCAGGCCTGAAGGCGTGCCCTGATACGAACCGCACGTGCACCACGGGTTGCTACGCGAAGCCGTCTGGCTGACTTACCGCGCCAATGTGCGCTTGCTCATCGATAAACACGCGGCCTGCGGTGAGCGCTTTGCGGTCAATTTCCAGCAGATCGAGTTTCTTCACCTTGTCTTCGAGCACGCTCATTGCAGTTCCGGGAGCCAGACACTCGGTCTCTTCCAGCAGCGCGCCCATCATTACTATGTTGGCTGCCTTCGTCGAGCCGAGTTTGTCGGCGATCTCCGCAGCCGGAATAGAGACCACCTGCACTTCGGGCGCACTAAAGTCGGCAGGAAGGCTGGCGCCGTTGTAAAGAATGATTCCGCCGCTCGCTACCTCGTGGGCAAACTTCCGCAGCGAGTACTCATTCATGGCCACGAGCACATCCGGGTGCGAGATCAGGGGCGACCCGATCCGCTCTTTCGACAGGCACACATGGCAGTGCGCGCTGCCCGAACGCATTTCCGGACCATACGACGGCAGCCAGCTCACTTCCAGTCCTTCGCGCATGCCCATTTCGATGAGGAGTTGCCCCAACAGCAGCACGCCCTGTCCTCCGAAGCCCGCGATTTTGATCTTAACGTCCTTGAAGTAGTGGGCGTGTTTCCGTTTGGAAGTGTCGTGCGCTCCCGCTTTCGGAGTGATCCCGAGCGGAGTGATTCCTACCACTTCCGCCACGGGGCGTTGCGGCGGCGCGTTCTCCTTCTCATTGCCCGCGGGAATTTCCGGCCGGCGGTCGCGGAAAACGTTCAGCGGAAAAGTTGGCGTCATCTTCTCCAGAACCCAGCGTTGCGCTTCCACTGGGTCTTTGCCCCAGATTGTCGGACACGGTGAAAGGATTTCGACAAAGGAGAAGCCCGCGCCATCGCGCTGGATATCGAGCGCTTTACGGATCGCCCGCCGCGCTTTCATGATGTTCTTGTTGTCGGAAAGCGCCACGCGTTCGATGTATGCCGGCGCTTCCAGTGTGGCGATCAGTTCCGCCATGTGCAGCGGGAAGCCTTCGTTCGACGGCCGCCGGCCCCAGGGAGAAGTTGTGCTCTTCTGCCCGACCAGGGTGGTGGGCGCCATCTGGCCGCCGGTCATGCCATAGATTGCGTTGTTTACGAAAAAGACAGTGATCTTTTCCCCACGGTTGGCGGCATGCACGATCTCAGCCGTGCCGATTGCCGCCAAGTCGCCGTCTCCCTGATAGGAGATAACGATTTTGTCGGGGCAGGAGCGTTTGATTCCTGTGGCCACAGCCGGGGCGCGGCCGTGCGCGGCCTGCACGTTGCCTACGTCAAAATAGTAGTAGGCAAACACCGAGCAGCCTACCGGACTCACGAAGATCGTCTTGTCCTGCAGCCCCAGGTCCTGCAACGCTTCGGCAATCAGCTTGTGTACCACTCCATGTCCGCAGCCGGGACAGTAGTGGGTCTGGTGCTTCAGCTCTGCCTTGCGCTCGTACAGGTCATAGAACAGCGGCGATTTGGAGTGAATTAGTTCGTATCCGTCGTTGTTAACCTTGGGGTCAACTTCGGGGCTGGCTTCGGACTTAGCTTCTGGACTCGCTCCGCTGATCACGCTCTCGTTTGCCATTTTAGTTGTCCTCTTCGGACCAGATCCTCGCCGGAACTGGTCTCAGACCGCCACGGCCATGCGTGTCAACACTTGTTGCTGCAGCTCCGCGACCGAGGGAACGTTGCCACCTACCCGGCCGTAGAACTCTACCGGCACCTTGCCGTTCAGCGCCAGGCGCACATCTTCCACCATTTGTCCGTTGCTCAATTCGACGACCAGAACCTTTTGCACCTTAGCCGCCACTTCCACCAGAGCCTTCGAAGGATACGGCCACAAAGTGATCGGGCGGAACAGCCCTGCTTTCACGCCTTCCTTGCGCAGCGCTTCGACCGTGGAAAGCAACACTCGGGACACAATGCCGTACCCGACCAGCAGCACCTCGGCGTCGTCAGTGTGGCAGAGCTCGCAGCGCGGCTCGGCTTCTTGCGCACGGATATACTTGGCTTCCATTTTGCGCTGGTGTTCTTCCAATTCATCGGTTTCGAGATAAATGGAACTGAGCAGGTTGGCACGCGTCTCCGGCGTTCCCTTTACCGCCCACGGTTTTTCGGGCGGCTGAATCTCATTATCTTCAAGCTCGATCGGCTCCATCATTTGGCCGACGAAGCCGTCGGTCAGCACGACTGCCGGATTGCGGTATTTGTCCGCGAGTTCGAATGCCAGCATGGTGAGATCGGCCATCTCCTGCACCGATGCGGGAGCCAGCACGATGTTGCGGTAGTTGCCATGGCCGCCGCCTTTCACCATGGCGAAGTAGTCGCTTTGTTCCGGCGCGATGTTGCCCAGTCCCGGTCCGCCGCGCATTACATCCACGATCACGCACGGCAGTTCCGCGCCGGCCAGATAGGACATACCTTCCTGCATCAGGCTGAGGCCGGGCCCCGAGGATCCACTCATGGCGCGGGTCCCAGCCGCGGACGCTCCGTACACCATGTTGATGGCGGCGACTTCGCTCTCCGCCTGAATAAATGTTCCGCCGACCTGCGGGAAGTAGAGCGCGGCTGCCTCGGCGATTTCGCTGGCTGGAGTGATCGGATATCCGTAATATGCGCGGCACCCGGCGAGGATCGCGCCCTTCACCACCGCCACGTTTCCTTTACAGAGCTGCCGCATATTCGCCTCCCTGCACCGGCGCCAACTTCTTTGCTTTCGCCTTTATGCGGTAGACCCTAATCGCGCCCGGTTCCGGGCAGCAATAAAAGCAGATTCCACACCCCGTGCACTCCTGCCCGGTATAGCGCGCCGGATGAGCCCCGTAAGCATTCAACTCCGGCGCCAGTTCCAGGCACTTGGGCGGACAGGACTCCACGCATAGCCCGCATCCCTTGCATTCCTCGACATCGACCGTGACCTTACCGCGCGCTTGGCCTGCCATGGTCCACCTCTTTGAAGTTCACCTCGTTGCCGCTTGTCCGCGGCACCGCACCGAACTTACGCCCAGCGCGAAATTCCTGTCCGGCGCAAACCCCGCCAGTTTCGATTAGAAGCCCTATCCGACCCTCGGGCCGTGACCTTACGCACGAGCCATAGTGAGGCGCATCACGTCAAGCTCCTACCACTTAAGCTCTTACCACTCAGGTTCTTACCACTCGCCAGAGGTGGTCAAATACTCATGGATCGATTGCGCAGCGCGCCGTCCAGCGCCCATGGCCAGAATCACCGTCGCACTTCCGGTGACGATGTCACCGCCGGCGAAAACGCCTCTTCGCGACGTGCGCTGGGTCACCGCGTCCGCTTCGATGTAATTCCGCTTGTTCGTGTTCAGGCCCGGGGTGGTGCTTTGGACGATCGGATTGGCACTCGTCCCGATCGCGATGACCGCCACGGCAAGAGGAATTTCGTATTCGGAGCCTTCAATCGGAACCGGGCGCCGTCTCCCAGAAGCATCCGGTTCGCCCAGGGCCATCTTCTGGCAGCGTGCACCGGCCAACCAGCCCGTGCCGTCGTCGAGGAACTCGAGCGGGGCGGCAAGCACCTGGAATTCGATGCCTTCCTGCCTCGCGTGTTTCACTTCCTCGATGCGCGCCGGCATCTCCGCCTCGCTGCGGCGATAGAGAATGAACGCCTTCCCCGCCCCCAGCCGCAACGCCGACCGGATCGCATCAAGCGCCGTGTTCCCGCCGCCAATCACGGCCACATTCTTGCCGCGGAAATCCAGCATGGGCTCGTCGTACTTGGGGAACTCGTAGGCATGCATCAGGTTGATGCGCGTCAAGAATTCGTTCGCCGAATAGACGCCATTAAGATGTTCGCCGGGAATGCCCATGAACTGAGGCGATCCCGCGCCCGTCCCAATGAACACTGCGTCGTAACCCTCTTCTTCCATCAACTCGTCGATGGTGACGGTGCGTCCCACGACTACGTCGGTCTCAAACTCCACGCCCATGGCGCGCATGTAATCGACTTGCTGACGGATGATCGCTTTCGGCAGGCGGAATTCCGGGATGCCATACACGAGCACGCCGCCGATTTCGTGCAATGCCTCGAAAACGCGCACCTCGTGGCCCTTCTGCACCAGGTCCCCGGCGGCCGTGAGGCCGGAAGGGCCGCTGCCCACAATGGCAACTTTCTTTCCTGTTGGTGCGGCCCTCACAATGTTCTTCACGTCGAAATGCTGCTGTTCGTAGTCGGCAACGAAACGCTCCAGATATCCAATGCCCAGCGGCTCAACCTTCTTGCCCATCAGACAACCGCCTTCGCAGTGGTCTTCCTGCGGGCACACGCGTCCGGTGATGGCGGGCAGCACGTTATCTTCGCGGATCTTGGCGGCCGCGCCCAGGAAGTCGCCCGCCACGATCAACTGCACGAACTCTTTCACCTTGACGCCCACCGGACAGTCAATCATGCAGACTGGCTTGGCGCACTCCAGGCAGCGCAGCGCTTCCTGCCGCGCCAGTTCCTCGGAATAGCCCAGGTTCACTTCGGTGAAATTAGTGGCACGCAGCAGCGGAGGCTGCTCCAGCATGTGCTGCTTGGGCACCTTCATCCGTTCTTTCAAGGGCAGAGGATTCAACGAGGGCTGCTTGGCGGGTTGTGTCACCGGACGTCTCCTTGCGCCGCGCATGCGCCGGTCTGTCCGGCAGGGACGGTCTCGCGTTGCGCCTCGGTCTCGCGCTGCGACTTGGTCTTACGCTGCGCCTCGGTCTCGCGCTGGAATTCTTCCATCGACTGCTGTTCCGCCGCCCGGTACATCGAATTGCGCTGCACCAGCACGGCGAAGTCCACGCGGTGCGCATCGAACTCGGGGCCGTCCACGCAGGCGAACTCGCTCTTGCCGTCGACCAGCACGCGGCAGCCGCCACACATGCCGGTGCCGTCGATCATGATCGGGTTCAGGCTGACGATGGTGCGGATGTGCTCTTTCCGCGTCATCTCCGCCACCGCTCTCATCATGGGGATGGGGCCGATCGCCAGCACCAGGTCGATGCGCGTGCCGTTCTCGATCAACTGCCGAAGTTTGTCCGTGACGAAGCCTTTGTCGGCATAGCTTCCGTCATCGGTCGTAATCATCAGCGCATCGCTGACCTCGCGCAGTTCGCGCTCCAGAATGACCAGTTCTTTATTGCGCGCGCCGACGATGGAGATCACGCGATTGCCAGCATGTTTCAGCGCCGCCGCCGTCGGATACGCCATCGCCGTGCCCACGCCGCCGCCCATCACCACCACGGTGCCGAACTTCGCGATCTCCGACGGTTTCCCCAGCGGCCCAACCACGTCCAGGATGCTGTCGCCCGCCTTCAGCGAATTGAGCAGGTGGGTGGTCTTGCCCACCGACTGCACCACAATGCGAATGGTGCCGCGCTCGGGGTCGGAGTGTTCGATGGTGATCGGAATGCGTTCGCCCTGCTCGTACAGCCTCAGGATTACGAACTGTCCCGGTTTTTGCTTATGTGCAATGCGTGGCGCCTCGATGACGAACCGCTTGATGCCGGGCGCCAGGAACTCAGCGTGCAGGATTTTGAACATGGGTACGCGTGGCTTGCTTTACAGGACATTGTCCGGCAGGCGAAGGGCACTGGCTGTGACAGGCGTCACGCGTGAGGGCGAGCAAGATCACACGTCGCCCCTAACGCAAACTCCCTCAGGGAGATACATGCGCCTATTGCGGATACCAATCGAGCAACCGGACTTCGATCCCGGTCCCTTCCAGCCCTTTTTTGAAGACAGCGAGATCGGAGCCCCGGTAATGATACGGAATCACGACCTTCGGATGGAATGCCTTCACCGCATCCGCCGCTTCGTCGGGAGGCATGGTGTATGGCAGATTCATGCAGACGAACGCCACGTCGATGTTCTTCAGGGCGCGCATTTCAGGGACACCTTCCGTGTCACCGGAGAAATAAAAGCGTACGCCGCCGTAGGTGAGCACGTAACCGTTGCCGCGGCCCTTGTCATGGAAAAGTTTGCCTGGGGCTGGGCCGCGCGTCAGGTTATAGGCGGGGATTGCCTCAATGGTCCAGCCCTGCCACGTTTTGCTTTCACCATTCGCAATCGGCTTGGCCGTCGTGACCGTTGTCACCACGGCGGGCGGCGCCAGGATGTCGGTGCCGGCCTTGCTGATTTCGGCGATCGAAGCCGGATCCATGTGGTCGGGGTGAATGTCGGTAATCAGAATGAGGTCCGCTTTTGGGGACCCGGCGAACTTTGCAGGTTTAGCCGGGTCGAGGTAGATGGTTTTTCCTCCCGCCTCGATCAGGGTGCTGGCGTGATACAGCGGAGTGATCCTGACCTCTCCCGCTGAGGTTCGAAACGTCTGCGCCGCGGTCGCAGAGCAGGCAAAAGACGACATAACGAACAAGGAGCAAGCAAGCGTCAGAAGCAGTTTCATCTCGGCCTCGCGTCAACTTTCAGTAGTCCCGGTTACCTTCACAGCCGGCAACAGGACCTACCTAAGATCGCATGGTTTCAATTCGTTTGCCAATGCTCACGTACGAAATTGAAACAATTTCTCCTGCGACCGCGCGGCGGCCCCCTTCCTCTTGCAAATTCGCCAAGCACACGCATTCTAAAACAGATTCCACAAAAACTGGTTGTACACGTCATGGTGGTACTGGACTTCCTGCGTCTTGACGAACGTGCCCAGCAGACGCGGGCAGCGGTCGGCGGACGCTTGCTTCAGATCGGCATACCGGCCCTTGACGTCTTCACCGAGAATCTCCGAAGTCCACTTGGCCTGGCGGAAATTGTCGATCGCGTCATAAATATTGTCCGGCAGATAGCGTTCCGCCTGGCGCAGGTTCTTGATCTTCGCTATTTCTCCATTCAACCCTGTCTTGAAGATCGAATACATCACCATATAGGGATTGGCGTCGGGACTGACCGCGCGCACCTCCACCCGCATGCTCTTCTCGTTGCCGATCGGGATGCGAATCATCGCGCCACGATCGACCGGCGACGCTTTCAACTGGTTCGGCGCCTCAAAGTGCGGATCCAGCCGCCGGAAGGCGTTCACGCTCGCATTCAGCATCAGACAGATATCGTTCCCGTGCGTCAGGATGCGGTCCAGAAATTCATACCCGAACTTACTCAGCTTCTCTTCGCCTTTGGGGTCCCAGAACAGATTCTTTCCATTCTTGCCGATCGAAACATTCGTGTGCATCCCGCTGCCGTTCACGCCGACGACCGGCTTGGGCAAAAACGAAGCGGTCAGCCCCATATGCGTCGCCACCTGCCGGCAAATCAGCTTGTACAGTTGGATTTGATCGGCGGCGGCCACCACTTCGCCATAGCTGTAGTTGATTTCAAACTGCGAGGGCGCAACCTCGGGGTGATCCTTCTCGTTCTGGAAGCCCATCGCGCGCTGCACTTCGGCGCTGGTATCGATGAACGTGCGCAGCGGATCGCCGGGCAGTGAGTGGTAGTATCCGCCCGTGTTCACATATTCGAACTTGCCGGTCTGGTAATAATTCCGCTCGGCGTCTTTCCCCTGGAAGATGAAGCCCTCGATCTCGTTCGCCGCGTTGAGCGTGTAGCCCTTGCTTTCATTCAATTCATCGGCAAAAGTCTTCAAGATGCCGCGAATGTCGGCCGCGTATGGCTCTCCGCCCTTGTCAATGACGTCGCCGAACACCAGCACTTTGCCCGGACCGAACATGTCCGCCGGCGCCCAATAGAACGCGCTCCAGTCGATACCGAGACGCAAATCGCTCTCGCGTTGCGCGGTAAAGCCGCGAATCGACGATCCATCGAATGTCAGGTTGTCCCAGCTCTTCAGCAGGAACTTCTTGTCGTAGTCCAGCATGTGCAGACGCCCTTCCAAATCGCTGAACAGCACCGTCAGGGCCTTGATGCGCTTCTCATCGGTCAGATATTTCAGGCGTTCTTCCTGGATTTTGTGAAGGGCAACGCGGTTCGTCCGCTGTTCTTTGGCTTTCAGATTCAACTGTTCGAGTTCGTCGTACGGGATTGCGAGAAAATTTCTTAGTTCTGTGGACATGCATCTCCTTGTCGGCCGAGCCAGGCCCGCTTGTATTTTTTGCGTGAAGCACCGGGCAACAGGGTACCGCGCTGGGAGCAACCGCGCCAATAGGCAGCCTAACAAAAATTTGAATCCGTTGTATCTTGATTGACGCGCATCCGCAATTCGCATGCTGTGCGTCCGCCGCGCCATCTGTCCCGCCCATCGATAATACTTGGCTTGAACCGGCCAAACGCTCACACCGGATAAGTCAGATTTATATTCCCCATAAATTACTGTTATTAGCAGAAAGACCTATGCGTAGCAGAAGAAATATGCGTTGGACGCGTGCTTGTAAGATCGCTAAGGTCAACGTGCTGGCAGCGGAAGCGCACGGTCATCCGCTGCATGCACCAGGGGAGAAAGAGGAAAACTAAATGAGAAATCGCTCCCGTATTGGAGCTGCGGTTCTATTTGTAAGTCTTCTGCTAACGTCTTTCGGCCGTGCGCAGGAACAGGCAAGCACACCGCCGACCAATGACGCAATCCTCCAGCACATGCAAGAGCTGGAGCGGGAAGTCAAAGAACTTCGCGCGGAAGTCACCGCACTGAAAAGCGCACCGGCAACTACAACAGCAGCCGCACCCGCGTTGCCGCAGAGCAACATTGTAGGCAGCGCGTCCGCCGCAGCACCCGCCGCGCCGGCGCCGCCTCCGTCGCTGGCCGGATTATTGGGGCCGACCTCGCTGAGCGGCTTCGTGGACGTGTATTACGGCCAGAATTTCAACAATCCAACATCCCAAACCAACGGCATGCGGTTCTTCGACGGGGCAACCAACCAGTTCGGCTTGAACCTGGTCGAGTTGGTCGTCGACAAAGCTCCCGATCCGTCGAACAGCCGTACCGGTTATCACGTCGCGCTCGGCTTTGGGCAGGCGATGAACGCCGTCAATGGCTCGGAACCATCGGCGGGATTGGGCTTCGACCAGTATCTAAAGGAAGCCTACTTCTCCTATCTCGCGCCTGTCGGCAAGGGATTGCAAGTGGACGTCGGTAAGTTCGTCACCCCACATGGCGCGGAGGTGATCGAGACGAAAGACAACTGGAACTACTCGCGCGGCCTGCTGTTCACCTATGCCATTCCGTATTACCACTTCGGCATGCGGGCGAAATACGCCTTCAACGACAAGTACTCGCTGACTGGTTTCTTCGTGAATGGATGGAACAACGTCGTCGACAACAACACCGGCAAAACCTACGGCATGAGTTTTGGCTGGAACCCCAACAAGAGATGGGGGGTCACGGAAAACTACATGGCTGGCCCGGAACAGAGCAACATCAACTCCACCTGGCGCCAGCTCACGGACACGGTTATCACCTATTCGCCCAACAGCAAGCTGTCGTTCATGGTGAATGGCGACTACGGACGCGGCGACCGGATCAATTTGGGTGAGGGCGCGTTCTCAAAGCCGGTGTACTGGACGGGAGTCGCTGGCTATATCAAGTACGCCTTCAATAGCACCTCGGCCTTCAGCACCCGCTACGAGTACTACAACGATCATGACGGGTTCACGACCGGGACCGCGCAACACTTCAACGAGTTCACCACTACGTTCGAGCGACTTATGGCGCACCACATCATCAGCCGGTTCGAGTTCCGCCGTGACATGTCGAACCGGGACCCCTTCCTGAAAGGCAGCACACCGGTCGGCGGCCAGAACACGATGACCGCGGGGCTGGTGTACACGTTCGACAGCCGCGAGGGCAGGTAACGATGGGGCTCACGCATAACACGCAGACTCACGATGGTTTCGGGCAGCCGCAAGCTGGGCTGCCCGCGATATGGGGACTCGCGGCCAGGGCTCAACCCCACATAGCCCCTAGTGCCAGCGCTCTGGCCGCCCCCCACCAGCAATTCTGTGGGCTCGTACACGGAGAACGCGCATGTTGACGAAATGGCTCGATGTCCTCGAAGCAGCGGTTTTGCTGGGCGGACTTGCGGGGTTGGTCACCGGCATGTACTTGCTGGCGACCAGCCCGTTGCCCGGCGTGATGGTGATGCTCGCCAGCATGGCCTTGCTGCTGAGTTCGGTGGCGAAGCTGGCCGAGGCGCAGGAAAGAACGGCACGAATCCGGCGCGGGCCGCGAGCGTTTTTCTCGCCGCCGCGACGACAGTCTCAGTAGGCAAGCAGCCGGGCGTGTAAGTGAAGGTTGTGCCCGGCCCCTGAGCGAAGAGGCTCAGAATCATTGCTTCAGAATCAGTGTCAAAGACGACAAACAGGAGAACACCAATGGCCGAGAACGCTTCCGCTCCAGTAATGAAACAAACCTTAGGCCTCACCGGCCTGACCATGAATGCCATGGCGCTGATAGCGCCGGGCGCCTTCCTTTGGCTGACCTTTGCCGGGCAAGCCGCCGCGGGCGCGACCGCACCCTCGATGTGGATTGGCATTCTGTTCGCGACCGCCTTGTGCCTGGCCACCGCTGTCTGTTACGCGGAAATGGCCAAGCTCTATCCCGGAACCGGCAGCTCCTATTACTTTGCCGAACAATCGTTCCTCAATCACGAAACGGCGTGGCCCTATGCCCGGCTGGCCAAGTTCGTCGTCGGCTGGGGCTCACATCTCTATTACTGGATCTATCCCGGAGTGATGGTGGGTGTCATCGGGGTCATCTCCGGCTATTTGGTGGGGACGCTGTGGCCGAACTTCATGAGTGCCTCCAATCCCGGCCCCATGTTTATGATGCTGGTCGCCATCGTGTTCGCGTTTGGCGTGTCCTATATCGCCCATCGCGGTGTCAGTGGTTCGACCTCGGTGAACATTGCCATCAACGTTATTCAGATCAGCGCTCTGCTGGTGTTCACCGTCGTCGCTTTGGGTTATCGCGTGAACCATCCGCCGGGCAGCGTAGCTTTCCAGTTTGACTCGCAAACCAGCGCCGCCTACACCTATGAGTTCGCTACCACCTCGCAGACGGTGAATGGCCAAGCCACCGACGTCATCACACGCGACGCAAACGGTGTGCCTCAGCCCAAGTTGGATGCTTCCGGTAAACCCGTTCCGTATCACATCGGCTATCCGGAAAAAGACTCCAGCGGCGCTTTCGTTTCCCATCCCTCGGCCGGTTCCGTGATTCAGATGCATAACTTTGGCTGGATGTTTGTGCAAGCCACCATTGCCATCCTGATTCTGGTCGGATTCGAATCGGTCACCTCCATGGGTGGTGAAGCCAGGAACGCCAAACGCGACGTGCCCATCGCAGTCATCACGTCGCTGCTGGTGCAGGGCTGCTTCTGTTACTTGTTCGAGTATTTTGCAACCTGCTATGTCCTCAACAGCGGGTACACCATGCAGACTGCAGCCGGGTCGGCCGCGCCCATTGGGGATTTGATGACCATCGTGGGGGACGCCTTGTTCGGTGCTGGACGCGGACGAATCTTCATGCTGGTGGAAGCCGCGACTGTGTTTCTAGCGCTGATCGGCACTACGCTTTCCTGCATCAATACCGGAGCCCGCGTCACTTACGCCATGGGCAAAGACAAAGAATTGCCGGATTCCATGGGCGCACTGCACTCCAGGAATCTCACTCCACACCGCGCCATCTGGACGCTGGCGACTATTTCCGCGGTGGTCGGGTGCATCACCGTTGTCATGTTCTTCGGCGACGGCGCCGCCCCGGCGGATTCCGCGATTCAGGCGTTGCCGCACGGCTTTTTCTCCAGCGTCGGATACTTGACTCACGACAAGATGGCTGCTCTGCCCAACTCGTTTCTGACCATGACTCTGGCCTCGAACTTCGGCACCTTCCTGCTGTACATGCTAAGTTGTCTGACCTGCATGGTCTGCTACCACAATCACCCGCAGTTCAAGGTGGTGCGCCATCTCGTGATCCCCGTCTTTGGATTGCTCGCCAACCTGGCCTGCATGATTTTCTATGTGGTCGGTCCCTTCATGGGGTACGGTACCAAGATGGAGCCGCTATTGGCGCTGGGGATCGCACTCGTCTGGGGCATCTACGGCGGGATTTACTTCTTTCGCGTGAGTAAGAGCTCCGGTCGCACAACCCTGATTCAAGACCGTGTGACGACGGCCGCCTGACCTGGTGCATCTCGCCGGTGGAGGGACGGGCGTCTCGCCCGTCCGGCCGGGCGGGGACGCCCGGCTCTCCACAAATGCCCGACGCCTGGCAGCCGCAAGGTTGCCAGGCGTCCGCATGTCGGGAAGAATCGATTGAGAAGTAGTTTTGCGGATTCAGTCTTTCGGTAAGATAGTTTTATCCCGAAACCGAGCAGCGCCGAAGCGCAGGCAGTTGTTGTTCGCCACAACTTCACATGCTAGACCTTGAATTCTCCGAACTCTCCGATCCCGGCCGCGTGCGTACCCGCAATGAGGACTATCTGGGCCACGTAGTTCCCGGCTCTCCCGCGCAAGCCCGCTCGCACGGCTGGCTCTTCGCTCTGGCCGACGGCGTCGGCGGCCAGCGCCAGGGCGAGGTAGCTTCGCGCGCCGCCGTCCAGGAAGTGCTCGCTGGATTCCGCCGCGCGAAGGACGGAGCCTTGCATAAGGATGTGGTCACGGAGATCGTGCAATCCGCCAACGCGCGCGTCTGCGAATCCGAAGCGCTCTCCGGCCGCTCCGGCGCCGGGATGGCTTCCACCATCGTCGTCTGCACGCTGCGCTTCGATCGCGCCACGGTGGCTCACGTCGGCGATTCTCGTTGCTATCTGATTCGCACCGGCGACGCCAAGCCCCTCACCCGCGATCACACCGTCGCCGCCGACCAGGCTCGGCTCGGCCTGCTTTCCGCCGAAGAGGCCGCCCAGGCTTCCACCCGCCACGTTCTCAGCCGCTCTCTCGGGATGAACCTCTTCGTCAACGTCGAGGTGGATGAGGTCCAGCTATCGGCCGGCGATGTACTGCTGCTCTGCTCCGACGGCCTGCACGGCGCGGTCAGCCCCGCCGAAATGGCCGAGGCCACGCGCCGTCACCGCGATCTCGCCGTCGCCGCCCGCGAACTCCTCGACCGCGCCAACGAACAGGACGGCAGCGATAACGTCAGTTTGCAGCTCATTCGTGTCCGCAGCGTCGAACGCATGGGGATGTACCGCGGCCGTCCTTATAAGCTACGCTAAGACCTAAGACGAATCTTGGATCGCAAGCTGTCCTTACGTCTTTTTTACGAAAGTTCTGAGATGATGGCGGCATACAAAGGCGATTGGGTTTCGCCGCTTGCCGAGCACATTTAACGCAGATCCACTCACGATGACTGTCCACGCCGGCGACCAACTGGATCACTATCGCATCGAAGCCCTCGCTGCCCGCAGCGGCATGGCCTCCATCTACCGCGCCACCGATCTCAACAACGGCCGGCAAGTCGGCATCAAGATCCCGCATCTCGAAGTCGAAAGCGACCCCGCTCTGTTTGATCGTTTCCGCCGCGAGGAAGAAATCGGCAAGCTGATGGACCATCCCGGCGTGATGAAGGTCTTCTCCGATGACGACCGCAGCCAGGTCTATATTGTCATGGAGTGGGTCGAGGGACGGCTGCTCAGGAAGATCCTCGGCGAACAGCAGAAGCTTCCGCAAGAGCGCGCCATCCGCATCACGCTGCGCATCCTCGACGCGCTTGACTACATTCACTCGCGCGGCGTCGTGCATCGCGACCTGAAGCCCGAAAACGTGATGGTCGACGAGCACGACAACATCAAGCTCATCGACTTCGGCATCGCCGGCAGCGCCGGCGCCCGCCGCATCACCTTCGCCAAGTTCTCTCCGACCATGGGCACGCCGGACTACATTTCTCCCGAGCAGGTCAAAGGACAGCGCGGCGATGCCCGCAGCGACCTCTATGCGCTGGGCGTCATGTTCTACGAAATGCTGAGCGGCAAAGTGCCCTTTTCCGGCACGAATCCCTTCCTCGTTATGAACGACCGCCTGCTGAACAACCCCGTCCCGCCGCGCGAAGTCGATCCCACCATCACGCCGCAATTACAGGAGATCATCTATCGCGCTCTGGAGCGCGATCCGAAGAATCGCTATGCCAGTGCCCGCGATTTTGCCCGCGATCTCGAGCATCCCGAGCAGGTCGGAGT
>Ga0187865_1000184_pt1 | contig 90608 bp, 62 predicted proteins | sample June2016WEW_11_1_2_FD_132989 | JGI IMG/M metagenome (GOLD analysis project Ga0187865, IMG submission 132989) | Peatland microbial communities from SPRUCE experiment site at the Marcell Experimental Forest, Minnesota, USA - June2016WEW_11_100 | ecosystem: Environmental > Terrestrial > Soil >... | reverse complement strand
GGCTCATCGCATCCTGGGGCTGGAGAAGGTCCCAAGGGTCCGGCTGTTCGCCGGTTAAAGCGGTACGCGAGCTGGGTTCAGAACGTCGTGAGACAGTTCGGTCCTTATCCACTGTGGGCGCAGCAGACGTGAGGGATTTGTTCCTCAGTACGAGAGGACCGGGAACAACGCACCTCCAGTATTCCGGTTGTCCTGTCAAGGGCAGCGCCGGGTAGCTGTGTGCGGAAACGATAAGCGCTGAAAGCATCTAAGCGCCAAGCGCCTCCCAAGATTACGTCTGACTCCCGCGCAAGCGGGACTAAAGGCTCGGGGAAGACTACCCCGTTGATAGGCCAGGTGTGTAAAGCCAGCAATGGCAAAGCTGACTGGTACTAATCAGCCGTGAGGCTTGATCACTTAAATTTCCCTCGCAAGAGGGAGTAAGTGATTTACCAAACTCGTCCCGAAGAAATTCGGGACCAGCACTTGTTGTAGCGAGGCCCTCGCTGTATGCAATTGTCAGAGAATCTGTTCTTTCAAACAAGAAGCCAGTAGTCAGGAGCCAGAATCCAGAACCTGGCCACAGAATAGAATTTTGACTTCTGAATTCTGACTTCTGTCCCTTTCCCGGTGGTCTTGCCGCAGTGGTCCCACCCGTTCCCATACCGAACACGGACGTGAAACGCTGCAGGGCCGATGGTAGTGCCTGTATAGCTTGCGCGAGAGTAGGTCGCTGCCGGGGTAATTTCCAAGAGCCCGTGCTGAGAAGTCAGCACGGGCTTTTCGTTTAGTAGCGCAGGCTTCCAGCCTGTGTCGCTCGGCAACGTGCCGTTGCGTTGGAGCCGATTCAGCCCGTGCACGTCGAGCTTGTCGGTATGTGGATCCGTCCATCGAAGGGGATTATTTCGAACAAATCGATACAACGGAGCCAGCGTCAAGGAGTCGGGGTTGATGCCGTCGTTAACAGGCTCGGCGGCATCGCGATGGCATCCTGCAGTTGCTTCCGATAATAGCTGCGCACGACGTACCCCTGCAATTGGCGTGGCGAGCCGGCATAGCGAGCCGTGAATGTCCTGGCCGTGAAGTTTTCCCATTTCACTGGGATATTTACCCAAACCGTTTTCGCCTCTGCCGACGCGATGAATTGGACTCCGATCGCGGCGGCGACAGTGTCCAATTCGCGTTCACCGACCTGTGCCTTGACTTGAATCTGCAAAGTCACGCCATCGGCATCCTCCTTGCGATCCACGCGCATGATTTTCATCATCCGGTTGAGAACCGGTGGAGTTGTCGCAGGAGCGGTTGGAATCACAATGCCACGCTCCTGAGGGGTCAGCGACTCGCCTAAAGCGAGAGGGACACCGGGATTGGCGGGAGATACTGACGTTGCCTGCGGCTTAGCAGGCATGCTTCCCATGTCAGTGCGCAGGCGTCGGGGACGTGACTCGGAAAAGATCCAGCCGAAGAGCACGAGTTGACCGAGAATGATAATGACGACAATCGCCACAGCCGCCACCTGCAGCAAATCAAGTGGCCGCCGATGGCTGGGCGGCTCGTGCACAATTTCAAAGCGCAGGCGCACCGAACCCACTTCCAGTTCGTCTCCCGAGGTCAATCGTTGGCTGGCGACCAACTGTCCGTTCACCCGCACGCCGTTGGCGCTGCCCAGGTCCCGCACGTAGTAGCCGTCCTCGCGCCGCTCGATGGCGGCGTGACGATCGCTGACACCGTTCTCGGCCAAGCGCAGAGAACACGCCGCGTCGCGTCCGATGAACACCAACGGCTCACGCGTGACGAACGGTTCATGCGACAAGGTTCGATCCTCGAACAGAAGCCGGTACATGATTCCCGCCAAATTCTACCACAGAGGGACCCTTCGCCCAGAAAGATTTCGCTACGATATTCGGAGGCTCGCGTCGATTCCAAAGCGTCGTTGCAAACGGAGCAGCGGTCTGGTAGGTTCCAACGCAGATGACTGGCAAGAGCAAAGCGCGAAAGAAAGCCTGGTTGTTGGGCCTTGGGCTTGACAACAAGGATGGCCACACCCGCATCACGACCGGCGAGAACTTCAACCTCGTCGGCGGCAGCGAAGAGACACATGGCGTCATGCAGGAAAAGGCCATCAAGATGAACGAGCACCTGAAACGTCGCGGCAAGACGCTGGAACAGATCAGCCACGAAGAGTTCCACGAGATCGCCGACGAAATTGGCATGCGTTTGCTCGAGCCCGATCGTGCCCGCCGAAAAGAACGGAAGAGCTAGTATTTCTCTGGTCGCGTTTTTCGTTGTCCCGTGATAGTGTTTTCTTAGTCGCGGAGAATGGAGGCGCGCGATGTGCGGTTCGCGGAGGAATCCGACCACGGTGTTGGCGTTAGTGTTGTTTGCTGCATCGCTCGTGGTGGGGACGCTTGCGCCACCCGGCCCACAGGCGGAGTCGGCCATTACTGCTTGGTGGAAACTCGATGAGGGAACGGGCACGAATGTGCTGGATTCGTTTCTCAACGGGCGCGACGGCGTTTTGGAAGGCAACAAGCCTTCATCGGCCTGGACCACGGGTGTGCTTTCCAACGCCGTGACATTGTGCAAGTCGGCATCCTAGCGAGGAGGGAACGTGCGACTATGAACAACGGAACCTTCAGACACCGGTGTAATCTGACCAAGGCCACTCTTCTTGCCTTCTCGTTTTTGAGTGGTGTAATCGTTCGAGCAGACGAGACGAACACGCTGACTCTCGCCGAGCGTTTTGGTGATAGTTTCACGCTCACCAACACTGCAGCATTGCCGGCTGTCGTGGATCAGTCGGGGCTGTTCTATCCGCAGCTTCTCCTGTGGGAGTCGCCGCTGTTTGACCCGAACTCGATTTGGTGGGGAGATCTTCGTCGGTCGGGGCAGATGTATCCGTGCACTTTCCTGCGGGGGTTTGATCTCTCTGACTCGAATGCGATTTGGTGGGCGGATTTCGATCAGTTGCCGGCGGCACTGGGAGCGGTGCGGGAGTATCCGGGGCAGGAAGTCTGCAGGGTGCAGGCTTGGCCGTTGCAGCTGACGCAGTCTGCCGACACGGGCGAGATCGTGGTGAAGTATCCGTGGTTCAACATGGAACTGCTGCGGCTGGCGGCCCCGGAGTATTATCAGCCTTTCCAGCAGTACAATGCGGCGCTGAGAAGCTGGTGCATCTCGTTGGGCATGAACCCGGTGACGTATGAGGAACTGGTGCAGCAGGGGTACACGTTTCTGGAGAGTCCCCGCTTGGTGCTGGACGTGTGGATCGCTTCGGCGGCGGATCGCGCGACCTACGAGAGCAATCTGGCGGCAGAACAGGCGGCGACGGTGTCGGCGGCACCGGTGCGGGCAGCGGCAGCAATGAATGCCTTCGGAGACAGCGGGGAGATGATGTCAATGGACAGCCAGCAGCCGTGCACTGACACCAACATGACGCTGGCGATCACCAGCATCACAGCGAACAGCAACCGATGGATTGCAATCACTTGGTTTCCAACATGCACCAACTTCATCTATGGCGTGTTCTGCACGGATGACTTGAGCGGGGGTATTTGGACCAACCGAGCGGCGCTGTGGGGCAATCCAAACGACACAACCACAGGCTGGACGGACGCGACGACGGCCAATGTCGATCACCGCTTCTACAAAGTGCTCGGCATGTTGCCGTCAGAAACATCGGATTGGGACGGGGACGGCATGCCCGATGGGTGGGAGATGCAGTATGGTCTCAATCCGTTCGATCCCGGTGACGCTCACGCATGCATCGTCTGTGATGGCACCGATAATCTCACCAAATACCTTCTGGGGCGTGACCCGACCAAAGCCGCAGTGTCGGACACATCCGGACTTGTGAACCTCGACGTGTTTACTCCGCTGGAGTGACGAGGATTCCATGAACATCGAAACTACTTGCTGTGTCGCGAACGGCCGGGTATGGACACAATTTGTCCTCGGTTCACTATGTTCTCTTCTCCTAGGTTCAAATCTCCTTGCAGCCGACTCGGGTACTATCAAGATCGAAGAGGCGCAACGTGCATTTCAAGAACGCTTCCAAATGGTGTTCGGCAAGACCGTACCTTGGCCAGATAACGCGCCGGATTATCCACCGGACGGATTCTATGAGGATGCGTTATCGAATGCCGAGCAGGCGGCGGCGTTGGTGGCGGACTTGGCGGAGAAGTTCAGTTACATAGACGAGGACGAATATCGACTACTCACTCAGTTCACTTCTGCCAAGGGCGGCGATATCACAGGCGCGTACGCAGACATCACCCCACTTCTGTCCGACAAGATTGCCATACCGCTGCCTGATGACATTAATTCAGACAACTACCGGACCCAGTTCGAACGACTGGTTAAGGCCTTGTGCGCGGCAAAGTATGTGATCGTACCTGCGTCGGTGGGCGGACCTGCGGGCAGTGAGACCTACGTGGAAAGCACCAGCGGCATTTCATTTGATGAAGTTCATCGTGCTGACGTCGGGACGAGCGGCGAAGGTTATCCATGTTCAGGAACGTTCGAATTGGGTTGTGACCAGGCGGACGTTTCAGGTGGCGATGCGCAAGCGTCGGTGGCAGGCGACGTTGATCCGCACGTCCATGTAAATACAGGCGGAGCTTACTTAGACGGCAACAAGCTGAAAGTTCCTTGGACTGAAGATCCTTTCGTCATTCCCGAGTTGGATCCTAATCCCAAGTGTTGGTACAAGCCCGTCACATTGGATTGGAGTGTAAGCTGGTCCCTTGGAGCCCACAAATCCCGCGCACAAGGTTTTTGGGGCAACAACTGGCAGGAGACGCCATGGTTCCATATCGGTGTCAGCTCTTGGGTAGGAGCTTGTGAGGGTCTCGGGACGGGCGCGGACGTCGACAGTACTCGCGGGCGCGTTTATGCGGATTTGACACGTTTTACAGGTTCTGCGCGTTGCTATATCGCACTTGAACCCCCTGATCTCGAAAGCCTGGGCTTGGTGGGAGATCACCCGCCAGTCCCAGTGGATTTCAAGTTCTATTATTTTGAATCGGCGGCACCAGGGACGCAGTGGGGATCTTCTGTCTTGGGCGGTTTTATGCCCCCCTTTCCTGATTGCAGTGATACTCCGATCCCTTTTAGAGGATGGCTTCTTTATAGTCAGGTAATCATCGTCGCACCGGATTTCCAGTACAGCATTGCAGACTGCCAGCCGTGCACCACGTGCAATGGAGATGTGTGCGCCCCCGGAACCGGTTCGGCTTCCTTGGACCGTGATAGTGAGGCTTTGGATGTGAATGTCGGCTTGGGGATGGATTCGCTTGGACAATCCGCAGGTCAATTGAGCTTGCATGCCATGCGCCCTGATCCAAGTCTCAGCACGCCTTCAGCCATCGAATATCACACCTCGCCGGAGAGTGGAGTTCTCCGCGGGACCAATGGCGTGCTACGGCAGGTGCTGAATTCGCAAGCCTTGGTGGATATTGTCCCGCTCTCCGGCAGACAGTACGAAATCCGGTTTTACACCGTCGCTGATGCTGGCACTCAGAACAGCTTTGGACTTTATGAGCCAACAGGCAGTCCTTTCAAGACGATTGGAGTAGCGAATCCGGACGAGAGCGGCACCACGTTCAACCAATTGCGGGTGACCGAGTCGGGTGGGGAAACTGGCAAGGTGAGTGATTTCACATGGTCCGACGAAGACCAGAAATGGACGCTGACCACAGGCAATGGCCTGCGTCAAGAATCGGTCTCTTCGACGTGGGATGAGTACCAGATAAACCGAACCGATGTTTACACCATCATGGACGGCACTGGACAGAACGTACTGTACAAGGAACAGCAGACGTTCCATGTGTTTCCCTGGGGTGAGGAGGTTGTTGAAAAAGTCGTCGATCCCGACGGCGCGGCACTGACCACGACATGGAGTTATTACGACGATGGAGAGAATGACGGCGACAATTATTCGCACCTAAAGCAGGTGGTGGAGCCAAGTGGCTCCTGGGAGAAGTATCAATACGATTCCTTGGGACGGACGATCGAAGTGGATGCTCAGTTTGAAGATTCTCCTCTAGACGATTGCAATGGTCAGTGTCATGTGACGACCACGACTTATGGAACAGGTGATCCCGCCGTAACGACTGTTGAAACCATTCAAGAACAGGAAATCTCGCGTCGCTACACGGTGTATCGACCTGGCGAGGTGCGCGACATTCAAGCCATGACACCAAACGCAGATTGGGATAACCCCACGAACTTGGTGACCACCACATGGACCTATTTGGGCGGCCTGTTCGAGGGCAGGGTGAAGAGCATCATCCGACCCGATGGGACGATGAGCATTTATCAATATCAGTATGTCCCGTCAGGCGGTGGCAGCAATCTAATCACGACGGTGTCTACCGGCCAACCGAACGGTGGCGGTACGGCCATTGCAAATGGCACCAAGACTGTAACCACAGCGAACCAGGCGGGAGTAACAATTCGTGAAGAGACACACGACATTACGGATGAAAACGATACGCTGCTTGCATGGAGCGAAGCCGTCTCGATTGACGATTTCGGCCGGGCAACTCAGATCAATTATTCGGATGGAACGTCCGTAACCAACGTCTACGGGTGCTGCGGCATCTCATCTACAACTGATCGAGAAGGGAACACAACTGCCTATGCTTATGATGCGCTGAAGCGGTTGGCTACTACCACACGCGCCGGGATCACAACGAGCAACAATTACGACGCTGCTGGAAATGTTCTCAGCACGGTGCGTATCGGAACGGACAACTCGACGATCACGTTGAATAGCTCGACATACGATGTGGCCGGACGATTGACCTCGTCAACCGATGGCGTCACGAACACGACGAGCTACAGCGAGATAATTGACTCGAACGGGCACAGGATAAAGACTGCCACGTATCCCGACAGCACCACGCGGATCGAGACTTATTACCAGGACGGCCAGTTGTTGAGCGTCACTGGCACAGCAGTGCATGGTGTGCGCTATGTATACGGAACAGACTCCAATGGTTCCTACATGCAGGAAATCAATCTTGATGCCAACGGTGGCGATACGAGCGAGTGGAGCAAGACTTATACGGATCTTGCTGGGCGACCTTACAAAGTCGTTTATGCAGACGGCTCGTCCAGCCAGTCCTACTACAACAACCAAGGGCAATTGGTGAAGCAGCTCGATCCCGACGGCGTGACCACACTCTTCTCCTACAACGCCAAGGGTGAGTTGGTGACCACGGCGATTGACATGAACCAGAACGGCTCGATCGAGGGTTCCGGTCCGGATAGAATCACCAGTAACGCCACTGCTGTTGTGCAAACCAGCGCAGGTATCTTTCGCCGTACCAGCACGTACATATGGAGCGAGAGCGAGCCGGTCCCGGCTTCGGTCGCCGACGCTCGCAACGACGGACTCTATTCGTCAACCGTCAGCTACGGTCTGACGAACGTGGTGCAGACGGTTTACAATGGGAATGGCAGTCGCACCGTCACGGCCACCAATCCCGATGGCTCCTACACGGTCACCCAATACCAGAATGGGCAGATTTCTTCGGCCACGCAGTACGGCAGCGATGATGCGCAGATAGCAGGCACAACCTACAGTTACGATCCTCACGGACGATTGCTCACGCAGACCGATGCCCGCACTGGCGCGACAACCTTCAGCTACGACAATGCTGACCGGACGGCATCGGTGTCGGCCGGTGGTCAGACGACCTCGTATTCCTATGATGGCTTGGGAAGGCAGACGCGCGTGACGCTGCCCGACAATGGAATGGTTAACTTCGCTTATTGCGCCACGGGCGAGTTGGCAACAAACTCCGGCGCGCGCACGTATCCGGTCGCGTACACGTACGATTATGCCGGTCGCATGAAGACGATGAGCACATGGCGGAACTACCCGACCGGAGAAAGCGCGACAACGACTTGGAATTACGACGCCAATCGAGGTTTTCTCGTATCCAAAACTTACGCCGATAATAGCAGTGTGACCTACAGCAACAGCGCCGCCGGCAGATTACTCAAGCGCACGTGGGTGCGCGGGACGACGACCTCCTACGCTTATAATAATGCGGGCGACCTCGGCACGATCACCTATTCGGACGACACGCCTTCTGTCGTGTCCACCTACGACCGACGAGTGCGCAAAACCAGCGTCACTTTCGGCATGAACACATCTTCCTACACCTATAATGACGCAGGCCAGATGCTCACGGAGTCGTTTCCCAATGGCGGGGTGGTCATTACAAACTCGTACGATTCGTTCTTGCGGCGCTCAACACTCGGTGCGGCGAACTTGTCACTCAACTATGGATATGACAATGCCTCGCGTCTTTCCTTGCTATCGGATGGAACACACAGCGTTACGTATACGTACTTGCCGAATTCCGCGCTCGTCAGTAATGTCGTGTTCAAGACCAGCAGCGCGACCAAGATGACCACGACGAAGTCTTACGACAATCTGAACAGACTGACTTCGATCAGCAGTAGCGTGGGCGTCTCGCCAGTGTCGTCGTTCGCATATCAATACAACGCCGCCAACCAGCGCACGCAGGCGGTACTGGCGGACGGCTCGTATTGGATTTACCAGTATGACACACTGGGCCAAGTCACCAGCGGTCAGAAATACTGGTCGGATGATACGGCTGTCTCCGGTCAGCAGTTCGGCTACTCGTTCGACAACATCGGCAACCGGCAGAGCGCGACCGCCAACGAGAACGCGGGCACATACACCGCCAACTCGCTGAACCAGTACACGCAGCGAACGGTTCTTGGTTATATCTGGGAGATCGGCAGCGCCGCAAGCAACGCGACTGTAACGGTGAACCTGCAACCCGTGAACCGGCATGGCGAATACTTCGCGAAAGAGCTGTCCGTCAACAGCGCCGCCAGCGCCGTATGCACGCAGTTAATGGCAGTGGCCGTGCTGAAGAACAGCGGCGGGGATACGAACCAACCAGACATCGTGAGCAGCCGCACCGGCAGCGCTTTTGTGGCCCAGTCGCCGGAGCAGTTCACGTATGATGAAGATGGCAACCTGACCAACGATGGCCGCTGGACTTACAGTTGGGACGGCGAGAACCGGCTCATCTCAATGGAGACTGATACCAACAAGGTGGGAGCGGCCTCGGTGGCGCGACAGAAACTGTTATTTGGTTATGATTCTCAGTCTCGTCGTATTTCCAAGGTCGTGTCGAACTGGACTTCTGGCACTTGGTTCCTGGCTTCTGACCTTCGTTTCGTGTACGACGGTTGGAACCTTGTGGCCGAGGTAGGGACGAGCGGCTCGCTCGTCCGCTCCTATACGTGGGGAACCGACCTCAGCGGCAGCATGCAACGCGCTGGGGGCGTCGGCGGGCTTTTGAGTGTGACCACTCACGAATCACCAGTCACCACCCACTTTGTTTCGTACGATGGGAATGGCAACGTCACAGCGTTGCTGGACGTTGACAGCGGATCGGTGAGTGCTCAGTACGAATATGGCCCATTCGGCGAGCTCCTCCGTGCCACAAGCTCAGCAGCGAGCCTGAATCCATTCCGCTTCAGCACCAAGTACGCCGATGCGGAGACAGGATTGTTGTACTACGGCTTCCGCTACTACAACCCAAGCACGGGGAGATGGTTGAGCCGAGACCCAGTTGGGGAACGAGGCGGAGCCAACTTGTACCGTGTGGTAAACGATAACCCAATTCGATATGTGGATGCCTTAGGAAAAGATGTATTTGTAGCATATAGACCGCTCCATCTGGATCCACCGTGGGACTTCCTAAACAAGCTCTTTCCCAATGTAGGTCACGTGTATCTTGCGTTCAACAATAACCACATGGGAAACCTGTGGTCGCAAGCTATAACTCGGTTGGGCTATAACAATGCCAACTGGCACACGTTTTCATTTCACCCGTTAGAAGTCCAAACAAAATCATCCGAGGATAATTTACTTGGTGTGTCTGTGACAGTCAGCTCAGTCGTGATTATTGATGACTATGGCGTTGATATACGACCGATAGAAAACGGATCAGCAAAGAAATACCTTGTGACAAAGACAGAATGTGATCAAATTGCATTGTTTAAGAAGGCCGTCAATTCAGCGAATATAGGCGGCGAAGACCAAGGACCTTACAGCTTTATTGTTAATAACTGCGGATCGTGGGCGAAGAGTATTATCGGAAATGCAGATAAGGGCTCAATTAATTGGAGTGAGATCAATGGAGGAGCAGGAAATGGGGGACTTCTAGACCAGTATTCGCTTCCTCAAGATGCCTATGTCGTTGCATTAGCAATTCTCACGGTGAAAAACACAGTTTCCGTATTGCTGCCAAGTGCTTCAACGTCGCCTGTTGAAGAAATACCATCATCTGGTTACTACAGCTACACCAGCAGCGGAGTTACGATATCTTGGCCAAATATGGGATTTTGATTGAAGGACGTTCAATCATACCTCGGAAGGATTCGAATGAAGATCAAAACATTGATGGATGTATCGCACAGGAATCTAAGGGGAGCGGTGCTAGTCACCTCTCTGACGTTTATGACTGCATTACACGGTTGCTCAGAACGAACCGGTCTTGTCAAAACGCCATTGCAGGACCTTGTGACAACCAATTTCCTTGGTCTTGGAATTTCTATGGACATCCCTCAACAGCCTAAGGGAATGTGGGGGAGATACCAGATACACGCCGATGAGGGTGTTTCAAGCCAAGACAAGGGTATGGTCGTCTTGGCGTTGCATCCTATTGGAGGAGGCGGGCTAGCTGAACCGGGACATGCCTTGGAATTCTACTTAGTACGCTTCTCAGAGAAGCAATTTCAGGCGTTTCTAAATGGTAAGCACTCTTTGTGCGGTGCCATTCCATTTAGTTCAAGTCCATTGTCATTCCAAGAAACAGTTGCAACTCGAACTGGGATGAAGCATCCGCCAGATGGAAATGAGTATCTCTGCTTTCGGAAAGATACTAAACTACCCAATGGAGATGTTGTCGCGGCCGGCGCATCTCTTCTGAATAATGAGGGCGCTATCCCAAATAAGGAATCCGACATCAAAGCGATTGAGACAATGCTGAATTCCATTCAACCCCTCAAGGAAAAATAAGGAACCGGGGTCAGGTCTAATTATTGACAGTCTCGGCGCTTCGCAGCAAGCAAGCAGGGTCACCCATTAACGGTTGCAGCATGACAAAAAGCTGAGCCGCTCGGTGGAGTAATCCGAAACTGGTTTGCAGAAATAAGAGATGTGAACCCGGCAGAGCCCCTTATGAAGAGTAATTGTTCAAGTTAAGACACTGCGCGATTATTTGCTTGACATTTGCGTGAGAATCCATTAGTTGATGCCGCTTAGTGAGGTGAACCATCGGTCAGGCTTACAGTTCCGGCTAGATGTCAGCCTACACTCTATCCCTGCCTTGGATTCCACCCTAAAGGAAAAAACACAAACAAACCGGAGGGTCATGCACATGAATTCAAAGACATCATGCATATGGGTTGACAGCCTCAGGCCCGCGGTGTTGCTCGTCGCTAGCGTCGTAGTCGCGCTTGGCGTTGGAGCAGGCTCGGCTGTGGCTTACGATGCTGCAGCCGACTTCAGTACCAACACCAATCCGAACGGTGTATGGAGCTATGGTTGGTCGACCAACTTGGGATCATCTCTCCAATTATACACGACGCCTGCGCTCAATGCAGGTTTCAATATTTGGACCTACACGAATCTGTATCCCTATGTGGCGCATAACGGAACGACGAATACGATTACGGTTGCCAATGCCCATCAGGTATTGCAGGCGGGACAGATGGCCGCTCATCCGGGAGCCAACGGCGAATATTCCATAGTGCGGTGGACTGCGCCTCTCGCGGGAAGCTATTCCATCGCGGCAAGCTTCGCAGGCGCGGATCAGGACGGCGATTCGGCCGATGTGCATGTGCTTGATAACAGCACATCAATCTTCAATGGCGACGTTTTTGGGTTCGGCACCCCGACCTCGTTTTCCACCAACCTCGTTCTCGGCGCGGGTGATACTATCGATTTCGCTGTGGGTTACGGAAGCGACCGCAGCTACTATGATGATCTGACAGCAATGTCGGCAGTGGTTATCCCAGAGCCGACGACGTTCGCGCTCGCAGCCGCTGGCTTGGCTTGTGCGGTTGCCTTCGGATCGCGTCGCAGAAAATGGTTTTCTGTTGGTTAAGAACAACAATGCGACGACAATGATCTAGCGCATGGCGTCGTGGAAGCACATGGGCTTCGTCATTTTAGTGTTTGTGATGTCGTCAGGGTCAGACCTGTATTCGTGGCAAGCCATCGCCGGGTCATCTATGAGGCGGTGCACGAGACGGAATTAGCAGCTTCCGCCACGGCTCAGTAACGTTTGCGGAGATTGGAAGGCAGGATGTTCAACTCGTTGCGGTACTTGGCAACGGTGCGGCGCGCGATGGGTATGCCCTTTTCCTTCAGAATTGCGACGATTTCCTGATCGGAAAGCGGCTTGGTCGGGTCTTCGCGCTCGATCAACTGGGAAATCTCGTCCTTGACGCTGGTGTTGCTCATCGCCACACCCGAAGCCGTCTCAAACCCGGGCGTGAAGAAATACTTCATCTCGAACAGCCCCTGCGGCGTCTGCATGTATTTGTTGGCAACCGCGCGGCTGACCGTGGTTTCGTGGACGCCCACAACTTCCGCCACTTGCGCCATCGTCAACGGTTTCAGGCAGGAAATCCCTTTATCGAGGAACTCGCGCTGGCGGTCCACAATGACCTTGGCGATGTTGTAAATGGTCTGTTGGCGTTGATAAATGCTTTTGATCAGGAATTTGCCGGCGCGAATCTTGTCGCGGATGTATTCCTTGGCCTCGCTGGGTTTGTCCCCGCTGGCCATAAGCTCTTTATACGTGTTGCTGATTCGCAAGTGCGGGATCTGCTCGTCGTTGAGCAACACGACATAATCGCCACTCACCAGCTGCACCACGACGTCTGCGGCGACGTACTGTTGCTGCTCGGTGGAAAACATCCGACCAGGTTTCGGTTCGAGCGTGGAAATGAAGTTGGAGATCCGTTGGACCTGCTCGACGGTCAATCCCAACGCTCGCGCAATCTCGGGAAAACGCTTATGGCCCAAATCATCGAGATGCTGATTGACAATGACCGCTTCGATGGATTCGGATTTGCCGAGCCGATCGAGTTGGATCAACAAGCACTCTTTCAGGTCGCGCGCCCCGACCCCGACAGGATGGAACGTCTGGATAAGTTCGATCGCTTTCTGCAATTGTTCCAACGGAAGCCCCGAACTGACGGCAAGTTCCTCAAGCGGCGTGCGCAAGTAGCCGTCGTCGTTGATGCTGCCGATAAGAAACTCTGCCACCTTCCGATCCTCGTCGGATACTCCCATGAAATGGAGTTGCTGGAGCAAATGCTGTTGCAGGGACTCCTGCTGAACGATGGAGTCGAAGAAGTGCTGACGTTGTTCCTCCTGCTCGGGCGACCGGCCGCGGAAAGAACTCGTCTGGGCAAAATACTCGCGCCATTCGTCGTCGAGCTTGGAGAGAACTTCAAACTCCTGCTTGAAATCCTGGTCTTCCTTGGCCGCGGCAGTTGCTGCGTCGGTTTCCGATTCGGCATCCACTTCAACGCGTGGCTCGTCCTTGGACACTTCTTCCAGCAGCGGGTTTTGCTGGAGTTCCTCGTGCACCAAGGCGTTTAGTTCCAGCGTCGGTACCTGGAGCAGATGCAGACTCTGCTGCAACTGCGGCGCCAGAATCTGCTGCAGCGACAGTCGCTGGACTTGATGTAACCCTGGACCTTGAACCATTGGCACTAATTCCTATCTGTCACCTTTCTCGCGCAACTATAACCCCCGTTTTCAGCAAGTAAAAGACCAAAAATGCCGAATCCTGCTTGAGTCGGGTATCGTAGCGTGTAAAATGAGCCCTCGTGGGGATGCAAGTCACAGTTCTCGGAAGCGGCAGCGCAGGCAATTGCACGCTGATCGAAACGGAGGCGACGACGATTCTGGTGGACGCCGGTTTGAGCAGCCGACAGATCACGCAGCGGCTGGAATTGATTGGCCGCAACGTCGAGCAACTCGATGCGATCCTTCTCACCCACGAACACAGCGACCACACGCGCGGCTTGCACGTGCTCTGCAAGCAACGCCCGTTCCCCGTTTATGCCAATCGCCTTACGGCGGAAGCGTTCGCAACCGATCCTGAGTGCAACGGCCGCAGAAAAATTTCCTGGCGGCTTTTTTCGACCGGCGCCCTCTTCGAAATCGGCGATCTGGTGGTTGAATCCTTCAGTGTCCCGCACGACGCGTATGATCCGGTTGGATTCAAGATCCATCACGGGACGGTCGCGGTCGGGATATTGACCGATCTGGGACAGGCGACGAAGCTGGTCGTAGAACGCGTCCGGGCCGTGGATGCGCTCGTACTCGAATCGAATCACGACATCAAGCTGCTGCAAGGAGACACGGCAAGACCGTGGTCACTCAAACAACGCATCATGAGCCGCCACGGACATCTCAGCAACGATGCAGCGGCCACGCTGGCCGGCGAGGTCGCCAGTGACCGGTTGCGCCACGTTTTTCTGGCGCATTTGAGTCGTGACTGCAATCGGCCCGACCTGGCGCAACAAGTGGTCAGCCGCAAGCTGCAACAGGTGGGAGCAAGCCACGTCGCGGTGGCAGTCTCAAGTCAGGACAAACCGACGGCCACGCTGAATTTATGATCGTCGGGGTTCCACGCGAGATCAAAAACAACGAGTACCGGGTCGGTCTCCTGCCCGTGAATTGCGAAGCGCTCGTCCAAGCCGATCACACGGTGCTCGTGGAACGCCACGCTGGCGAGGGCAGCGGCGCCTACGACACCGATTACCGCGCAGTCGGAGCGCGCATCGTTTCCGCGCCGAGGGAGATTTACCGTCGCGCCGATTTAATCGTGAAGGTCAAAGAGCCGCAGCCGTCCGAGATTCCGTGGTTGCGGCCGGGGCAGATTGTGTTGACCTACTTTCACTTTGCCGCGGACAAAGCGCTGTTCGACGCGATCCTGCGCAGCCAGATCGTCGCCATCGCGTACGAGACCATCCAGTTGCCCGACGGTTCGCTGCCCTTGTTGACGCCGATGAGCGAGATCGCGGGACGGATGGCGGTGCACGAGGGCGCCAAATACCTGGAGGAGCCGATGAAAGGCCGCGGTCTGCTGTTGGCGGGAGTGCCCGGCGTTGCCCCTGCCAAGGTCGTCATTCTCGGTGGCGGCGTCGTGGGCGCGAATGCAGCCAAGATGGCGGCCGGACTGGGCGCTGACGTCACGATCCTCGACGTCAATCTGGACCGGTTACGCTACCTCGACGACGTGATGCCGCCCAACGTGAAAACGCTGATGAGCAACGCGCACAACGTTCGCGACCAGGTCCGGCAAGCGGATTTGCTGATCGGTGCCGTTCTTCGACCGGGCGCTCGCGCGCCGATGCTGGTGAGTCGTCAGTTGGTGAAACAAATGAAGCGCGGCGCGGTGATTGTCGATGTCGCCATCGATCAAGGAGGCTGCATTGAGACGTCACGCCCGACGACGCATGCTCATCCGACGTACGTCGTCAGCGGGGTCGTGCACTATTGCGTCACAAACATGCCTGGCGCCGTGGCCCGCTCCTCGACACTGGCGCTCACCAACGCCACCTTCCCATACGTCCTGGAAATCGCCAACAAAGGTTACCAGCGGGCGGCACGGGATAATTCAGCGATTGCCTCGGGGCTGAACCTCGTGCACGGCAAGGTACTGTACCCCGACCTCTCGCGGCTTTACCGCTTGTCCCTCACCTCGCTCAGTACGGCCTAGGCGTGGTTAATAGCAGTAGTAACCGCCGCAGTGGTAATAGTACACCGGCGGAGAGTAATAGCAGCGGTAAACCACCGGCGGCGGATAGTAGTACACCACAGGCGGGCAGTAGTAGTAACAGCCGTAGGAGTACGGTATGCGTCTGACGGGCTACATCTGGTTTTCATATGGTTCAAGGGTCTGATTGCCCGCGCGTGGTGTCACCGGTCACTTCAAAACCAGACAGCTGGGGTTGAAGCAAAACAGGGTGGTGCCACCGTATTCCAGAATGCCAACCAGCGATTTCCCGGCAACTCGGGCCAGTGGGCGGATGCGGAGCGCCTGATAGTCACTTGAGGAACGCGTCCACTTGGGCCGCGAATACATTCGGTTGGTCGAGCATGATGAAGTGGAACGAATTGCCGATGCGCACAATCGTCTTGTTCGGTAGCGGAGCAAAGTTATCCCGATACAGCCCGTCGACGGCAGCCTGCGGCATGCCGGTCGAAGAGTCCCAGGGATAAAGTATAGTTACTGGCGTCTTTATTTCGTGCAGTCTCGGGCGAATGTCTGTCGTCATGTCCTCGAACATGGCGCGAGCCACGACCGATTTGTCGGATGCGATGGCCCATCCGGTTGCCGCCTTAAGACCTTCCGGCGATTTGACGAGAGAGCGGAGGAATTGTTTTTCGCCCTGGGCGTAGGCATCCTGCGTTTCGTTGAGAATGGCGTCACGCATCGCGGCGGCTTGCGGCGTTGCCGCAGCGGCGTCAGTCGCGCCGAACAACGCGCTGAAAAAAGGAAGTGAATCCACGATCATCAGGTTGCCGACATCTTCGGGATGCTGAAGGACGAGCATCATGCCCATCAATCCACCGAGAGAATGACCTATGATTTTTGGCGACTTTAGTTTGTTTGTTTTGATATAGGCGTCGAGGGCATCGAGCGTGGGCTGGATTACCGGTCCCTGGGCGTTCGCGCGCGCCGGCGCGCCGGCGAACCCGGCTATTTGAACGATATGCAGGCGATAGCGTCCTTCAAGGTGCGTGGCCGTGGCGTCCCACACCGCGCTCGATGAGGCGAGTCCGGGAATAAGCACGACATCCGGGCCCTGGCCCCGCATGGTCACGGTGATTCGATCCGACACCGGGTCGGCGATGGCGGCGAAAACATAGGATGCCACGATGCCGGCTAAGAATGTTGTGAACGTGGGATCACGCATAAGAGATTATTGGGTTGGTGGTGCCGCCTGACCTTTGCGTTCGCGCCATCGTTTGAACCAGAGGCCAAGCGCTGGCGGCAACAGCAACATGACCATCAGAATGTTAAGGACGATCCATCCATAACGAAAAAAAACACTGCCGTGCATGAAGGCTTGAGCGGCTTGATCATTCGCGTGTTGGGCGATGGCACCACCTCCCAGGGCAAAATGACGGGCCCACACAGCGCCTCCCGACGCGCCCAGCCACCCGATGGCGCCGCCGCCCAATGCGACGTAACCGACCACCACTCCACCTATGGCCGCAAACCCAACGGCCAGTGCTCCAAATGCAAAAAGACCTATCCCAACACCTCCGAGCGCCACCAACCCAACCGGGAGAGCGCCCCAGCTTATGCTACCCACGGCAATAGTGCCGGCCGCAAATACGATGCCGTAAGCCCTGTTGCCGACTGCAATCCAGCCTTTAGCGGGAAGGGTTTTACCGCCTTCTACACAATTGAAACGGACATGAACCAATGGTAAACCCAGGAATGTCCGGGGGCTGCGATATTCGAAAGGTTGGGATCGTGAAATGAAGCGGGGATTAACGGACAGTTTCGCCTCTTCTCTCATAGTACGGTTTTGCGTTCGAATTATCCAGAACAAATAGGTCGGCGCCACGACTGCAAAAAATCCAAAACCGGAACCGAGAAGAAAGATGGTGAGTCGTTGAGGATGTGCATCCCAGTAGCCCCCTGCTGCGTGAATGCAGAGGAATAGTCCCAGAGGAAATAGGATCCAGCCTCCAATGCATAACAAGGCAAGGTGCTTGCACGCGAATCTTCGTTCACGCTGTGATTCCGGGAGTTTCAGCGTTATCCAGATTCCTGCCGCAACGGGCAAAACTTTCGTTAGCAAACCTGTGACGATTGCAAAGAGACCCGCCGAGGCTACGGCTTTTCCCGACGCACCCCCTTTCAGCACCGTGCTTCCGATGGCGGACGAACTGGCAGCAACCGTCAGGTGTGGCAATGCGGACACCACACCTAGCGTGAAGGCCTGTCCGGGATTTGTTCGCTCCAGTGCGCCTTCAACGAACGCGAGAACTTGTTCCTGCAACAGTTTTCGTCCGCGTGACAATCGCTGCCGCGCCGCTTCTTCGGACAAGTCCATGACTTCGGCGACCCGTTCAATGGATTGATGTTCACGATAAAACAGTATCAGCGGTTCACGATAGGCTTCCGGGATATGTTCCAGCGAACGCCACAAAATTCCTTCCTCTTCCTTGCTGATGGCCTGCCCGGCCGGATTGGAAAGCGTGGCGGCGGTTGTCAGGCTTTCGTCCAACGGTTCGGCTGCGGCGAGGGGATTGCGGATTTGCTGGCGAAAGGCGTTGTTGATCAGGTTTCTCGCGATTCCATAGAGCCACGACTTGAACTTCGCGGGTTCCTTCAAATCGCTGAGTTTCCGCCAGGCGATAATGAAGGTTTCCTGCGCCAGGTCTTCGCTGTGTGAGATGTCCCCGCAGGCGCTGTAAGCTAGGGCGCAGATGGGTGATTGATAACGGGCTACGAGCTGACCAAACGCGTCGCGATCACCATTCAGACCCAACTCCACCAATCGGGCGTCATCCAATGTTTCGGCATCCGACATGACATCTAATTTCATACTCGCTTAAGGAGTGGTTTGAAATGCAAGAATGTGACAGAAAATCTGTCGATGACCAGACCTCAGCCCAAACAGCGTTCATAAAATGCAGGAACTTCGCTTAAGTGGACCGGGTTGCCGCCCGCTCTTTTGCCTTGGTCTTGACCCACGCCGCTGGCGTGAACTGTTTGATTTCCGTGATTTTAGCCGCAGGCAGACGAGAAAACAAATCTTTCAAGTAATCGAACGGGTTGACTCCCTGCCGCCGGCAACTGCCCAGCAGGGTGTAGATCACCGCGCTGCGCTCCCCAGCGGTCGGATGACCAATGAACAACCAGTTCTTTTTTCCAAGCGCACTGGGTCGAATGGCGTTCTCGATGAAGTTGTTGTCGATCTCCAAAGCCCCGTCGTCCACAAACCGCGTCAACGCTTCCCAACGTTTCAACGCGTAGTCAATGGCTTGGCCCAGCAGACCCTGCGGCAAAGTGTGTCCCCGCACCAACTCCATCGCCCGCCGCAGCCGTGCCAGAATGGGCCGACTCTGCCATGTGCGGATGGCAGCCCGTAATTGCGGGCCGGCCTTCTTCTCGCGCAATGCCTTCTCCACCGCGTATAGAAGCCCGATCTGCCGCACAAACCACGCGGCCAGTTTGCTTTCGGTCAACGCCTCGTGAAAGCCACGTCTCGTGTGAGCCCAGTAGCCAATCAACGTCAGGTCGTCGCGTTCTTTGGCCAGTGATTCGAGCGACCAGCGGTGTCACGCCCAACTGACGGGGCGTCAACTTCTCGTTCTGTTGATCGAGCGCAAAGCCCGCCGTGGAATCTCCTTGAGTTGCTCTATCTTGACAATGGCCTGCCCCACGATACGGTTGAAGCGCGCCGGTGTCAGCAAATCTGGCCGCCGCTGCGCTCGGCGTGCCACCAGTTCCATCCGACGCGAATAACTTTCCAACTCGCGCGCGACCCGCTGCGTGGTCCGGTGCAACAGCTCAAGCCGCTCGAAGGCCGTCAGCCGCTTGGCGAGCCCGCGCACGACCATGGCGATGCCGTCGGCAAACTCCCCGACCGCAACTTTGTCGCATGTGAAGAACCCAAGATTGCGTTGCTTATCGGCGGACCTCAGACCATCCTCACGACAGATAAACAACGCCGAGAATCTCCCCTCCATCATGGCGATCCGGTACTGAGTCAGCGGGTTTCCCGTGATGTTGCAGAACTCGAACCCGCTCCCGTAAGGCAGGCTCTTCAGTGGTTGTCCAATCGACAACACGCAGATGCGGTCGAGCTTGCCGACGACACGCCGTAAGCGATGCTGCCGGGCTTGAAACTCGCCAAACGCCGAGTAGCTCAGTGTCAGTCTTCCGCTTCCCTGCCTCACGCCCCATTCCACGACCGCATCGGAAAACGCGCGCGCCGTGATGTCGTCAAACAGATAAAACGTGTTTTCGCGGAGGTCATTCAGCTTGACCATGATAGGGCGACGATGCTCCGACGTAAACGCTTCCTGCACGAACTGCCGGCTTGCCGGCACGCGGCGCTGTAGTTCCAGAAGAAGCTCGCGCGTTGGATTCCTCTGAATGATATGCACTCTTATCTCCTCGTTCCTCTTGCAGCGTATCGGACTTGATTCCGCTTATAAACCACTTCTGACCGATGACAAAGACAATAATCAGCGGCTACATCGTCATTGATAAACCCGCCGTCAAAACATTCACTGCAGGCTGTGCGATCGCCTGCTTTGGGGCCGTTGTGGACATCAATTATGGCACCGGCGCCGGTCCCTCACGGTACGGGCTACCTGCTTGATATAACTTCAGCCGCTCTTGAATGTGTCCGACGAGGTCCCCTTGGCCAGCCGCGTTCGCCAACTCGACTGCTTTCTGAGCAACCTGAATGGCATCGTTGAATCGGCCGACCTCGGCGTAGGCCGCTGCGAGCGCGTCCAAGGCATCGTCTTGCCTGTAGCCTGTGATCTCACAAAGCCGCTCCGCCGACTGAACCGCTTCTGCGCCGTTGCGAAGGCTCGCGTTTCGGTCGGTGGCAAGAATCCAAGCCAGCTTGCTGAGAGCCGGCGGCCATTCAGGCCTCAGCCGCAATGCTTCCCGGTATTGGGCAATCGCCTCCCGTGTCTGTCCTCGTGCCGCCAGAACACCTCCCAGATTGCAGCGGACCTCCGCAAAATCGGGCTTGACGCGCAGCGCTGCCGTGTACTCGGCGATCGCCTCTGTAACCTCTCCTAGGCTGGCCAGGGCAATCCCCAGGTTGTTGTGAGCCTCCGCATACTCGGGGTTGATCCGTAGCGCCGCTTGATACTCCGCCGCGGCCTCTGCAAACATACCCTGACCGGCCAGAGCGTTACCCAGGTTGTAATATGCTTCCACATAATCAGGTTGGATCCGCAGGGCCGCTTGATACTCCGCCGTTGCCTGTGCGAGCCTGCCTTCGCCAGTCAGAATATTTCCCAAGTTGTTGTGCGCCGCTGCAAGGTCCGGTTGGATCCGCAGGGCCGCTTGATACTCAGCGGCTGCCTCGGCGAGCCTGCCTTGACCGGCTAGCGCAAGCCCCAAGTTGTTGTGCGCCTCTACATGGCCAGGATCGATCCGCAGGGCGGCGGTATACTCAGCAATTGCTTCCGCGAGGTTCCCCTGACCGGCCAGAGCATTGCCCAAGCCGTAATGTGCGTCCGCGTAATCGGGTTTGACTTGCAGCGCTGCCATATACTCGGCAGCCGCCTCCGCAAGCTTGCCCTGACTGGCCAGAGCATCACCAAGGTTGTAATGTGCCTCCGCATAATTGGGGTCGATCCGCAGCGCCGTCGTATACTCGGCGATGGCCGCCGCCACCTGCTTTTGGCCAAACAGAGTATATCCCAGATTGTTATGCGCCACAAAGTTGTCTTCCGTCACATTCAGCGTATGACGAAATAGTGTCTCACTGTCTTTCCAGTAATGAATCTGAAACCAGGACAGCACGCCACAAACGACCAGCAATCCCACGGCAGTTGTGGCGGCCACCACCCTTCCCATCCGCTGCTCCACCGCCTCGCGCGGCACACCCCAAGCCATCATGATCAACAATCCAACCAACGGAATGTACGTGTAGCGATCAGCCATTGACTGGCTCCCCACTTGCGCCAGCCCGATCACCGGCACCAATGTCCCCACATACCACAACCAACCCACGAGAAAGTACGGCTCACGTCTCGCCCGCCAGATCACCACACCCGACACGCCAAGCAATACCACTCCGGCTCCCAGCACCGCCCACAGCGGCCATACTTGGTACGGGTAAAACGCAGCCAGACCGGCCGGCCAGAACATCTTCCCCATGTACCGCACATAGGAGACCACTGCGTTGACCATCCGGATGCCAAACGGCAACGTTCCCAAAGAAATAATCGCCCCTCCACTGCGTTGCGCCCAAATGGTCGCCACACACGATGCGGTGGCCAGCGCAACAAACGGAACCTTCTCTCTCAGCAAGTGGCTCAAAGGCACCTCAACCCTCTCGCCGATGGCCGACTTCGTCCATCGTGTCCGGCCCAACGGCCAGTAGTCCAGCAGCAACAACACAAACGGCAGGGTCACCACCATCGGTTTGGCCATCAGTCCCAAGGTGTACAGTCCCAAGGCCAACCAGTATCGCCGGCCATTTGGTTGCTCGACATAGCAGACATACGCCCACATCGTCAGGATCCAGAAACAGGTGCTCAAGACATCCTTACGTTCCGCCACCCAAGCCACCGATTCCACATGCAGGGGATGCAACGCAAACAGCCCCGCGACCAACGCGCTCCGCCACGGTGCCGCGGTCATCCGGCGCAGAACGCCGAAAAGCAGCAGAGTATTGGCAACGTGGAGCAACACATTGACGAGATGATGCGCACCGGCTTTGCCTCTCCATAACTGCCAATCCAGCATGTGGGAAAGCCAGGTGAGCGGATGCCAATTGCCCGCGTGATTGGTGGTAAACGCCCAAACCATGCCTCGGAGCGTCAATCCGCTTTGCACGTGAGCGTTCTTGGCGATATACTCGCCATCGTCGTAGTTGGTGAACCCGAAGTGCCGGACTGGCGAGTAAACCGCGGCGATGGCCGCCGCCAGACACAGGCAAATCACGAAGGTTCGCCGGTACTGGGAGGATTCAATCATTTCGGGGAAATAATGCGGAAGAGAGGAGCTTCATTCGGGCCATACGAAAAGTCACCGCGGTCACCAGACACAGGAGCCCATACTGAACGCTCCGCCGCAGGTTGATCGAAGAAGCTTCCGGAAAATACATGGCCGGGCAACTGACTTCTGCCACGGTGTAGCCGTACCAAATGATTTGAGCCAACATCTGATTGTCAAAAACGAAGTCGTCCGAGTTGTTCTCCAGCGGCAACCGCTCCAGCACTTCTCTGGAAAAGGCACGGTAGCCGGTGTGGTATTCGGAAAGTTTGGCGCCGATCAGGACGTTTTCCACGAACGTAATCATGCGATTGTTAATGTATCTCCACCATGGCATCCCACCTCTCAGAGCGTAACCGCCCAAGATACGGGAGCCGAGCACGCAATGATACAGGCCGTTGCCGACCAACGACGCCATGGCAGGAATCAGCTTGGGCGTGTACTGATAGTCAGCATGAACCATGATGACGATATCCGCGCCCTCTGCCAGCGCCAGTCGATAACAGGTCTTCTGATTGGCGCCGTAACCCCGATTCGTCTCGTGGGTGTGTACCTTTGTGTTAGGCAAGGTGCGCGCGAGTGCCACCGTGTCATCGTGACTGGCATCATCGACGACAATCACCAAATCCACGATCCCTTGTTCCACCACCTCATCGTAGGTGCGGCGGAGGGTCTTGGCCGCATTATAAGCAGGCATTACCACAACCACTCGCTTGTTCTTAAACATACTGAATTTGATACGGCGTTTTCCTCCAGTAAACAAGCGGGGAATGTGGTGAGCTTCGTATCGAGACAATCTGCGGGGCAACCACATAAGGGCTGGGCTGTTGGCCGGCGGCGCCGAAGACAATCCAGCCCCGGTTGCCAGGCTCCGGGGCCACGCCACTCAGGTTGGCGGCCAAGGCGAAAAACAGTTGTAGGACCAGGATCCATAACATGTGGTATCATGTGCCGGGGGCACGTCAAATCTACTTCTGCTTATTGGGGAGAATGAGGATAACACTGTGCAAAACATTATGAAGGTTTGTGGAGAATCCTCGGAAGAATTGGGCTCCCATTTGCAATTGACAGAAGATGATTTCCACATCGTTGAAAGGAGTTCAAGCGCGACATGAACTGCTCCGTGTCGCGTCCGAGCCGCCCCGCGCGCCGCCCACGGCCACTTCGCCTACACCGGCAAACCCGTCGCGTGGGAGGAGATCGTCGCCGATTTCGCCGACCCATCCCCGACAGGAAAGTCGAATCTGATGCTGCCGCCGTTAGAGTGTATCGAGATCTTGCGCCCGAGTATGCAAGCATCGAACGCGAAGTGCTGAAGGGCCGCTGATGACGAACGGGCGCCTGAAGAGGGACGTTCCTTTGGTCCGGAGAGGATGGCCACGGTCCGCGATCGCTGGCTTGCTGGCGGTTTTGGGCGTGGGGCTGTTCCTCGCGGTTTGGATCTGGTGGCTTGCCGCACGCAACCCGAACGTCCGGTTCCTAAGTCGCATCGGGCCTGCCGAATGGATTGTTTATCCGCTTGTGCCTCGCGCAAAGGCACGAAACGCGATTGAAATGGCCGGCGTGTTCCAACGGCAGTGGTGGCTGGAGCGTGTCCCAACCAGCGCCACCTTGCAGGTTCGAGCGTTCGGGCGATGCCAAATCACCTTGAACAACACCCCTCTCGGGGTGGCTCTCCGTGCTGGGGAGAACTGGAAGAAGCCGACGGTGTACGATGTTTCGAGCCTGTTGCACGCTGGCCAAAACGAGATCTCCGTCGTAGTTGCCAACAGCACCGGGCCGCCGGCTCTCTGGTTATCGCTGAAGACGGGTGAGTGGACGTTGAATTCCGATGAAACGTGGCACGTTTCGCTCGCCGGCGCGGTCTGGCAGTCGGCACACCTGGCCTCGGCCCCGATGGTCATTCGGAAGGGGAATCCCTTGGCGGGTGGAGAGCGGTGCGTTGAATCACTCGTGAAGCGGCTACCGACATTGCTGCTCTTCGCCGGGCTTTCCTTAGGGATTCTGTGTGTGGGCCGACACCTGTGGCGCCGCAGGAATACGCAAGGCACTCTTAAAGAAACGGGACTTTCGAAACGCCAAGCCATCGTCCTTTTCATGTTGGCGGCCAGCCTGTGGATCATTCTGTTCGCGCACAACCTGAAATTGCTGCCTGCCGTTACGGGTTTCGATGCGGCTGGTCATTTGGAGTACATCGACTACATCCGACAACGGCATGCATTGCCTCTGGCTAATGAGGGGTGGGAGATGTTGCAAGCGCCACTCTATTACCTGCTCTGCGCTTCCATTCTGAGCGTCCACCATCTCTCTGCGACCAGTGCCGCCGGGGCGGCAGTGCTGCGCTTCTTAGGATTGGTCCTCGGCCTCATCCAAATCGGCCTGGTGTTTGCGAGTCTCCGTCTAATCTTTCCTAACGATGCGCGGAAGCAGATCGTCGGCCTGGTTCTCGCCGCATTCATGCCAGTACACTTGTACCTGTATCACTATGTGACGAATGAAATCCTGGCGGCGACATTGGCAACGGCATCAATCTATTGCTGTCTGCGCATCTTCAATTCCGAGCGCGCCGCGGGGATTGGCCTGTATGCCGCGTTGGGGCTGTGCTTGGGCGCGGCACTACTGAGCAAGATCACTGTGCTCGCCGTGGCAACAGTTGTTCTGGCTACGTTGGCGGGGCGACTCCTGATTCAGCGAGAGCACAATGTTCGGGTGTGGCTGCGCACGATGGGGCTGGCGTGCTTTCTTTGCGCCGTAGTCAGTGGGTGGCATTACTTCCGTGTGTGGATTCATTTCGGCACCATCTTGATCGCCGCCTATGGCGGCCCCACCGGCCTTGTGTGGTGGGCGGACCCCGGTTATGGCACGGCCGCATATTATGCGCGTTTCGGGCAGTCTCTCGTCGCACCCTTGTTCAGCGGGTTCAATGGATTCGCTGATGGCATTTATTCAACCCTCTGGGGCGACGGGCTGTGCGGCGGGAGCCCGAGTCCGATCGACCGTCCACCGTGGAACTACGATCTGATTGCAGCAGGATATTGGCTGGCAGTTTTACCGACGGTTGCGATTCTGGTCGGCACAGCAGCGGCCGCAATCAGTATGATTCGTCGCCCGAAAGGTGTATGGTTTCTTTTGGCTGGCGTGGTCGTCTTGATGGGAGTTGGACTGATCTGTTTCGTGCTCAGGCATCCCTACTACTTTGCCAACACCAAGGCCCATTACGGATTACCCGCCATGATGTCTCTGTGTGCGTTCGGTGCGTGGGGGATGGACATCCTCACCCGTCGCTGTCGCACCGCGCGCGTCGTCTTATGGATCGGGCTGGGCACATGGGCCATGAACAGCTACGCCTCGGTGTGGATTCAAGCGCGCGCGCCCTATACCAGGATCGTATTGAGTCAAGAGTTGGCAGGCAGAGGAAACTACAGTGCAGCCATCGAAATGCTCCGAGATGTCCTGCGCACCCATCCTCAAAACGCATCCGCGCGCTTGGCCTTGGCCGAAACGCTGGGAAAGATGGGGAACACTGCAGAAGCCCTGCAGCAGTACCAAACCGCCTGGCACGACCACCCCAACGACCCTGACTGCGCCACAACCATGGCCTTTGCCCTCGCTCAACAGGGGCAATTCAGCAATGCAATCGAGCTGGTTCAACAGGTAATCCAGCTCGAACCGGACCGTCCGGACGTTTTTCCCCTATTGGGCAGGCTGCTCGCCGAACAAGGACGGTTCGACAGGGCCATCGCCGCATACGAGGAAGCACTGCGCTTCACCCCCGACAACCCCTACCTCCACGACGACCTCGGCACACTCCATTTGGGCCTGGGCCAGTATGAACCCGCAGCGGAGCACTTCCTATACGTCTTGCGGATCAACCCCGACGACGCTGACGCGCACGGCAACCTGGGCGTCGCGCTGATGAAACTTGGACAACCGCAGGAAGCCATCGCCCATTTCTCCGAAGTCGTGCGCCTCAGACCCGAAGACGCGTTGGCACTCGCCAACCTGGCGTGGATTCGCGCGACCCATATCAATCCCGCGATCCGTGACGGTGCGGCGGCTGTCGAGCTTGCGGAACGCGCTCGCCGCCTGACCGACCAGCAACGGCCGGAATTGTTGGACACGCTGGCTGCGGCCTATGCCGAGGCGGGACGGTTTCGCGAGGCTGTGCAGACCGCTCAGAAGGCTGTCGCTATAGCTTTGGCCACTGGGCAACAGGAGCAGGCCAAAGCCATTCAAACACGATTGGAGTCATACAAGGCTGGTCAACCATTTCACGAGTGAATTGCAGCAGACCGGCCACCCGCGCACCGGGTAAACGACTACACCCGTAACACGCCTTACGACTGGCCCACGCTGAACCATTTTGCCCACGTGAGCAGCCAGGTCGTCTTCCCAATCGCTGCCGCCACGGCACGCATTTAAACAGCCAGCGCTTCAAACTTCTTGGGAAGCATGGCCTGCTCGCCGTCGGAAAGTGCCGCTTCGGGACCGTTGTGGACGTCGATTATGGCGCTGATATCGATCCATCGCGGTACGGGCTACCTGCTTGATATAACTTCAGCCGCTCTTGAATGTGTCCGGCGAGGTCTCTGTGTCCAGCCGCGTTCGCCAACTCGACTGCTTTCTGAGCAACCTGAATGGCATCGCTGAATCGACCGGCTTCGGCGTAGGCGGCGGCCAACACGTCCAAAACTTCTGCCTGCTTGTAGCCCGTAACCACACAAAGCCGCTCCGCCAACTGAACCGCTTCTGCGCCGTTGCGAAGGCTCGCGTTTCGGTCGGTGGCAAGAATCCAGGCCAGCCTGCTGAGAGCCGGCGGCCAATCGGGCCTCAGCCGCAGAGCTTCGCGATACTGGGCAATTGCCTCTGGCACCTTGCCCAGTCGGAGCAAAGCGTTCCCCAAGCTGTAGTGCACCTCAGCAGAATCGGGCTTGACCCGCAGCGCCTGCTCGTACTGCCCGATCGCCTCCGGCACCTTGCCCAGTTCGAGCAGAGCGGTCCCCAAGTTGTAGTGCGCCTCGACAAGATCGGGCTGGATCTGCAGCGCCTGCTCGTACTGCCCGATCGCCTCCGGCACCCTGCCCAGTCGGAGCAAAGCGTTCCCAAGGTTGTTGTGCGCTTCGGCAAAGTCGGGCTGGACTTGCAGCGCCTGCTCGTACTGCCCGATCGCCTCCGGCATCCTGCCCAGTTGAAACAGAGCGTCCCCAAGGTTGTTGTGCGCTTCGACAAAGTCGGGCTGGATCCGCAACGCCTGCTCGTACTGCCCGATCGCCTCCTGGGTTCTCCCCACTTGGGACAAAAGCTTCCCCAGATTGTAGTGCGCCTCGGCAAGGTCGGGCTTGAGCCGCAACGCCTGCTCGTACTGCCCGATCGCCTCCGGCACCCTGCCCAGTTCGATCAGATCGTGCCCCAAGTAGTAGTGGGCCACCCAGGCATTCGGATTCTTTATCAAGGTGTCGCGCCAAAGCGTTTCGTCGTCATGGTAAACGTTGGCGCGTCTCCAAGTGGACACTCCCAGTACTGTGAGCGCCACGGCGCCTGCCACCGCCACAACACACCGGCCCCGCGTACCAGTCCGTCTGCTAACCGCCATGCCTGCGGCCACCGCCAAGGCGATGGGGCCGACAATCGCAACATATTGCCAGTGGTCGGCCACCAGCGAGTAGTAGTAAAAGCCCTGATCAAAGAATCCCAATACGGGAAAAAGCACGACCACAAAATAACCCACCGCGAATAACAAGGGTCGTCCCCAGCTTCTGCGATTCCGCCAGAAAAGTATCAGGCAGCCCACGATGGCGATTCCAGGCAAATAGGAAAAGCCCCGGAGATCATCGACGTTCCATTGCGGATAAATCACACTCAGGTTGAGCGGCAGGAGGGCCTTGGACAGGTAAAACCAGGGCACCCAACCCGCCGCGGCCAGCCGGGACATAAAACCAGCCGTTCGAACTGGGTGTCCTCCCATGGCTCGGTTGTACTGAAACCAGATCGTCACCAAGCCCAGAACCAGTGAAAGGGCAAAGAACGGGCCACTGCACAGGAGGTCTTTGCGCGTGATCCTGCCTCGCCGCCACCACACACAGCCCAACAGGACAAATGGCAGCATCACGACCGCCGTCTTGCTAAGCAAGGCCAGCAAGAACGCCGCCAACGAAAAGCCGTACCAACGCCACCGGCCTTGTTCCTCGAATCTCAAATACAGAAGGATCGCTACCGCGTAAAAGAGCATCGACAGCGCATTCTTCCGCTCGCTAATCCAAGCCACTGTGGCTGCGTTCACCGGGTGAACTCCGAATACAAGCCCGGCCAACCACGCTCCAGGGATCTTCAGATGTCGTAAGATCGTCCACACCAGCACCGCATTGATGGCGTGTAACAACACGTTGAGGATGTGGTACCCCACCGCGTTGTTGCCCCATAACCGCCATTCCAACCACCACAAGCTCCAAGTCAATGGATAGTAATCCGGCGATTCCGTCGTAAACCAGAACCGATAAAGTCCGTCACTGGCTTTGACCATCCGGTTACCCGTGATGAGATGGTCATCGTCCCAGATGAATCCGCCGCGCATCGCCGGGATGTACACCACCACCGTCAGCAAAACGATGAGGGCAGCGCCCACGCTCAGTGACCGCCAAGACCCTTTCATCGTCCCGCTGAGGCGTTCATTAATCTTTCCTGACTTTTGCATCGCTTCTGATCAACTCGTCCGGCAGCACGGCCCATGCGAACAGAACAGTCCCGCCAGTTCGGCGTGATTTAACCTGCCCGGACAAAGAACTGCAAGCCACTCGTCAGCAGTTGAACCTGCTTCCCGATGGCGGCGGCAGCCGCCCGCATTTCGGCAACCAGCGTCTCGAACTTGTCGGGAAGCAGGGCCTTGCCCGCCGTCGGAAAGCGCCGCTTTGGGTTTGTTGTGGACGGCAATTATGGCATCAGTGCCGATCCCTCGCGGTACGGGCTACCTGCTTGATATAACTTCAGCCGCTCTTGAATGTGTCCGGCAAAGTCTCTGTGTCCAGCCGCGTTCGCCAACTCGACTGCTTTTTGAGCAACCTGAATGGCATCGTTAAATCGGCCGACCTCGGCGTAGGCCGCAGCGAGCGCGTCCAAGGCATCGGCTTGCCTGTAGCCTGTGATTTCACAAAGCCGCTCCGCCGACTGAACCGCTTCTGCGCCGTTGCGAAGGCTCGCGTTTCGGTCGGTGGCAAGAATCCAGGCCAACCTGCTCAGCGCCGGCGGCCAATCAGGTTTCAGCCGCAGAGTTTCGCGATACTGGGCAATCGCCTCCGAAATCCTGCCCTGACTGGCCAGGGCAAGTCCCAAATTGTAGTGCGCCTCGGCATAATCCGGCTCGATCCGCAACGCCACGGCAAACTCGGCGATCGCCTCCGCAGCCCGTCCCTGACTGGCCAGGGCAATTCCGATGTTGTTGTGCGGCTTGGCATAGTCCGGCCTGATCCTCAACGTCTGCTCGTACTGCTCGATTGCATCCGACACCTTGCCTGATTCGAACAGAGCGTTCCCCAAATTAATCTGTGCCTCGACATAATCGCGCTTGATGCGCAGCGCCTGCTCGTACTGCTCGATTGCATCCGACACCTTGCCTGATTCGAACATAGCGTTCCCCAAGTTGAGGTGCGCCCGCGGATTGCTCGGGCTCTTCGCTACCGTGTCGCTCCAGATGGCCAGTTCGCTGCGGTAATCTTCGTTGCGCTGCGCGGTAAGAAATCCCAACCCCACCGCTAGCACCAAGCACGCGGACATCCCGCCGTGGCGGGACTGCCCGACCAACGCATGAATCCCCATCACCCCGAGCGCCACCACCGCCGCCAGTGGCAGGTACATGCGGTGTTCCGCCATCGTCTCCGTCGCCACGGTCACCACACTGGAGGTCGGGGCCAGAATCGCGAAAAACCAGCCGCCCACGAAGCCGATGGCGGGCCAGCGCCACAGGCTGATTACCGTAGCCACCACCAGCAGCACAACGATCAGCGCGTACGGCACGACCTCGGCAGCATGCTTGGCCAGGTCTATCCCGTAATCGAGAACCAGAGGATGCGGCCAGATAGAAAGCCTGAGGTAATGCACGATCGCCCAAAACTGTGTCAATGCGTACGCCCACGAAGTGGCGCCGGTGCCAAAGCCGGCTGTCTCGCCACGGTTGCCCGTGCCGACCACCAGGTAACCCAGCAGGACCCAGGTGCTGCCCAACGCCAGATATAGCCGCCACGACCGCGACCACGCCTTCCGGAAGGAGCCCGATATGAACGTCCGATCATAGAGCAGCGCCATGAGCGGAGCGGAAACCATCACCTCCTTGCTGGCCATTCCCAGCAAACACGCCATGACCGAGAGGCTGTACCAAATGCGTGGCACAGGCGAGGCAGCTCCGCGGATAAAACAGTATAGCGTCAGCAAGTAGAACAACCCCATGAGCGACTCGGTCCGCTGCACGACGTAAGTTACCGACTCGGTCTGCAGCGGGTGAACCGTCCAGATAACCGCTGTGGCCAGAGCCAGGGGAAGCGCCGTGGCGCCGAAGCGCCCGCACAGAGTCGGCTGAAGCAGCGTCCGCCGCACGACACCAAACAGGGTCGAGCCGGCGAGAATGTGAATGGCCAGGTTCAGCGCATGATAACCCCAGACCACCGTGCCGCCGAACGCATAGTTGACGGCCAGGGAGAGATTGACCATCGGCCGCCCGCTGACGGTTTCACCTCCTTGCGGCGGAGACAGCGTATCCCAGATCGGCCAGAGATGCCTGATCGTCCGGTTCTCCGTGATCGACGCCTCGTCATCGAAGAGGAACGGTACTGAGAAGCTGTTGTGATACGCTGCAAGCGCTGCCAGGACGATTAAGGCGCCACCCAACCGCACCGACTTCCAGGATTCTTTCGTCATATTGTTGAGGTCGCGATCAATCCACGAGTCTTCGCTGGCTCCCGATCAACCCGACCGCCAGTGCCCGCACGCAGAACACCAGCAAAGGCGGCGACAGTTCCTTCCCGTTCCCGTTCCAGCCCGCGATTGACGCGACTGATTCGCGTCCATTCGCCACGTGGAACGTGGTAAATGTTCATTCGTGGTTTAGTTCTGCCCGCAGCGCGTCGATAAACTTCTTGTTCTCCTCCGGCAATCCCACGGTTACGCGGACCCATTGCGGCATCTTGTAGCCGCGCATGGGACGCACGATCACGCCGCGCTTCTGCAACGCACGGAAGATGCGGTCGCCGTCGCCGACGTTGACGAGAATGAAGTTGGCGCAACTCGGTACAAACTCCAGCTTCAGCCGCTTGAATTCCTTCTCCAAATACGCCAGCCCGCACCGTGTCATTGTCTTGGTCTTGCGGATATGCGCCGTGTCGTCCAACGCCGCCAGCGCGCCCGCTTGCGCGACGGAGTTGACGTTGAACGGCTGCCGCACCTTCTGCAAAAGAGCGATGCAATCCTTCTGCGCGATGCCGTAGCCGATGCGCAGCCCAGCCAGCCCGACGATCTTGGAAAAAGTGCGGAGCACAACTACTTTCGGGCTGCCAGTCAAACAACTCTCCGGTGGCACAGGCGTCCCTGCTCCGACTGGAGTCGCGAGTCCTGCTCGGACCTGTGCAGGAGGATTTGGACAGGCACGGAGGCCTGTCCCACCATTTCGGAGATGGCCTCCAATCGCCCACTCGATGGATGGCGGCGGGTCATCGAGGAATTCGATATATGCCTCGTCCAACACGGCGATCACGTGCGGCGGCAGACTGCGGATGAAAGTATCGAGTTCCGCATTCGTCACGCGCGTGCCGGTCGGGTTGTTCGGATTGGCAACGAACACCAATTTGGTCTTTTCGGTGATCGCCTCCCGCATCGCCTGCAAATCGTGCGTGTGACCCTTGAACGGAACTTCAATGCATCGCGCCTGAAACGATTTTGCCATGATGCTGTAGATGACAAACGCCCGGTCGCCCGCCACGACCTCGTCGCCCGGCGCAACGAACGCATGATAAAGAAACTCGATGATCTCGTTGGAGCCAGCGCCGAGGACGATGTTCTCTATGCTGACACTGGAGGGTCGCGCTCCGTCGCGACCGCTGCCGCTCAATCGCTTCGCGATCGCCTGACGCAAATAGAATCCGCCGCCATCAGGATACAGATGCGCCGTCGTCAGCGCCTTGCGCATTGCGGCGAAGGCTTTGGGTGACGGCCCAAGCGCATTCTCGTTCGACGCCAGTTTGATGATCGTCGACGGTTTCAGCCCCAATTCGCGCGCGACCTCTTCGATTGGACGGCCCGGCTCGTAAACGGGGATGTCGCAAACGTATTGATTCGCCAATGATTGAATGTTCATGGGTGGCGAAGTCTATCAAAGGCAACCTCTGATTGGAAGCCGAAGCGGAGCTGAGACGCGGCTCTGTCGTTTCAGCCGCAACTCATGGCCGCCAGTCTGACAAAACCACGAAGATGAGGCGAGCCGAGTCTGGAGCAGCAATTTCGTTTACTTCTTCTTGAGCTTCGCTTGGAAGTCAACATGTTCCCACTGGGAACTGAAAATCGAATCGACTAAACGAGTACAACCGGAGGTCAAGCGAGCTAAAGCTTTGAGTTGTTCACGACAGGCCACGCTCCGCGTGCGCTTAGGATAGTCGATGACGTGCGACACTTCCCCCCAAACCTCTTCCATCAGCGTACGGAGTTGCAACTCGATCCTCAATTCGGGTCGTTGTGCGGAGGTAATTACATAATGGACACTCGTATACATTTCAGGTCGCTCGATAGACCTGATTCCCATACTCTTAAAGAAATCTCTGTTCTCAATGTCCCAAATGTAAACAACAGGTTTCTTTGCAAGAGAATATTTGTTGGTTTCTAGGACTGCTAGAATCGCGGGATGGATGTCGGCGGATTGCTTCGTATGAAGATGCAGTAGGCGGACGCCGGCAAGATCGTCTACTTCTTTTAACAGATTCTTCTGAGTTATCTTCCTGCCCCGTTTCTCCGTTAACCGCTCAGTCTCCTTCCGCAATAGCTTGTCCATAAGATGATCAGGATCTTTCGTGCGATACTTGGAGGAGTGGATGAACTTAGCAAGGCGACGATCCCCCGTCAGGTGCATAAGCAGAATTTGCGCGACATTGTCGAAGTCAGTCCGCAACGTCTCGTAGTACGAAACCGCAGCGCGAAATTCAGCCTTTCGAGCTGCACCGATGCTTACGGGCTTTGTCATCAGATGAAATCAACTGACGCGAGAGATTAACTCCCTCGCCATTCCATGAAATGCCGACCGAGCTTCCGCAGTCTGATACGCTGGCCCCCCGTCCACCCGCCACAGCGGTAACCCCTGTTCTTGAGACTTCTGTACCAAGTGTGCAAAATCCTTCACCTCGCCAAGTTTGGCCTGGTTTGAAGGAACCGCCACCAATTCTGTCGATATGCTTCGAAGCGGTCCCAATATGTGACGGTCGAGTTCCCTTCTAAAGCGCGCGTGATACTTCGAGGGCCACCTTGCCATGCCCTGACCGTAAACCCGAAAACCTTGAGGTATGTAGCCCACAAATCTGGGTTTTCCGCCAAGCAGAGGCGAGTTGGGAGGAGCACGTTGTTTAATGTTTTCCCAAGCTTCAATCCAACTCACTAGAGAATGGCCTAGAGTCTTAAGAGCTCGCACGGAGAACAGATCACAGGCTCCAGGAACCAAGAAGTAATTGCAGTCTAACAGAATCGCTCTATTCAATGGCCCGATGTTAGGTCCGGTATCATAGAACACGAAGTTAAGGCCGTACTCCTCAGCATAATGCGAGGCGATTGAGCTTAAGGTAGCTGTACCGATGAAACCTCGCCGCTTCTGTTCAACGCACGCTGTCCAGTATTGTGAAAGCTCGATCTCGAATTCGGCTAGTTGGATATCTCCGGGGAGCAGGTAGAGTCTATCCTGAGCGGTTTCATAGATGCCTACTTTACGCCACTTACCCTCACCCTCGACTACCGGCTTCACAGCCGACCAAATCGTCTCTCCTCTTGGCCCATCGGAAGCGTCGAGTAGATCGTCAACTACTGAGTCTTCAAATAAATACGACGTGATGTTGCACTGGGGATCGGAGTCAATCAGAAGGACTTTCTTGCCCATCTCCGCCAAGGCGAAGGCGAGATTCACCGTCAGCGTGGTTTTGCCCACCCCACCTTTGTGGTTGAAAATAGCCAGTCGAACGGTCGAGGGTCTAGGCATGTTTATCAGGCCGCTTGGTTGATGCCTTCTTCGTGCCCCTAATCCTTCTTCTCCTGCGGGAGGACATTCGCTCCAAGACATTCTTCACCGCGCTACGATCCGGAAGCGCTTCTACAAACTGCTCGCCGTCTGCACTAAGCTGCTTCTGCCCTCTACCGGCTTGGACGATCAGCCCCTTAGTTGCGGTGTTCTTAAGTGCTTGAGCTGCATTTGAGAACTTTTGTTGCGCTGCCTCAGTGTTCAGCTTGCTTATGTCCAACGTCTTGAACTGTGGGGTCTGACGGTAATGACTCAGGTAGTACGCCAAACAGGCCACGCGCTCGATATCTGTCCGCGGCTCTTTCTGGAGCATGAACTCCTTCGGACTGAGATCGGATTGACCAGAAAACGTATGCGCGGGATATCGTTTGGACGCGACGGGAGTACCTGGCTCGGTCCACGCTTTTACTGCTTGTTCGGGCTGCTCCAACGACAGAAACGCCAGCACTGATTGAAGCACACGGCGTCGTTCAGCCTTGCTTAATTTAGAAAAAGCCCCAACAACGTCTTGGAAAACCTGAAGCTTAACCTGTTCGCCCTTTTCTTTCATGACGCTCTTTTGTTTCATGACACTTGCTCCAATGAAGTAGAGTTCACCATAACTTAATTAGTCATGCTAGTCCCAAATTATAATCAGTGTCAAGAACGCCATTGCGTGATCGCGTTGCGGCACAAAACGCCTCTCCCTACACCTTGACCGAGGCGAAGCGACGACTGAGACCCTTCCCTTCGGCTCCGCTCAGGGCAATCTAGCTCAGGGTGACAATCTGAACGTTACCCATTCACATTGGGGTAACTTCCCAGAATCTTGACGAACATGGTGTGTTTGGCGAGTTCGGCCAGCGCTTTCTTCACGCGGGCGTCGTCGCAGTGGCCGTTGAAATCGACGAAGAAGTAGTACTCCCACGCTTTCTTTCTGCTCGGACGCGACTCGATCTTGGTCATGTTGATCTTGAATTTCTTGAACGACGAGATGCAATCGTGCAGCGCGCCGACACGGTCCTGAACGGCGAACATGATCGACGTCTTATCGTTGCCCGTGCGCGGCGGATACTTCCTGCCGATCACGAGAAAACGCGTCACGTTCTCGCTCGAATCCTGGATGTTCGGGTCGTAAACCGTCAGTCCGTACAGTTCCGCCGCCAGCGCGCTGGCCAGCGCGCCCGCGTTCGGCTCGCTCTTGGCGATCTCCGCTGCGCGAGTGGAACTGGACACCTCGACCAATTCCGCGTGCGGCATGTTGAGCTGGAGCCATTGCCGGCATTGCGCGAACACCTGGGAAATCGAGTACAACTTCTTGATCTGTTCGCGCGGACAGGCGGCCATCAGGTTGTGCCGTATCGGCAGCACGATCTGCGCGCAGACCTTCAGCTCGCTGTCCACAAACATGTCGTACGTGTGCGTGACCGCGCCTTCGGTGGAATTCTCGATGGGCACGACGCCGTAATCGGCCCGGCCTTTCGCGACCTCGGTGAACACGTCGGTGATGCTTGGCAACGGTTCGTACCGCAGGCTCGCGCCGAATTTCTTCACCGCCGCCATGTGCGAGTAGGTCGCCTGCGGACCTAGGAAGGCGATCACGAGCGGTTTTTCGAGTGCCAGCGCGCTCGACATCACCTCGCGGTAAATCGCGCGCAACGATTCCTCGGTGAGCGGCCCTTGGTTCTTCCCGGTAACGCGCTGCAGCACGGCCTCTTCGCGTTCGGGCGCGTAAATCTCGTCGCCGGATGCGTGCTTGATCTTGCCGATTTCCAACACCAGCTTCGTGCGTTCATTGAGCAAATGCACGAGCTTCGCGTCGAGTTCGTCAATCTTGCTGCGGAGCGGTTGTAGTTTGTCTTTCATCCTGATTCTCTGGTGGCACAGGTGGCCCTGCCTGTGTTTTTTCCACCTTTTCTTCCGCTGTCTTCAACGCGGCGGCCTGCAAACGCAACTCCGCCGCCTTCGGCATGTCGTCAACATCGCGCAGCCCGAAATGCTCCAAGAATCGCTGCGTCGTGCCGTACAACAACGGTCTGCCCGGCACGTCGCTGCGTCCGACAATCGTGATCAGATCGCGTTCGAGCAACGTCTTGATGACGCCGTCCACTTCCACGCCGCGAATCGCAGCGATGTCGGCCCGCGAAATCGGCTGGCGCAATGCAATGATCGATAGCGTTTCCAGAGACGGCTGCGAGAGCCGATGCGGACGCGCTTCGTCGAGCAGCTTCTTCAGCCACGGCGCGTACTCGGCCCGGCTGACCAATCGCCAGCCACCGGCGATCTCGACGACCTGAAAACTGTGTTGGGCGGCGTCGGTTTCGATCTTGAGTTCTTCCAGCGCCGCTGCCACCTGCGCCTCGCGCACGTTGCGAAACGATTCTGCGACGCCGGGGTTTTCCTCGTCCGTTGCCTCGGCGAGAATCTGGCGAATCTCCTTCGTCGTCAGCGGCCGCTCCGCCGCGAACAGCAGCGCTTCGATGATCTTTTTCAGTTCCAGTGTCATTTGTCTCAGTAGCGCGGGCGTCTCGCCCGTGCCGTTGGGGCATAACAGAACGGGCGAGACGCCCGCGCTACTATGCCACCTTGATCACATGAATCTCTCCGAACGCTTGATCCTGTCTGACCTTCAATCGCTTGAGCCTGATCAATTCCAGCAATGCCAGAAACGTCACGACGATCTCCGCGCGCGACGTGGCCTGCGCAAACAGTGCGCTGAAAAGTATCACCGTTCGGTCGCGCAGAGTATAGAGGATTTCCTCGATTTTGTCGCTGACTGTAAATCTTTCTTCCACGATCTCGTGGAAGTCGTCGCGGGCGGTCGCCTTCTTCAGTACGTCGTTGAACGCGTTGATCAGGTCGAAGATGCTGACCTCGGCCAGCGGCGCTTTGCTGGCGTCTACCTCAATCCCCACCTCACCGCGCCGCGCGAAGATGTTCGACTGTTCCTCCTCGCGCCGGCTCAATTGGAGGGCGGCATCCTTGAACTTCTTGTACTCGACGAGCTGGCGAATCAGTTCCCAGCGCGGGTCTTCGCCTTCGTCCTCTTCGGTGTCGATCACCTGCTGGTCCGCGGGCAACAACATCCGGCTCTTGATGTACATCAGCGTCGCCGCCATCACTAGGAATTCGCCGGCGACTTCGAGATTGAGCATCTGCATGATCGTCAGATACTCCATGTACTGGTTCGTAATCCGCTCGATCGGGATGTCGTAGATGTCCACCTCCTCCTTCTTGATGAGGTAGAGCAACAAATCGAGCGGCCCCTCGAACACCTCCAGCTTGACTCTGTAATCGGATTCCATCGTTCAGCCCGGCGCTTCACAGAAGCGCCGCTACAACACCGGGGTGTAGCGGTGGCTCTGTGAGCCGCCGATTGTTCACCGCAACCCCACGGCCTCTCTCACTTTGCGCATCGTCTCGTCGGCCACGGCGTTGGCGCGCTCCGCGCCTTTGCGCAAGACTTCGTGGACGTAATCGAGGTTCTTCACCAACTCCGCGCGCTTGGCGCGCATTGGCGCAAAATAGTCCATAATCGCCGAGAAGAGCGTCTTCTTGAGTTCACCATAGCCATACCCACCTTCGGCCAGCTTTGACGCCACGATGGCAGCCGCCAGTGGATCACGAACGACTGTGTAAAGCTGCAGCGGGATGTTTTTGTCCAGGTCTTTTTTCGGCGCTTCGATAGGCTGGGAATCGGTCACGATGCTCATGATCTTTTTCCGGGTCGCCTTCTCGTCGCCAAAAATCTCGATGGTGTTGCCGTAGCTCTTCGACATCTTGCGTCCATCGGTGCCGGGCATCACGGCCACCTCGGCGCGAATGCTCGCTTCGGGAATCCGAAACACCTGGCCATACAACCTGTTGAACGCTCCCGCAATGTCGCGCGTGATCTCGATGTGTTGTTTCTGGTCCCTGCCCACCGGCACGCAATCCGACTGCACGATCAGAATGTCTGCCGCCTGCAACACCGGGTACGCAAACAACCCGAGATTCGGCCGCAACCCCTGCGCTATCTTGTCCTTGTAGCTGACGCAGTTCTCCAGCATCGGCATGGGCGTCACGCACGAAAGAATCCACGTCAGTTCCGTTACCAGCGGCACGTCGCTTTGCCGGTAGAACACCGTCCGTTGCGGGTCCAGTCCGCACGCCAGAAAATCCAGCGCCACGTCGAGCGCGTTCTGCCGCATCTCCGCCGGATCGGTCACCGAAGTCAGCGCATGGTAATCCGCGATGAAATAAAACGCGTCGCCCTTCTGCGCCAATTCCAGCGCCGGACGCATCATGCCGAAGTAGTTGCCGATGTGCAGCTTGCCGCTCGGTTGTATGCCTGAAAGAATTCTCATGGCCGCTGCAAGATACGGGATGCTTGCAGGACGATGCGAGTAAAAAATCAACGCCGTGCCAACGCCCGCTTCACGTTCCAGCCGTTGCGGATCAGCCGTCGCCGCGCCTCTTCCTCGCTGCAATTCCTGAGTGTGGCGACGATGAGGCAGGCGCGAGCACGGAGTTTCCCGTTGGTGGGTTTGACATCGACCATCAGATTGCCCAGCACTTTGCCGAGGCGAATCATGGAGATCGTCGTCAGCATGTTGAGCACGAGCTTGGTGGCGGTGCCGGCCTTCAAGCGCGTGGAGCCGGTGAGGACTTCGGGGCCGGTGAGGATTGTGAGTGGTGAGTGGTGAGTGGTGAGTGGTTTGGAGCAACTCATTAGAAAGGTGTGCGCGCCACGGCGTTTGGCTTCGTCGAGCGCGCCGACGACGAACGGCGTGTTTCCGCTGGCGGCGATGCCCACAACAACGTCGCGCTTGCCCACGCCGCGGCTGCGGACCGCCTCTGCGCCCGCTCGCGGATCGTCCTCCGCGGCTTCGACCGCTGAGTGCAGCGCAGGCGCGCCACCGGCGATGATGCCTTGAACCATCTCGGGATCGGTGGAGAACGTGGGCGGACATTCACTGGCGTCGAGCACACCGAGACGTCCGCTCGTTCCTGCGCCAACGTAAAACAGTCGGCCCCCACGCTTGAATGCAGCGACAATTGAATTGACGGCGCGCCCAATTGCCTGCTTTTCCTCGCGCAAAGCGGGGATGACGCGTGCTTCTTCAGCGAGCATCGTATCAATCAGTTGCGAGACAGAACGCTTATCCAAATCCATCGTGCGCGGATTGCGCTGTTCGGTCGAAGCGAAGGATGAAGGATGAGGGATGAGGGATGAAGAAGGCTCCGAGGGAGCGTTTATACTCGCGAGCAGGAGAGCGCCGCGAGTTGACTCTAACTTGGGGTGGAAGATGCGGGCATGCGGGAAGATTTTCCGGATACGATGCGCTACGGTGTGGCGAAACTTCTCGTGGTGCTCGAACACGCCGCCCGCGAGCGCGACATCAGGGTTTCCAAGCCCGAGCTTTTTTGCGACGGCGTGGCAGTCCATCGCCAAGAACGATGCCGCCTGCAGCATCAAGCCCGCGTCGCCTTCCATCACATCCGGTGCAAGCGCGGCGATGTCCGCCTTGCTCGCGTTGGGAATCCAATCGGTAAGTTGGTCGGGTGAGTTGAGCGCAAGACGACGCAGCACCTTTCGCAGCGCGGGACCGACAACTTCTCGCCGGTCATAGTCGCGCAGCGCGGCGCGCAGTCCCGTGATCGCGATCCAGTAGCCGCTGCCGCAGTCGCCGAGCAGGTGTCCCCGACCTCCTGCTCTTGCCGTTTGGCCGCGCTGATTGCGCCCGAAAACGCACGAGCCGGTGCCGCTGATAACGAGGATGCCCGCTCCATTCGTCCCGAACGCAGTGGCAAAACCTGAATCCAAGTCACTGCCTGCTACAACGCAACGAGCATCTGGAAAAACACGCCCAGCCAGCGCGCGAACGCGAGCGCAGTCGGCTGGTGTGCGGCAGCCCGCCAGGCAAAGTGAAATGTTCGAAACTCGGAACTCACGCCGACGAAGGCTGCGCAACAGATTAAGAATCTGTTGGTCGGTGGAAAGCTTCAGGTTAAACGGGCCACGTTCGAGTCGTTGGAGAACTTTCCCCTTGGCATCCGCGAAGAGAGCAGTTGTCTTCGTGCCTCCGCCTTCGATGCCGAGACAGACGCGTTTTGTTTCCTGACGAGAGTCCCCACCCATCGAGTGTGGAGGATAGCAGATTTAGCTGCTGAGCGGCAAGTAAACGCTGAACGTGCTGCCTTTGTCAGGAGCGCTCTGTACCTGGATCGCGCCTCCATACTTGCCAACCAACTCACAGACAATCGCCAGACCGAGTCCCGTGCCTTGCGACTTGGTGGTAAAGTACGGCTCGAAGATCTTCTTTACGTTCTCGGGTGAAATGCCGCAGCCGCTGTCCGTAACCGAGATTTTCAAATGCTGTTTTTGGGGATCGAACGTGTCGGAGCGAAACGCGGGGGTGTCCGGGATTGACGACGCGCGCTCGGCGGAAAACGCGAGCGTTCCTCCTCCATTCATAGCTTGCAGCGCATTGACGCCGAGGTTGATGAGGACCTGCATCACTTCGGCTGGATGCGCCTTGATTTGCAGCGATGGGTCACTGACCCGCGATGAGATTTCCGTAGAGCGATTGGCAGGATGCGCCTTCACCAGCATGACCGTATCTTCCAGCAGCTTGGCGACTTCAATACGTTCGCTGCCCTGCTGCGAGGCGCGGGAAAAGCTGAGGAAACGTTTGGCGATTTCCTTGCAGCGGTCGATCTCGCGCTGGATGGTCGCAAGTCGTTCCTGAACATTTTGGGCTGTTCCCTGATCCACGTCGCCAAGCTTTGCCAGGTCTCGGCTGAGCAACTGAGCGTAGCCCGCCACGATGGACAAAGGGTTGTTGATCTCGTGAATCACACCTGCCGAAAGAACATTGGCCGTGACCGCGCGATTGCTGTCCGCCAGGCCGCGAGAAAGCTCCTCATTCACCTTTTGCAGTGTTTGCAGGCTTTCTTCCATGGTGATCTTGCGCTGGCGTCGAGCGATGCATTTTTCGAGCAGCTCGCGCACAAAGAACACGTCGAACGGCTTGTTCAAATAATCGGCTGCACCGTAGCGCACGGCGGCCCGAGCCGTCTCGACGGTTTCGTAGCCGGTGAGCATGATGCACTCGATGTTAGGATCGATTTCCTTGAGTTCCCGCAGGACTTCCACGCCCGAGAGATCGGGCATCTTGATGTCGAGGATCGCAGCATCGACGTGATTCTTCCGGGCGTAATCAATTCCGTCCCGCCCACAGGTTGCGACCGCACATTGGTAGCGGTCCTTGAACACGATGCGCAGCGATTCGCGCGGACCCGCTTCGTCGTCCACAATCAACAAGGTTGGTTTCCCGTTCTTCTTTGGTTCGGCCTGACTGACCGCCAACGCATCATAGATTCCCATCTGACAATTCTCCCCTTCTTTAGAATTTCAACGTGCTGGTGACCATCACCGCATGGCCGTCACTCTTCCACGTCCCGTCCACGGCAGAACCATTGCTGACGGTGCGGTCTTCGGAAAGGCTGTACTGATACACAATATCGATGTTCATGCGCGGATGCACATAGCCGAGGCCGATGCTGAACACGTGGCGATTCGAGTCCGGCTCGCTCGGCGAGAAGGTGCTGTTGGGCACTGTGTTCTCGGAATAAATGTAGCCCCCGCGCACGATCCAATGATCGCTGAGCGTGTACTGGGCCCCGAACTCGTAGTAGAAACTGTCCTGCCAGTTGAACACCGTGGGCGTGCCGTTGAACGCGGGATTCGGCGAGTGAAGAACCACAGTGTTGAGCGTATTCCAGTCGGTCCATTCGATGTCCACCTCCAGCTTTAGTTTCGGCATCGGCCGAAACGCATAGCCGCCGGCGACCGACTGCGGGAAATTGATTGTAGCGGACGCGCCACTGCTGCCATCAAGCCCGACCAAATTCCCGTTGACCGAGGTTAGCCCATCAAAGTTGACGGAAAACGGGCTTCGGTACACCACCCCGATCGAATGTTGTTCGTTGATCTTCCACAGCAAGCCGGCGGTTGCGCCGAACGCATCGCCATTGCCATGAAAACGAAAATGCCCGCCGCCATACGCAATGGGTAGGTTCTGCTCGACCGACGTGTGGGCTTGGTAGATGTTCAGGCCTGCGCCCAAGGAGAAATGCTCGTTGAATTGATAGGCGACGGTCGTCTCGATATTATACACCGCCAAATCGGTGCGTGTGACGATGTATTGCAGCGGACCCGAGCCGCCCCAATCGATTTTGTTGCCAAACGGAACGTTGGCGCCGATGCCGAACCGCCATTTCTCCAGCCCGAAATCGCTCGCCGCGTAAAAGTGCGGCATAAAAGCCACCTGGTCGTCCGGGTGAACATCGCCGCCGCCGGACGGATGAAAGTGGATGTTGGGAAAATCGATGTTCGCGCCGGACGTGATCTGCGTCCCTTTCACCTGGGTCAGACCGGCCGGGTTGTAGTAGATGGCCGAAGCGTCGTCAGCCTGAGCCACGAACGCCTCGCCCTGGCCAGTCGCTCGGGCGTCCTGGTCGGGATTCCTGAATCCCAACGCCAGGACCGACGTGCTCGCAATCAAAGAAGCTGCGCCAATCGCTGCAGCCATCCCAGCGTAACGGATCGTTGTTTTCATGTTATCGCCTCTTGTCTTTCACCAACGCTGCGCCTCAACTGAGGCTTGCTGAGATGGTTAGCAGTGCTCGTGCCATGGCGCGAGCAGACCTGGATGTCGCACGTTTCATCATCAGAACTAGGCCGGGTCAGGCTAAGAGCGCATAACAAAACCTGTAGTCGCAGGGTTTATGCCTGCGTTTTACGCACCCATAAAGGGTGCGGCTACCATGCAGGACGAGTTTTGCTAGTGGCTCTAAACGGACAATTTCGCGCCCGCTGCAGCGCAAAATTGAACATTTTTGCGGAAAACACGGCTATTCTTGGACATCAAGCTGGCGCGGTGTCTTCCGCCTCATTGTTCGCAGGATCGGTCGAAGCGATACCGAACTTGTCCATCTTATAACGCAGCATGCGTCGCGTGATCTTTAACGTGCGCGCGGCCTCGGTAATCACGCCGCCGGTGCGTCGCAACGCTTCTTCGATCGCTTTGCGCTCAATCGTTTCGGTCAACTTCGGCAAGTCGAGGCTACCCGCTTCAAACTCCAGCTTCTCCCCGAGCTTTTTGCGAGAAATCGCCGCCGCAGAAAGCTGTGTAGTGGCTGTGGCAGTCGCGACTTCTGCCTGCGAGATGACGAACGGCAGATCTTCCACGCTGATCTTGTTCGCGTCGCACGTCACCATCAATCGCTCGATCCCGTGCTCCAGTTCGCGCACGTTGCCTGGCCACGGGTAATTCACCAGCAACTCCATCGCCTGCGGGGTAAACTGCGGGACCTCCCGATTGAGTTCCTTGGCAAACCGCTGGGCGAAATGCATGACGAGTAGTGGAATGTCCTCTTTGCGCTCCCGCATCGAAGGCAGCATGATTGGGACGACATTGATGCGGTAATACAAATCCTCCCGGAACGACCCTTTCTTGACATCCTGTTCCAGGTTGCGATTCGTGGCGCACAAAAGGCGCACGTTGACGCTGATCGTGTCCTGGCTGCCCACGCGGCGAATCTCGTGCTCCTGAATGGCGCGCAACAGCTTGCTTTGCGTCCCGAACGGCATTTCGCCAATTTCATCGAGGAACAACGTGCCGCCATTCGCGGCCTCGAACATGCCGATGCGACGTTGGAAAGCGCCCGTAAACGCTCCCTTTTCGTGACCAAACAACTCGCTCTCCAGCAACTCGCTCGGAATCGCTGCGCAGTGGACAGCAATAAACGGTTCGTCCTTGCGGATGCTGTTGTAGTGAAGAGCGCGCGCCACAAGCTCTTTGCCCGTGCCCGTTTCGCCTGTGATTAGCACGGTCGTGTCGGTGTCCATCAACCGCTGAATCAGGTTGTACACCTTCTGCATGGCAGAACCTGAACCGACGATGTTTTCGAATTTGTAGGAGGTTTGCAGCTCCGTGCGCAGTCGATCGACTTCGTGTTCCAGCACCTTCTCCTTCAGGATGCGCTCGACCACCAAGCGAATCTCGTCAACGTCGAACGGTTTGTTCAGGTAATCGGCCGCGCCCATCTTCATGGCTTGGACGGCGTGTTTGGCATCCGTGATCGCCGTGACCATCACGACCGGCATCGTGGGGCTCAAATGCAAGATTTTCGACAGCACCTCCAGCCCGCTCAGATCGGGCATCTTTATATCCAGCAGCACCACGTCAAACGGTCCTTCCGCGCGCACGGCTTCCAAGCCGCTCGTGCCGTCCGCCTTCGACACGACCTCGTAACGGTCCTTCAAAATGAATCGCAACGATTCTCGCGGGCTTTCTTCGTCATCAATGCACAATATCCTGGCCTTAGCCATCTGCTCATCTCCTCCTTGGACAACTTAGAGCGCCTAACAAAACCTGCAGTCGCGGCCCCGAACGCATTCGCGCCTAAACCTTTATGCCTGCATCTTACGCACCCATAAAGGGTGCGGCTACCATGCGGGACGAGTCTTGTTGGTGGCTCTTACGCCGCCGGCAATGGAACGTTTACGAGCGTTCCCCTCGCTCCTGGTCGAACGCCCTCGGCAAACGATTGATTGCCTCGTGATGTTCCGCACCTTGCTCCGCTGCGGCTTCCTCCTTTACAAGTTGACTCAGCAATGCGTCATCGGGATGCGGTTGCGCCTTCACGGGCAACAACATCACCACGGTCGTTCCGCGCCCCAGCATACTGTCAATCTCCAGCCGACCGCAATGCCGCTCGATGATCTTTTTCACAATCGTCAGCCCGAGTCCCACGCCGACATTGCGCGTGGTTACGAACGGCTCGACGACACGTTTCAGATTCTCCAGCGCGATCCCTTCGCCCGTGTCCTGCCATTCAATGCGCACGGCGCCGCCCACGGGCAGCTTGCCATCGGGAAAATCCGTTGGTTGCGCATCCGAGGTGCTGATCATCAGTCGGCCGCCCGTTGGCATCGCCTGCAGGGCGTTACGCAGGACGTGTTCAAACGCCTGCATCAGCCGAATCTTGTCGCCTTCCAAACGTGTCAGCTTGTGGCCGAAAGTTTTCTTCACCATGACCACAGGAACTCCCGAAGCGGGTTCCGGCGCTTTCTCTCCCACCGCGACGACTTGCGCCAACTTCTTGCGGGCAAACTCCTGTCCCACGTTCCCCAGACAATTCTCAATGACATCGATCAGCACCACTTCTTCGTGCACCAAACCCAGCGGATGAGAGAAAAATGTGAGATTGTTGACCAAAACATCCACGCGGTTTACCTCGTTGATCACGACGCCGCTGAATTGTTCGCGGAATTCCGTTTCGTTGTATCGTTCAGGCAGGAGCTGCGCGAAGATTTTGATCGATACGAGCGAGTTTTTCAGTTCGTGCGACAGGCGCGCCGCCAGCCGCGTGAAGAATTCCTTGTCCGCCAGTTCTCGTTCGCGCGCCTGCTGCAGCTTCGCCTGGGTAAGATCTTCGATGAGAGCGACTGTCACAAGGTTTCCTGCTGCAGCCTGCATCCCCGCCAGACTCGCGGCAAACCGCGCAGCGCTGATACTCAGTGGACGATTGCTGCGGGGCAACGTCACTTCACGGTCGCAAATCTCCTGGCCCGTCTGCAATACCTCGAAGATGACGTCGCCCACGCGACTCGGAAGACGACTGCTGTCCTGACCAACAATTGCTTCGTCGCCCAAATCGAGCAGGGCGCGGGCCCGGCGGTTAATGCTGAGGATGCGGCTGTCTTGTCCAACGGCAACAACGCCGCTTTGCACGTGCGCCAAAACCTCGCTCAGGAAACGTTCTTGGCTGGCGATGCGGTCGCGCAAATGGAGGTTGCGAACCGCCTGCGCAAGCTGCGTCATCAAGTGGTGAACCAACTCCAACTCCTCGCTGGTCAGCGGCTCGCCCGTGATTCTCCCGCTGAAGGTTAGCACGGCCAACAACTGGCCGTCATCGAACATGGGCACGGCGACCTCCGTACCAAGCAGTTCGAACTCACGCGCTATCTCCGGGTCGTAGTCAAGCGCCAGCGAGTCAAGCGTCTGAGCACGGCGCAAAATCTTTGCTTCCCGCGCGAGGCAACCACCGATGCCCGAATCCACACTCAGCCTCAGATGTTCGACTACATGCTGCGCGATGCCAGCGCTGCGCGCGGCGGTGAATTGCGTGCCCGATGCCGTCAACTGGTCCGCAAACAGCTCGCTCTGCAGCGGTCGCGTGAAGATCGCCACTTTGCCGACACCCAGCAGCTCTTGCACAAGCCGCAGAAACTCTGAAAGCAGTTCATTCTCATCAAGATGTTGGCTCAAGATTCGCGAGAGATCTTTCAACGCATCGCGATACCGATACGCATCAAAGGATGGAACGATGGCAGACGGATGCGCTTGCGGTGAGAACATCAACCCCGGCGCTGGGGCGACCGCCGCCCCGAAAGCTTTCGGGGTTGTTTGACGCTGGCGCGCAATCACAGCGTCTGCCCGTTTCAGCTTGGATTGAGCATCGCGTAATTCGAAAAACGTCCCCAACGATTGTTTCAGCCGGTCTGCTGAATCCGAGTCGGAAACAACCAGCCAGCCTTGCTCCATCGGATACAGCGATTGTTGCGCGGCAGTGGCGCGGACGACGATGGCCTGATGCTCCTGAAGGCGTGCCATCGCCAGCGATTCGACGGCCCAGCGCGTCGTCTCCCCCAAGGAGACCGCGTCGAGAATCACCGCGTCCACGAGACGCAGCCAAGTCGAGAAGAGAGAATCGAATCGCTCGCGCGACGGGTCGGTCGGCGGCGGGAGCAAGACGAAATTTGTCTTCTCGCCGAGAATCTCGGTCAGCAGCCGTTGTGTTTCCGCCGAATTAGTCAGCAGCAGAGCCGTTTTCATGGGTCGCATGCTTTCCGTTGGCGCCGTTTGGTGCGCCGGCGTGCCCGTTTCGATATCGTTTGAGAATGACGACGGTGTTGCGTCCGCCGAAACTGAACGAGTTGCTCACCGCAATGTCCACGCGGCGACGGCGCGCCTGATTCGGCACGCAATCGAGATCGCAGTCGGGATCGGGATACTCGTAGTTGATCGTCGGCGGCAGGATGTTGTCGCGGATGGTGAGGCAGCAGACCGCCAATTCGGCCGAGCCGCACGCGCCTTGCATGTGGCCCAGCGTGGATTTGGTGGCGCTCATGGGAAGATTGTATGCCTGCTCGCCGAACACCTTTTTGATGACGACCGTCTCCGCCTTGTCGCCGAGCGGCGTGGAGGTGCCGTGCGCGTTCAGGTAATCCACTTGCTCGGGACGCACGCCCGCTCTGGACAGCGCCAGTTCCAAGGCGCGCGCGCCCTGTTCGCCGCTGGGGTCGGGGTGGCACATGTGGTGCGCGTCGCACGTGGCGCCCCAACCAACCAACTCCGCGTAAATGCGCGCGCCGCGCTGCTGAGCGTGACCGAGTTCCTCCAGCACGAGCATGCATCCGCCTTCGCCGATGACGAACCCGTCGCGCTTGGCATCGAACGGTCGCGAGGCGCGCTGCGGCTCGTCGTTGCGGGAGGACAGCGCGTAAATAATGCCGAACGAAACGACGACAATCGGGTGAATCGGCGCGTCCGAGCCGCCCGTGATCATCACGTCCACGTCGCCCTTGGTAATGAGATCGGCCGCATGGGCCACGGCGGCGGTGGAGCAATCGCAGCCGGTCGAAATGGTCAGGCAAGCCGCCTTCAGTCCGAAGTGCATGGCCACGAGGCCGCCGGTGGCGCCGGTGAAGACCGCGATGCCGAGATACGGACTGACCGCACCGGCACCTTTTTCCTTGTACACGTCGTATTCTTTGGCGCCGAACAGCATGCCCGCTTGCGCCGTTCCCATTGCAACGCCGATGCGCTCGTGATTCTCGCGGCTCAGATCCAATGCGGCATCCTGAATCGCCAAATGGGTAGATACCAAGCCGAACTGCGCCAGCCGATCCATGCGCCTGGCTTCCTTGCGCCCCAGCCATTCTTCGGGACGAAAGTCTTTGACTTCGGCGGCGATTTTCCACGGACAATCGGACTCCACAAGAATGGGCGCGCGATCCGCTCCCGATACGCCCGCGACAACGTTGTTCCAGAAGGCTTCAATGCCGATGCCGACCGGGCTTACTACCCCAATCCCGGTTATGACCACCCGTCTCTTCTGCATTACCTGCATGCGCTCCCAGCTTTCCCACGGACAAAAACGTACACCCGCCGGCAGCAACCAACGCTGCCCGCCTCCAGACAAAGTTCCCCACTGCCAGCACACTATACAAGAACCACAGGATTTGTAAAGACTTAGTTTACACCCGTACAAATTTGTACACCGGAAGCTTGGAGGACCACGCACGCGCCGTCGCCATAGCAGCTTTTGCGCGTCGGCGACCGTCGTGGCCGCTGGGATTTCGGGTTCACCTCACGCCAAGACGCGAAGACGCCAAGAACGGCGAACACAAACGCTGTTTGTCCTTGCGTGTGAGGCTAACGACAGTCAGTGGCCGTATGCCGGGGCGCTTAATTCAGCGGGAGGTTGACTTGGAACGTGGTGCCCTTGCCCTCGATGCTGGAGACGGTGATGATGCCGCCGTGGTCACGGACAATTTTTTGGGAAATGGAAAGCCCCAAACCTGTGCCTTCCCTCTTTGTGGTGAAAAATGGGTCGAAGAGACGGTTACGTATGGCGGCGGCCATCCCTGGGCCATTGTCAGCGACCTCAATCACGCCGGAGCGTTGGCTTCCATTCCCTTCTTCGGCGTCTTCCATGGTGCGGACGCCCGTGGCGACGCGAATCTTGCCGTGCTCGGGCAGCGCGTCGACGGCGTTGTTCAGCAGATTCACCAACACTTGGAGGATTTGCTGCTTGTCCACTCGCAACACTGGCTGTTCGTGGAATTGCTTCGTCAGTTCGATGCTCTTGGACTTCAGTCTTGGTTGCACCAGCAGCACGGCTTCCTCGACCAACTCCGCCGCCGAGTAATTCGCCACTTTCACCTCGGAGGGCCGCGCGAAAGCCAGCATCGTTTCCACGACCTTCGTGATCCGCTCGACATCCTTCACGACGAGTTTGCTGAACTCATTCCTGAACTCCGGATCGTCCGATTTTGACGGCAAGAGTTGCGCGAATGTTTTGATGGACGCCAATGGATTGCGAATCTCGTGCGCCACGCCCGCCGCAATGGTGCCGAGTTCGGTCAGCTTGTTCTTGCGGAGAATCTCTTCTTCCATGCGGCGGTACTTCACCGCCAGCGCCACTTCCGTGCCGAGGTTCTCCAGCAGTCTCAAATCGCTCACGAAAAACATGTCTTTGCTGGTTTTTTCTCCCAGCCCGATCAAGCCCACCAGTTGCCCATCCAGAATCATCGGGACGCACACCGAGATGCGCAGGGGATCCAATTCGGCCTCGAGCTTCCGCAACGTTTGTGTGTCCACCCGCCGTGGCAACTCGTCCCGCACCAACGTATCTTTGGCCTCCTCCAACCACCGAATGATCGCCGATGCCGAGGTCAAACTGATGGAGTCCGCTCGTTCCGCGGCACTTAATCCACTTTCAACAATCAGCTTGTAATCATCCGACAGCGGGTTCTGCAACAGAATCATCGCCCGTGACAGTTGCATCTCCGAATGCACCTTAGTCACCACCGTTGCTAGGATCTGCTCGATACTCGGCAAGTGGCTCAACTCCTTCACCAAGCCCGACAGCACGTCCTGATACCCGTAGCGTTTTCCAAACATCCGCTCCTGCATCATCCGCTCCGCCCGCGGCAGAAACCGCGGCAGCGTCGCCGCTAACCCCATCCCGATGACAGCAACAAAAGCGACCATGAACAACATCTGCTGCTGATCCATAAAGCTTGGCGCTACCAAGGTCATTCCCCCGGCGAAAACAAGGCTCGCTGCGACGACAATTAGTAAAGTCAATGCATAGATCAACGCACGGGCAATCACCACGTTGAAGTCCGCAAACCGCGCTTTGGACATCACATAGGCAACCAACATGAAGTTTACGGGCATAATGAAGAAACCAAACGGCTGGATATTGATGCCATACTCCAGCGGCACGATGATCAGGTTGCCCGTGAGAAACACGATACACCAAGCCACGGTGAAGTACACACACTGTGTCCGTTTGTAGCCGACGGAATTCCTCGCGCCAGACACTAGGAACACCACGCTCAGCCATTGCCAGGAGTTAATGTGTCCAATGAGGAACGGATACCAACTTCGATTGTAGCGAACGTAATGATCCATGTACGGGGGATGGTTGAGGCCAGTGACAATCTGCCCTTTCCACAACAAAATCAGGCAAATCGTTGCAGTCACATACGAGGCTACAATCCACCACCGCGATCGCCGCATTTGTCCCAGCACGGCGCAGACGCTGTGAAAGAAAAGCGGCGTATTCGTGATTCCAAGGGATAAGGTGACCGTCGCCCAGAATATGGCCCTGCGGGGCTCCATCGGATGGAAGTATTGGGCAAACCCGACGTACCACACGCTCGTCACCAACATGGCCAAGCCAAACAATGGGCCAACCGCCTGATAGCGATTCCTCCAGTAGGCTACCACGGCGACCACCACGCAGAACACTGCATTCAGCAGTACAAGGTAGTAATAGGTCGTGATCATCAGCGCTTCAATCCACTCCTCGTTTCATGCGATGGATTGGGAACCTCGGTATCAGAGCCCCGACCTCCTGCTGGTAGGCGCGGTACGTGTCACCAAACCTGGCCACCAGCGCCGCTTCTTCCTGCCTCAGTCGCAACAACAGCAATGGCACGTACCCTACGAGAGCCGCTCCCAACGACCACCAAGCGTTGCCGATCAGCGGTATCGCAATGATCTCCAGCAGGAACGACAAATAGGCCGGGTGCCGTACGTAACGATAAAGTCCCTGGCGGACAAATACATGCTCCGTGCGGATTTCGATGTGCAAGCTCCAGAATCTCCCCAACGTCCGAATTGCGGCCATTCTAATCACACCGGCCACTATCAGCAATGCCACTCCCAACAATGCCGCGCTATAATAAAAAGGCCTTGGCACGAAGAAGAACTCGATTACCGTTCCGCCGAACACGGCACAGCCCAAGGCAACCAAGGCATAGAACGACCACATCATCGAGACTCGACCCTGCTCGCTACCGCGCTTTCGGAAATCCCAGACCCGCCAGATGGCCGCCGCAACCATGAAGAGAACAAATAGTGACCTGGCACTGGATGACGCGTTCACATTCCCCTTGTTTTCGAGGTCTAAGTATAATAAGAACCGTCGCAATCTGAAAGTAGTTTGTGTCCGGATGCGCATTTTCATCACGGGTATATCGGGCTTCCTCGGAGGCCACTTGGCGGAAACGCTCGTGCAACGCGACCATCATGTGGTCGGGCTCGCTCGCCAAACGTCACGCTGTGCATTTGTGAAATCGCTGGGAGTGGAACTGGTTCAAATGACGTTGGAAGACGTGGGGGGCCTTGCTCGGGTGATGAACAGGGCTGACGTAGTGATTCATGCTGCTGCCAAGGTTCCCGCTCACGGGTTCTGGAGCGACTTCGTCCAGTCAAACATCAACGGCACGCGTCACGTTCTACAAGCTGCCATTGAAGCTAATGTCCCGCGCTTCATTCACATGAGCACTGTGGGTATCTACGGATTCCCACGACCTGATCGCAGACCTTTCGACGAGTCCTGTGACTATGGGGCTGTCCACCGGTGGAACTACTATTCCCGTTCAAAGATCGAAGCCGAAAAGCTCGCAAGGGCCAGCCAGAACTCGGGAAGGATTCAAGTGACAATTCTTCGCCCCACTTGGGTTTACGGTCCGCGCGATCCGATCACGCTTGATCGTCTTGTCCCCGTACTCCGTTCGGGCAGGGTCAAATGGATTGGCAACACCCGAAACCGCATGAGCGTGCTTTACGTAAGTGATGCAGTCGAGGCGATCGCACTCGCTGCGACCAAGTCTCAGGCTGCGGGGCAAATCTATAACATTGCTGCCGACGAATTGTCGCCAACGCAACACGAGTACTTCACCACCATTTGTGAACTCCTCGGGTTGCCACTGCCGCAGGATACAATCCCGTACCGACTCGCGTATGCCATCGGTTTTGCCAGCGAGTGGATCGCTCACCTCACGGCGTACCATGTCCGCCCACCGTTGTCGCGACTGGCGGTCTTGGTGCAGGGCGGCGAACGACGCTTCAGCGGGACCAAAGTCCGCCAGGAACTTGGCTGGCAACCGAAGATTTCCTTCGGTGAGGGCATGCAACGCACCATCGCTTGGTACCGCAGTCGAGTACCGGAGCCGGCATAGGCAGGGATGGGAGGGTCAGGGTTTCACAAAGCTGACGATGTAAAAGTTGCCCTTGAGAATAACCTCGTAATCGGGATTGAGTCCGTCGGGCAGCCACGTGAGTGGCGAAGGGACCTTTTCGCCTTGGAAATACTTTCCTGCCACTGGCGTCTTTTCGTAGATCTCCCTCACCATCTTCTCAGTCTCGTCCCCGTACAGGACTAAACCGCCATGCTTCGCAACGCGAATCATCTCATTGATGGCTTGACGTGGATTCTGAAAGAAATTCACGCCGCCGATGTGATAAACCACGTCGAACACACCGTCGCGGAACGGCAGGTCTTCAGCGATGCCATGGAAAAGCGTTGCTCGACGGTTCCACCTGGACAGATTGCGGCGGCATCGCTGAAGCATTTTCCAAGAAATGTCCAAACCAAAGTATTCGGCCTCGTCTGACAGATATTTGAGGTTGACGCCTGTGCCGATCGAAACCTCCAGCACCTTGTCGCCTGGTTTCACCGTCAGGTTTTTGAGCAGATCGTGCCGCGCGGAGTCGCGACCGCCATGCAGCCAGCCGGCGTAGACAATCTCCCAAAGATCGTAGAGACCTGCGATCTTATCGTAAAACCGCTGGTACTTCTGATTTTGACCGAGTATCTCCGGCATCTTTTCCGGGACCAGAATCCCACCTTGGTTCCGGTATTGCAGTCCCGGTTTAACAACCTCTACCCAATGTGCCGCACCAGTCGTCATAGCCTCCTCCGTTCGATCAAACCGTAACGGATTCGCTAGGCCGCGCCAACGAAAATATGTGCCTGCCCCAAACGCTTCCTTCCACTGCCCCGCCGAATGGTTTATGCTGTCACCCCAATGAACTTGAAGATGAGGCATCTTCTGTTTTGGCTGCCGGCCTTGTTTTGGGCGGGGTTGATCTTTTTTCTGTCCGCGCAGTCCAAGCTGCCGGAGATCGGGCCGAAGTTTCCGGACAAGGATAAAGTCGAACACCTCGTCTTTTATACAATCTTCTGGTTCTGCATCCTGTTGCCATTGCGATACGGTCACCGTTTGTCGTTGGCAAAAGCCGTTGTGCTGGCTTTCGTGATCACGTCGGCCTACGGTGCGTCGGACGAATTCCACCAGAGTTTCGTGCCAAACCGCTCCTGCGACGTTTTGGACTGGGCGGCAGACACATTTGGTGGGTTTATCGCGGCAACTGCCTATTGGGTTTATGAATCGCACAGAAGCTCAAAAACGAATCGCTGACCTCCGCGAGCGAATCCGCCGCCACGATTATCTCTACTACGTGCTGGCCAAACCGGAGATTTCCGACCGCGAATACGACAAGCTCTATGCGGAGTTGAAGAACCTCGAAGAACAATTCCCCGACCTCGTCACGCCCGACTCCCCCACCCAGCGCGTCGGCGGCCAGCCCCTCAAGGAATTCAAGCCCGTCCGCCACGCGGTGCCGATGATGTCGCTCGACAACACTTACAATATCGAGGAACTGCGTGAGTTCGACAATCGCGTGCGCAAGCTGTTGCCTGGCGAGGCAGTCGAATACGTGCTCGAGCCTAAGATTGACGGCGTGTCCATCACGCTGATCTACGAAGACGGGAAATTCATGACCGGCGCGACGCGCGGCGATGGCACGACGGGGGATGACATTACGGCAAACCTCAAAACCATTCGCTCCATCCCGCTGTCTCTCATCCCTCATCCCTCATCCCTCATCCCTCGGCTTCTGGAGGTTCGCGGCGAAGTGTATATGAAGATCGCCGACTTCGAGAAACTGAACGCCGAGCGCGAGAAGGCCGGCGAACCACTCTTCCAAAACCCGCGCAACACCGCCGCCGGCTCGCTCAAACAACTCGATCCGGCCATCGTTGCCCAACGTCCCCTCAACGCCGTCTTCTACGCCATCGCCGCCGCCGAAGGCGTGCAAATCAAAAAGCAAGCCGATGCGCTGGAAGCCCTGAAACGCTTCGGCTTGCCCACGCACCACTATTGGTGGGTGTGCAAAGACATCGAAGAAGTCATCGCGCACTCGGAGGAACTGCAGAAGCTCGAATCGAAGCTGCCGTTCGAAATTGACGGCGCGGTGGTGAAAGTCAGCGACCTCACGCAATGGAAGCGACTCGGCTCAACAGCGAAAGCTCCGCGCTACGCCATCGCCTACAAGTATTCGCACGAACAAGCGCAGACGAAACTCAACGCGATCACCGTGCAAGTTGGCCGCACGGGCACCCTCACGCCCGTCGCCGAACTCGAACCCGTCTTCCTCGCTGGCTCGACGATCTCCCGCGCCACGCTGCACAACGAGGAGGAAATCAAACGCAAGGACATCCGCATCGGCGACACCGTGATCGTCGAGAAAGCGGGCGAAGTCATCCCCGCCGTCGTCGGCGTCGTGATGGAAAAACGTCCACGCGGTACAAAAGAGTTCAAACTCGACGAACACATCGGCGACAAGTGTCCCGCCTGCGGCGGACCGGTGCGACGCGACCCCGAGTTCGTCGCCTGGCGCTGCGAGAACATCGCCTGCCCCGCGCAACTGAAGCGCACCCTGGAACATTTCGCGTCGCGCGCCGCAATGGACATCGAAGGCATGGGCGAAGTCTTGGTGACTCAGCTTGTGGACAAAAACCTGGTTCACGACGTCGCCGACATCTATTCACTGACCGTCGAACAACTCGCCGAGCTGGAGCGCATGGCGGAGAAGTCCGCGACCAACATCGTCAACGCGATCGCCGAGAGCAAGAACCGCGAGTTGTGGCGGCTGATCAACGGTTTGGGGATTCTCCACGTAGGCGAAGGTGCGGCCCACAAATTGTCCGGCCACTTTCGCGATCTGGACGCGCTCGCGGCCGCCAGTGTTGAAGGATTGCAGCAGGCCGAAGACGTGGGCCCAGTGATGGCCGAAAGCATCCACGACTTCTTCCGCAATCCGCGCAACAAGGCTGTCATCGAGAAGCTGCGCGAAGCGGGAGTGAGGATGAAGGAGTCAGGAGTCAGGAGTCAGAAGACAGAAGGGGCATTTGTAGGAAAAACAGTTGTGGTCACCGGAACGCTAAGCAAATTCTCCCGCGACGCGGCGAAGGAAGAGTTACGAAAACGCGGCGCAAACGTGACCGACAGCGTGAGCAAGAAGACCGACTACCTCATCGTGGGCAAAGACGCCGGCTCGAAGCTCGACAAAGCCCGCGCGCTCGGCGTGAAGACGCTGACCGAGCAGGAGTTCCTGGAGATGTTGTAGCTGCGCTTCTGTGAAGCGCAGAACTGGATTTCAATACGGGACGGCGCTTCGCAGATGCGCCTCTACAAAGGAGAAACTCAAATGTCTGATTGGCGATTGACTCCGCAGAACACGGCGCTCGTCGTGATAGACGCGCAGGAGAAATTGATGAACGTCATGCCCCGACGAGCAGAACTCATCGGGGCGATCCAACGGCTGATGGGCGCAGCGCGCGTGTTGAATCTCCCCACGCTGGTCACGGCCCAATACATCAAGGGCCTGGGTACGGTGTGCCCGGAAATCATGGAAGCCGCGCCCGGCATCCAGCCGATTGAAAAGACGGCGTTCTCCTGCTGCGGCTCGGAGGAATTCATGCGGGCCGTGAAAGACCTGCGGCGGCAGCGCCTCCTGCTCTGCGGCATCGAAGCCCACGTCTGCGTCCAGCAAACGGCCATCGATCTGATGAAGGACTATTTCGTTTACGTGGCGGCCGACGCGGTCTGCTCCCGGCACGAGATTGACTATCCAGTTGCTATTGAGCGTCTCCGGGATTGCGGCGCGGTGATCACGACGGTTGAGTCCGCAGTCTTCGAACTCCTGCGCGAAGCCGGCACCGACCAGTTCAAGCAAATCCTGCCGCTGTTTAAATAGCAGCTTGGCTTAGTGGTGATGATGCGGACGGCAGCCCCGACAAAGCGTGTCGGGGCAGCCGCCGCCCTGCGGATTCATGGCGCAGGATGGCGCGGCAGAGGTTGACGAGGCGACAGACGCGGCGAAAACGGACAGCTTCTTCGTCAGCTTCTTCGAGCCGCAGTGCGGGCAGGACGTGCCTTCCCATCGGCTGGAGCGCACGAGCAACTCGAAATCCTTTTCACAACTCGCACAATGAAATTCGTACAGGGGCATGGCGAAATCTTTTCCTTGTTATTGAGGCGCAGCCTCAAGAAGTTGCTGCAACTCGGGCCTCTCACGCTCCCGGACCTGAATCTGACGAATATGGCTGTCCATAATCTCCTGATGAAGCGGAATCCCAGCCAGGCGCGCGGTGTAGCTGAGTCGGATCGTGACGCGTTTGTTGACAAATGTGGCGACCTTCGCCGTGAAGTGCTCCGCCATGGTCTGCTGATCGGTGTCTTCGTAGCTGATCTGGATATTGTCGGGGACGAGATCGATCCCCACTTTGTGCGCTTCGTCCACCAGCTTCTGTTTCACGGCGGGCTGCGAGTTCTCATCCACGAAGTTCAACTGCTCCGTGACGCGCGCCGCCAGATCGCTCTTGGCCTTGAAGTTGTTGACCCACTGCGACACGGCGTAGCCGATGAGAACCAAGACCGCCACCACGATGATAAGGTTTTTCATGCCGGAACATCCTCCAAAACTTTTTGCGCCGTTCGAAAATGCATCTTCGCAACGCGGGACAGCGCCTCGCGACCGCTTTTCCCAACCAGTTCACGCCCGGCTTCCACGACCGCCGCCGACGCGCCCTTCGGGAGCTTCACGCCGAACTCCTTGCCCAGCGCGCGGAGCCGATGGACGAATCCATCGCGCGCGATGATCGACGCCGCCGCCACCGCGAGATCGCTCTCCGCCCTGTGCCGCTGCACCAATTCGATCTTCTTGCCTCGTTCCATCAACGCGCGCTTGACGATGTTCTTGTTGCCGAACTGATCTGAAATCGCCTTCTTGCAGACTGCCCCTCTCCCAGCGGGGTCAACCTTCGCCAGAAGATTCTCGATCACCCGGGCGTGTCCCCAACCGAGGATGTCGTTGACGTTGCGCATCTTCGCATGCAACCGGTTGTAGGCTTCGACTCCAATCGGGACCACGTCGAACACGCAGCCCGGCGTCGCGCGAATCTGTTTCGCGATCTCGGCAATACGCGCGTCGCTCGTGACCAACTTACTATCGCGCACGCCGATTTCCATGAAATTCTTCACGACCGCCTCGTTGACGTACACGCCCGCCACCACCAGCGGCCCGAAAAAATCGCCCTTTCCGCTCTCGTCCACGCCGATGCGCGGCTCGAGCATCGTCGGGTCGAGAATGTGCTCGTAGCCGAGCCGCGCTTCGCCGAGCAGGATCGGTTCGAGATAGAATTGCACAAAGTCCGTTGTCCCTTTTCCCTGCACGACGAGTTTGCCGCTGGTATAGACGGCCACGTTCACCTTCTCGCCGCGATGCTCGGCGCCGAAATGCGCATACGGGACATCGCGGAACATGTAGCCGCGCGCCTGCAGGTCGCGTTTCAACTGGGCAATCTTGCCGGCGTCCAGCGGACACGTGTAGGATGTGCGTTCGGCCATGGCGACACGATTCCACAGCCCGGCGGTGCGGGTCAACGTTAAAACGGGCTGGAAGCCCGCTTTACTGTTTTCCAGGCACGACCTCAGACGAGTGGCAACTGCTCTTCACCCACGGGCACGATGCCTTTTTGCAACGCCGGAAATCTCGTGAGCAAAGTAACGGGGGCACGGACCGGCGACTGGGGCTGAACGCGAAGCTTCATTTGCAGCGCGTTGGCGAACGCCTTCGCGTCCTTGTGGTTGTTGAAAATCACAAACGTCTTCTTCGTCTGCGCGGCGATCTTTCGGATGTGACGAAGAACCTCGTCCAGTTCGGACTCGGCGTACAGATAATCGTACCGGCCGCCATACACCTCCTGCTCGTCTCGAAACCAATTCTTCGCGTTGCGTCCGTGCAGCCTGAAGTAACCGACATCGCTCGTAACATACGAACTGGGATGAAGGCAGTGCGCCAGCGCCGGTTGGTCGATATTGCAATAGGTGAACTTGCGCGAACGGAAAAAACTCTGGACCTCGTCGTCGAGCCACGAATCGTGCCGCAGCTCAACGGCGACTGGCCAATCCGCAAACCAGTCGGCAATCAGCTTCAGCCAGTCACGATTTTCTTGCAGATTGCGAAACGACCAAGGGAATTGAAACAACAGCCCATCCAGCCGTTCCGCCTCGCGCAGTGGCGACAGGCCGCCGGTAAACAGATCAAACTCCGCCTGCGACCAGGGCCTTGCCCGCTCATGTGTAAACCGCTGCCAAGCTTTGGCCAAGAACCGAAAACGGGGCTGCTGCGCGGCGCTGCGCAACCAGTTCGCCACCATCCGCGCGGTGGGCGGACGGTAAAACGAGCTGTCCACTTCCACGCAATCGAGGTAGTCCACTACGGTTCGGAGTCGTTGCCCGGACTTGGCGGGCGGATACACCGCGCCCTCCCAATCGGGGTAGCTCCAGCCCGCTGTGCCGATGAGAATCTGACCTTCCGACATCGTGTTTAACAAATAGCACGACCGATGCGCTAAAAGCAAAAGCGTCGAGCCATCCATATGGATTCGTGGCTCCGTCAAGGGTCGTCTGGAGGGCCACGCTCCGTCGTGGCCAACGGCGTGGACGCTGTGACGTGCGCGCTGATCGTGTGGTTTGATCTGGTTTGATTGGGTTTGATTCGGGCGAAATGTCATGGCCACTCCGGCCAGCGATGTCGTTCACAGCAAGGTGCTTCCGTAGCCGGGCAAATGGGTTCGTTTCGCAAAAACAGCCTTGGGCGCGATGCACCTTCAATGGGCCACCTCCATCGTGATCGGTGGCGGAACGACTTCCCCGTTGCGCCGCCGTTGCAGTCGTTCCAACTGGTTCATAGCCCGGTACAACTGCCGTTCCAGCGTCGTCTCATACCGCATGATCTTGTCCAGCACATCGGACGACGGCAACACCGAGGCCGCTTCGCGCGCTTCTTCCTCCTTTTCCTCCCGTTCCTCGAGCAAAGCTCTGAAGAACTTGTTCTCCAGTAATTGCCTTTCGATGTACTCGAGCACCGCTTGTTGATGCTTCGCTTTCAGAGCTTCCGGTGCCAATCCATCAGGATTGTCCGCGAGCATCCCGCGAAGCTTTGTCAGTTCCTCCGTGATTTCGTTCGGCTTGTAGCGGCAGTCGAGGACGTGGAACTGCGCGAAGTCAGAGAGGACGGCGACGGGATTTTTGCTGCCGTAGCCGTAGCGGATCGTCTGAAAATAGTGGTCGGCAGTGGCAATGTCGCCAAGCGGTTTTTTGGCTTCGACGTAGAACCGCACGTCGCGGAAATTGGGCGCAAGGTAAAAGGCGTAGTCAGCGCGTCGATGCGAGGCGATTTAGGGGTTTTCGACGTGGACTTCCTGCTCGTAGGGGTTGGTCTGAATGTTGTGGTTTACGTCCCAGCCGAGCGCAACGAAAAACTTGTCAACGAAGTCCAAGCGGACTTGGGCTTCCGAATAGCCGTGTGAAAGATAACGCGCTTCGTTGGCCTTGAACCTGGCGGCGAGTTTGCTGACTTCCTCAAACGCCTCATCGAATACTGTCGGCATGGCTGCCAGTGTAGTCAGTCAGCGCCCCTTCGACAATCCTTGTTTCACTCAGGGCTGGTGGTCGTTTGGGTTTGGATTCGGTCGGCTGGCAAACGGTAGGAGAAGCGAGCACGATGGACAGATTGTGCAGGCAGGCCATTCACCAGCCGACCGCCACGACGCTGTCAAATCGGGTTGCCACCACGCCGTCAGCCTGTTACTCTGCCCATCCAAGGAGGCTCACTATGAGACCACTGCTTGGGCTGGTCATTCTGGTATTGGACATCGTCGCAATCGTGGATTGCGTTAAGAGCAACGTGGAAACAGGCAAAAAGGTGTTGTGGATCCTGTTGATCCTGGTACTGCCTCTTGTCGGCATGATCCTTTATTTCGTGCTCGGTCGCCCGAAGTCTGCCGCCTGACTTGCACCGCAGCTAAGCCAGTTGCGGATTTCGGGGGAAGTTACCAGGTGTTTCGGAAATAAGTTTCCACGGGCAGTGGACCGCATAACGGGGTGACCGCATAACGGGGTCAGGTCTAGTGGGGCTGTTGCCCAAATGACTTTTCCGGCTGTAGCTGCGCTTCTGCGAAGCGCGGGTCGTTCATTTCTCGAAGGAATTCGGCGTTTCACAGAAACGCCGCTACACCAAAAGGCGCGGAAACCGATTTGGGCAACGCGCCCTCTTGTTTCTGTAAATGTTTCTCTAAATGACTTGACGGTCGGCTGGTGGGCTGCGGCAACGCCGGTCGATGGCTCGACCTTTACGAATCGAAGTGGCCGGAGGTGACGTGACAGGCGGCGTACATCAGATACCTATGTATCGCTGCGTTCCCGGTGGCGGGCAACTCCAGATGGACGTTCGGGGCGCGTTCGTCAACGGCTCGGTGTGAGGCGACGAATTCTCAGCCGGCACCACCATTTTCTTGTCCTTCCCTCTCAAATCTTTTTTGACTTTGGCCGCTGCGGCTGAGACACTTTTAGCAGGCAACGCGCGCGAACGGGTTCAGATGATTCGCGCGAGTCGCGATCGAGGCCAATACATGGACACGCACCGAAAGGAAGGAGTGGCTCTGACTGCCGAGGTACACGCAGAACTACCTCGGAAGACGGCGCTGTGGCCTTCCATCGGCCTCATACCGCATCTGGCTGTTGTGTTTGCGTTGGGCGCCATTGTCCTGTTAACCTTCTCGAACACGCTGCGCAACACGGGATTCGCGCTCGACAACAAATTCATCCTTCTGGAAGACCCACGCCTGCGCGAAGCCAACCGCACAAACCTCAGGTTGATCTTCCATGAAGACTACTGGTGGCCGAAGGCGGTCAGCGGCTTGTACCGACCGTTGACAACGCTGTCGTACATGTTCAACTACGCCGTCCTTGGCAACGGCACCAACTCCACGGGTTATCACTGGTTCAACTTTTTCCTGCATTGGCTCAACGCGGTTCTTGTGTACTTCATGGCGCTGGTCCTCATGGAAAAGCTCTGGCCTGCATTGTTCACGGCAGCGCTGTTTGCCACGCACCCTATCGTCACGGAGTCCGTGAGCAACATCATAGGGCGAGCCGACCTGTTTGCGACAGCGGCGATCGTGGGAGGTCTCCTGTGTTACGCCAAGAGCGCCACCATGAACGGCTGGCGCAAGGTGCCCTGGCTGGCGGCCTTGATGGTGGTGACGACCGTCGGAGAGTTCTGCAAGGAAAGCGCAGTTGTGGTTCTGGGTGTGATGGCTCTCTACGATTTCACCTACCGCATGCAGCGAAGGCATCCGAACTGGTTTGCGAATCTGATCGCCAACTTCTGGGAATTCACAATCAAAGGTTACGTGGCCATGATCCTGCCGTTTGCAGGCCTGTGGTACGTGCGCAGCTTGGTGTTTGAAAAAATGCGGCCGCCCGAACTCCCGTTTGTGGACAATCCGCTCGTGGGTTGGGACTTCTGGACAGCCCGCATGGCCGCCATCAAAGTGATCGGTAAATACCTCTGGCTGTTGCTGTGGCCGCAGACTCTGTCGTGCGATTATTCGTACAACCAGATTCCGATGGTGAACTGGCACTTCAGTACTTGGGAAGATTTGAAGGCGTTGGTTGCACTGATCAGCGTCATCACTGTGATTCTGGTGACAATCCGCAATCATCACCGCAACAAACCGCTGTTCTTCTTCATACTGTTTTTCTTCGGAACGTTCCTGCCCACATCGAACCTGATAGTAATCATCGGCAGCATCATGGCCGAGCGGTTCATGTATTTGCCGTCGATCGGGTTTGCAGGCTGCGTAGTGATCGCCGTCTACGCCATTTCCCAACGAATAATTCCGCAACTGATTTCTGCGCGGGCGCGACTGATCTCGCCACCGGTGCTCTCCTGCAGCGCCTTGACTCTGATTGTGCTTGCCTGCGGCGTACGGGCGTTCATTCGCAATTTCGATTGGGACAACGACGTCGCGCTGTGGAGCGCCGACGTCAAGGTGTGTCCCAACAGTTTCAAGACCCATAAGTCGCTCGCCTACGCGCTCTACGAGCGCGACCAACAGAAGACTCCCCCTGATTTCCCAGACATCGACGATATCATCGAAGAGGGCGAGAAGGCGCGGGCGGTGATGGAAGACAAACCGTTGCCTCCCGTTTATCGGACAGGCATCGTCTATCTACACCTCGGCGCGTACTACCGAATCAAGGGTGACATCATTGCCCAGCGCGCCCATGACGCCGGCCGGCCCTGGTATCAGAAATCCGCTGAGACACTCGCCGCCGCTGTTCAGCCGGATCGGGCCTTCAACGATGATAATCGCAAGAAAGAGCTTGCCCGTGGCCGCACACCCGACCAGATTCCCGACGTCGGCAATCATGAGATTTATTGGAATCTCGGCTTGGCCTACATGCGAATTGGGCAATATCAAAACGCGCTCAAGGCCTATCTCTATATGCGCCACCTCGCGCCGACCGACCCCGATGCCTACCTGAGCATCGCCTCGGTCTACGCTGTTGACGGCAAAACGGAGGATGCGGCTATTTCTCTATTGCAGGCTATGCTGGTGGATGGCAATCGCCAGGAAGTGTTGCGATTGCTCGTCGACCTCTATCGTCAAATCGACCGCGAAGGCTGTGCTGTAGCCCCCAATCAACCTCAGCTCAAGCTCAACGCTGGTTGCCCACTCGTACACAATCAAATCTGCTCCGCCTACTCCGGGCTTGTGCAGGTGTTTCTGGATGCCAAGCAAGTTGCGATGGCCCAGCAATCCAAGCAAGTCGCTTTGAAGACTTACAATTGTGCGGCTGAACAATTCCAGAAACTGCTACCCGATTCAACAACCACCACAAGCCCGGGAAAATGAATAGATTGATCCATCGTCTGCTGGCCGTTCTCATCACAGTTTGCATCGCCCAGCCACTGTATGCCGACAATCCGCCGCCGCCGTCAGACCTGACCCTCGATCAGTGTCTCGACCTGGCGCTGAAGAAAAACCCGTCCGTACTCAAAGCCAGGCAGGAGCTGCAGCGAGCCCATGGCCTTGTCGTCGAGGCGCGCGCCGCGTTCATCCCGCAGCTCACGGCCTCGGGCCGCTATAGCCAGGTTGACAAGAATGTAATCGACGTCCCCACCATCACCAACTTTCCGTCCGTGCCCGGCCTCACTGTCGTCAGCGGCAACCAGGAACACCCTTGGGCTGCGCAAATCGAAGTGTCGCAACTGGTCTATTCGGGCGGTCGCGCCAGCGGCAACCTTCGCGTGGCACGCCTGGGCGGTCAAATCGCCGTGCTCGGGTTCCAGCAGACCGTGGCGGACACGATTCTTGCCGTGCGCAAGGCGTTCTACCAAATCCTGCTCAACAAGGCCCAGGTCACCGTGCGAGAGCAATCCGTCAAATTGCTCGAGCAGCAACTCGAAGACGCGCGGCATCGGTTTGACGCCGGAACCGTCCCGCGTTTCGATGTGTTGCGCGCCGAAGTCGAGTTGGCCAACGCCAAGCCGCCGCTCATTCGCGCTCAAAACGATCTCCGCCTCTCGCGCGAAGCGTTGGTCAGACTGCTGGCCATCGATACGCCGGGAAAGCGCGCGGAATTCACTGCGATCAATTTCGTTGGCGAACTTGCCTACGAACATCGCACCTGGGATCTGCCGACGGCGCTTTCCAGGGCGCTGGAACAGCGGCCCGAATTGCAGCAGGCGGAAAAACGCGTGACCGTGTCCAGGGAAAACATCAAGCTGGCCTCTTCCGGTTACCAACCGCAGATTTCGGTCTTCGGCAATTACGGCATCCACGACACGCCCTTCTCGGACGATTTCGATAGCACAGTCCATGGCTGGACAGTCGGCGCGCAGGGTTCCTGGTCGATTTTTGATGGCATGCTGACCCACGGCAAGGTGCTGGAGACCCGGGCGCAGTCTGAGCAGGCCCAATTGGACAACGAGGACACGCGCCGCGCAGTTGAACTGGAGGTTCGTCAGGCATACTCCGACTACCTGCAGGCGCTCGAACTGTTCGAAGCGCAAGAGAAGACGGTCGAACAAGCCGAAGAAAGTCTGCGCCTGGCCGAGGCTCGTTTCCGGGCGGGCACAGGCACTCAGCTCGAAGTTCTCAGCGCGCAAACCGCTTTGACTGAAGCACGCTCGAACGAAATCCAGGCGCTCTACGATTGCAATGTCGCCAATGCCACGCTCGACCGCGTGACAGGCAGCACCGTGCGGCAGGCACAGTGAAGGCGGAAGGATGAGGGATGAAGGATGAAATCCCATTCGAAACTTTTCCACCGCTGACCGCATTGCCTTTCATCCGTCACGCCTTCACGCTTCGCACGACGCAAGACACCAAGAGCGATGAGTTCCAACGGCGATTTGTCCAATCGTTCGGCTTCACAGAATTCGCCGCAGCGGAACAAACACACGGCAACGGCGTCGCTCTCGTCACCGGGGCAGCCCCGCAAGTTCCCGCCGTGGACGCGCTCGTCACGCAGGCAGCGGGTTTGCCGCTGCTAATCCGCTGCGCCGACTGCGCCGCGGTGTACATCGTGGACCGCGCCACGCCTGCCATCGCGCTCATCCACTCGGGCAAGAAGGGCACACTGGCAAACGTCGTGGGAAACACGGTGCTGCGCATGCAGGTCGAGTTTGACACACGCCCGCGCGAGTGCTTCGCATTTATCAGCCCCTCCATCGGCCCATGCCATTACGAAATGGACATCTGGGACGGCATCGGACGCCAACTCCGCGACGCGGGCGTGACGGACATTCACAACCCGCACGTGTGCACCGCCTGTCATCTCGACCGTTATTTTTCCTACCGGGCCGAACGCGGCAAGACGGGTCGGATGCTTGCGGTGCTATCGCTCACACCGCAATGAGCTTGTTTGTCCCGCCGCGCCGATTCAGTCCTGCAGTTCTGAAGTGGAGCGGGCCGAAGCTGGACAGTCGTTGCACGCCGTCGATGCCTGCGTTTTCCGTCGTGCCCTCAGCCTGCTTGGCCAGCACCTCTTTGACGATCGAAGCTTCGATCAAGTTTTGACCAGCCCATCTTTCGTGGTGAGGTTGACGTGCCAACCCGTTTTTCATTGCCTGCCAACATGTTAAGCGGTCATTCTCTCCTTGCGCAACAACGTCCTGGCACTACAATCCCGTCGGTATGGCAGGCCTCACGAGCAAGCAAGCCGTTTTCCTCGACCGTGACGGAACGATCATGGAGGAAACGCGAATTATGTCGGCGAAGTGGAACGCGTCGTGTTGATTCCCAACGCCAAGCGGGCGCTGAAGCGACTGCAGGATGCAGGTTACAGACTTTTCGTTGTGACCAACCAGTCCGGCGTGGGGCGGGGCTATTTTTCCCGCGAGGCCGTCGAACAAATCCACGCGCACCTTGACGAGCAGTTCGGCCAAGCGCGCGTCAAATTCGACCGCTACTATGTTTGTCCGCATCATCCCGAAGACAACTGCGACTGCCGCAAACCGAAACCAAAATTCCTGCGCGAGGCAGCCCGTGAGTTTGGACTGGACCTGGCCCGCCGCTTCATGATTGGCGATCGACCAAGCGACATCAAGGCGGGCATCAACGCGGGCACGAAGACTGTCCTGGTACTGACGGGCGTGGGACAGGAAACGCTGGCTCAGAACGAAGTGCGACCTGATTACGTCGCGAAGGATATTGCTGAGGCTGTGGGCTGGATACTCAAGCAATCATGAAGGTGCTCGCGTCGCCGCCGATCGCGACCGGTGAAGAACGGCGCGCGATGAAGACGTTCGATGTTGCCCTGCAAGTTGTCGACGTTTGCTGAACGCGTCGGCAGCCGTTTCCCATTGAATTTCGGCGAGGTTTGCCTGATTGTAGGGTGTGGAGTGAGTCCGATGATTTCGCTGCGTGAAACAGAGCGTGTTGCCCTGGTGAAACTGCTCTCGGACGAAGACGCAACCGTGTTGCGTCTGCTCAAGGAGCAGTTCATGGAGATGGGCCAAGATGGGCGCGTGTTCCTGGAGTCGGTTGCACGAGGAGACGAACCGATGGCACGGCGCGGGGCGAAACAGATACTGGTCGAGATCCTGGAGCGGGACGGTTACGAAGCGTTTGCCTGCTTCTGTGCCAGTTGCGGCAGCCGCTTCGATTTGGAGCCGGGCTGCTGGCTGTTGGCGAAGACCCGTTACCCAGAACTGGATGAAACTCCGTATCACGTCCGCCTCGACGGCATGGCGCGCGAGTTGAGGGAGCGGCTCACGGGTCGCGAGACGCCGCGGGCGACCATCGAAGTCTGCAACCGCTATTTTTTCCGCCGCCTTGGATTTCGCGGCAATGAGGATGACTACTACGATCCTGACAATTCCTACCTGAACCGCGTGCTCGATCGGCGGCTCGGGGTCCCGATTACGCTCTCGGTGCTCTACCTGTTGATCGGCTGGCGGCTGGGTTTGCCGCTGCAAGGAGTTAACATGCCCGGCCAGTTTCTCCTGAAATGGCAATCGCCGACCGTGCAGTTCTTTATCGATCCGTTCAATGAAGGCCAACTGCTCGACGTGGAAGACTGCAAGAGCCTGTGCGAGCACCTGGGCTATGGCTTCAGTCCCGCCTATCTTGCGCCCGCCACCTCGCGACAGATGTTGTTGCGGATGTGCCGCAATCTTCAGGCGATCTACGCCGAGAGCGACCCGTCCCGCGCGGCGCAACTGGGCCGTTTCATCGCGCTGCTCGCGCAGGTTTGATCAGTCCATCCATTCGTAGCGGAAGCGCCGGCGGCTCAACTGGATTTCGTCGCCGTTATGCAGGTTGACCCACTCAAACGGCGGGTGGAGTTGACCGTTGATGGAGACAGGGCATTCCTTCATCGCACGAAAGTCGTCAGCGGCTCGTCCACCAACTCCCGACAATGACTCGTGTCACGTCTTGCCGCCGCCACCGTTCAAGATGGCGAAGCTCCAACGGCAAAGCATCGCCAACCGCCAGACGAGGCGGCTCGATGAGTTGATGCTCTCCGGCCCATGCGTCTGTGTTTCCCAGAAACACCAGCCACGCGCGCATGTAAGAGTTCGACCTCAATCTGGAGGCGTATCACCGGTCGGCCACAGCGGGCGCGAGCCGATCGATGCCGATGGGAATCGTCGCTTGAGGCCCGGACAGTTCCTTAAGCCGGAACAATTCATACGGAAGACCCATCAACCTGACCATGTGGTACGTGGCAAGCCTTCTCCCCGCCGGACGGGGAGAAGGGACGCGTTTTGGGGCGCCGGGAGCGACTCACTGAATGGTGAGGATGATTTGAAAACCTGTTTCCTCGCCCCGCATTGCGGGGAGAGGACCAAGGTGAGCGGCTGCCCCGGATCAACTGAATCGTTCCGGCTAAGGGCTGGTGACGCGGATTTTTAACTTACCTTGCGCACCACCGACACTCTCGGGGACGATGTAAAAGACGTTCGTCCCGTCGGTCGTGAATTGCACCTGAGATTGCAGGAAAGGCGGCATGTTGGTGTTGCAGACAACCGGGACGAGGTTGTTGCACGTGCCGCTGTACACCTGGAGCAGCGTGGCGAAATTGCTGCCAAAGGTGTCCACGGTGAATTGCCGGTTCGTCATGCCGACGTCGGGCGTGATCTTCCAGACAGGACCGGGCGTGGCGCCCGCCGCCGGGGCGCACGTCGCGACGAGGTTGGTGAATGAACTGGTGAAGCCCAGCAGTGAAACCGTCCGTGAGAATGAAGCCGGCGCGAAAGGATTGCTGCTCGTCGAGAACACGACTGCCTCTGCTGAATCGCAACTGTTGTTGACGCCCGGGCAACTGATCTGGGTGGTCGGATCGCGTGAGATGCTCCGCAGCATTTTCGCGGCCACAGGCGAGCACTCGGCGAGGTTCCCAACGAAGTTATTCGTGGCCCCGCGATTGTTGAACTTCCGAAGCAACAGCGTCATGGTCTGGCAGGCGACGGGATCTACACCTCCAGCAACTTGGCGCGCCTGCGCCAGCAAATCGGCGGGGAAACTGGTCGTCGTGCCCCCATTAACAACGTACGTGCAATTGGATGGTTGCGTGCCCAACAATCTTACGTTGGCTGTCGCCGCGATCAGCTCGACAGCCAATTGCTTGCGTTGCTTGCAGAGTGTTGAGACGGGCAGTTTCTGGTTCTGGGTGCCGCCGTTCTCGCCCGTCTGCCCGGCGCTCTTCCAGTAAAAGCCCAGCGCCTCAATCAAGGCGTTGGTGCCGTCTGTTAGCACGCTGCCAGAATCACGGTATGCTGTCGGCAGGCGAACGAATCCAAGATCGACGATAGCCCCGTTGATCTTGATCGCGTCCAACAAGTCAGCGCACGAGTTAGGGCAATTCGTATTCGCACCCGTCGCAAACGCATGTTCAAACCAAAATTGGGCGGGCCGCGTGATGCACTGTTGGGAACCGAGGCCGCCGCACGTGCCAATGATGTTCAGGATGCCTTCGCCCGTGCCAGTGCCGTCGCTTGCGGTCTCAACGAATTCGCCGCCTGAAGTGGTCGCATAATCCTGCATGATGGCCTTGATATCGGCCACTTCGCCGGAGGTCGGCACATAAATCGCCGCAACCAAAATCCCAGCGTTGGCGGCCGCCAATGCCACATTGTGCGCATCAACGTCATCCACGCCTGGAGTGAAGGTGTTGTGACAGCCGCCCGGGTGGGCATCGGTGACCAGAACAGCAATTTTGACACACCCGCTCCGAAACGCGCCGAATGGCCCGTTCGACACGACCACACTGCAGTTTGTGTCCAGCGCCGTCGCCCCGGTGACGACGTACTGGAGCGATGCGTCGGACGACTCGGGTTCGGGTCCCCCCCCGCCGGCAACTAGGGCTTGGATCGCGTTCTGGATGGCAGTGAAGTCAGTGGTGAACGGTTGGTTCACGACCACATTGTCGTTTGGAAAGGTGACCAGACCCATTCGCAAGTCGCCGCAAGATGCGGCTTGGGCAGCGGCGATAATCTGCGGCAACCCGGCCTTCACACTAGCGATGGCCCCGCCCATGCTTCCCGTGTCGTCAACAACAAGTGCCACGTCCATACAGCCACATCCGCCCGCGGCCCGGACCGCTGGCACGGGAAGAATTGCCAGTGCAAAGAGCGCTACAATCACAATTTTTGCGCCAACAATCATGCCCACATTAAGCAGTTTCCTCATAGCTCCAAAATCCTCTCATCACACCAAAACGTTGCCATCTACTCATTTGACCAGCACTACCGCTTGTACCGTGTCCTCCTTGCTGCTGTCGGTGTTCGAGAACCCCGACACGAGCACGTTCTTTCTTGCGCCTTTGGCCGCGGTGCGGCTCACAGTCACCTCAACGCGGATCATGGTGGCATCACCCGTGATCGCGCCCGGCGCCAAGTTCGAGGTTCTGTATGATCCCGCCACTACCGCATCCGTGATATCGAAGTTGCCGCTGGCGCCAAGATAGTACTTCACGGTAAAGCCCGCTGAATCCCCTGCGCCTCGGATCAGGAACGAATCCGCTGCATTGCCGTCGTTCCCGATTGGCACATAGAATACGCCCTTGCCACCGCGCTTCACTGATTGGGTAACGGTCTTGGACAGTCCCGTCGGATCGTAGATGTGATTGCCGACAAATGTTTTCGCTGTCACCTTTGTGCTGATCAACAGATACGGCTGGATGCTCGTGCCCGTGCCGGTCAGGGTCACCGTATTCGCACCGCTCGTTGCACTGTCTTCGATCGTCAACACCGCAGAACGCAGCCCACTGGCGCTGGGGGCGAACGTGACGTCGAAGGTGCACACGCCGCCCGGCGTCACGTTCGAGCAACTCGACGAAGCGATGGCGAAGTCGCCCTTGTTGACTCCAGTGATGACGGCGTTACTGACCACCAAGACCGCTGTGCCACAGTTGGTGATGGTCACGCTCTGCACGATGCTGGTCGAACCGATCCCGATCCCGCCAAACGAGAGACTATTGGCGCTCAAGCAATTGATCGGCGACGGCGCCAATCCAACACCGCTCAGAGGCACAACGAGCGGACCGCCCATCGTATCGCTTTGAACCACCAGTTGAGCAGTGTTGGTACCAGTCGTTGTCGGGGTAAATGCGACGCTGATGGTGCAATTGCCGCCCGGTGAAATCGTGTTGCCCAAGCAACTGTCGGAAAGAATCACGAAACCCGAAGGATTCGCGCCTTCGATCGTAACATTATTGATATCCACGCCCACTTGGGCGCCATCCTGAATCGTAACATTTTGCACCGTACTGGTACTCCCGGCGGGTCGTGCGCCGAAAACCAGAGCGGTTGGACTAATCGTGACGAGAGAACTAGCCCGGACGTTCAAGACCATCGTGCCTCCCGGTCCGTCATTATGCGGCTCGACGACGATGAAGTACGTATTGGAGCCATCGGCCGTAAATGTGACCTGGGATTGAAACCCGCCGGCCGCATCGTTGTTGGATGCCAATTCGACCAGCGCTCCACATGGGCTTTCGGCGAAGACGCTCTGTGGGTAGGTCTGCACCTGCCACACTGACAAGACCGTGTCGAAACTGCTGCCGAACGTGTCAATCGTGAACTGCGTACCCGCCGCCGGCTGCCGGATCTCGAAGAACTCATCCACGCCACCGCGCGCCGCTGAGGGACTGGGATGAACGTTCCGGTAGATCGCCTTCGTCAGATTATTGGTGAACGTAAATGGGAAACCCGAGATGTTCATGGCTGTTTGACACGAGTTATTGGTCAACAAATTCGGGACATCCGATGGCGCCGGGCTGGCTGCCGCATTGTAAACGACCAGCGCAAAATCCTGGTCCGTGTTGGCCCCTCTGACATTCGGCACGCCCTGACCGGCAAGGTCCGACGCTCGAACCACGACGCTCCACGTACCGGTGTGCCCCGGAGGCAGAAACACGCTCTCCATATTGTTGATGTTGTCAGTATTCCCTCCGATGACGGAGTAGGGGCCAACAAACATATTGCCCTTGTACGTTTGTCCGCCAATCGTAACCAACAAATCCAGGTCATTGACGAGCTGTTGGAACGCACCGGGATTGCCGGGTGCATCCGTCCATGCGAGCGTCACACGGAACGGCTGGGTTGGGTCGGCCACGAAGCCGCTGACCTCGTAGCTTTGACCGGAACGACTAAAGAACGTCTGCTGAGGCACAGGGTTGGTGGTCATCAATGGGGTATCAATCGCCCTGGGCGTTGACTCGTCACGGATCAACCTCGGCATTCCGTCGAACATGCGCGCCAAATCCATCTCGCCCATCCCTTGAGCAATCGACGGCAGCGTGTCCGGCGCGCCCGTCTGCGGATTGGTGATCGGCAGATAGCGTGCCGAGTTGCACACGTAAGCCTTGGCCATCGCCGGGCTGGGCTGCAGGAGGAACTGGCCCTGCTCGTTTTGCAAGCGATGCTCGAACCACCACCATAACAGTTGCATGCCACCGGACACCGCCGGCGCGGAAAAGCTCGTACCCGACTCACAGATGTATGCATTACCGGTTGTAGGAACAACAAACTGATTTGTGCCTATGGTTATGATTGTGAAAAACAGATTCGTGGTCAACCCATCAACGCCAAAGATCGCAGCACCCGGAGCGACGATCTCGGGTTTGAACCGGCCATCCAGCGTCGGACCGAACGAGGAGAAAACTGCAATGTCGAACGAGTTGTCGGCCTCGTTGGGGAACAGCCCGCACTGGTTGTACGCCTCTGCGGCCCTGCGCACGTTTTCCGATGCGCCCACCGTGATCACATTCTTCGCAGTGGCCGGCGGCGTCGTGATAATGTCTCCAAACCCTCCGTTGCCGGTGCCCAAGGCCTGCGCGTTGCCTCCCGCAAACATCGTGATTAGCTCCTGGTTGAGCCGCGCCGGAGAAGGCGTGCTGAACCCGTTGGTAACCCCCGAATCCAACGCGTCGCGGACGGCAATATCATAAGTCAGTGAGTCGCCATTGTATATTCCAACATTGCCTCCGGAACCGGCGACCGGGCTCTCGCCCCAACTGTTGTTTGATATCCGTGCGCCTAAGGCCATGTATTCGTTGAGGGGAATGTCCGCCAAGGTTGGATGCACGCTGTTGGGCACGCAAAACACGCACAAGCCTGAGATGTTGTAAAGGATCGTATTAGAAATTCGTCCGAACGGGGATACGCCCAGGCCCTTGCGGAATCCGGACATGTCAAGGTTGACCGGGTCGCTCTTGCTATCGTTGTATCCCGCGGCCGTGGACATCACAAATGGCCCGTGGGAGTTGTCGCACAATACGGCCCCGGGAGGGCAGAGACTGAGGAACCCAGCGAGACGCGTTGTGTTGCTCGGATTCCCGGACTCAAAGAAATCGTTGAAAGACGTCGTGGCTGTGGCCAACGTGTCTGCAACGTCAAGAATCGGGTATTGCGTCGCATCGGTGCTGAAACCCCAAACGTTGGTCAAAAGATCCAAATAATCGTCAACCCCCGGCACCGGGCTGTGGCCCGGCAACTGGCTGATGCGGTCGGCCAAAATCAGTGATTGCTCTTCATCCTTCGGCTCCATCGGCGCGCTGCGTTGGATCCACAAAACATCCGGCATCTGCGCAATCGAGGCAACGTCTGACGGGGCAACCTTGATCTTCGTGACTATCTGCTTGCCCACGACGCCCGGTTTGCCCAATTGCTCCAGGGCGTAACGACCGATGGCTTGCACCGTCTGTTCCGCTTCGGGTCTGTTGACAACGCCGACCTGCACGTCAATGGACGACGTCCCCACGTTCGCCAGTGCCGGATCCATTTTGTAGTACGGATGATAGGCGCCGATCCACTGAATCGGCCCCGACGGAGCCATCAGTTTGCTGAGATTGTCTTCCGCCGCCCGGTCCAGCCACACTATGTATGCGTTGTTCGGGACGTACGATGCCACTTTAACATCGCCCGTTTTCTTCACCTGCTCCAGCCACTCCGAAAGGACAGGCCCCTTGAACTGAATCAGCCGCAGGTTCTTTCCCTTCTGCGCGGCCTGACGGAGGTGAGCAGGGACCACAGGCTCGCCCACCGTGGTATCCAAGGGCATCGCGGCCAGTTCCACCCGGTTCAGATAATCCGCCTTCATGACGCGGTCGCCGTAAAGTTTTCTCACCACTTCGGCCTGCGCGTCGTCCGTTTCCGCCACCCAGAACGAGCCGTAATTGGCGACGTTGGTGACGCCCTGCTTCTTGAGTTGGTCAACCGATTCGTTGGCTGAGGGATAGATGATGACCTTGTGAGTTTGCTTCTGCGCGGTCTGGGCAGACCCCATCCCACCCAGGGGCAACACGAGACCCAAAGTTAACAGCGTCCAGATACACCCTCGCACTGCTCTCATCTTTGACTCCTCCATCATGCTCCGCGCATGAAACGTTCGGTTGGCCGCATCGAACCTATCAAAACGCATTTTGCAATTGCAACCAGAATGTTCTCCGCGCCTGGTTACGCGCACCGCGATCGGTTCTCACGTTGTCAACGTTGATGAACTCCGGTCGCGCCTCAAATCTCGTCAGTATTGCACGTGAAAATCACCGATCGACTGATCCGCAGGCCCGGATTTATTCCAGCGGAATTTCGGATGCGAGACCGAAACAGAACCGATTGATACGCTGGCGGTGACGCCACTCACCGCGTTGGTATTCACGTTGACGAGCTTCACCGTTCCGATCTGTGGAGCAGTGATCATACTTCCATCAAACGATTGCACGTTGACCGACTTGATCTGGCTGCCCGCCGCGATCCTGGAATTGCTGACGGAGTTGACGGTCACGCTGCCCAGCGCGCCGCCCAGATTGATTCCGTCTCCCACCACGTTGGCCTTGGGCGCGTTGATGCTCTTCAAGCTGCTGCCGACAATGCTGCCGATGTCGATGAAGCCGTCGCCCTGTTTCCCGCGTTTCACCGACACCGAGAGACTGCTCGTCGCGTCCGTGTTGGTCAGCAGGATCTGATCGATCGGCCCGACGCCGTTGCCGACGAGCGAGACTTCCATCGCGCCGGCCCCCGACAGCTTCACGGTCACCACGTCGCCGTCAGCATTGGTGAACACGACCGGAGACGTTCTCGGGCTGCCAATGATATTGATCGTCGAGGCAGATGGATCGCCCAAGCCGGCGCCGGTGGGATTCTGTAAAACCACTCCCAGCGTCTTCCCGCCATTGCTGACGCTGCTCGCGAGAATGGGCACGCTGAAGCTGCTGCTCGTGGCGTCAGGACCAAAGCTCAGAGATCCCGAGGTGGCTGTGTAATCCGTCCCCGCCACCGCCGTGCCGTCACGAGAGGCATACTGCACCGTCGCCGGCGCGTTGCTGTTGCCCACGCGCACAACCGTCACAACCGCCGCGCCCGCGTTCACATTGACAATCTGCAGCGACGCGCTGAACACGAAGACATCGCTCGCCGTGCTGATCGCCAGTGAGTAAAGTTTGCTGCCCGTGCAGGAAGCGGCATCGGTCGCTGTGGCTGTAAACGCAAATGTGCCTGCGGTCGTCGGTGTGCCGGTCAGCGCGCCGGAGCTGGCCAAACCCAGCCCTGAAGGCAACGTGCCGCTCGCGATCGAGAAACTCAGCGGCGCCAATCCGCCCGTGGCCATAATTGTCTGGCTGTAAGCAGCTCCAACAATTCCCGTGGCCAGCGTCGAGGGCGACAGCGTGATCGTGTTGCAGCCAACATTGACAACATTGATCGTGTACCCCTGAGAGCCGGGGCAGCCGTTGGTATCAGTCGCCGTCACGGTGAAGTTGAATTGCCCGGCTCCCGACGGCGTTCCTGACAGCGTGCCCGCACTGGACAACGCCAGACCGCCCGGCAGCGCCCCCGCTGTGTTGGTGAAACTGTAAGGCCCGGCGCCGCCCGACGCGCTCAGCGTCTGGCTATAAGCGCTGCTCACCGTGCCGGTCGGCAGCGCCGAGGGCAACACCGTGATCGTTAGGCAGTTCACCGAGAGCGCATACGCCTGATAGCCCGTTTGGCTATTGGCATCGGTCGCCGTCACGGTGAAGTTGAATCGCCCGGCTCCCGATGGCGTTCCTGACAATGTGCCCACATTGGACAACGCCAGACCGCCCGGCAGCGCCCCTGTCGTCACGGCAAAGCTGTAAGGCCCGGTACCGCCCGACGCGCTCAGCGCCTGGTTGTAGGCGCTGCTCACCGTGCCGGTCGGCAGCGTCCCGGGCGTCACCGTGATCGGACTTGCCGGGGGAGTGTTAGTGGGTGGCGGTAGCAGACCCTCGATGTTAATCGTGTACGACCGGCTGCCCTGACAACCATTAGCGTCTGTCGCCGTCACGGTAAACACGCTGCTGCCGGAAGTCGGCTTGCCGGACAAAACACCGTTTATTGACAGGGTCAGGCCTGCAGGCAGTGAGCCACCGGTCTGCGCAAATGCATAGTTTGTCGTTCCCCCGGCAGCCGTCAGGGTATTGCTATAGGCTACGGACATCTGGCCGGCGGGGAGCGCCGCTGGCGAGATTGTGATGGTCGGGCAGCCCACGGTACCGGTGTACCACTTGTCGCCGGTACAACCATTTGCATCCGTCACTTCCACTTCGAAGCTGAAACCCCCAAGCGCTGTGGGCGTGCCCGAAACCACGCCATTCGTGGACACCGACAGGCCCGATGGCGGAGAGCCGCTCTTCAAGGCGAACGTCACGGGCAAGGTTGCCCCGCTCACAGTAAGACCCTGATTGTAAAGCGCACCCACTGTGGGCGACGGCAGCACAGAGGGAGAGATTGTGATCGGAGTACAGCCGACGCCGTTGCCAGTCAACGAAACGCGATGCGGACTGCCCGGTGCGTTGTCGGTGAGGGTCAGCGCCGCGCTACGTGGCCCCAGTGCTGTCGGCGTAAAAGTCACCCCGATGGCGCAGATGCCGCCCACCGTCACGCTCGAACAACTATTCGACGAAGCGATGGCAAAGTCGCCAGCGTTGACTCCGGTGATGACGGCGTTGCTGATCACCAAAGTCGCCGCGCCGCAGTTGCTGATCGTAACGCTTTGCACCTGGCTGGTACTGCCGACGAGTTGATTGCCGAAGACAAGAGAGCCGGAAGCGCAAACCAACGGCGCCGCCGGCGAACCATTCCCGCTCAGCGGCACGATGCGCGGACTGCCCGTCGCGTCGTCGTTGATGACGAGCTGGGCGGTTCTGGGTCCAATCGCGGTTGGCGCGAAAGCAACATTGATGCTGCAATTCTGACCCGGTCCAATACCACCACCCGCGCAGCCCTGCGATTCGATGACGAAGTCCGCAGCATTCGAGCCTGCAATGCTGACAGTGGAGATCCCAATGTTGACGGTCGTGTTGTTCAGGTAGGTTACGGTCTGCACGGCGCTTGTGAGACCCACCGGTTCATCAGCAAATTGAATGTAGCTCGGGGTGACCGAGATCGCCGGAGCGGTGGCATTGACGTTCAATACCAGCGTGCCACCCGGCCCATCGTTGCTCGGTTCCACGACAATGTAATAGTCGTTGGATCCGTTGGCCGTAAAGGACACCGTCGACGAGAAGCCGCCGTGGTTTGAGGCAACCTCAACGAGAGCACCGCATTCGCCTCTGACGAAAATCGACTGCGGGACGACCCGCACCTGCCACACGGACAACACGTTGTCGAAAGTGCTCCCGGTCGTGCTGACCGTGAACGCTCCGCCCGGCGTCGGCAGATTGACCTTGAAGAACTCATCCGCGCCGCCCCGGCCGGCCGAAGGGCTTGGCTGGACGTTGTTGTACCCGTTGGTCCCGGTGATCCCGATGGTCACACCCCTGCTCAGCGTGTTGGTGAAACTGAATGGGTTATTCGTGATGAGCATCGCTGTCGCACAGGAATTGTTGGTCGCCAGATTGGGCACGTCGGACAGAGTCGTGACGTTCGTATCACTGTTATAGACCACCAGCGCAAAATCCTGGTCCAGGCTGGTGCCGACGTTGGGAACCCCATCCCCGGCAATATTTGCGGCGCGCACAACCACCGTGTAGGGCGCGCCGCTTGTCACCGCGCCGCCCGCGGGCAGGAACACGCTTTGGATGTTATTCACGCCGTCGTACGAGCCGCCGGGAGAGGAATGATCTCCGATAAAAACGTTGCCCTTGTAGGTTTGTCCACCAATGGCGACGTCCAGATCCAACTCGTTCACCAATTCCTGTAATGCAAAGGGGATGCCGGGCGCATCGGTCCAGGCCAGCGTTACGCGGAACGGCAGGCCATTGCTCTGTACCTGACCGCTGACCTCGTAGCTCTGGCCGGCTTGGCTGAAGTAAGTCTGCTGCGGCGTGCGGCTGGCCGTGAGCAACGGGATGTCAATCGCCCGCGGCGTGGACTCATCACGAATCACGCGGGGAACGTCGTCAAACATCCGCTTCAGGTCCATCTCGCCCATGCCCTGCGCGGTCGAAGGCAGCGTGTCCATCGCTCCCGTTTGCGGGTTGGTAACCGGCAGGTAGCGGGCTGAGTTGAGAAGGTATGCCTTGGCCATGGCCGGACTGGGCTGAAACAGCGCCTGCCCCACCTCGTTCGTCAGCCGGTTTTCGAAGTACCACCACAAAAGCTGGATCCCACCTGAAACCGCAGGCGCAGCAAAGCTGCTGCCCGAGCTACACGTGTACAGAGGATTGGTCGAAATGACATGGTAAAACCCGCTGGTATCTCTGAGATATATAAAGGGGCTCTCGGGGATGAGACCCGCAGGAGCGCAGTTTGTGCTGGGTGTGATAGTCATCGTCCCACTACTGCTTATATTAGTGGTTAGGGTAATTTGCACCGCAAGTATCAATTGATCGTTTGCGCCAGAGATCGCACTGCCCGGCGCGACAATCTCGGGTTTGAACCGCCCGTCAAGAGTCGGACCGGCCGCAGAGAAACTGGCAATGTCGAACGAGTTGTTGCCGCCATCACACCACGAACCAACACCCTCGGAAGAGCCGACGGAAATGACGTTCTTTGCCGTTGACGGAGCGGTCACCCGAATATCTCCGAACCCACCGGCATTGCCCATAGCGCCAGCATCACCGAGGTCCGAATTACAGGCAAAGACCACGATGAACTCCTGATTCAGAGGAGACGGACCAGGAGTGTTCGTGGTTCCCACCAGCAGCGCATCACGAACGGCAGTGTCATAAGTCTGGGACTCCGCATTATACACGCCTCCGTTGGTCCCATGAATCTCCAGTCCATCTGCCCAACTGTTGTTTTGAATGCGCGCTCCATTAACATATGCCGCCGCTACCAAAGCAGGAAGGTCGTTCATACAACGACTGTTCGGATCGTAAGTGATCGTACACACGCCAGCTACCAGTCCGACAGTAAGGTTCTGTGACCAGATACGGTTGATGCCGATTTGACCGAACGGTGAGACGCCCATTCCGAGCTGAAAACCATTCGCATCACGGCTCGTTACGACAAACGTTTCCGGATGGGTGCATGGGCAGGGACCAACTGATGGGTCCTCAATGGGAATGCCACAGTCAAGGAAATCTATTTGTTCGGGCTTCGTAACTAGGGTGATCCCGTCGGGACATGTAAACGTGACCTGCACAGTGATGGTACCGGAACCGCTGCCAGGGCAGGTATACGTTGTCGAGGTGAGATCGTCGTTACAAGTCGTCGGCACTTCGAGCTGCAGTGTCTGGTTTGCACTAGTGTCATAGCCTGCCACAATGGAGGCCACAAACGTGCCGTGCCCGTCAATATCCGTAGGCTCCAAGTATCTAAAAGCCAACTCATTCAAGCGCGTGATGCATCCGAACTCAGGCGACGCGTCGTCGCCAAGCCAGTAGGGCATTGCATAGACCACGCGAGAAGAGTTGTTCGTATTGCCAAGGCGGTAAAACGCTGGGTGCAACGGGTAATAGGGATTTGATTGATATTTAAGATCTCTGCTTACGTCGAGTCCCGTGTCGGCAATGTCAACAATCGGATAGGTCCATTGATCTCTGAACGATGCCATGCCGCCCCCGACGGTGCTGGTCAGCCAGTCGAGATAATTCGTGCCGCCCAAGGTCCGAGGCACCGGCCCGTGGGGTGGTAGATTCGGCGGGTAATTGGTCTGGCTCGCGAGAACGAGGTCCTGCACTTCGTCCAATAGCCGCTTCGGCATCACCTTCTCGATCCAGAGCACGTCGGGCAATCGAGCGATCTGTGAAACGGCTGACTGCGGAACATCCAGTTGGAAGATCTTCTGTCCGGCAAGTTCATACGATGACTGCACGAAACCCAGCGCCTTGGCCGTCTGCGCCATTTCCGAATCCGAATGCGCGACCACCGCCACCCTCACCATCACCAGTGCGCCCTCTTTGCCCGTCTCAGCCGTTAAAAGGCTTCTCTGGATTTTATAATACGGATGATAAGGACCGATCCATTGGAGCGGGCCTTGCGGATCCAAGAGACTATGTAGCTTCTGCTCCGCATTGGCATCCAGCCAGACGATGTACGCGTTATGGGGGATGTAGGAGACGACTTTCAAGTTTCCCGCTGCCTTCACCTGCTCGAGCCACTCGGGCTTTACGGGACCCTTGAACTGAATCAATCGCAATCGCTCGCGGCCCGTATCTATTTCCTGAAGATTGCGCGGAATCGCACGCTCGCCCGCCGTCGTGTCCAAGCGGACTGCGTCCAACTCGATGTAGTTCAGGTGATTCGCTTTGACTGCGCGGTCGCCGAAGGTCCTGGCGATCTCTTTCGCCTGCGCGTCAGTCGCGCGGACAACCCAGTAGGATCCATAGTCGTCGATCTTCTGAATCCCGCTCTGTTTGAGTTGGGAGATCGATTCGCCCTTCTTGGGGTAAACGATGATTTTGTTTGTTTTGACAGGGGCCTCTGGGAACTGCCCCTGCATGCCAAAGGGCAACGCGAGACCCAAAAGGCACAACGTCCAGAAATATCCACGCAAGACTCTCATCTTCGCCTCCACACTTCTAAATCATTGATCGGTGCGACTCGTCACTTGTAAAATATCAGAAGATGTTCTTGGATGCAATCAGAATGTTGCCGAAAGCTCGCACGCGCCCGGGCATTGGCCCGGCCAATCGCGCCGTACTCGGCCCGCATGCGCCGCGCGATGCTCTCCGTGGCCGCCGCCAGGTCCTTCTCCCCCGCCACTGCGTAAGCCCGCTCAAACACCGGCTGCGCCTCCTTCGCCCGGTCCGCCGGCAGCAACAGATTGCCCGGCGACAACAAGCTCCCGTAATCCGCGCCGGTGTGCTGTTGGATCGCCGCCGCGCATGGCGAGCCATCCATTTTGATGCTCGCCAGGACGGATGGCTTGGAACTGCCCGCTGACGGCGGAAAGGCTGTTCCGTTGGACGTTGGGACGTTGAGCGTTGAAGGTTGATCTGTTTGCAGCGCTCCCGCGATATGCTCCTGCCGCGAAGAACGTCTCGCAGCCCTGAAACGACTCGCGAACGCGGTAGCGCCGAGCTTGTCCTCTCACCCGAGGGATGTGGGAGAGGAAATCCCATCTCCATTGTCGTGTAAGGGAGAGGGCCTGCCCGCCGAAGCCCCCGCCTGCGCGAAGCCCGCTGCCACCTCCGCCAAAGCAGCGCCGGCTGCGGGGGCTGGATCGGCGGGCGAAGGCAGGTCGGCGCAGGCGGGTCGGGGTGAGGGTTCTGCCCCGGAGCCGGCCAGCTTCTTGACAATAAAGTTCAGGGCGGCATACTGCCGCGAAAGCTTTCGATGATTGCACAGAAATCGCCCGCCATGAAACATTGCATCCTCTTCCGCTATCTGCTGACCATTCTCGCGGCCATCGCCGTCCTCGGCTCCGGCGGCCCAATTCTTGCCGCGGAACAGCGCTTCACTCCGCCCGCGTCACCGCGCACCACGTTCAATTTCAACCCCGGCTGGAAGTTTATCAAAGAAGACGTGGCCGGCGCCGAAAAGCCCGACTTCGACGACTCGAAATGGGACGCCGTCAGCACGCCGCACACCTACAACGACGTCGACAGCTTCGATGAACTCATCACCCGCGGCGGCGAGGCTTCGCTCTACATGGGACCGGCGACGTACCGCAAGCACTTCAAGCTCCCCGCCGACGCCAAGGGCAACAAGGTCTTCATCGAGTTCGAAGGCATGAGGCAGGCCGCCCGATTCTTTGTCAACGGCAAGGCCGTCGGCAAATACGAAAACGGCGTCACGCCCTGCGGGATTGACGTCACTGACGCCGTTTTCTTCGGCGACAAGGAAAACGTTCTCACCGTCAAGATCACTAACGTCACCAACTACCCCGAAGAATCCACCGGCACCGTCTTCCAATGGGAATCCAAGGATTTCAACCCCAACTATGGCGGCCTCAACCGCAACGTCTGGCTCCACATCGTCGGCAAGGTCTATCAGACTCTCCCGCTCTACGAGAATCTCAAAACCACCGGCGTTTATGTCCATGCGACGAACATTTCCGTGACCGCAAAGACCGCCGACGTGACGGTCGAGTCCCAGGTTCGCAATGAATCGGGCGATCAGCAATCGGTGGATCACTCGGCCTTTGTCGTCGACGCCAGCGGGATCGTCCGCGCCACCTTCAAGGGGGAGACCTACGACATGGTGAACGGCGAAACACAGGTGCTCAAGGCCAGCGGGAAACTCGCGGGCGCACACCTGTGGAGCCCGTCCGATCCCTATCTCTACGACGTTTACTCCATTCTCACCATCGGCGGCGAAGTTGTTGATGTGAACAAGGTCCGCACCGGTTTTCGCAAGACGGCGTTCAAGGGCGGCGCGGGCACCGGCGGCGTGTACATCAACGACCAGTTCGTTTATCTCAAGGGCTACGCGCAACGGTCGATCAACGAGTGGGCTGCTGTCGGGGGAGCGTATCCTGACTGGATGCATGATTTCGATATGGCATTGCTCGCCGCCGGCCACGGCAACTACATGCGTTGGATGCACGTCGCCCCCAAACGGCAGGCGGTGACCGCCTGTGACAAGTTTGGCATCGTCCAAGCCTGTCCCGCCGGCGACAAGGAGAAGGACGTTGAAGGCCGCCAGTGGGAGCAGCGCCTGGAAGTCATGCGCGACACCATCATCTACTACCGCAACAACCCCAGCATCCTCATGTGGGAAGCCGGCAATAACGGCATTACCGCCGCTCACATGCAGCAGATGGTGAATCTCCGCAAACAGTGGGACCCGAACGGTGGCCGCTTCATGGGCTGCCGGACTCTCAATGATCCAGCCACAACCACCATCGCGGAATACTTCGGCGTGATGATTGCCCAGGACCGTCAGACCGAGTCGCTGAACAATCCGACGAATATGTTCCGTGCGTTCAGCTACCAGCGCCGCGACCTTGCGCCTTTTATCGAGGCCGAAGACTTTCGTGACGAGGCCGCCCGCCGGTTTTGGGACGACTACTCACCTCCGCACTTCGGTTTCAAACCGGGGCCGAACGACGTGTATCATTGGAACTCTGAAACGTTCTGTCTGGCAGCGGCCAAACGCTATAACGATTACTACTCCAATATCATCACCAACACCGACCCTAACCACGCCAGGTGGTCCGGCTACGCGTCGATCATCTTCGCCGACAGCAACCAGCACGGTCGCCAGCCCGACAGCGAGGTCTGCCGCGTGAGTGGCAAGGTCGATGCCGTCCGTCTGCCAAAGCAGGCCTATTACGTGTACCGTGTGATGCAGAACGAGAAGCCGGACATCCACATCATCGGCCACTGGACCTACCCCAAGGATACAAAGAAGACGGTGTACGTCGCTGCGAACAACTGTCAGGCAGTCGAGTTGTTCGTGAACGGCAAGTCCAAGGGCGTCGTGAAGACGCCGACCAATGGCTACGTTTTCGCGTTCTCCGATATCGCCTTCGAACCGGGTACGATTGAGGCGGTGGGCAGGAACAGCGGGAAAGCCGTTTGTCAGCACGAGATCAGGACCGCCGGCGATCCGAAGCGCCTGAAGCTGACCCCGCACACCGGCCCGAAGGGCTTGCTGGCAGACGGCTCGGATGTGGCGTTCATTGACGTGGAAGTCGTGGATGCGCAGGGACAACGTTGCCCGACTGATGAAGCGCGCGTGGACTTTGACATGCAAGGCCCGGCAATCTGGCGCGGCGGCTACAACAGCGGCAAGACCAATTCGATCAACAATCTCTACCTCGACACCAAATGCGGCATCAATCGCGTCTTCATTCGCTCGACCGTCAAGCCCGGTGCGATTACGCTCACGGCTACTCGTGCCGGACTGGAGCCGGCCCGAATTCAGATCGAGTCCAAGCCGGTGAACATCGTGGACGGACTGATGCGGGAGATACCGCAAGTGCTGGCCGGACCGCTGGGCGCGCCAACGCAACCATGATGATGCGGTTGCAACACGGCGTGGGTAGGGGATAGAGTTAAAGATGGTTGTCAACCACCGGATGACGACTGCCGGAGCGACCGCCGGGGTCAAGAAATCACATATACTGTTTGAGTCTGGGAGATAGCTATGATTTGTCATTGCAGTCAGTGTGTTCGCTCTTCGATTCGGGCCGCCTTGGCCCTGTGCCTCATCACGCCGTTCGGTCTCGCGCTACAGGCTGCCGACCCGCCTCAAGCCGTTGTGCTTGATTGGCTGGGTGGGGCGGCTCCTCTGTGCCGTCAGGGTGTCGGTTGGGGGGTGCCCTGGCCGCAGGGCGCGGTGAAACCGAATCAGCCGTTCTCGTTGTTGAGTGCCGACGGCCAGCAGGTGCCGGTGCAGACTTGGACGCTGGCCTGTTGGCCCGATGGTTCGGTCAAATGGACCGGCCATGCGATCAGCGCCGGCCCCGATATCCAAGGGCCGCTGAAACTGTCACCGGGAGATTCGTCGGCGGCGAAAGCAACGGTTCGAGCAGTCCAAAACGCGAACGGCATTGAGATTGATACCGGCGCGATCCAGTGCCGGATTCCCAGCAGTGGCTCGACTTTCATCGAATCCATGAAGATCGCCGGCCGTGAGGTGGCGCGGAACGCGCGGCTGGTCGCGCTCTTGGAAGACCGGTCGGATTACGCGACCGCCGGCGTCTTGCGCGAGGAGAAGTTCGCCAGCCAAATCGAGAAGGTAACGCTCGAACAGTCCGGTCCGATCCGTGCCGTGGTCAAGATTGAAGGCGTTCACAGGGCTGAGAAGTCTGATCGGTCCTGGCTGCCGTTCACGCTGCGGCTGTATTTCTATGCCGGCCAGGAAGCGGTTCGCCTCGTCCATTCTTTTGTCTTCGATGGCGACGATGAGAAAGACTTCATCCGCGGGCTTGGGCTGGTCTTCTCCGTGCCGATGCGCGAGCAGGTCCACAATCGCCACGTCCGTTTTTCGGGCGAAGGCTCGGGGTTGTGGGCCGAGCCGCTGCAGCCGCTGACCGGCCGACACGCTCTCTTGTACCATGGCCAGAATGTTTATCCCGATCAGTTGGCCGGCAAGCGCGTGCCCAACCGCGAGGAGTATGATCCGGAGGGGCAAAGCCTGATCGCTGACTGGGCGGTGTGGGACGCCTACAAACTGGTCCAGAGCACGGCCGATGGGTTTACGATTCAGAAGCGCACCAATCCGCAAAGCTGCTGGCTGGACGCGGCTGCCGGGCGTCGCGCCTCGGGACTGGTGTTCGTCGGCGACGTCAGCGGCGGCTTGGCGGTTGGCGTGAAGAATTTCTGGCAGTCCTACCCGGCGTCGCTGGAGGTTGAGAAGGCTTCCACACCGGAAGCCGAGCTGCGGCTCTGGCTGTGGTCGCCCGACGCCCCGGCGATGGACTTGCGCCACTACGACACCAAGGCCCACGGGCTGGAAGCCAGCTACGAGGACGTGCAGCCGGGCTTCAGCACGGCCCACGGCGTGGCGCGCACCAGCGAGCTGATGCTCTATCCGAGCACCGGGGTTCCCAGCAAGGAGGAGATGGTCAAGGAAGCTCAGGCCAGCAGCCAGCCGTCGCTGCTGGTGTGCGCGCCGCAGTATCTGCACTCGGTACGGGCGTTCGGCATCTGGAGCCTGCCGGACCGCTCGACCCCGGGCAAACGCTGGATTGAGGACCAACTCGACGGCGCCATTGCCCAGTACGAGAAGGAGATTGAACAGCGGCATTGGTACGGCTTTTGGAACTATGGCGACATCATGCATGCCTACGACACTGATCGTCACATGTGGCGCTATGACATCGGCGGCTACGCTTGGGACAACTCCGAGTTGGTGCCCGACATGTGGTGGTGGTACAGCTTTCTGCGCACCGGACGCGCAGACATCTTCCGCATGGCTGAGGCGCTGACGCGCCACACCGGCGAGGTCGATGTTTACCATCTGGGCCGCTTTGCCGGGCTGGGCTCGCGCCACAACGTGCGCCACTGGGGCGACGGCGCCAAGGAAGTGCGCATCAGCCAGGCGCCGCTGCGCCGCTTCTACTATTACCTGACCACCGACGAGCGCGCGGGCGACCTGATGCGCGAGGTGGTGAACGCGGACGCCAGCATGGTGGGCGTGGACCCGTTGCGTGTAGCAGAACCGGTGAGTGGTTATCCAGCCGGGTACCCGACACGGGCGCGCATCGGACCGGACTGGCTGGCCCTGGCCGGCAATTGGATGACCGAGTGGGAGCGCACGGGCGACACACGCTGGCGCGACAAGATCCTGGTCGGGGTGGATTGCTTCTCGAAGATGCCTTACGGGCTTTTCACGAGCAGGGGAGTGTTCTTCTATGACCCCAAGACCGGCAAGCTCACCAGTAACGGAAATGACTCACCGGGCGGCTTGAACCTGACGACGCTCATGGGCGGGCCTGAGATGGCTTTCGAGCTGACCGATGTGCTCGGCAATCCCGAATGGACCAGGCTCTGGGCGCAATACTGCGAGCTGTATGGGGCGCCGGGGGATGAGGTCCAAAAGGCCTTCGGGGTGAACGTTTCGCTCGGCGATCTTTCGCCAGATTTCGCTCGCCTGCCGGCCTACGCCGCCAGGATGAAGAAGGATCCGAAACTTGCACAGCGGGCTTGGAGTGCGTTTCTGGGCGGTGGCATGGTGAGGCCGGGCCGTGCCTCGATGTTCACCCCCGGAAAGGTGGAGGGCCCGGAAGTCCTGAACCCCATTGACGAACTCCCCAGGCTTTCAACCAACAGGACCTCCCAGTGGTGTCTCAATGCCATCGAGTTGTTGGAGCTGATCGGTGAGCAGATGCCCGAGCACAATCCGCGGTGGGATGGGGGCGCTGGCGGCGGCGTAGAACAGGCTGAGCCAGCCCGATCAGGGAAGGTGGCAGCGAAACCGCTTTTCCGCGATCCCGTGTACGACGGTGCGGCCGATCCGACCGTCATTTGGAACCGCGCCGAAAAGGAATGGTTCATGTTTTACACAAACCGTCGTGCGAATATGACGAACGCGGCGGGCGTGTCCTGGGTTCACGGCACGAAGATCGGCATCGCCGAGTCGTCCGATGGCGGCGCCACGTGGACCTACCGCGGTACGGCCGGAATCACTTACGGCGGGACCAACTACACCTATTGGGCGCCGGAGGTGATTGATTCCAGCGGCGGCTATCATATGTTCCTCTCCGTTGTGCCGGGGATCTTCACCAATTGGAACGCGCCGCGCGACATCGTTCACCTCACAAGCAAAGACCTGCTGAAATGGGACTACCAATCGACGCTCAAGCTCGCGTCGGATCGCGTCATTGACCCGTGTGTGCTGCGGCTGTCCGACGGTACATGGCGGATGTGGTACAACAACGAACGCGACCGCAAATCCATTTACTTCGCCGACAGCCCCGACCTCTTCACCTGGCAGGACAAGGGGAAGGTCGCCGACGTCAGCAAGCGGCCGGGCGAGGGGCCGAAGGTGTTTCGGTGGAAGGACCATTATTGGATGGTGGTCGATATTTGGAACGGTCTTGGCGTGTACCGTTCCGACGACGCTCTGACGTGGGCCACGCAACCGGACAACCTCGTCGACAAACCCGGTAAGGGCGCCGATGACGGTGTGAAAGGCGGGCATCCCGACGTTGTCGTGAGTGGTGACCGCGCGTTTCTATTTTACTTCACCCATCCCGGCCGCACGGATCCGCGTGGGCCTGCCAATAGTTACGAACAGCGCCGCAGTTCGATCCAGGTCGTCGAGCTTGAATATATGGATGGCGAACTCACCTGCGACCGCGACAAGCCGACGCACATCCTGCTCCAGCCGATCAACGACACGAAATGAGCCGGGCATACGCGTTTGTTAAATGTTCGTAGCGCTCCATCGGCAATTGAGACCTTCCTTCGGCGCCGGCCCCGACATCCAAGGGTCGCTGAATCGTCCCGGGCACGGAACCATCTTCGGATGAGCCGGCGCGGCAAGGGGGCGCACTTCCGACCGTTCACTTGTTGAAATGTAAAATGCGAAGATCAGTTACTCAATCGTTTCGCACATACCGTCAAGTCAATTGTATAATGGAGGGATGTGACCCGACTGCCTCGCGAACGCTATCGCTGATTCGCCCCCCGCGTCATGCAGAATGAATAATAGATAGACCTGACCCCTATTTTCCCTTGTGCGTTAAGTACATATTCTCAATATAAAACGACCTGACTTTCTCATGGAGGCCATCAATTTCAATCATACAAAACTTGTCATCGGGATCGTTCTTCAGCTTCCAGACAATATTGAAGAACGGAAGCAGTTCTTTTCTTGGTACCCCTTCCGGTTCCCATGTCCATTGATGAATCTCAGGGGGCAGCAGTGGCGGTAGGTTGGTTTCGGAATACCCAAGCTTGGCGAGGTATGTGCGCGCTAGCTCTAACGCTTGGTCCTTGGAAATCTTGGAAGGACGGATTAACGGTTCGATAGAATCGGCACGCCACAAGACATGCATGGAATACCTGTAGTCGGTAAATCCATCAATGAAACGGTACCGAGCATTGAAAACAAAGTGATACCTACGAGAAATTCGCACACCGGCGACCCCACCGATTCCTACGGGTAAGAACTGCGTTACGTCGTTTGTTGTCAGCGGGGAGGGCAGGTCGATATTGAGAGTCTTGGCGAATCTGTCCACATAGCCCAGAATCTCGACCAAATTAGTTGTCAGCCCTTGTTCAGTGGACGCCTGCCCAGCGACAACACCGCAAGCAATGCAGAGAGTCAGGATAACGGATGAAACGAGACGAATCCTCATGGGGACTCTTCATCTTGCGGATCAAAGAGCAAATCCGCCGCTCCATGATACACCGGAGTGTTGCCAAAAAGAAACAGGCGATGGACCTCAAGCATGCTATCTTGCATTGCCACGTTCAGTGGCAATCCGTTAGCCCACTTCTCGAAGAATTTCTTTATAATATTCACGTGATCTGCGTCGAAAATGCCTCGCGGATCGCCAACCTTCTCTGGTATTTTCCATCCCAAGAAGGCTCGTGCGGGAAACTTAATCTTCTTATAAGAAGCAACGTCCGTTTCCCCGGGGTCGATGCCAAAGGCCGGGAAGAAATTAGGGTCAAGTCTATTCATTATTCAATGTCTCCATCGCGCGTTCGACTGCTGCGGCCAGCGTCTTGTCTTGGCCGACAAGCTCGGCAAACCGCCGGGTCGCACCCGCCACGCTTACGTAGTCAATTCCGCCAACCTTCTGCGCCAATTCTCGCAACTTCATCCCGCAGTGCCGCCGTCCCAGATACAAGGCCAAGTCGCGTCCCCAGTCCCCATACCGATCTCGAAACTGTTCCCAGCGTTCCCCCTTTACCTTTTCCACCGCTGCCACCACCTGTTCCCAACCCGGACGCGCCTTCAAGCGCCGCATCTGCGGTTGTTCGCGTTCATCCCCTCGCAGATAGTGACGCATGCGCTGCACAAACTGTCGCCCTCCCAGCACGACTCCCGCCTCCAATCGTTCCCACGGGCTCTCGACCAACCCTTCCCGCAGGGCTTCCTCAGCCAATCGCCGATAGGCCCGCTGTTGTTCCGCCAACCCGCGCCCGCCCATCATCCCAAGCACGGTCCGCGTCACCAACCATCCCGGCCGCTTCGACCGCCCCACATACGCCCGATACGAACTCCACGGATAGCGCCGCAACTGCTCCAGCCGCTCGGCCACCAGCTTCGCATCGGGCTTGTCCATCATCCCCAGCGCCAACCGCCGTTGCGCCGTCTTGCCCAATCCTAATCGCCCCACCCGCACCGGATTCAAATGCAGATACCGGCTGACCTCCACTGCGGCAGTCTCCGGCTCCAAGATCATCGCCTTGAATCTACCTTGGAACAAATGCCCGACCCGTCCGTGCCGCCGGTTAAACCACATCGTGTAGCTGACGCCCAACCATTGCATCGCCTGCGAGAGATTGGTCTGGGGCGTTTCCACCAGCAGGTGGTAATGATTGTCCATCAACACATACGCGT